>Ga0335074_10004601_pt1 | contig 19020 bp, 11 predicted proteins | sample Lox_Sample_23_FD_206715 | JGI IMG/M metagenome (GOLD analysis project Ga0335074, IMG submission 206715) | Soil microbial communities from Loxahatchee National Wildlife Refuge, Florida, United States - Lox_Sample_2.3 | ecosystem: Environmental > Terrestrial > Soil > Wetlands | place: USA... | reverse complement strand
GTGCTGGTGGGTCCATATTTGGGTTTGAACTGGATGCGTCTGCTCGCGACGAGGCGGTAAAACTGGTCGATCGTGCCCTCGCTGACCACAAAGACACGTTAAAGAGTAGCGCTGCTTCGGTAGGTCACATGTTGGATCTTTTTGTGAAGGCTGGATGGAGTGAGGCGTTGGCGTTGACTTTCCGATTGGACGAGGCGTTTCGATAGAGCAACAGCAAGAGAAACACTCACAACCATCACATCCATCCCTTGGGCTCGGTTCCAAAACGCGCCTTCGCTCCGCGCTGCGCATCCCGTTCGTCAAGCAGTTCTATTGCATCGCGGAATTGCCGTTTCACATCTTCCGGGAGCAATTTAAAATCCCCGGTAGGTCCGGATTTGCTTTGCGAAGAGGGCAGCTTCAAATACTTCGCCCGCAATCTGGCAATCACCGATTCCTCAGGCGTGAAGCTGGCCGCATAGTAACGCGGCTTTTCCCCGCACTGCCGCGCTGCGGAGGCAGCCTCACGCGCCTGGACATACCGTTGAAGATCGGCTTTCAGTTCAGCTCCCCACACGAACGTGGCGTCCGTTGTTGTCGCGGGCCACAGATCCCGATGCAGTCGATCATGGGACACGAACACCATCCCGAATGGTGCATAAAACAGATACTGCAAATCAAGGACATTGGTTGATCGAGAAGTGATGAACTTCAATGTGAGACAGCAGCAAAAAATGATCCCAAGACGCGTTACGGATGTCGAATACGGGGCCCATGAACGAACGTCGGGTATCAGTCCAGCCTGAAGCAGCCTAATACCTGGGACACGGGCTGGCGGCGGAGCGTCAAGGAAAAGAAAGACCATCTCAAGAAGAGCTGCTTGTTCTTCTGGTCTGGAAATCCACTCATCAACTTGCTCGATAACGTCAGAAATGGTCCTCGCCTTAGTCAGGTACAGGCTGCAGAAATCCGTCCACTGGGCGGTGATCGCGCCGAGGTCTATCTGTGCTGATTGTTCTCGCCAGCGAGAGGCGATATATTCGTCGGTCTGCGTGAAATCACCATTCGCCCAAGCATTCCACATCTCCCAGTCTTGCCGACCGTCATATATCGTGCCCTGACCGTCCTTCGTCTTCATTACGTTTGAGGCGGCGCCGTCAACGATCACCTGTCCCTTCATCGTCACCGGGAACGCAAGTCCACCGGTGATCTCCCCTAATCCAAGCGACCGGAAATGCATCTGGATGATCCCGTGATTGCTGACGAGCTTTCGCGCCAATGCCCTGACGAGATCCTCGGGAAGCTTGCCTTGTCGCGGAGCCGGATGTTTGAGGTCAGCCAGGATTTCGGATATGAGAATTGGAGTCACGAAGAGCTTGAACTGGAGATCCAATTCATCAACTTCGCTGGGATTGAGCATCTCCAGAAATGACTTATCGAAAGTCAAAATTGGCCCCATCTTTGCCCTCCAGCATCGCGGAATCGCGTGTTGCCCATACACGGAAGTCGGTACTTGTGCCCTCGAAATGCTTCACTTGACCTCTGGAACGATGATCTGACCCGGGCATACCACCTGACCGATCTTTATCCATCGGTCATCACTTGTAACGAGAGCAGTCTCAGGTTGCAGGTAAATGAAGCTCTCGCAGTCCCCGAAGTCGTTTTCCTGTGGTGCATAATCCATCGCACAGTGAATGATGTATTCGCTGTAAGCGTTGATGTACGGAGCTAACAGTCGCTCAGCGCCTGTGATTTGATCGTCCGACGGATTTGGTAAATCAGTAGCGGCCAAGGAAACACGAGCATATGTTGCCAAAGCGAGCATTGCCTTTACCTCTCTGGAACGCATTGCCTCTTGGAAGGCGGCTCTGTTCTGCTTGGCAATGCGTACGTACTTCCCGTTGGCTCGGGCCTCCCCGTAGCCCGGAATCCAATGGTCCAACGCTGTCACAAGCTCATCCTGAAAGCCTCTCCAATGCATTGTCCTCCAGTCATGGAGTGTGCTCACACCCACGCGTCGAAGGGTTCGGGATGCGTAATCGGCAACCCCGCTTTCAAGCTCCTCGACTGATGTCGCTAATGATATTGTCTTGAATCCTTCAATCCATGCGACCTGAGCGTTTGGAGTTTTCACGCCCCATATTTTAGCGAGATGGGTTTCAGTGTCTTCTAACACGCCATCTGCGTAGTTCAAGACTGCTGAAGCCGCTCCTTTTCTCTCCTGGAGCAACCTCTCATCGATCCCGGACGCAATCTCCAGCAAAGAAGTGGGAGTGGCGTACAATCCACCGCAATAGCGCTTGAATTGTTCAGGGTCGATTCTTCCGCTGTCGATGTGGTACCAAACATTTGCGTCAGCAACGAGCTTCATTGTGCCTCACCTAGTCATTGGCCTACATAACCGACAATGTTGATGCCTTCGCGGGCTTCTGTTTGCCCTAGATGATACGTCCTCCGGTATCAGTCATGCGATTTCTGTCGACGATTGCCCTTTTGGGAGTTGTGTTTGCGGCACATGAGTGCAGCATTCTCGAGGCGGCTTCGTCCGCCTTTACTATGCGGATCAACGTGATCTATCGTAAAATCCTCCCACGTGACTTTGCATCCACAGGTTGCGCACACTCGGTTGGCGGTATTGTTCCAAAGGATCCGGCGCTGCTCCGGCGTGAAACCACGCTGCGCATCCTTCCGCGCAAATAGGCTACCGAGAATTCCGCGCAGAGTCTTTTCGCGTTTACGTCTCTGGGCAACGTCATCCGTCATTTGCGATACAGTCAGAAGGTAATCGCGGTAAAGTTCCTGGTCGGATCTTGCTCCCTTTGCTTTCCGCTGCAGCTCACGCACTTCATCTACCTTGCTCGAAAATGTCTGCAACATGGTCCAGGCGATACTGTTCCTGCGTCGATCTGTCAGGATCAGCCCTTCCTGTTCGAACTTCCCAATCAGCACCGCCAAAGTGTAGAAATCCGTCACCTGCCGGAAGCGCGTCGTCTTAAGCCGGGGAAACATACGTCCGACGCGGTTCAGGACGGTCGTTGCCATCCGCGAAGCCTTGCCCAATTGGCGTCCGTCAAAGGACTTTACATCCATTACCCGGTCCAGAGCTGTCTTCTTGTTGAGCACGTCTCCTTGAGCCAGTGAAAGCATCAGCTCACACATGAATTCAACGTGCTTCATTCGGCTCAGTTGACCAGGGCTGAAGATTTTGTTCTCGAGGAAGTAACGCTCGAAGCGGTTGGCAAGGCGCGCAGCCTCCTTGAGAAAGGGACTGTTGTAGTATTTTGCATTTCGTTTCTCCTGGCCGGTCAGTGCCTTGCCAGTCGAATTGATGCGGATAAAGAGCTTGATGATGTCGCCAAACTCTCCGTCAACCTCGATCACTGGAAGTTCATAGCCTGTAATCAGGTGATGGAGACCTCTCCGCTTCAGCAATGCCCAATTGACCGCCTCTTCGGTTTCTGCACCGGACAGATGGGCGCGCGCGCTGAAACGTCCCCGCATGGCTCCGGTAAACATGAGGATGGATTCAAGCCTCTGCTTCCCGTCGATTACGTCGAAGATCAGTTCCCCTTTGTCCTCGCGCTTATAAAGAAAAATCGCCGGCAAGGGAAAGTTACGAAGCAGGCTATCGATCAGCAGAGCTCGGTCGGCTGGCTTCCAAACGGATTGACGCTGAAACCCAGGCCCCAGATTCAGGTGGCCATGATTGTATAGATTCCTTAGATCGAGAATGCTCTTCGTTCCCGTCTTATGTGTAATGGCATTTGCTCCGACCATGGCACTTTCCTTTCTTTGACCACGAAGTGCTTGCACGGGTAATTACTCCTCGTCTTCGTCCGCCGAATCATCTTCAGATGGCGCCTCACCTAATGCAACTGCGACCTTTCCCATAGCCTTCTCCACTAGGCTGAGAAGCGTGGCCTTGCGAGCATTCATAAATCCCTTGAAATCATCTGTTCGTAGAAATTCTGGAGAGATGCAATGCGTTTGTAAGATCGCATCCATTGCCGATGGCTGCAGTTGCACAGCCTTATCAGTTTCAATCTGCTTCAGATACTCGGACGGTGCCTTCCCGCCGATTTTACGGTTCGCTTTGTAAGAGATTGCAGTCTTGTTTACGATCGAATCGTAGATTCTTGGCGAAATCGGAGGAACCTGGTCCTCACACCATTTGCGGGGGAAAATGTGGTGAATGTCGATCTTCTCTTCGTTCCGATCGATGTCGATTAACCTCGCCTTCCAGAAGAAATCTCTCGCGCCTTGTTCCTGAAGCAAGACGTATAGGCCTCTGTATGCAGCCGATGTTCTGCTCCGTAACGTGTCCAAGCGGGATGATTGAAAACCCGCCGCAATCACAGTAGCCGGCTCGGAAGCGTCCTGTTGATTAATCCATTTGAGAAGGTCTTGCAGGTCAAGCGCGATTCTCGTCTCTGAGGCGCTTCCATACAATTCTCCAAAGACTCCGCACCAATACCATCGTGCCAATTTCATCTGGACCTGTGGTTCAAGCCAACGGTCCCCAATGTGCGTCATCACCGCGGCGAGAGGAATCAGTTGCGCACGGTAGGGCAGGAACTTCGGGTGATAGAAGCCTAGCTGATGCAAGAATTTGTCGGCGTCAAGGAAACCCTTTATCAACTTGTCGGCCCATTTTGTATAGGCATTCAAGGGCATCGAAAGGATGGTTTCTCGTTTGGCGCTGACTCCCGTTACTTCCTTAAATGTCTTGCCAGCCTTCAAGTCGATCTGCTGACGTTCGTACGTGTCCAAGAGGCTAATGCCCTGTAAAAAATCTGTTGCCGCGGTGTCCTTAAGTAGTGCTTTGCCAGCCAGGGCGGCGTGCCGGCCTTTGATCGTTCCTTCGCCGTACCAATCTCGACGAAGATTGAAATTGTCGGCCGCATAGGTAGCAGTGACCAGTTCGAAAACTGATAGCTGCACACCACCGGTATTCACCTTCTCAAAAACCAGGCACACAGCCTCCTTCGATGTACCCTTTTTCAACTCGATAACGGGAACCTGATAGGAACGGAAGGAGGCAAGTATCAGTTCGCGGAATTCCATGTACTTCGGAAATCGCTCCGGAAAGGCCTTATTCAAGCCCATTTCCCAAGAATCTGATTTGAGAATCTGACTACAGGGAAAATAGAACGATGCGTATTCATTATCGGGACTGCTTAAATCAAGATCGAGGTCCCGGCCGAAGTTGACCCACCGTTTGCGGTCCTCACCCACGGTCACTACTGCGTCGTCTAGCGCCGTGGGATTCGCAAGCGCTTTCTCAATGTTGAAGTAATAGTGCAGCTTGACGTCGCGCTTCTTTTCGTCGCGAGTTGTAACCGGCGCAGACAGCCGCAGAACCTGAGTCAGAGAAGTGAGCCGCTGTTGGCCGTCGAGAATCAATCGCTCAGCCTCGGCGTCGTTTGGCAGCGTGACGCCTTCAACCGGACGAATTTGAAACCGAACGTTGCCGCCAGTTTCAAGGAGCATCACCGCTCCAATGGGAAACGATCTGGCGATACTCACGAGCAGAGAGCGGATGTGTTCGTCGTCCCACACCCACCCTCTCTGGAAGTCAGGCAGTTGAATCTCGCCCTCGACAATTTCATCCAAGAGCTTGCGAAGTTCAGTCTTTGTTGAATCGAACGTGACCATGTGGTCTCCAAAAGGCAAAGGTTAAGTGCTTCAAGAAACATCTCTAAGTTGCTTGCGAAGTCGCCGCCTCAACTTGTCGTGAACAACGCGGTATTTGTCGCGCTTGCCTGCAACTTCGCGATTGCGGCGATCCTGATCTCGTCAAGAGTATTCCATTTGCCCTCAGTGACTTGCGTGTAGACGCGTTCGAATACATTTCCAGAGTGTGATCGGCGTTTGGTTTCAAATGCTACGGAAATAAGACTGAATGCGTGATTGAGGCTATCGGCCGTTGCATTAAGACAAGGGATCGCGCATGAACAAGAAGATAATCTTGCCTCCTGATCTCCTCGCACCTGGAGCATCAGTGGAGCCTCAAGCTTACCTTCGACAAACCAATAGTCAGAATTGATTTCTAGGGCCACTGAGCTCAAAAGCCCATCTGCTCTTAGGCTGTGAACCATCGTCGGGCTGACACCAAAAAATACATGGGAATCCCTTCCCAGAATCTGGATGACTCTGTCTTCAAGAAAGCGGGCACGAATGACAGAATCGAGGATGGCCTCTGGAGCCAGGACCAACTCGGCAACGGCGTTCTTTGACAGCGCAGGCATGGGGCTTCCGTCTAAGAGAACGAATCGGTCGCCATCGAATCGAATGCCAATGCGGAGATGCTTCTCAAATCTTTTCTTGCTGACTTGTTCACTCATATTCCCCCAGAGTACGGCTCTTTTCTGGTCATTTGCGGAAATCGTCTGCGACTGTACAGCGCCAGCGGGACGGTAACACTAGATGAAAGATTGGGTTTAGAGATCAATACCCAGCAAGCGCTCTCGCTCCGGTGTACCGCGAAGAGTGAGCCGAAGCCAGGGTTTCGTCCTCATGCCATCGGGAGGCGGTGTCGTCGTGGTCACAATATATTGAAAGAGAGGTTGAGTTCCAATACCCTCTAGCCATTGGGCAAACAGAAAGAGTCGGTGGTAGATGTCGAGTCCAAGATCTGCTTCTCGGGGACTATCGTGAACGAGAAATGCTGGCATATTGGCTTTCCCTTCAATACCGAGGCAGAGCGCCGAAATGTCAAAAGCGATTACCTTGAGAGAATCGATTGCACTGCTTGATCGCTTACCACCCATCTGGACAGCGAGACTCAGACCTTTTCCTGTAAGTGCGATGCTTCCTCTTGCGTCCGCTCCGACAAGGTGTCTTATTATTGGATCGAATTTCTCGCTAAGCCGAGTAAACACAGGTGTCTGCTTATCCACGAACGCTGCAATGAGTTGACGCTCGCTGTCTATGCCGGTATTCAACTTCTGCAGTTTCTTTGTGGCTTCGGTTTGCTGGTCGATCAATCTGACGAGATTCGCTACTGCGATTGAGAGTTGCTTTGCTGCCTCCAGGCTAGAACTCCGGGTTTTCTGCGCCGCATCTAGCGCGGCAATATGATCTCGGAGTTCTTTAGCTCTTTGCCTAAGCGTCGAGAGTTCTTGAAGAGCCAGACTCTTATCGCGCTTAGCCGTAGCAAGTCGCGCGGCTTCTGCTGCGAATTCCTCCCTATTCTTACTAAGTCGCAAACGGCACGCCTCCAGATCAGGAAGCTTATGTGAAAGCCCGCATTTCGTTGCGAGGACTCGATCTACAGGAACTTCACAGATAGGGCAAGGGAAACTCTCGGCTTCTTGCAAGGCGTAAGAAAGCCCGGGATACTCTCCTTCAATCTTGGCCATGATTCGCTGAATATTGGGAATATCAGAAGTGAGAATCCCAACTTGCTTATCCAGGGCATTCACTTCAGTCTGAGCTGCCTCGAACTCCTTTTTCAATTGCTCAATGTGGCTAGCAGTCTCTTCAGATGGAAGCTGAGAGGCCTCATCTCCTTGCTTCTGAGCAGCCTTGAGCAATACATCTTTTGCCAAAGCCCCGTCGGTGAAGATATCTTCTGTAAGGCCCAACGCGGGAATCAGTGTGGCTTTCGCCTGATCAATCTGCCATTGCCGATGACCAACTTCTGTTTCAAACGCGTTCCTAGATTCATCGAGAGCCGCAACCTCCTGGCGTTTGAACTGTTCCTCTGGCGTAATCGCTTGAAGAAACACACGCAAGGCGTCAAGCTTTTCTGTTTTATTTAATCCGCGTGCAGGCGAGTCTGACTCCGATTCAGTTGACCGCCAATCCAGAATACCGTGAAACCGGCATTCTTGATCGCGCATCAGCCATGCGAGGGCAATCGGCCAGCCTCGGCGATCCGCACGATTCCCTGGGATAAGGGAGGATAACTCTACAGGAAGAAATGCTCTCTCAACGGCGTCTAGAAATGGCTCTAATCCAGTTGACGGGCCCTCCTTCTCAGCAAGTTCTTCGAGATTGCCATTCGGCACGGCGAGGTGACGCCGCCGAATGCCGAGTGGGCGAATGATTGCCCAAGATACTCCATCAAGGATGATTTCAGCGCCGACCAAGCCGTTCGGAAAAGCTGTTCCGATCTCAGCGCGCTGGTCGTCCGGCGCGAAACGATCTTCCCCTAAGCAGTAGCGGATAAGCCGACAAAACAAAGTCTTGCCAGCACCGTGCCCGATTCCCTTGTCATCTGGTGTCCAGACAATGTTGAAACCGGGACGTAGTTCTACATCACGAATCGCTTCTCCGCCTGGCTCGCGCCAAATCACCACACGACGAACCCACAACCGCGGGCCGGAAGCATCCTTTGGCGGCTGAATATCGAGTCTCTGCTCAAAGAGCTCATGCTGCAACGGCATCGATCCACCTTCGTAGGTCGGTTGGCAATGCAGTGATAATGGTGTCGGCAGACTGGCGCTTTAAGACGTTGAGTACAATTCTGGCACGGCCGTCCGGCCAGCCGCCAGTTGCAAACACATTGAGGTTGTTGCCTGGTGCCCATGTTCCGGCCCTGAGGTCTTCAATGAGATGGCTATTTGTGCGCAGGTTGCGTACTGCCGCACCCCAAGCCGGGTCAGTCCTTGCAATGAACTGTGTGATTCCGGGGGGCAATGGATCTGCCTCGCGGCCTACTCCCTTTCGCCAAGTATCCGCTTCTTGAGCATTGAGGTAAGGAAGCAAAAGATTTGGCTCCAGGGCTAGAACAGCCGCTAAGATTACCTGTCGCTTTGGCAACGGGCCGTCCATTGCCTTGAACAATGCGGCCAACTGGGCACCTGTCTCGGATTGATGGTTCTGCATAGGCCGCGACCATTCCCCAGCCCGAACATCTGCCAAATCGGGCAGAACAAAGAGGTGTTGTGGCCCTTCCTTCTTCTTTCTCGAAGTGGCCTTTTCCTTTGCTTGTCTTTTGGCTTCAAGTGCGGTTGCAGCTTCCTGCGCTGCGCGCTCGTGATTGAGAGCAAGGAGGAGCCGCAGGACACCTTTGCGGGCTTCGGGGCTAATGGTATAACGCACCCGGTCGTCTTCGGGCAGAGTGTCCACCTCGTGGAAGGCGTGATCCAAAGGAAGATTCTGCCAACCGTAGGCATCCCGAACGGCCAAGTCGAGTTCGACGTGAAGGCGGCGCAGCTCTAGTAGACCTTCGTAGCCCCGAACCGCTTCATCACCGGACTTCTTGCTGATCTTTGAGACCAGCGCGGGTGTCAAATCTCGGGCATGGAAGAGGTTGTAAATGTCCGTAAGGCCAAGCCACAGCGAGAGCATTACGGACCTGCGGTGCTCGTGGTACTGCTCTCCTTTCTCAGAAAGGTCAGCGTTGGCGATTCCCCAGAGGTCGTTAGGAAATGCATACGTTTCAAAACAGTCAGTGGGTGAGTAACGAAGTCGAGTCTCAAGTGCTCCACTGTACTTACGCGCCCAAACTTCATGGAGCGTGGATTGAAGCACGGCGTAGAGATCCCAGCGGTCTTGAGTAAAAACATATATCGAATCTGTATAAACATAGTTCGTAGGTGCAGATGAAAAGCACAAATACTTTGTTGTGCGAGCCGCAACAAAGCAACGTTCAAGACGGATGAGTTTTGACGTCATTTCTATTCGAGGGCGAAGGAACCTCCACCAACATCCTGACAGCTGCGCGCCTTGCTGTAGTTCTCTCTCTCGCAATACCCGATTCTCAATGATCTGAAGCGCAACCGGATAAGTACGCGCTCTAACCTCATCCCAGTTGTGAAAGTTTATGATTGAACGGCTGGGAGCCTGATCCGGGGCCCCATTTATGTCTTCTTTTCCACGCGGTGAAAGAAAGATTACGTCACGATTGCGGTTATCCACCTCCAATAGATGAGCTGCTTCGGCGTTGGACAAATAAAATACATCGCCCAAAGGAATTGCTCCTTGATATACACGGTCGAGATTCTCATGGAGCACTGATGCGGCAGATTCTGTCCGGTCGTCTTCAAAGAACGCGTTAATCAGCTGAACTTCATGACCGTCAAGTGATCTTCTTCCTTGCCATGGACCCTTATGTACAGCTACGAGCGAGACCACGAGACTTGCCTTCCCGGGCCATTTGATTCCGCGCACAGCCATATTGATCTCACCACCCTGAGCAATTACCTGTTCTAGACCATCTTTGCGAATATCTCCATCTTTGATTGAGTTCGTCGTAATAAAAGCGGTAAATCCACCCGGCTTCAGAAGCATGAAAATGCGGCGAACAAAGAAAACGACCAAATCGCTTAGACCTGTCGGAGAAAACTCCCACCTAACAAACTCACAAAATGAATTACCAAATGTCCCACTGAGCCCCTGTCCACCCTTGTAAGGAGGATTTCCGAGGATGCAATCAAATCCACCCCGCGCAATGATGTCAGGAAATTCGAGGAACCAATGGAAGAAGCGCCTCTCGATTGACTTGGCCAAAGCCGTTGCAGTTCCCTCGCTTTGCGGCGTCAGTCCATCCACCCAGTACCGCCTGAATTCAGAATCTGTAACAAGCCGCGAGTTGTTCTCCAAGGTTTTGGGGACAAAGAACTGCGCAATGGGAATGGCTGCAATCTGCGTCAGCAGAAAGGCGTCGGCGCCGTCCGCGAAAGCGCGGAATCGCTGCTTCTTGGTTTCGATCTCTGCCGGAGTGCGCTCCGGCAGCGCGGAGAGCTCGTTCCATCGTGTCAACCTGCCCTCAAGCCGGTGCTGAACAGCGGGCGAAAAGCGCATCTGGCGTGTGTCCTTGCGGTCCTGCTTATTGGTCTTTCGCCAGAGAGCGGCAATCTCCTTATCATCTCCAGGCATGGTGACAAAGGCATCATCAGGTACGCCTTTGTCCAGTTCCTCCTGCCGCACAAAACCAACAATTGCGTTGCCACATTTAATGTGGTGGTCGAGAAAGTTGAGCGGTTGACCGGGGTTGTGAGCTTCCAGCCAGAGCGCAACTTTGCATAGTTCGACAGCAAGAGGGTTGAGATCCAGTCCATAAATACAGTTCCGAATCACGTCACGAACGGCAGCGCGAAAGGCAGTAGGCGAGGGTTGTTCTTCTCCGGTCCTTACAACGGCGAGCTCGTTGGCGATGCGTCGAGCGGCGGCAAGCAGGATGTGACCTGAGCCGCAAGCAATATCAGCAATGCGCAAACCGAGCAGGGCGGCCTCCGGATTCGTAGCCTTCAGGCACTCGGCAATCAGATAGTCGAGCGAGTGTTTTATAAGCGGCTGGACTAGATCATCCGGTGTGTAGTGAGAACCTGTTCTAGCGCGTTCATCGCCCTCCGCGAAGTCGAAATCGATCATGTCACTATGGTTCAAGAAGGCGGGATCGTATTCGAGTAGTCCTTCGTAGACGGAGCCGAATTCCTCCACGTTAAGGGCTGCATAGTTCACGCGGATCAGTTGATGGTTGTCCGGGTGCTCATAGACATTGAGCACGCGCAGGCAGCCCAACAGAACATCATTACCAAGTGTGCAATTCGCAATGTGCGGTATCGCGTTGGCATCAAAGAGATCGCCGGCGAGCGGGGCCACGCTGAGCTTGTGGCCAGGCCCGTCGGCCTCGAAGAGACGGAAGGTGGATTGCAAAGACAACCAGAGATCATGGCGGCGGTGATCGGCAAGGTAGCGATGCTCGGAAAGCAGGCGAAGACGTTGGACGCTGTAAAAGTTGCGGTAGATGTCCCGGTGCTTTCGCTCGACTTCCATCGGAAAGACGAGATCGCGCTCCTCGATGACCATCAGGAAGAGGAGCCGATAGATGAGCCGGAGAAGGTCTTTATAGTAGTCGGCTGCGGGCAGCGTCTTGTTCGATACCGCTTCGCGCAAAGAGGCGTTATCGGGATGTTTCAAGAACCCGTTCGCAAAATCGCGAAGGGCGCTTTCGACAGCTTTGCTCAATCCGTCACGAATGCGCGCGCCGGACTCAAGAGAATCCTGGTGGTAACGCTCGAACCAGCATTCGGCTGAGGTTTCATTCGTGATCGGCAGGCGCGTGGCATGAAGCAGCCGATAAAGAATCGCAAAGTCGGCAAATAGACCATCGGTGAAGATGCGGTCGAGATCAAACTCCAGATAGCTCAGCTTGATTAGGCGAGAGCTATCTCGCAGCAGACGAATCACGCGGCCATTGGTGACCAGGCCGTAGAGCTGTTCGTTGAGATTGATGAACTCCTGCACAATGGCATGGGCAGACATGCGGAGGGTGGCATTCTCCGGCTTCCGATCAAGTCCTGCAAGTTCGCGGTAGCCGACAATCTGCACAGGGGCTTGCGCGCGATTGGTGGCACGGTGCGAAATGGCATATAGCTTGCCATTGAGTTCCGCGGCGCGCGCCTGATACTCGATCTGGTAGCCAAGCAGAGCGAGCAGCGGCACAACCCATTGCTGGCGCGTTTCGGATGTGGCGGGCGGCTCAGGTCTCAAGTTTTCGAGTTTGCGCTGAAAGATGCGCCAGTAGTCCTGTGCGTCTGCCCAGGCCCGGACGATTTCGTCCTTCACCTTGATGGACGAATCCAAGCCGAAGTCGGCGGGCTTCTGGCCCGGAAGATCTTCGATGCGGCCGAGGATGTCGGGCGAGAGGATGGCGCCTTCAATTCGAATACTGGGGTAGTTCATAGCGCCTCCTCAGGAAGCAAGATGTAGATACCGAGGAGGTCCATGGGAAGGACAGGGTAAACGACTTGAAAACGTTGCTTGTCCATCAGGCTGCTAAAGCGCTCATGCGCGGCAACGAGGCGCTTGGACTGTTCTTCAGCAATCGCGTCAAATTGCGAGGCGAGAGAATCCATCAGCATGAGTTCGTTCTCCAGAAAGCTCGCGCGTGCTTCTGGAGAAAGGTTGCTGGAGGCGCGCACGGTGCTGAGAAGCTGCTTGGATTCGGAATGATCGAGATATTCATGCTCCTCCGGCGTGCCCCGCCATCCCCACAGAAGCATCTCTTCCGCGACAATCTGGTGGCCGCTCTTGCTTTGTTCAATTACATTGCGGCAGCGGAAAAGTAAAAGAGTCGTTTTGCGCGAAACCTGACGGGTGCGGATTACGGCGCTCCTTGCAGCGCGTTTGCCTTGGCAAGAAAGAGTGTTCGCCATGACAAACTGACACAGTTGCTCCACAAAACGGTGATTGCGACCCAGATAGTGATAACCCTCGGGTGTCGGCGACACAAAACTGACCTTAATTGGCTTCGTGGCGGAAAGCTTGGCTGCTGGGAGAAGATCCAGGAGCTGAGGCGGCAGGTTAGCAGGCACAATAGCGAAGCCCTTGCGTTCCTGTATCACCTGCACGCCAAGGAGGTTCGAAAGAGTAGAAATGACGAAGTCTTGGACCGCTTTCGGGTCGCCGATGGCCTCATCCACTGCTCGAAGGTCTTCCTCGATCTCGTGAGCCTTGATCGCGTGCTGCGCAAAAATGCTGCGAGAGGCGGTCTCGCGGCTCGCGGCTTCATCAACCTTCCGAGTGACCCTATCCTTGGCAGCGGCTGCCTCTTCGAATGAATCGAAGTCAAAGAGCATCTGCTGCTGTTTGCCCCGTACGCGCTCGATGCGACGATCAGGATTGAGTAGGAGCGCTTGCGTGATCGTATCGATAATGCTCTGCGAGTCCTCCGGGAAAGGAACGTTGATCCCGGTAGCGCGCTTGATTTCCCGCACTTTACGGAGAAGTACATCCAACACGATGCCGTCAATAGGGTTGTCAGCGCCATAAAGGAGACAGGCTTTTACCTCCGCGGCTTGCTGGCCAAAACGGTCTACACGTCCTTCGCGCTGTTCGAGCCGGTTCGGATTCCATGGGAGATCGTAATGCAGGACGCCTGTAAAGAGGTCCTGAAGATTGATCCCTTCGCTGAGGCAGTCAGTGGCGATGAGAACTCGTGGCTTATCGCCGGACATACCGTCGATGCGCTGGCGCCGGATATCGTCCGGATCTTCGCTGGTGACAACCTGAAAATCGACCTTCGGAAACTTTCTTCGCAGGGCAGGACCGAGATGTTCGCCGAGGTAGATAGCGGTATCGATGTAGCGGCAAAAAACGACAGGGTTGAATCCTCGATCAAGCCAATCTTCAAGAACGATAGATGCGGCATAAAGCTTGCCGTCCTGCTGGATGTTTCCGAGCCTATCCAGTCGATCTGCAAGAGCTTTCATCTGGCGGCGCTGGTAATCGGAAAAATCCCCGAACTCTACGACTTGGGTGGGAGCATTATCACCTTCGAAACCATAATCGAGATCCCGAACCGGATTCTCGGCTTCTTCGACCGTCGCGACACTGGCATCAATGCCGACATCCGCGAGGCGGTCAATCCTTGCATTAAGCATTTTGACGCCTGCTTTAGGGCTTGACATAACGCCGCGCAGAAGCGCAAGTGCAGTCCAATACTGAACTCGCCTCTTTCGTTGGCCAGTCGGATCGGGCACTACCAATTTACGAGCGAAATCAAGAATGTCTCCGAAGAATTGGCTGTACTCGGGAGAAAGGTCATATGACCATTCGAATGTATCCCGTGTCGGAAAATGGGTATCTTCGTCCATCCACTTTTCAACATCTGCGCGCTTGCGTTGGATGAAGTGACGGGCGAGATCGCGACGCTCGGCCTGCGATGCAGATGGAAGATCCAGAAGTTCGAAGTTCGGTTTCAGGAGGCCAAGCAGAGACTGAAATTCTTCAGGCTTGCCGCTGTGCGGAGTAGCCGTGAGCATAATGAGGTGCTGACCGGTTTTTGCTGCGATACGGCTGACGAGGTGATACCGCTGCTGTTGTGCGGCCGAGGCGCCTGTAGGGCGCGCGCAAGTATGAGTCTCATCGACGATGACGAGTTCTGGACACTGCTCGACGAAGACGTCCCGTCGAACGTCAGACTTGATGAAATCGATGCTTATGATCTGGAACGGATAGTAATCGTAAACGCTAGCATCGCCCTGGATTCTGCGATCAAGACTCGCTTGAGTATTAGAACGGATTATCACCGCCTCAATATCAAGCTTCGAGCGAATCTCTTCCTGCCATTGTTCGCAGAGGTGAGGTAGACAGACTACGGCAAAGCGTTTAACGATCCGGCGTTCTAAGAGCTCCCGGACAATGAGTAGCGCTTCAATGGTCTTTCCGACACCGACATCGTCCGCGACAAGAAGCCGCACAGTTTCCTGGCGGAGCGCCATAATGAGCGGAACGATTTGGTAAGCGCGCGGTCGAAACGACAGTTTGGCTAGAGATCGGAATGGGCCGGCCCCATTGCGGAACGCAAGCCGGGCCGAGTCGTAAAGAAGTCGGGCAGTTGAGATGTCGCCAAGATCTGCTTTCGTGGGCGGAAGGAAGCGAGCGTCCACGGGGTGGTCGGAGTATATGTCTAGTGGCAAATAGATGCCTGTAATTTCGTCGTCGGACCCGCCGAGAGGCTTGACAATCAGAAGATTATTGGGGTCATCCGAAGGTAGAACAACCCATTCGCGCCCCCGAAGCGTAACTAGTTTTCCGGGTTGAAGCTGTGCGATCATCTTACTTTCCTGAACACGTCGGGCCGTTGAGCAATCCTGGCCGCAAGGTCGTCGCGGTAGTGCCAAGACCAGACCTCATCGCCGCGAGCGATGATGAGCTGTCTTTGATCGACGTCGCGCCGCTCAGTCTCATGGTCGTCGTGCGGAGAGCCGTCGCAAAAGACCCAGAAGCGGGGCTCGTAATAAAAGTCTGGCTGGCAGTAAATGCCCTCAACTCGCTTTTGGGCTTCGTCGGGCAAACGCAGGCCGTTCTCGTAGAGAAAGGCGATGAACGCTCGCTCAGTTGACGAATTTGAGTCCAGGTGCCGCAGCATCGCTTGGTACTGGTCCTCGTAATCTTGGTAGGCCGTGTTGGTCTGGATCTCGATGGTACAAAGCGCCAGCTTGCCCAGCGCATCATTGATCAAGTGGCGGTCGATGATCTTATGATCCCGCTGGTTGTAATAGCTTAGGAGGTCGTTATACGAGGCGGGCGCGCGATAATCTGGATCGTCGAAACGACAAATTTGTCGCGCAGCTTCCACGACTTTCAGGAACACCTGCGTCCCCTCAACGAATTGAGAAAGAATACCGAGGCTTCCTTCAGCGGCCTCGAATATCAGTATGTTGGGAGCTTCTGGATCGCCAAGAGTTACGACTCCAATCTCGTTGGATTCCACCTGAAAAACGGCCTCTACGGCTCGCTTAAGCGCATGCTCAAGAGTAATTACTCCTTCCGCTCTCAGGCCAAGGGCGGCGATAGGTTCAATATAGAGGGCGTCGGCAACGTTGGATGTAAAGAGCTTCACTAACCGATAATCCTCGCGGACGTTCTCGCCAGGTTCTGGGACGGAAGACCGCCAGTCACCGGAGGTGAGACCGAGAGGGAATCCCTCAGTTCGCTGTGATCGCCACTTTGAATTCACGTGATACAGTCGGGCAGCGGGTATGTACCGCAGGTTGAGTAGGCGCGTTTCACTAGAGTGCGCGCTAGCCTTCTTAACACTATCTGTATTACCGCCATCGACAGCGAAGTATGTGTCAACTTCATATCCGCTCGATACGCGCTCTTCTTCTTCACACGAAATGCGATCTACTTCCTCGGCGCGGGATTCCGACATCTCGAGAAGATCATGGAGGTGCTCCTTGTTCGCGTTGTCACCAAGGCTGACACCGGAGAACGGGCAGATCTCCAAATCCTTTTGCTCTCCGATCAGGAAGTAACCCGCTTTTGTACTTATCTTCGCCTCTGAGAGAGAAGACTCGGCGTCTTGCACGATTAGTTGTGATACCCGGTATTTGCAGCCGTTGTAATAAATGAGATTTCGCGGCCCGAATTCGCGGAGAGCGATGGTTCGAGGCCGAGAAATGAATTCGCCGGTCGAGTCGCCCGCAGGCACGAAGACCCGGAGCGGAAGTCGGGTGAAATTGTAGCCAGGGAGGAAGCCTTCGGAAGCGAGATACCGGTAGGGATAGAACTCCGAGCGTTCCGTGTCCCCAAATGAACCCACGTCATTTCGTAGCAGATTGAGCTGACGGTTAGCTTGATCCTGATGGCGCTTATGCTTTTTGTATTCGTCGCTACCAACAGTCAGAAGGCCGCTTTCAATGGGTTGAGTGGCGCGCGAAAGGAGAGTCCGAGCGGAGCGGTAGATGTTTCGCCAGCGGTTCATCGATTGGTCAAGATGATCTGCAATCTGGTCGAGGTTCTGTTCGACCCAGTTCTCTGCGTACCAAGCCGCTTTGGCAACAAGATCCTCGTGAAAGTCATCAATGGCGCGACCAAATGTCGCCTTAATTTGCTTGAGGTGTGTGGGTGCAATCTTGAGCCCGTCGCGGACAGCAGGAGCAAGAGGCATACTGGCGTTGTCATCCACGATGAGACGCATGAGTGATGCCTGAGATCCGGCTTGAGGTTCAAGCCCGGGCAAGCCAATCTCGCTAATTGCAAGCGCGTTGACCTGTTGCTTTATGAGCTATTCCGCTGGACGACGTGCAAAATTTAAAACTTTTCAGTTACCCCGTTCGAATCTGTTCTGGCACACCTTCCGGAAAATCCGACGCCGATCTACCGTGGGCATATGGACAGCGAGCTGCCAATTTCCACGGAGGTTAACGGCGGGTGCGAGGACGGGTGCAAGCCCAAGTCTCCGCGCGTCGCGCCGGAGGAAATCTTGCTCGATGCCGTAGATGTCTCGATCCGGCTCAAGGTCAGCGAGGATTGGGTCTGGGATCACTCCAGCCGACGCGCGCCCTTTTTGCCGGCAATCTGGCTGTCAGATGGGGTTTTGCGCTTCAAGCCTAGCAAGATCACCGAATTTATCGACGAAAGAGAACGCCTGTCCACCAAGCGCCGGAGGCGCCGGTAAATGTTGGACAGGCCCAACTGTTTCCGCCACAGAAACTGAGAACGCAATGGGGAAGTCTACGTACGGAATGGGATCTGTCGTTTTGCGCGGGAAGAAGTGGTATGGCTATCCGCGCATTCAACGTAAGAACCCAGCCAAGGCCACTCAAGGTCTGATGCGACATGCCCGCATGGCAACAACGACGGACGTGTACCAGAAGGTCATCCCGGAGGCCGTGGCTGAGATGGCTGATGCGATCCACGAGGAACTTCGGAAGCCGAGCACTGCGGCAGTGCAAACAGGAGTGATCGCCGCTCAACTGCGCGCTGGGAAACAGAACCGGCGCAGGCGTCAACCGAAAATTGACACCAAAATTGACACCAATTGACACCAAACGTTCCGCATACCCGGTGGGGGTATTACCATCTGAGCTTTTGATTTTAAATGGCTTATTGGTGGACCTGGTCGGGATCGAACCGACGACCTCTTCCATGCCATGGAAGCGCGCTCCCAGCTGCGCCACAGGCCCACTGTCGGAATGACCTTTCTATTGTCTCGTTTCGCGGCGCGGACGTCAATCGTGCCCCGGCTCCCTGCGGGCGCGGCGCTCGCAAGCGGCGCATATTCTCCGTGACCAACGTCACACGAGCGCGCGCAGCCCTTCTGAATAATCAACTCAGCATAGGGCCGTGGGTCATCTGCCGAGACCAATGCAGGCCACGCGGCGTTGCGCTGAAACCAGAGAGGGGCGCCGGGCGCGCCGGGGCTACAGCAATTTCGCTCGATTTGTTCGCAGAACCAGCCCTGCTGAGCGGCTCTTTCCTTAAGAACGGCCGCCTTGTAAGATGCGGCAATGAGAAGAAGTGAAGCGGAAAGGGTCTAAATTCACCGGGGGAGACTGGCGTCGATGTACAGGATTGTCGAAGCCCGATGGGTGGGCCTTGGGATCAAGCAGTTTGTCATCGCGGCGCCGCGTGTCGCGCGCAAGCAGCGCCCGGGCCAGTTCGTGATTTTGCGGCTGCACGACAAGGGCGAGCGCATTCCGCTTACCATCAAATCCTCCGATCCGAAAACGGGCACGGTCACCGTTGTTGTGCAGGGCGTGGGCAAGACCACGCTGCTCATGAACAGTCTGGAAACCGGCGATGCCATCCTCGATCTCGTCGGTCCGCTCGGCCACCCATCCGAGATTGCCAACTACG
>Ga0335074_10004600_pt1 | contig 19020 bp, 17 predicted proteins | sample Lox_Sample_23_FD_206715 | JGI IMG/M metagenome (GOLD analysis project Ga0335074, IMG submission 206715) | Soil microbial communities from Loxahatchee National Wildlife Refuge, Florida, United States - Lox_Sample_2.3 | ecosystem: Environmental > Terrestrial > Soil > Wetlands | place: USA... | reverse complement strand
CCGCTGATCGAAGCCGACCCGCATTTGCTGCGTCAGCTGGTCAGCAATCTCGTCGACAATGCCATCAAATTCACCGGTACCGGCGGCGTCACCGTGCGTATCGGCGAGGACGAGCGCGATGCGTGGATCGAGGTCGTCGACACCGGTCCGGGCATCCCTGAGGACGAGGTTGCGCGCATCTTCGAGCGCTTCTATCGTGCGGACAAGGCGCGCTCGCGTGACGTTCCTGGAACCGGGCTGGGGCTGGCGATCGTGAGATCGATCGCGCGCGTCCACGGCGGCGAGATCACGGCACAGCGCGCTCCGTCGGGCGGTGCGTCATTTCTCGCACGGTTCCCCAAAATTGAACAGACGCTCACCTCATCCTCATGATGCGCGCGCCGACGGGCGCCTATCATCGGTAGTGATGGCGACCACTTGGCGGCGGGGGCTCGCGGGGCTTCTGTCCGTTTTTGCGTTTCTCGCCGGCACGGGCCTCCGCGCTCATGCCGCGACCACGCTCATCCCGACGACGGCTGCGCCATTTGTCGTGGTGCAGCTCGACAGCGGTTCGGTGAACATCCGTACCTGGGACCGCCCCGCGATCGCTCTCGCAGCCGATCCCACCGTGACTTACAACCATGCCCCACCACGTCAAGTCGCCGATCGCGTTCCGCAGCAAATCCCGCTATGGTCGCAGACGATCAAAACCGCACAAGGCGAGCAACTCAGCCTCGCGCCCGAGTTGTTTCCGCTGCCTCCGTTCGCGCCGGGGGAACATGACGCGCTCGTTATTCGCGGCGAAGGCGACGTAACGCTCACCGTCCCGCAGCAATCGCCGCTCCTCTTGATCAACGTGCGCTTGGGATCGGTGACGCTCTCCGGCTACAGCGGCACCGCCTTCGTCGCGCACGTCGTCGCGGGCGAAGTGCACATGGACAACGACGCGACCACCGCGGCGGTACAAGTGAATAATGGCTCGGTCTTCATCTCAAACTCGAACTTCACTCGGCTTCGCCTACGGACCGGACGCGGCAACATCTTCATGAGCGGGTGCCGCGCGCAACAGATTCAAGTAACCAGCCTCATCGGTTCGATCGTCTACGATAACGGCATCTTCGACCCAGGACTCGCGCACTTCGAAACCGATCGGGGCAGCATCGCAATCGGCGCGCAAAGCGGCGTGCAGATCGAGGCCCACTCGGGCAACGGACGCATCCTCTACGATATCGGCACCGACGGCAGCGTGAATCGCAGCGCGCAAGATGCGCAAGCAACACTGATGGGCGGCGGACCCGTCGTCACCGCCTCAACTTTGGATGGCGCGGTGATTTTCTTTCGCGGCTCGCTGCGCGACTATCCGCAGTTCGAGCGATTACTCGCGCCTAGGCTTCGCGGCCCGCAATCGCTGCAGGCTCCACTACGGCAACCAACCCGTCGCCTGAAAATTCGCGGCAGGTACGCTGATTAGCTTTCCATAATCCGGCATCGCAAGACGAACAGCCAAGACAGAAAGGCTACAACACGATGCAAAGAGTCGCCAATCACGTCAGTTCCTTGTTGATCGCGCTCATTGCACTATCCGGTTGTTCGGGTTCAGTCGCCCCCGCGACGTCGACGCCCCAGCCGTCGAACATCTCCGGCGATTACAGCGGTACGATGCAAGACGCACAGAGCGGAAGCGGCACGGCAACCACGACGCTCGCGCAGCATGGTGCTACTGCCGGCGGCGCGATCGCGGCTCAGCTAGCGAAGGCAACGCTCACCGCGCAGATCTCGCTCACGATTACATCGTCCAACGCCGTTAGCGGGGCGATGGTTGTCGACTACCCCAATAACGGGCCGACGTGCACGTTCAGCACCACCGGAACCTACGACACGAGTACAAACGTGCTCAGCGGCTCCTATACCGCCGTAACGAACTGCGCGGGCGACACCGGCACCTATTCGCTAACGCAGCAGTGTACCGACACCGTCACCAGCCGCGATCGAAGAATGGTTGGCGGCATCACCGCTTGCTAACGCGGGCGCGAGCATCGCGAGCGCCTCTTCATGCCGTAAACCCGAACCACGATGCAAGAGCGACTCGAGGTCGGCCTCGCTAAGCGCGCCTGCGATAACGCGCAATGCTGTTTCGAGGGCGAGCCGATCGTCTTCCTCGCCGTTCCATTCCAGGACGTGGAGCTGCCGGCGAGCGTAGCCAAAGAGCCGTGCCGCCTCTTCTGGTAACCGCTGCGCAAGAAACGGAGCCCAGTAGGCGATCGCAAGCGCACGTAGGAGCGGGTGATTCGTGTCGATCGCAAGTACCAGCGCCTCGCGAGCATGCGGCTCCGCCACGTCGAGGCGACCCGAAGCAAGCGCATATCCCGCAATGCTCACCTCGAGATACGGGCGCACGCTATGATCGGCGCACTCGAGCGCCAGCGTCGCCAACTCGATCGCGCGTTCGCCCGATTCGCGTGCGGCCCACCACTCGAGTATCCGGCAGACTTCATCGCGATCCCCAGCCGCGCGCGCCGCGTGTAGGGCTTCGTCGAACAGCGCGCGTGCCTGATCTATGTCCGCGGGCGGCAGCGAAGACGCGCAGCGTCGCAGTACTCCGGCCAGCACGCGCGGTTCACCCAGCGCCCGCGCCTCGCGGATCGCCTCTTCCGCCGGCGCCGCAGCCTCCTCGAAGCGGTGCGCCTTAGCGAAAAGCTGCGCTTCCTGCGAGAGTGCGCGCACCAGACCGCGCGAGTCGGAAGACTCCCGATACAACGCTACCGCGCGTTGCGCAGATGCTAGCGCCGCGTCGTTTTGTCCTAAGTTGTTCTGCATCATCGAGGTAGCATATTCGATGCGGCCGCCGGTGCCCGGCGAAACGGAGAGTACTCGGCGCGCGGCGTCGCACCAGCGTAGCCCTTCGCCCAGCAATTCCATACGCAGAAAGATCGGGCCACAATCCGCGGCTAGCTGCGCGCCGGCGTTTCGATCGCCCGGACCTTCGAGCAACCACGTGAGCGCCGCGCGGAAGTTGTCGATATCGGGTGCGAGTCGTTCGAGCCACCCCGCCGGCAACCGCGAGTCGAACTCGTAGTACGCATGGGCGGCGAGCGTTGCAAAATAGGCGGCGTGCTGCTGCGTCGCGAGCGTGCTAGTCTTGTGCTCGATCGCCTTCGCCGCGGCGAACGCGCGAATCGTCTCGAGCAGCCGGTAGCGCGTGGTGAGTGCCAAAGTTACGGTCAAGAGCGATTTATCGGCGAGCGACGTCAACACGTCCAAAACGTGAAACTCATCGCAGCTGTCGCCGTCCCCGCACACCGCCGCCGCCGCCGCGAGCGAGAAGCTGCCGCGAAACGAGGCGAGCCGCTCGAATAGCGCCTGCTCCCTTGCGGAAAGCAGATCGTAGCTCCACTCGATCGTTGCGGCGAGCGTTTGCTGACGGCGCACCGCTGCGTGCGAACCGCCGGTCAACAGACGAAAGCGTTCGTGCAAGCGCTCCAAGATCTCATTGATACTCAAGGCCCGCGCGCGCGCGGCTGCAAGCTCGATGGCAAGCGGAATGCCATCCAGCTGTTCGCAGATTTTGCTAACGGCGTCCGCATGGTGGTGAACGTCGAACCCCGGCGATGCCGACGCCGCGCGTGCCGCGAACAGCTCGATGGCGGCCTGCGGAGGCAGTGGTCCAAGCCGGTAGACCTGCTCGCCTTCGAGGTGCAGCAGTTCGCGGCTCGTGGCGAGGATTGTAACGTGCGGGCACGCCGCATATATGCGCGCGAGGAGCGAGGCTACATCGGCGACGATGTGTTCGCAATTGTCGATGACCAGAAGTGTTTGGCGCGGTCGCAGGTACTCCAAGAGGCGCGCCGTTTCGGTCCCCTCCTCGGCCGGCCCGGCATCTAAGGTGGTCAAGATCGTCGCAGCCAGCAGCGAGCCGTTCGAAATCGGCGCGAGATCGATGAACCAGGCGCCATGCTCGTAGCCGTCGATCGCGTCGATCGCGCACTGCAGCGCGACCCGTGTCTTCCCAACGCCGCCGGATCCGGTGATCGTTGTCAGATGCGATCGCGCGAGCGTTGTTTTTAGCTCGCCGAATTCGCGTTCTCGTCCAATCAGCGGCGCAAGATTGGCGGGAAGATTATTTGGAGGACGGACGTTCTGGGGGCGCAACCGGGGATCCAGTTTCACGAGCGCGCCTGCGAGGTCTTCGGCGAGACCGGAGAGCATGTGCGTCTCTTCCTTCTCGTACTCGCTGCGATTGGCGTCGACCGAAAGAAATCCGACGAGTTCGCCGGCGACGGTCATCGGAAACGCATGCGTCCCGGGCGCGCGGGACTTCAGTAGTTGCGGTTTCGCCGGTACGCCGCTCGATCGCAACCGCACCAGCAGCGGATCGTCGGGCTCGAGGTCCTCGGCGATTCCTTCGTAGGAAGATGCCTCGGCTCGAAATGCATCGCGGCGCACGTACACGGCGGTCGCGCGCGCCTCCAGATGATGATCGATGGCCTCAATGACGCGCCGCAAAAGCTGCTTGCTGTCGCTGAATGAGGAGAGCTCTAAGCGGAATTTGGACAAGGCGGCGAGCGCATGGCGTTTCCGCCGATTGAACGCGCCTTCGACCGCCTCTTCGACGCGTCGGTGGATGGGGCGAAAAGCCAGCGTCCCGATCAGCACGATACCGATCTCGATGGCTATCCCGGCGCTTCGGGAGTGGTCGGAGACGAACTTCTCGGTAGCCCATTCGGCAAGGGCAAGGAGCAGTACGATTCCTGTGGTGACCGCCGTGTACGCATAGACCTGCGCTCGACGACGGAGCTCTGGGCCGGCTCTGAGCATGGAAACTGGCCTTATGCGCTTCAGCCGACGTTCCTGTATGGTGCGATCTCCGTCTGGGTCATAACAAGTACTTTCGCATCATCGCCATGTCGAGTTTGAAGGTATGTTGCGGTAGCGCCGCTTCGATGCCATAGCCGCAGGCTTCGAAGAACTTCTGCGCGCTGCGCCCATACGGCACCATCACCGTCATCTTGTGACAGTTGTAGTAATTGGCGACCTCGGCCATTTCGGCCAGGATCGCGCGTCCGATGCCGGCGCGGCGGCGCTCCGGTGCGACGACGAGGCGCTCGACTCGTCCGAGCGAAGCCGCGACATACAACACACCCGCCGCTACTTGCTCGTCTCCCTCGACGGCGGCAAAGCCGTATGCCTGCTCGTGCCAGACGACCGGAAATTCGTAGAATGCACGCAACGCCTCGCGCTCGTGGTCGCGAAAAAAATCGACCAGCGCGTGTGTTTGCACGCGAACGATCTCAACCGGCAACCGCCGCGACCTCGGTCTCCAAGTCGACCTCGAGCCCGTCGCGCGCCGCAATCGCGCGAATGCCGAGATCGTCTTCGAGTTGCTGAGCGAGTTTGCGCGGGTTGGCCTCGAGCATCTTCGTCCCAAAGTGCTGGAAGATTGCCACTCGCGGCGAGACTTCTTCAACCACGCGGCGCGCGTCGTCCCAGGTCAAATGATCGACGTTCATCGCATCGGCGAAACGCAGGACGTTGATCACGAGCACGTCGGGTTGGTGGGCCGCGTAGTCGGCGGCTAGCGCCTCGAAGTAGCGCCCGCACGGCAAGTACGAGAAGCGTAACCCATTGTGGCGGAAATGCATTCCGTAGGTTTCGACCGCATGGTGGTGCGCGATCGAGGTATACATTTCGACGTCGTCAATCATGTGCGGGCCGCTGCTCGGCTCGAGCGCGTCGATCCGCTCGACGAAGCGCTGGGCATAGGGTAGTACCGTGGGCTCGCCGTGCAGCGCATCCTTCGGGGCGAGCAGCGTCCCGCGGCGTCTAAAGCCGCCCGAGGTCATCGCTTCGATCATCGCGGTCGCATCGGCCGCGTGATCGAGATGCTTGTGCGAGAGCGCTATCGCGGAGAGCTCGCGTGGATTGCACGGCGGCACGTGCGAGAGCGCGCGCACGAGCGCACCAGGGCCCGGATCGATGTGGATCTGCGTCTCACCCAAACGCAGCCACATCCCGCCGGATGCGCGAAACTGGCGCGCTACGACGAAGCGCGCGCCGCCGCTGCCTAAAAAGAGTACACGTGCGGGCACACTCAGGCGATTATAGGTACTTGATCGAAATTCCCGGAGAGGATCTTGGTGGAAGGACGGCCCAGCCAGCGCTCGAGCACGGTGGCATAGACGCTGCGGAAGTCGGTCGTGAAGCGCACGTTGCCCATATTCGTGTTGCTCAGATCGGGCGTGGCGCCGTAAAGCCCACCCTTGACGCCGCCACCGATTGCAAAGAGCGGGGAGGCTTCCCCGTGGTCGGTGCCGCGGCTGCCGTTTTCGGCGACGCGCCGGCCGAACTCGCTAAACGTGAGCGTCAGAACGTTCTTGTCGTTGCCATGCGAGGCGAGGTCGCGGTAGAACGCGCCGATCGCATCGGAAAATTCACCGAGCAAGCGATCCTGCGTCGCCTTTTGGCTGACGTGCGTATCGAATGAGCCGTGCTGCACGTAAAGGACTTTTGTGCCGAGTTTGCTGCCCGCAATCTGCGCCGCGAGCGCGAGGCTGCGCCCGAGCGGCGTAGCCGGATAGGTCGCATCGGTTTTATAGCCGGCGATCAGCTTGGGCAACTCTTCGGAGCCGCGTTGGGCGTGATCTTCGATCTCGGCGACGTGCCCGAGGTACGGCGAAGCGAACGGGAACTGGTTGTCGGTGACGAGTTCGGTGTACGTTCGCTTGGAAATCGCGCTGCGATCGCTGACCAGGCCATAGCCATTGAGGCTCGCAATTGACGGCACGTCCACTTGACTCGAAACGAGCACTTCGGGAAGTACCTGTGCGACGGCAACGCCGTTGAAGAGATTGTTCTTGGGCAACTGGGCTTCGTCGAGATACCGGCCGAGCCAGCCGGTGTGTTCGTAACGATCTGGTGCGGCGGTCTGCCAAATCTCGGTCGAGCGGAAGTGCGAATGATCGGGATCGGGATAGCCGACGCTTTGCACGACCGCGACCTCGCCGTTGTCGTACATTGCCTTGAGCGCGCGCATTTGCGGGTTGAGACCGACGTTCGCGTCGATGGCGAGCACGTCGCTCGGCGGCACCGCGAGCGTCGGACGCATTTGATAATACTGCGGATTACCGTGCGGCACCACGCAGTTTAGCCCGTCGTTACCGCCTTGCAAGTTGATCAGCAGCAGCACGCGGTCGCCGGCGCCGGGAAGGCCGGGAAGCGGCGCGTCCGCCAACGCCCGTCCGAGCACGTGATCCATATTCGCAACGACCGTGAGGCCGGATAGCGCACCGAGCAAAAAGCGTCCGCGTTTCATCGTTGACATCATTATCCTAATTGGTAGGCGGGCATCGCCATAGTGAGGTATGCCGCGCCTCGCACGCGCTCGTCGTAATTTTCAACCGAAAGCGTACCAAGTGCGGAGGTGCCCGAGCCGTTGAGGTAGGCGATCAATTGGCCGTACGCCTGACCCGGAGCGTCGCCTTGTAGAATTGTGCCGACCATCTCTTTCGAAGCGCGGCCGGCATCCATCGGTATCCGCGAAAGCCACCCGGTTTGCATGATATCCGGCGTGTTGACCATCTTGGCGATAAAGTTTTCGCGCGCGATCAACATTTGCGACGTTAGCCAATTTGCGCCGCCGGGCCAGCCGGCCACGTTGGGCGGATAGAACAGCACTTGGCCCATGCCTCGCAGCGCGGCCGGCGTTCCGTCGACGATGGTATCGATCGCTAGCTGTTTGTGCGCACCTACGACAAATTCGACCGGACTCTTGACCAACGCTCGGTACGCGCGTTGCGAGTAGAATACGTTGCTGCGCAAGAGCACGGACATCGACGGAGCCAACTCGAACTTGTTGCGCGAAATCACATTCGCGAATTCGTTCACCAATTCGGGTTCGGGATCGTCGTAGACGAACGCGCTGAGTAAGGTCGTGGCCCAGAACGTCTCGGCCGCGCGCTGCTGATAGATGATGTCGACGATGTCGCTGCCGTCGAAATTTCCGGTGCGGGAAAGGAACGTCTTCGTGCCGTCGTCGTGCGTACGCGGGTTGAAGGTAAACTCACCGGTCTGCCGGTCGATCGTCCAGCCGGTAAAGGCGCGCGCGGACTGACGAATGTCTTCCTCGCTGTAGTTGCCGATGCCGAGCGTGAAGAGTTCCATCAGCTCGCGAGCATAGTTTTCATTCGGATGCGACTTGTTGTTCTCAGCGTTGTCCAGATACAACAGCATTGCCGGATCTTTGCTGACCGCGAGCGTGAGATCGCGCAGATTGCCCAGCGCGTATTGGCGGAAGAGCTGGTTCTGCGCGAGCACGAGATTGGGCCACACGCCCTTTTCGATCGCCGCGGTCGTAAAGTGGCCGTGCAGGACGAAGGTCATCTTCTCTTGGAGCGGCGCGGCCGTGGCGAGCATCCGGTTGAGCCACCACATCTGTAAGGCGACGATATCCTCGACGGCAGCGCGCCGACGAGCTCGATTCGCTTCACGCTTCGCCATGTCGTCGAGGCCCTTGTTCGCCATCGCGATCGCGCGGTAATCGGGATAGGCTGTCAGACTCGGCGGCGGCATTGACGGGGTATCGGGGAAATGGATCAACGACTCGGCCGCGTCGTGCGGGCTCATGGCTGCATACCGAACAATCTCGTCCGGCGTGCCGCTGAACCCCGCGCGACGCAACAGATGCGCAGCGAGCCGATCGTCCCAGGGACCGTCGTAGGGTCGCAATGCCGTCATTACATCGAGCCGCCCCGCCGGGCGCACGTATCCAGCAGCCATACGGCCATTGTAACGAGAGCGAGTCACGAATCGTCATGAAGGACGGGTTAAGGCCGGGTCGTGCGCGAAACGCGTCCCCTCGTGAGCCTCTTGGAAAGCCACCTAGATCGTCAAAGCGAAGGCTTCGCGCGCAATGCGGCGCGGATGCTCGATTTGTGCAATGAGCTTCGTGAGCGATTGCTTGCCGCGCGTAGCGGGGGCGGCCCCGACGCAATTGCCAAGCATCGCGCGCGCGGCAAGATGACGGCGCGCGAACGCGTCGATACGCTGATCGATCCGGGTTCCGATTTTCTCGAATTTTCCGCGCTTGCCGCGCTCGACATGTACGACAACGACTCACCCGGTGCCGGAATCATCACCGGCATCGGATGCGTCGAAGGACAACAGTGCGTCATCGTTGCGAACGACGCGACGGTCAAAGGGGGAACCTACTACCCAATCACCGTCAAGAAGCATTTGCGCGCACAGGAAATTGCCGAGCAAAATCACCTGCCGTGCATTTATCTCGTGGATTCAGGCGGCGCGTTTTTGCCCTTGCAGGCCGAGGTTTTTCCTGACCGCGATCATTTTGGACGGATCTTCTACAATCAGGCGCGCATGTCGGGGAGACGCATCCCGCAGATCGCGGCAGTGATGGGCTCGAGCACCGCGGGTGGCGCCTACGTCCCGGCAATGAGCGATGAGACGGTGATCGTGCGCGGAACCGGCACGATCTTCTTGGGCGGCCCACCGTTGGTCAAGGCTGCGACCGGTGAAGAGGTTACTGCCGAAGAGCTGGGCGGAGCCGACGTGCACACGCGCATCTCCGGCGTCGCGGATCACTTTGCAGACGACGACCTGCATGCGCTCGGGATCGTTCGCGAGATCGTACGCAATTTGCACCGCGAATTGCCGCGACAGTGGGATAAAGTCGAGAGCCGGCCGCCCGCGTACGACCCGCGCGACATCTATGGGGTCATCCCGGCCGATAGCCGGATCGCGTACGACGTCCGCGAGATCGTCGCACGTCTCGTCGACGCATCGGAGTTTCACGAGTTCAAAGCTCGGTATGGTACGACGCTGGTCTGCGGTTTTGCGCGCATCGAGGGTCACCCGATCGGCATCATTGCCAACAACGGTATCCTCTTCTCGGAAAGCGCGCTCAAGGGCGCGCACTTCATCGAACTCTGCACGCAGCGCGGCACGCCGTTGCTCTTCTTGCAGAACATCACCGGCTTCATGGTCGGCAAGGAATATGAAAATGGCGGCATCGCCAAGGACGGCGCAAAACTCGTCACCGCCGTCGCTTGCACCGAAGTACCGAAGTTTACCGTCGTCATCGGTGGCAGCTTCGGCGCCGGCAACTACGGGATGAGCGGCCGCGCCTATTCGCCTCGGCAGTTGTGGATGTGGCCGAATGCGCGCATCAGCGTGATGGGCGGTCCGCAAGCCGCGAGCGTGCTATCGACGGTCAAGGGCGAGATGAGCCCGGAGGAAAAAGCAACGTTTGAGGCCCCGATTATCGCAAAGTACGAGCACGAGGGCAGTCCCTACTATTCGACGGCGCGGGTGTGGGACGACGGAATCATCGATCCGCTGGATACCCGGCACGTCATAGCGCTCGGGCTCGACGCTGCGGCCAACGCACCGCTTCCGCCGACACATTTCGGCATCTTTAGAATGTGATGCCCGACCCTAAGCAGTCAGAAAATATCGAGTGGGGTGACGCGCGAACGGTCATCACTACCGGCACCTCGGACCCGATCGCCGCTGCCTGGTATCTCACGAGTAACCGGATATGGCCGCTAATAGCGCATCCCGTGCGCGGCCCATTCTTGCTGGGAATCGTATTATTCTTGCTCATCGTTGCGATGGTGCTATTTTCGCCGTCGACCGAGTCGCATTTCATTTACACGGACTTCTAACATGCGCCACGCTGTCGTGCACGCACGCTGGTGGATCGCCTACCCGGTGGCCCTCATACTTCTGATCGTCCTCGATCTCGCCGTCCGGTCGTGGACTCCGCTTCCGCTTCGCCTTCCCGAACAGTACTCACCCACCTACTTGCGTTTGGTGCTCTCCGACATTCCGCGAGATCGTAGTACGACGGTCTTACTCGGCGACTCGGTCCTGTGGGGATATAAACTCCGCGCGGACCAGACTGCCGCCGCCATCCTTCAGACATCCGACCAAAGTACGCGCATCGTCGACCTCGCCTACGAAGGTGGGTCTACCGTGAACGATGACGTGATGTTGCGCGCGCTTCGGCGTGTGGGCGTCCGCCCCGCTACGGTCATTGCGAACGTCAATATCAAAGAGTTCAATCCGGGCGATTCTGCCTATAGTACGCTGCATCCATCGCTCGAGCGGTTGTCCGAGCACGCATTAACGCCGGGCGACAGCAACGTGCTCGATTTGCACTTTCGCAATAGCGACTTAAACCGTATCCTCAACGACGACGTAGAAAGCATCTGGCGCTTTTACGCGTTGCGTTCAGACCTCCGAGAGCAACTCTTCGGCAGCGATGACGCGGCCGGCGCGCTGCTCGCGCTCGTTCATGGGGTAACGGGCGAAAGGGAGACTGAGGCTGCGTTGCATGTGCCGACACCCGACCGGTTCCTCGGAACGTACGATCTAACGCCGATCGGCGCGGATAACGTCGCCTTCACGTACTACCGCTCCTTCGTCGATAGGTTATGCCGGAATCGGATACCGTCGCTGTTGTTCTTGACCCCGACGAATCACCAGCTCCTACACGAATATATTGACGATCCTAACTATGATGCGAATCTCGCGCGTTTGGAGCACATCCCGCATTGTTCGGGCGTTCGGATCCTGAATTGGGATCGCGCCATTCCCCCGCGGTATTTCCTCGATAACGATCACCTGAATCCGGAAGGGCAGCGACGACTGGCGCAGCTCATCAGTAGAGCCCTCCACGATAAATGATTTTTAACACCTGGGTCTTCGCGGCCTTTGCGATCGCCTCACTGCTCGTGTGCTGGACGTCGCCGGCGCGGTTTCGTCCAGCCGCATTGATCGGGTGCGGCTTGGTTTTTTATGCCTACGCGTATCCGCCGTATCTCTTGCTGATTATCGCCCTGGCAGTCGTCACATATGCTCTCGCGAAGGTTATCGTGTCGAGCCGGCGCCACGACCGCATGACCACCGCAAGGTGGGCACTGTTCGCCGGCATCGCAGCCAGCGTTGGGGTTCTGGCTCTCTTCAAGTATTCGACGCTTTTCGCTACGACCATCGATGAACTCAGCCTCGGAAAGCTGGCATTAAGCGCGCCCCATCTTCTCATCCCGCTTGCAATCTCGTTCTTCACCTTCGAGTTCGTGCACTACTTGGTCGACGTATATCTCGGAAAGATTGACGACTTTTCCGTCAAGGACTTTGCAACGTTTGCCTTCTTCTATCCCACGCTTGTTGCCGGCCCGATCAAGCGCTTCCAAAATTTCGCTCCACAGATCGGCCACACGCGGACCCTCAGCCAGCTCTTCATCGCCGCCAACGTCTTCCGCGTCGTTCTCGGGCTTGCAAAAAAGTCGATTATCGCCGATTCCATGACGCCGTTCGTCCAGCCCATCTTGACGCCGGGAGCGCCCTATCACACCGCCGATTACTGGATCGCAATGCTTGCCTACACGGCGAAGATCTATTTTGACTTCACGGGTTACTCAGATATTGCCATCGGCATGGCGGCCCTCCTCGGCTTTCAGATATTAGAAAACTTCGACCGACCGTACTGGTCGGCAAACATCTCGCAGTTTTGGCGCCGTTGGCATATCAGTTTGAGCTCGTGGATACGCGACTATATTTTCATTCCGCTCGGAGGAAGCCGCAGAGGAACGCTCGCCACCTTTTTCAATCTCGCATTCGTGATGGCGGTCGCCGGGCTATGGCACGGCGCAGCCTGGCACTTCGTAGCTTGGGGTCTTTGGCACGGCGGTGGGCTCGCCGCACACCGCGCGTGGAGCGTTACCCTCGCGAAGAGAGTGCCGTTCCGGAACGGCGGGACGCTCGTTCAAGCGGTATCCGTGTTGGTCACGTTCGCGTTCGTCGCGTTCGGTTGGATTTTGTTCGCCGCACCATCGTTCGGGGCAGCGTGGGGCGCGGTACGCGGAATGTTTACACCGGCGGTAATTCTCCCGTAATTTCGACCTTTAACGGGGCCGCTACCGTGCCATGTGCAAGCTGCACGATGAGCTGGTCGTACTGCGACAACAATGCTTGGCGCGAAATTGTCATGTCGAAGACCTTTTCCGCACCGGCGTAGGTCGCGACGTTGTATGCCGGATTCAAAGGCGCGATCTTATCGTAGAGCACTCGCGCCGTCAGCGTGGTGCTGTTCGGAAGCTTGTCGCTTTCGGTTCGCAGCGTCTGCAACGCAAGTGTCTCCAGCTGCGTCATCGTCTGGACCTGGGGGTTGTGGTTCTTCGTCGCGTCCGTAACAGTATTCGTCACGTCCAGCAAAATCAGCGCCGAGGTACCCGCTCGCGCGATGATCGCTTTTGGCATGGCCGTCGTCGTGTCGGCAAACGCGGGCGACGCGACGAGCGCGGCAATCGCGATAGTGAAAAAAAACCGCATTTCGAAGACCTTCTTCATGGTTGAGGCTTTAGCCATGGTTTGTCGTGCGCGAGCCGCGCGTAGAGGAGTTTCTCGAGCACGGCATTGCCCGGGACCGAGAGCTGATATTCACTATCCGACAGGAAAAGGAGCTGCCGGTTCGGCGACGCCTCGGCTGCAAGCATTGCAGGGCCGGCGTCAATCAAACCGTCATCCGTTCCCGCGAACATACTCTTGTAAATGGCCGAGACGTCCGACCATTTCGGCGGCTCCTTCGGAAAAAGAAACGTCAGCCGCGTATCGTATTGCTCGATTTCGGGAAAATACAACGGAGTCGGGTGCATTAATACGTAGTACGGGATGCCGGCTTGTTTGAGCATCTTTCCAATGTCCGTTACCTTTGGCGAAAGCGTCGCGCGCCAGGTGGCGAGGCCGTCGAGAGGGCTCGTCAGCGTCGGACGCCCGGGATCGAAATCAAAATTGGGCATCGCGTCGTTGAATTCCCAAACTACGAGGTCGACTGCGCCGCTCGACGCAACGTCGCGGACATAGTCGTGCACGTCGATCGGGCGTCCGGTAAATGCTATCGCTACGCGGACTTCGCGCGGAATGCCGAGCTCCTTGCGATGCTTGTTGAGGTCAGCTTCGAGCAAACCCCCAAGCGTCGATTCGAACGGAATACCCCAACCAACGTAACAATCGCCAACGATCAGCACGCGATAGTACTGCGTCGCATCGCCGTAATCGCCCATCGGATTGCTCGGATGCGCGAACTGCCGGGTTACAATGTCTTGCACTTCTCGGATCCGACGATTTCCCGCATCGGCGAAGACGACGCTGTTTGCGCCAAACGGTGCGATCCCCAGCGGCTCCTCCACTAGCGCTTGTGCCCCGCTCCCGTCGCGATAGCCCCCGCCGTAGATGCTGTAATCCTCGTTCGGGGGCTGGCTGAGCACCTGATAGAAACGGTTGAAGGGCAACGCTCCGCGAACAGCTTGCTCGCGTGGATCCGTGTAGACGTACTTTCCGTTTGGAAGAGCCGCAAGTTGAAACGCATAACCTTCAGAAATATCGCCCTGCGTATCTCCTACACCACCCGGCGGATGCATCGAATAATGCCCCGGACCATTGTACGTTGCATAGACCAACCGTCCGTCATCGGCGAGAAGAATCCCGTCGTCTTCGAAGGAGATCGAGGTAACGTACTTGCTGTCGGCGATCGGGATGGTCACTGACGTGACTTGGCCGTCTTTGGTTATTTCGCGCAAACCGACGCCGAAGTCCCCAACCCAAAGATTGCCCGCCTTATCGAATGCAAGGGAACGCGGTTCGCTAAAGCCGGCCGTCGCGAGCGGGCCATCGCGATACGGCGTCGATGGCGAGCCGGCATAGGTACGCACGACACCATGATCGATGACTCGAATGCAATGATTGCCGGCATCGGCGACGTAGAGCAGACCCTGTGAATCGAGTGCAATTCCGGCGGGATGAAAGAAGCGTGCTTGCGCCCCTACGCCGTCGCGATATCCTCCCGGCACGCGCAATGTACCGGGCTCGATACTTCCCGCGCCGGCGACTGTGATGACACGATGATCGGGCGTAATCTCACGAATTCGCTCGCCCTGAAAATCGGATACATAGATCGTACCGTCCTTCGCCACCGCGACGCCATACGGGAAAAGGAACGAGGCGCTTGATGCCGGGCCGTCTGATATGCCGGCGGCGCCGCTTCCGGCGATTGTTGAAAACGTCGTCTCAGCGTAACCGGTGCCGTGCGAAAAAGTAACCGAAGTAGCCAGCACCGCAATGAACAGGTAAAAGCGCCCCATCCGGCCGCACTTCGCTACGGACTTTTGAGTACCTCGAAGTATTTTGGCGTTTGCGTCCAGCCTTTATTCGTAAAGCGAAAGATCGCGGTGACCTTGGGCTTGGTCGGGCAGCACGTCGGCGCATTTTTTGCGTAGTACGGCCCGGTTATCGCGATAGCGTATCCCTGCGCATCGTGAACGACTTTCGCGGAAAGCGAGCAGTAATTCCTTACTGAGAGCGTCGGCATGATCATCTGCATGGCCGCATCTTGGAAGAGCACGTCGACGCGCGCGGTTCCGCAATCCGCGCCCATCTGCTGGCTCGCGATCACGACTTGTTGCGCGCCGGGGCCCATCAACTCACCAACGCCCGCAATCGACCCGTCTTGGACCGGGAACCACAACATCGCACCGCTCGCCCGCTCGACCGTGGTAAGCGGAACCGGATTCTTGGGCGATCGATACTTCAGATGATAGACCGTGCCGTCGAGCGCGTAGATCGAGAGATACCACTGGTAAAACGTCATCGTCTTTCCGTCGTTGCCGAGCGCCTTACGGCTGAGCACCGCGCGCCACTGCGAATGCATCGCCTCGCCCGCGGGATAGAACACTTGGCTTTGCACGATTGCGCCGGGCGGCTGCGGGCTATAGGTGTAATTCCGCGGTTCGGCGGCGAGCGCGGTCGTGGCGAAGGCAAAAACGGCGGCCAGCGTTATGGCGGCGATGCGGAATTGCTGCATGGTATCCCCCAAAGCGTACGCGTGTACAACGGAACGAAGCCAACTCGCCGGAAGTTTTGCTCCGAGATCGAGCCGGGCCTGGTCGTGACGCGACCGAAGCGCGCCCCACGTTCCAGCGCGCGGGCGGCACGATCGAGAATCAGGGCCGTTTGCAGCCCGCGGCCACGGAATGCCGGCGCCGTACCGGCGCCGTAAAAGCCGGCAATCGGCCCCTGCACGTCCATGCACCCCGAAGCTGCGATGACATCGGCCTCGCGGATCTCGAGCGCGGTACCCCCGGCAGCGTGCAGATTACCAGACCGATCGCCAAGTTTGATTCGTCGCACGGCGCGCCGTCCATGAAAGCGCTCCCGGTAGCTGCACTCCACTCGCTTGCATCGCGCATCGGCGTGACCCGCGCATCGCGCCGCGCGCCGATTGTCGCAAGCTCCGCGGTCATCGGAGTTTCGTACTCGAGCGGTTCGTAGCCGAGCGCGATGAGCGCCCGAATAAAGGCGGGCTCGGCGTACGGCGAACAGCGCACGCGCGGCTGCGCCCCGCGCTCGCGATAAAACGCCGTCAAGGACTCGGCTTCACGCCGGCCCGCGCTTTCCCACAGCCCCAGACCTATTGCTTCCGAAAACGGTGAATTGATCCCGGCGAATGCGGCGATACCGCCGGCGATCTCGTGTGCCTGCGGATGCAGTTGCGGAAACCGCGTCCTAGCATTGCTCACGCATTCGCGCGAAGCGGCAACTTCGGTGCGTTCGATGGCGTCGCAGAACGCGCGGTCGATCTTCACTCGCCGGCTATATGCCGGCGAACCACTCGTACCCTTGATCTTCCCAGTAGCCGCCGCCACCGGCATACAGGTTGGCGTAACTGCCGACCAGTTCGATGCGGCTGACCCATTTCGCGCTCTTGTAACCGAGCTGCGTTGGAACCTTCAGCCGAACCGGTGCGCCATGATCGAGCGCGATCGGCGCGTCATTCATCCGCATAGCGAGAATGGCTTGCGGATGCCGTGCCTGATGCATATCGAGACTCTCGTAGTAGGGCGTGCCTTGATCGTCCTTATCGAGGCAGTGAAACACGACATAGCGCGCGTCGCTGCGCGGCTGGACCAAATCGAGAATCGAGCTGACGCGAATGCCGCTCCATTTCGCGATGACGCTCCAGCCCTCGACGCAATCGTGACGCGTGATCTGCGTCGAATTGCACATCCGCTCGAGCATCGCCATCGGAAAGACGCCGCGGCGCTGCACCGCACCGTCCACGATCAGTTTGTAGTCGCGAAAGCCATTGCGGGCGAGATCGACGTAACGCGAGTCGGTCGGCGTCGGCAAGCTGTCGATCGGGAATTGCGGACTGATGTCGCGCTCGCGATACTCCTTGGCCAAACCGCGCGTACCAATCGCCGCATGCGTCAGCCCTTGCGTCGAGCCGAGCGCGTTGTGAAAGCCTGCGTTGTTGTTGAGCGCCGTGCCGATCGGCGCGCATGCCGCAAGGGCCGACGAGATGGAGGTTGCAACGAAGAGCCGGCGCTTCACGGGCCGACTCCGTCATGCTTACCCAAGCGGTACCAGCCGGTGATCATCGCATTGAGTTGATTGAACACACCCTGCGTGAGCACTTGAAAGGTGTGGATCACGAAGAAACCGATGAGCGCCCACATCGCTATAAAGTGCCAGAGCCGCGCGAACTGCCGCCCGCCGAAGATCCATGTCAAAGGATGCGCGATCGCATCGATCCCGGGAGAAAGCGCGAGCCCCGTGAGCACGATGACCGGTGCCAGGACGATCAGGACCAGCGTGTAGGACGCCTTTTGCAACGGATTGTAGATGCCGTGCGGCGGAGGTTCCTTGCGCAGCCGCAAGTAGTAGGCTTGCATCGGCCACAGTTTGGGAATGTCACTCGGACGCAAGATCATGTCGCGCAAATTGCCTTTGATCGCGCTCGAGATCAGCCACGCCACGCCGCAGAGCAGCATGATCCAAGCAAAGAAGAGATGCCAGCGGCGTCCGTCGGCTAAGTCTTGGTAGGCGGGAATCGTGATCCAGCCGGGAAAGGCGCGCGGCGCCCGTCCGCCCATCCCGTCATCGGTGTAGCCCAGCCAGCCCGTCGTGTTAAAGGTATGGCCGAAGATCGTCGTCGTGCCCACGCCATCGGCAGGGGAGCCGATCTCGAGCACGCGATGCGCTGGGTTGGTCGTGTCCGATGCGTCGAGGAACGGCGCGGCGTTGAAGATCTGCAGCCCGCTCGAGACCAGGGCGGCAAAAGCGATGACCCACAGCCAATGGCTGGCTCGTGTCGCGATCGCATACCGGTAGATCCGTTGTCCTACCTTCATACCACCACTATAACGCCTCCAAGGCAGCCTTGGATGGAAGGCCGAAGCACAAATCTTCGCATGACAACGATCCACGTCACCAATGAGGGCGCCGTCGCGCGCGTCACGCTCGCTCGCCCCGAGGTTCGCAACGCCTTCAACGCGGAAATGATCCGCGAGCTTCGCGATGCGTTCGGCGCGCTTTCGGCCGACGCACACGTCCGCGCGATCGTCCTCGCCGGCGAAGGCAAAACATTTTCCGGCGGCGCTGACGTCAACTGGATGCGCGGTTCGCTCGATCTCGGCTACGACGAAAACGTCGCGGACGCAGAAGCAATGAGCGACATGTTCCGAGCGATCGACCGCTGCAGCAAACCCGTGATCGGACGAATTCACGGCGCGGCACTCGGCGGCGGGGCCGGGTTGACGGCCGCCTGCGATATTGCGATCGCCGCGGACGACACGACGTTCGGCTTTACCGAAGTCCGGCTCGGTATCATTCCCGCGGTGATCTCGCCGTTCGTACTGGCAAAGATCGGACAATCTCATGCGCGAGCGCTCTTTCTCACCGGCGAGCGCTTTAGCGCCAAGCACGCGCTCGCGATCGGCTTGGTGCATCAAGTTGTCGACGAAGACGACCTCGACAAGACCGTCGCGCGCCTCGCGCGTGAGCTGCTGGGCTGCGGGCCGAATGCCGTCGCTGCGGCCAAGACCCTCATCGTCCGCGTGAGCGCCGCGACCTACGACGAAACGCGCGGTATCACCGCGGAGATGATCGCCAAGCAGCGCACGAGCGAGGAAGGACAGGAAGGGTTGCGCGCGTTTCTCGAGCGGCGACCCGCGTCCTTCGTTGCAGATG
>Ga0335074_10004598_pt1 | contig 19021 bp, 23 predicted proteins | sample Lox_Sample_23_FD_206715 | JGI IMG/M metagenome (GOLD analysis project Ga0335074, IMG submission 206715) | Soil microbial communities from Loxahatchee National Wildlife Refuge, Florida, United States - Lox_Sample_2.3 | ecosystem: Environmental > Terrestrial > Soil > Wetlands | place: USA... | reverse complement strand
CGGCGCGAATCGTGACGACCTCGCCCGATGTGACGGTGTCAACCAATCTCGGCGGCTGGGTCAACCGTCGCGGCATCTTTGACCGCGCCGAGCGGGCCGACATTTTTCGCGAGGAAAAGGTCGTCTCGGCGCAGCGTTGGGCGATGGCGCCGCAGGGCCAGCACATCGAACTCGGCATCGCCGAAAGCAACCTGTTCCTCGAACTGGCTGCGCTCGGCCTCGCCGGGCCGCTGTTCGGCGCGCGCCTGCTGCCGATCGGCACGCTCTACGACCCGTTCATCAAGCGCGGCCTCGACGCGCTGAACTATGCGCTATACCAGGACGCGCGGTTCATCCTGGTGGCGACGCCGTCCGGCATCAGCCTCGCCCCGGAGGGCGGCGCCCACCAGTCGGTCGTCGAGCCGCTGATCGGGCTGGGGCAGCCGGGCCTCGTCGGCTTCGAGCCGGCTTATGCCGACGAACTCGCGGTGCTGTTGCACTGGGCATTGGCCGAGATCCAGCGCGACAGCGGGCGCTCCGTGTATTTCCGCCTGTCGACGCGACCGGTGGCGCAGCCCGAGCGGCATCTGGATGCGGCCGCCATCGAGGCCGTCATTTCGGGCGCCTATTGGCTGCGCGAACCGGCGCCCGGCGCCGAGCTGGCGATCGCCTATTGCGGCGCGGTCGCGCCGGATGCCGTCGCCGCGCATCGCGCGATCGCCGAGGATCTGCCTGGCGCCGGCCTGTTGGCCGTCACCTCGCCAGGCCGGCTCTATCGCGATTGGCAGCAATCGCTGGGCGACGGCAGTGTCGGTGTCGCGGAGCGGCTGCTGCGCCGGCTTCGCCCGGGCGCCGTCCTCGTCACGGTCACGGACGGCCATCCGGCGACGCTGTCCTGGCTCGGCGCCGTAGCGCGCAACCGGATGGCGCCGCTCGGCGTCGAGCGGTTCGGCCAATCAGGCGACATTCCCGATCTCTACCGCGAATACGGCATCGACGCCGAGGCGATCATCGACGCCGCCGCCCGCTTGTGTCTGCGAGCAGCACGCCCCGCCGACGAATGATCGGGCGACACGGCGGTCAGGCCTTCATGCCGACCTTCTTGTCGACAAACTGCAACGTGAATGCCTCGCGCCAGTTCATGTCGCTCGGGTAGAGCCCGGCCTTCGCCATCGAGTCGAAGAAATCCTGCCAGCGCGCCTCGGTCATCGCGCCGATCCCGAGCTTTTTCGCGTCGCCGCTGTCGATGATGCCGTACTGCTTCATCTTCGCCCGCCCATAGGCGAGGAGCGCATCGGTCATCTCGGGGTTGTCGCGTTTGATCAGCGCATCGGCCGGTTCGGGATTGCCGTAGAGAAAGCTGTACCAGCCCTCGATGCTGGCGTTGACAAACCGCCGCACGAGATCGGGCTTGTCGCGCACGAGCTTCCGCGAGGTCGCGACCAGCCCGCCATAGCTGGAATAGCCGGCGTCGGCGAGCAGCAACACGACGGGATGCACGCCGGCCCTTTCGATCGTGAACGGCTCGCTCGTCAGATAGCCCTGCTGGATCGCCGTCTTGTCGGCTAGGAATGGTGCGACGCTGAATGCGTAGGGCCGGATCTGCGCGTCGGTGTAGCCGAATTTCTCTTTCAGAAAGAGCCAGCTGGTCACCCGCGTGTCGGAGCCGATCATGATCGGTTTGCCTTTCAGCGCGGCGAGCGAATTGTCACCCTGACCGGGATGGGCGATCAGCACCGACGGGTCTTTCTGGAACATCGCCGCCACTGCGACCATCGGGACGTTTTCGTGGACGTAGTTGAGCGGAATGAACGAATTGGACGCGATATTGAAATCGAGCACGCCGGCCGCCAGCAACTCGGCATGGTTGACCTGCGGGCCGCCCGGCTGCAGGTCAACCGCCAGCCCGTGTCGCTTGTAGATGCCGGTGGCGATCGCCTGGTAATAGCCGCCGTGCTCGGCTTCAGCCTTCCAATCGGTGCCGAATTTTACCGTATCGAGCTCGGCGGCGCGGCTCGGCAGCGGCGCCGCAGCGAGCGCCGCGGCGGCGGCGATAAAGGTTCTGCGCTGCATTTCGGCCATCGTCTCCCTGGTAAGACGCGGCCGCAAGTGTATCGGGCGGCGGCGCAAGCGTCGAGCCGCAGCGCCATCGGCAGTGCTCGCAACCGGCACAACAAATCTGTAAGATGCGACAAAAGGCGCACGCCGGTTTGGCGGTGGCCCTAGGGAGCAGGGTCGGACATGAAGAATCTGCTAGCCGTTGTCGGCGACGGCAATGCCGCACCGGTGCTCGAAGCAGCGCTGCTCGTGGCGCGCCGGTTCAACAGCCACATCGTCGGGCTGCACAGCCTGACGACGGAATACGCCGTCGTGTTCGGCGGCGAGATGGGTTTTTCGATCTCTTCCGAGGTTGATCGCACGCTCGAACGCGAAGGCCACGAGCGGCGCGATCACGCGCGCCGCCTGTTCCGCGACTTCATGAATGCGCGCGGCGTGCCGATCGGCGCACCGCCGCCCGGATACGACGGGCCGCACGCCTCGTGGCGTGAGGAGGATGGTCGGCAGAATGCCGTCGTCGGCCTCAGCGGCCGCGTCTACGACCTGATCATTGTCGAGCAGCCGGAAAAGCTCGCCTCGATTGCCGAGGCGACGCTCGAAGACGCGCTGTTCGAGAGCGGCCGTCCAGTCATGATGGTGCCGAAACAGGTGCCGCCGCAGATCGGCGATACGATCGCGGTCGCCTGGAACGGCAGCACCGAGACGGCATTGACCGTGGCGCTCGGCATGCCGCTCCTGCAACAGGCGCGGCACGTCGTCGTCGTCGCCGTCGGGCCGCAGCACATGCCGGAACCCGGCCCGACCGGCGACGAACTCGCGCGCACGTTGGAACAGCACGGCCTTCGCGTGAGCCTGCGCCAGGCAATCGGGCGGCAGAAAGCGCAAGGCGAGTCGTTCCTGCGGGAGGCACAGGCGGCTGGCGCCGACCTGATGCTGAAGGGCGCCTATACGCAGAGCCGCATCCGCCAAATGATCTTCGGCGGCGCTACCCGCCACCTGATCATGGAAGCAACGATGCCGGTAATCATGGCGCGGTAGCGCAGCCCAATAGGCGGCCGCAATCTGCTCAACCGGCGCGGCACTTTGCAACGCTGCCGGTCTCGGCCCTGTTTGCCGAAAAAGTTTTTGGCAATGGAGGCCATCGTGATGGAACAACATCGGCCCGGCAAACAAAGCCCTGGCGAGCAAAGCAACGCCAAACACTCAGACTCGCGCAATGAAGGCGAAGGCAACAAGACTGCGGCGCGCGAATATGACGAAGCCCAGCGCCGCTTCATCGACTCCGGCAAGGTGGACGAGAAAGCGCGGGAGGCCGAAAGGGCATTGAAGACGCAGCGGCGCGAACTGGAACGCGCCGAGGCGATCGGCAAGAGCCACGAGAGCAAGGAAGATCCCGAGATCAGCCGCAAATATTAGGCGGCCTTCGCGCGCCGGTTGCCGTGATCGCGCCTGATACGCTCCGGCCACCGTTCCAACGCGGAACCGGCGTGGCAGCGGAGATGTTTTGACGAGGAATCACCGCTGCTTTCTGCCCGTCACGGCAAGCGAAGGAAGCCATGGCTGATACGACGCGAAATGCATTCGAACCACGCGACGCATCCGTTGCGACTCCGCCCAGCGACCGCCCGAGCGCCCGCGTCGCAAGCCGCGCCCTCGAGGACGCCAAAGAGATGGGCAGCGAGCTGTTGACCGCGATGCGCGACAGCGCGACGAATTTGTTGGACGAGCAGCGGCGGCAGGCGGCGGACGAAATCGTCTCAATCGGCGACGCACTGCGCCAGTCGGGCGACGCGCTCGAACACAAGGCCGGCCTTGGGGTCGGCCGTTATGCCGACGAAGCGGCGCGCGCCATCGACGATTTCGCCGGCAGGGTGCGGAGCAGCTCGTGGAGCGAGATCGCCGCTGACGTCGAGGATTTCGCCCGCCGCTGGCCGATCGCGTTTCTTGCGGCGGCCATAGCGGTTGGATTTGTCGGTGGCCGCCTGCTGCTGTCGGCCCCGCCGAAGCCGCGCGAACCCGATCTGCCGCGGGCCCTGCCGGGGACTGCCGTTGCCGTCGAGACCGGCGTGCGGACGGAGATTTCCGATCCCTACAGCGCCGCTCGGGAGCAAGGCTGATGGCGTTCGATCCCGACGGACCGGAGGTGATCGGTCCGCGTCCAAAAGCCGAACGCTCGCTGGCGACCCTGCTGTCCGATCTCGCGGCCGAGACGATTTTGTTGATCCGTCAGGAACTGGCGCTGTTGAAGGCGGAGCTGCACGAAAAATTCAGCCGAGCCGGCCGCGGCGCGACGGCAATCGGCGCCGGCGCGCTGATCGCCTACAGCGGCTGGCTGGCGCTTGTCGCCGCGATGATCCTGGCGCTGTCGCTGGTTCTGCCGGCATGGCTGGCGGCGACGGTTGTCGGCATCGTGATCCTGGCGATCGGCGGCATTCTCGCTCTGATCGGCAAGCGCCGGCTCGACGCGCAGGCGCTGGTGCCGCGGCGGACGCTGCGCACGCTGCGGGAAGACGAGGAATGGCTGAAAGAGCGATTGCGATGAGCGAATCCCAACGCCCCGCGCAGCGCTCCCCCGCGGGCATCGAGCGCGACATCGACCGTACGCGCGTCGAGTTGGCCCGCACCCTCGATGAGATCGAGCGTCGGCTCAACGCGCGCTATCTCGTGGAGAAAGGGTTCGACATGTTGAAAGACAGCTTCGTCGGCGGCGCGGCGGCGGACCGCGCGCTCGCCGCGGTGCGCGCCAATCCGGTTCCGTTTGCGCTGTTCGGCATCGGCACCGCCTGGCTCCTCGCCGCCAACACCAAGGCCGGGTCCTACGCGGCCGGTAAGGCCGGCGCGATGGCGAGCGACATGGCCGGACGGGTCGGCATCGGTTCGGCGGCGGCGGAGCAGCCGCTCGGCCATACCGGCAACGCGATGGTGGACGACGCCGACCGGCAGACCTCGAACGGCTGGGTGCACCAGGTCAGCGGCATGGCGCAGGGCGCGCTGCGCACGGTGCGCGATTCGGGAGGCGCGATGATCAATCGCGCTGGCGCCTATGCCGGCGACGGTGCCGGCCGGGTCGCCGACGGGCTGAGCGGCACGACGCAACGCCACCCGCTGCTGGCCGGCGCGATCGGCGTCATGGCCGGCGCGCTGATTGCCTCGCTGCTGCCACTGTCGCGGCGCGAGGACGAGTGGATCGGCGACACCCGCGACAAACTGTGGGAACGCGGCGAGGAACTCGGCCAGGAGGCCGTCGCGCGGGCCCGCGACGCGGCGGCCCGCGCCGCCAACCGCGCCGTCGATGCTGCGACCGACGCAGCGAGCGAAACCCTGAAGGAAGCAATCAGGGACGAAATCGCCAAACCCGCGACGCGATAGTTTTGCATCCCGCCGTGGCGGTGTGCGCGGCCGCGCTTTATAAACGGCGGCCGTAACGCGAGTCGTTGCTGCGACGGCGGGAGGGGGAAATGCGGTTTGCGGCGGTAATCGGCTTGGCGCTGGCTGTGCCGGCCGGAGTCCTTGGTTCGGCACCGGCGCACGCGCAGGCACCGCTTTACCCGTCCGCGCCGCCGCCGGTCGCCGCACCGCCGGCGTCGCCCGAGGCGGCGGCTATCGCGCGTTGCCTGTGCCTGCATCGCGACCTCGACACGCTGGCCGCCGACGTGGCGGCGCGGCGGCACGCTTATGACGCGCGGCAACAGGCGCTGGCACGGATGGACGCGCAGCTCCAACGCGAGCGCGCGACGATCGACGTCAACAACCCGGACGCCGTCGCGCAATTCCGCCAGCAGCTGGCCCAGCGCGATGCGCTGTTCCGGCGTTCCACCGGACGGGCCGCCGGCCAATTGTCCACCGCGGTGACGCATTACGACGCTGCAGTCGATCAATACAATTCGCAATGTGCCAACCGGCCGCGCGACCCGGTGCTGCTGTCACAGGTCGCGGCGACGCTGATCTGCCCGGCGCCCTAGTCGTCGCGCGCCTTGTCGGGGTAAAGCGCGGCGGGATCGACCAGCGGCGCCGCGATCGTCGCCCAGCCCGCGCCGCGCCAGGCCCGGAAGAAGCAGCTGCGCCGGCCGGTGTGGCAGGCGACCCCGGGCTGATCGACAAACAAGAGGATCGTGTCGCCGTCGCAGTCGAGGCGCAACTCGACGAGCCGCTGCACCTGCCCCGAGGTTTCGCCCTTGCGCCACAACGCGCGGCGCGACCGCGACCAATAGCAGGCGCGCCCCTCGGTCAGGGTCAGGCGCACCGATTCGCGGCTCATCCAGGCGACCATCAGCACTTCGCCCGTGTCGTATTGCTGCGCGATTGCCGGCACCAGCCCGTCGGCATCGAACCGTATCTCGCCCAACGCCCCCTCGATGGTATCGCTTGTCACGTTCCTGTCCTCGCTCGGCCGCCCGCCGCTGCGGTTTGCGGTTCTGCCCGCGGCGGCCATGAGCCTATCGCTCGGCGACGGCAGCGGCTATTTTTGCGCCATAGCGGTTTCACAAATTGAGGCCATAAAAGCACCCGTGCCCCTCCGCGTCATCCGCCATCCCGCTCCAGGGTCCCGCCATCCGCGCGGCGCGGTGCTCGCGCTCGGCAATTTCGACGGGCTGCATCGCGGCCACGCAGCATTGATCGGCGCCGCGCGCGACCAGGCCCGCGCGCAGGGTGGGCCGGCCGCCGTGCTGACCTTCGAGCCACACCCGCGCAGCGTATTCATGCCGGAGGCGGAGCCGTTTCGGCTGACGCCGTTCCGCGTCAAGGAGCGCGAGATCGCGCGGCTCGGCGTCGAACTGTTGTTCGTGCAGCATTTCGACATGCAGTTCGCGAAAAGAAGCGCCGAGACGTTTATTACCGATCTGCTGCTGGGCGCGATCGGCATCAGTCACATCGTCGTCGGGCACGACTGCACATTCGGCAACCGTCGCCGCGGCACCCCGGACATGCTGCGCGAGGCCGCCGCCGAGCGCGGATTCGGGCTCAGCGTCATCGAACCGGTGCGCGGCGGCGACAGCGCGGTCTATTCCTCGACCCATATCCGCGAACTGCTGCGCGGCGGGCGACCGCGCGAGGCGGCCGCCCAACTCGGCCGCTGGTGGGAGATCGACGGCCGGGTCATCGTCGGCGACCGGCGCGGCCGTACGATCGGCTTTCCGACCGTCAACATCGGCCTCGGCGAATACCTTCGCCCGGCCTTCGGAGTCTACGCCGTGCGCGTGTCCGGCGACGGCGCCGACGACCCGTTCGCCGGCCGCACGATCGATGGCGTTGCCAATATCGGCTTGCGCCCCACCGTCGGCACGCCGGAGCCGCGATTGGAAGCGCATCTGTTCGATATCGACGGCGACCTTTACGGCCGCCACCTGCGCGTCGCGCTCGTCGATTTCATCCGACCGGAACAGAAATTCGCCGGCATCGACGCCCTGAAGGCGCAGATCGCTGCCGACGCGGCCCGCGCCCGCGAGATTCTCGCGGCGACCCCGGCCTGACTATAACGCGCTCCTTCGGCTGCCGCCGCCGCCGTCGATCGTAACGATTGTGCCGGTCGTGTAGGCCGAGCGGTCGGATGCGAGAAACGCGGCCATCCAGCCGATCTCTTCGGGTTTCGCGGCGCGGCCGAAGGCATAGCCGGCCATCAATTCCTGCCAGCGCTCGGGATCGCCGAAGCGGGTCTCGGCGCGGGTGCGGGTCAGCGTCACGAGCCGCTCGGTCATGACCGGTCCCGGGTTGATGCCGACGACGCGCAGGTTGTCGCGCGGCGCGGTGCCGCCCATCGCGCGGGTGAACGCCATCAGCGAGGCATTGCCGGAGGAGCCGGCCACATAGTCGAAATCGGGGTTCTCGCCGGCAGCGCCGAGAATGTTGATGATGACGCCCCGTCGCCGCGCCGCCATCAACGCATAGAAGCGGCGGGTCATGTTGATATAGCCGAACACCTTGAGGTCCCACGCCTCGCGCCAGCGCGCCTCGTCGATCTGCGCGATGTTGCCGCCGGGGATGGCGCCGGCATTATTAACGAGGATGTCGATGTCCGGACACTCGGCCGCCAGGCGATCGACGCTGGCCGATCGGCTGAGGTCGAGCGGGTAGCAGCGCACCGCGACATTGTGGCGAGCCGCGATCTCGCCGCGCGCGCTTTCGAGATCGGCCGCGGTGCGCGACACCAGCACGACATCGCAGCCCTCCTCGGCCAGCGCCTCGGCGCAGGCCCGCCCGATGCCCTTCGACGCGCCGGTCACCAGCGCTTTCTGCCCGCGCAGGCCCAAATCCATCGCAACCCCTTCCCTGCCCTGCCGCAACCCTCAGGCGAACAGGCGCTCGTTCTGGAGGCCCTTGTACATATCGGCGACGTATTCGCCATAGCCGTTCCAGATGAGGGTCGGCACGCGCTGGTCGGTGCCGAGCACGCGCTCGGTCGCCTGGCTCCAGCGCGGGTGCGGCACCGCCGGGTTCACATTGGCCCAAAAGCCGTATTCGCTCGATTGCAGCGTCTCCCAGAACGTCTTCGGCTGCTGGTCGGTAAACTCGAAGCTGACGATCGATTTGACCGATTTGAAGCCGTATTTCCACGGCACCGCGAGCCTCAATGGCGCGCCGTCCTGCTTCGGCACCGGCTTGCCGTACATGCCGGTGACGAGGAAGGCGAGTTCGTTCCGGGCCTCGAACATCGTCAGCCCCTCGACATAGGGCCAGGGATAGAAAAACGCGTTCTGCCCCGGCGCCTCCTGGGGGTCCATGAACGTCGTCATCTTCAGGTATTTGGCCGAACCGAGCGGGCGCGCGAAATCGACGAATTTGGCGAGCGCGAAGCCGGTCCACGGCACCGCCATCGACCACGCCTCGACGCAGCGATGGCGATAGAGGCGCTCTTCGAGGCCCATCTTTTTCACCAGGTCGTCAAACGCGATCGTCACCGGCTTTTCGACCATGCCGCCGACCTTGACCGTCCACGGTTCGACGGTGAGCGCCTGGGCGGCCTGCCAGATGTCCTTATCCTCGCCGAATTCGTAGAAATTGTTGTAGGTGGTTGAATATTTTTCCGGCGTGATCGGCCGGTCGAGCGTGTATCTGCCGTCACGCTTGGCCGGGTAGAGGCCTGCCACCGGACGCGGGTCGGCGTCGGCCAGCGCCGGTGCGACCCGGCCGAACCCGGCCGCGATGACCGGCCCGGCGGCCAGCCCTTTTAGCAGCCTGCGGCGGTTGCGAAAGGTCGCCTCGTCGGTCGCCGCGCCCTCCGGCAATTCCCAGCCGCGTTTTCTGCGAACCAGCATGCGCTGTCTCCTGCGCTTCACCCGCGCCCGATGTGGGCATGCGGCCGTCACGCGCCAAGAGAGCTCGCTACTGCGCGGCTTCCTGGGCGCGGCTCTGGATGACCTTCTCGGCCGGCCGGCCGGTCAGTTCGGCCATGTGGTCGAACTGCCGCGCGAAGCTGCCGACCCCGAGCGTCAGCGAGCGCAATTCGACGATCAAGTCGTGCAGTTCGCTGCGCGGCAGGTGAGCCCGTACGACGTCCCAACCGGGCCAGTCGGGCTTTGCATCGTAGCCGAGGATCTGGCCGCGGCGCCCGGAGATCAGGCGCTGCGCGCGTGCGGTAAACGCGTTCGGCACCGAGATGTCGACTTGATCGATCGGCTCCAGCAGGATCGGGTCGCATTTCGGCAGCGATTCCTGGATCGCCTGGCGGCCGGCCGTCTTGAACGCCATATCGGAACTGTCCACGGCATGGAACTGTCCCGTCAGCAGATCGACCGCGATATCGACGACCGGAAAGCCAAGCGGGCCGTGCGTCAACGCCTCGATGACGCCTTCTTCGACCGCCGGAATGTAATTGCGCGGTATGGCGCCGCCGACGACCCGGTCGGTAAACGTAAAGCCCGAGCCGCGCGGCAGCGGCTTCACTTCGATCGTGCAGTCGGCGAACTGGCCGTGGCCGCCCGATTGCCGCTTGAAACGCGAATGCTGCTGCACGCCGCGACGGATCGTCTCCTTATACGGCACCGCCGCGTGATGGCCGACGACGGCCAGATTGTGCCGGTTGCGCAGCCTGTCCATCGCGATCTGCAGATGCACGTCGCCCTGCCCCCACAGCACCATCTCACGCAATTCGGCATTCTGCTCGAGGTCGAGGGTCGGGTCTTCGTCGATCAGCTTCGCGATCGACCCCGTCAATTTCACGTCGTCGCCGCGTTTTTCGGCATGGACCGACAGGCCGTAGACCGGCCGCGGTTTTTCCGGCTGCGGCAGCTTTTCGGCCTTGCCCGACGGGGTCAATACGGTGCCGGTGGCGATCTCTTCCATGCGGGTCAGCCCGACGACCTCGCCCATTTGCGCTGCGGCCGCCTTTTCGTGCTGCGCCCCGAACAGCTTGACGACGCCGGCGACGCGCGAGCCGTTCAGCACGTTGCCTTCGGCAACCTGGCCGCGCCACACCCGCACCAGCGATAATTTGCCGGTATGCGGCAGGTGGTACGTCTTGAACACCTGCGCCAGCGGCTCGCCGTCCGGCGCGATGCCGAGCCGATCCGCGGTGTCGGCCGGCGCCGGCGTCTCGTGCCGCAACGCCTTCCACAGACGGCGCACGCCGTGGTCCTGCGTCGCCGCGCCGACGAAGACCGGCACAATCAGGTTCTTCTGAAAATCCTGCGTCAGATGCTTGTAGATGTCCTCTTTCGACGGCTGCACGTCTTCGAGCAACTGTTCCAACAGCGTATCGTCGAAATCCGCCAGCTTTTCGACGAGGCTCGTGCGGGTCTCGCCCTCGCGGTCCCAGAAATCGTCCGGCAGCGGGATCAGATCCGAGGACTGGCCGGGCCGATAGCGGTAGGCCCGTTCGCTGACCAGATCGACATACCCGGTGATCTCGGCTTCGCTGCCGCGCAGCGGCACTTGGCGCAGCACGAGCGGCCGCTCGGAAACCGATTGCAACGCCGCCAGCACGTCGCGCACCCGCGCGTTCGCCGCGTCGAGCTTGTTGATGAACAGCATGTGCGGAATGTCGCGGCGCGACAGGAAATGCAGCAGCGCGCTGACCGTGATCGCGCGCTCGACTTCCGGTTCGCAAACAACGACGACGGTATCGGCGACCAGCATCGCCTGCTCGGCTTCGTAGAGCAGTTCGACCGAGCCCGGGCAATCGAGGATCGACCACGGGTCGCCGAGAAAATTGGCGTTGGCGACGTTGATCTCGGTCGACATCGAACGGGCGCGCGCCTCGGGGGCGTGATCCCCGACCGAATTGCCGTCGCGCACGCTACCGCGCCGGCTGGTCGCGCCGCTTACGAACAACATCGATTCGAGCAGCGTCGTCTTGCCGGACAAATAAGGCCCGACGAGAGCGACGCAGCGGGGGGCGCTGGGCATGAGATCCTCCACACGAGATCCATTTGCGGCCCGCCTGTGCGGCCGCGTTATGTGACAGGATCGTGGCGCGCCGCCCCGACCCTGGCAAGCCGAATGTGGGCGGCGACAAGGCGCCGGGCTAGGTGCGCAGTTCGACGCCGGCCGCACGCATCGCGGCGAGCGCGCGGGCGAGCGAGCCGTCGAGGTCGATGCCGCGGCACGCGTCGAGCGCGACGGTTGCGGCAAAACCGACCGCGCGCGCGTCGAGGGCCGAATAAAGCACACAGAAATCGGTCGCGAGGCCGCACAGCGTCAGCCGTTCGATGCCGCGCTCGCGCAGATAGCCGGCAAGCCCGGTCGGCGTTTTGCGGTCGTTTTCGCGGAACGCCGAATAGGAGTCGATCACCGGGTTGCAGCCCTTGCGGATGACCAGTTCAGCCTGCGGAATGGCGAGGTCGGCGTGAAATGCCGCGCCGGCGCTGCCCTGGACGCAATGGTCGGGCCACAGGGTTTGCGCGCCGTACGGCAGCGCGATCGTCTCGAACGGGCTGCGGCCGGGATGCGAGCCCGCGAACGAGGCGTGGCCCGGCGGGTGCCAGTCCTGGGTCAGCACGACGTGCGCGAAGCCGCGTGCGAGTCGATTGATGACGGGCACGATCGCGTCGCCGCCGGGCACCGCGAGCGCCCCGCCCGGGCAGAAATCCCGCTGCACGTCGATGACGATCAGCGCCTCGCGCGCCGGCGCAGTGACGTCCATTTTCGTCTCCCGATGACCGCGGCGCGGCACGGAAAATACGCCGCGCGGCGCGCCGTGTCGCTGCGCAAGATCGCGGCCGGCGCCGGCATTCGCACCGGCGCGCGACGCATCGCCGATTTGGCGGCGCCGCTCATTCGTGATCAACCTTTTGGCAACCAATCGCGGGCACAGTTGCGCGATGAACGGGCAGGAAGGGCGCGGATATTGACGCCGCCGAGATCACGCAGGCCGGCGACCCCGGACCTGACGGCGCTTGCCGCCGCCCGGCTCATCGAAAGCCGCGGCCCGGACGCACTGCGCATCCTTGCCGACCGCGCCGAATTCGCCGCCGAGCGCGGCCACCGGGTTGCTGCCGCGACGTGGCGCGACATGGCCGACGCGGCTGCCCACTTGTTGCGCATCGAGCGCGAGCCGGCCGTCATGCCGCCGGGTCTTGCCTGCCGCCTGCCGCGCATCTGGCTGCGCTAGCGAGGAACCGCCGGGCGCGACCCTGCATTGCTCCCGCCGCATTGTCTGCCGCCGACGATTTCCGTAAGGTCCGCCGCCCGGTTTTTAGGCAACAGGAGCGGCGGGTTGGACCAGGCGGTGGCGGAAGAGGTGCGGTCGCCCGTCATCGTGCCGCGGCGCGGCCTGGTACTGGCGGCGGCACTGATGGCGACGTTCATGGCAGCGGTCGAGAGCACGATCGTCGCCACCGCAATGCCGACGATCGTCGGCGATCTCGGCGGCTTTCGGCTGTTCAGCTGGGTATTTGCCGCCTACCTGCTGACGATGGCGGTGACGGTGCCGGTCTATGGCCGGCTCGCCGACATCTACGGCCGCAAGCGCGTGTTCTTTGCCGGCACCGGCGTGTTTCTCGTCGGCACGACACTGTGCGGCTTCGCCTCCTCGATGACCGCGCTGATCGTCTTTCGCGCCATCCAGGGGTTGGGCGCCGGCGCGATCCAGCCGGTCGCCGTGACCGTGCTCGGCGACATCTACACACCGGCCGAACGCGCCCGGGTCCAGGGCTATACGTCGAGCGTCTTTGGCATCTCGGCGATTGTCGGGCCGCTGCTCGGCGCCTTCATCGTCGAGCACCTGCACTGGTCCCTCGTGTTCTGGGTCAATCTGCCGATCGGCATCGCCAGCATGCTGATGTTCGGCGTGTTCCTGCGCGAGACCGTGGCGCCTCGCGGCCATCGCATCGATTATTTGGGCAGCCTCCTGCTGTCGGTCGGGGTCGGCGCCGCGATGCTGGCGCTGGTGCAGGGCGCGCACCTGGACGCCGGCGCGCTGGCCGCGATCCTCTCGGTCGCCGGGGCGTCGCTCGTCCTGCTGGCCGTACACGAAAACCGCACGCCGGAACCGATCGTGCCGTTCCGTCTGTGGCGCAACCGGGTCATCGCCCTGGCCAATTTCGGCATCTTCGGCACCGGCTCTGCGATGATGGGCGTCAGCGCGTTCCTGCCGGCCTATGTCCAGGGTGTGCTGGGCGGGGCACCGAGCGTCGCCGGGTTTGCCCTCGGCTGCCAGTCGGTCAGCTGGATGTTTGCGACGATCGCCGCCGGCCGCCTGATGATCCGCACCTCGTATCGGCTGTCGGCGGCGATCGGTGCGGTGGCGCTGTTGTGCGGCGGCGCTATGCTCGCATGCCTGACGCCGGGCAACGGCATCGCGCTCGCCGCCGCCGGCTCGTTCGTGTGCGGCATCGGCATGGGGTTCTGCAACCCGGCCTTCCTGGTATCCGTACAGGCAAGCGTCGATTGGGGCGAACGCGGCGTCGCCACCGGCGCCAACATGTTCATGCGCACATTCGGCCAGTCGTTCGGCGCCGCGCTGTTCGGCGCGGTGGTGAATTTCGGCGTGCACGCCCGCGTGCCGTTGGCCGGGGACGCCGTCAACAAGCTGTTGGAGCCGGGTCTGCGCGACTCGCTCGGGGCCGGCCAGCTAGCGCGCCTGACCGATGCTTTTGCCGCCTCGGTGCACGAGGTCTATCTGCTCGTCATGCTGATCGCGCTGGCGACACTGGCGATCGCGCTGCTGTTTCCCGCCCGCCTCAGCCCGACCCGCCCGCGCTAGGCAGGCCGGCGGGCGAGCGCCGCCTTGTAGGCGCCGGCCGCGGCGGCAAAGCCGATTTCGAGCGCGTCAGCGGTCAATTCGTGGCCGATCGAGGCTTCGGCGAGGTTCGGTATCGCCGCGACAAGCGCCGGCAGGTTGGCGAGGTTGAGGTCGTGCCCAGCGTTTACGACGAGACCGCGGGCGGCGGCCGCCGCCGCCGTGTCGGCGCAGGCCTGCAATTCGGCCGCGCCGTCGCCGCGGCGGCAGGCGGCGGCATAGGTTCCGGTGTAGATTTCGACGCCGGCGGCGCCACTCGCCGGCACCCGCCGGACGACCGCCGGGTCGGGATCGACAAATAGGATGACGCGGCAGCCGAGCGCCGTCAGCGCATCGACCGCGGCGCGCACCAGCGGCATGTCGGCGTTGCCGAGCTTCCACCCCTCCTCGGAGGTGAACGCGCCGGGTGGGTCGGGCACCAGCGTGCATTGCTCGGGGCGGACCGCCCGCGCGATCGCCAACAGCCGCGCGTCGGGATAACCCTCGATGTTGAGTTCAAAGCCGGGACGCCACGGCTGCATCAGCGCCGCCAGCGCCGGCACGTCGGCGGCGCGGATGTGCCGCTCGTCGGGACGCGGATGCACGGTCAGCCCGTCAGCGCCGGCATCATGCGCGATCCCGGCGAATTTCAGGATGTCCGGCACGCCGGTGCGGCGCGAATTGCGCAACAGGGCAACCTTGTTGAGGTTCACGGAGAGGCGGGCCATGCCGGCCACTATAAGCCGAACCGCGTGCCCCGAAAATGCCGGCCGCTGCGACCGGCTTTGCCACCGGCGGGATCGAATGGCGCGCCCGCTGCGTTCCCTTGGGCAGGTCGTTCAACCCTGAGGACCGCTGATGGACCAGCGCATCATCGAGACGCCGCAGCGGGCGCGTGGCGCCCGCAAGCCGGGCATCACCCGATACGTCCTTGCGATATCGCTGGTGCTGGTTGTTATTCTATTTGCCGTTGCCTATGTATTCTCCGTATGAGCGGAGAAAGCCGATGACGCCGTTGCGCTGCGCCGTTCTCCTTGCGTTGGCGCTCGGCGTTTGTGGCTGCGGGGTCGGCGCGCCGGATCGCGCCAGCGACATCCAAAACCTGAACGCAATCAGCGACGACATTTCCGCCCGCACGATGACGGAGTCGTCGGCGATGCGATTGCATGACCCGAACTGGCCGACGACCCTGCCCAACACCTACTCGACCGAATACGCGCCCTAGCCGCCGGCGATGCGGTCGGCACCGCTGCGACGCGGTCGGTTATGCCGCGTGGCGCAGACGCCGCGTTGCGCTATCATGTAGCTGCGATGACAACATTCCTGACCGCTATTCTCGTGCTGGCGATGCTCGGCGTGCTGGGCGTGCTCGGCGCCGGCGTCGTGACATTACTGAAGGGCGGCAATCCGCAGCGATCGAACAAGCTGATGCAGGCCCGCGTGCTGATGCAGGGCGTCGCTTTGCTGGTGCTCGCGTTGCTGATGATGATGGCCGCCGGCGGGCATCGCTGAGCCATGGTGCACCTGACCCGCATTTATACGCGCGGCGGCGACCGAGGCGAGACCTCGCTCGGCGACGGCAGCCGGGTGGCGAAGCAGGCGTTGCGCGTCGAGGCTTTCGGCACGGTCGATGAGGCCAACGCGGCGCTCGGTTTGGCGCGGTTGCAGGCCGATATCGAGGCCGATGCGATGCTGGCCCGCATCCAGAACGATCTGTTCGATCTGGGCGCCGATCTGTGCACCCCGGAAGACGGCAGGCGGGCGGCGGGCGCGCTGCGCATCGTCGCGGCGCAGGTCGAGCGGCTGGAACGCGAGATCGACGCGATGAACGCCGAGTTGCAGCCGCTCGATTCGTTTGTGCTGCCGGGCGGCTGCGCGGCCGCGGCGCATTTGCACCTGGCGCGCACCGTAACCCGCCGCGCCGAACGGCTCGTCTGCGCGTTGGCCGCCACCGAAGCGGTCAACCCGGAGGCGGTCAAATACCTGAACCGGCTGTCCGACCACCTGTTCGTGCTGAGCCGCCGGATGAATGCCAACGGCGCGCGCGACGTCCTGTGGCGCCCCGGCGCCACCCGCTGACCATCCACAAACCCACGTTCTGAACGATCGCCGGGCACAAGGACGGCTGCCACCGCGGAACGGCGGCGGCGCCGCGGCCGTTTGGCGGGTAACGCCATTTCGGAGATCGGCCGATGGACGACGCCCGCAGCCGCAGTCGCGAACCGGACACCTGCCGCGATCTCGACCGCGCCCGCCAGATCGAGATCCGCGAAAGCCTGCGCTTTTTTGCCGAACGGCCGGCCGAAATTGCGGCGCGCCTCGCCGAGCTCGATCGCGAGTGGGACATTGAGCGTGCGCTCGCAGCGGCCGCCGGCGTCTTGTCGCTGGGCGGCCTGGCGCTCGCCGCCTTCGCCGACCGCCGCCTCCTGCTGCTGCCCGCGGCCGTCGCCGGCATTCTGCTGCAGCACGCGCTGCAGGGCTGGTGCCCGCCCGTGCCGCTGTTGCGCCAGCTCGGCTTTCGCACCCACTCCGAAATCTGCCGCGAGCGCTGCGGCCTCGGCATGCTGCTCGGTAATCTTCGACCGCTCGCCGATCCGGCACCCGCCGAGTTCGTCGCCGAGCTCGTGCAGCTCGACGAGGCGGTCGAGGCCTAGGCTCGGCTCGGCGGCCGCGCGCCGGCATCGCGCGCGCAGTCAGCCGGGATACCCGACCGGTCAGGTGCGGCGCCTCTTGTTTTCCGGCGGCCGCTGGACTATGCCGCGCCGGTACCGGCTGCCGAAGCGAGGGAAACGATGAAAGCGCTGGTCGCGGTGAAGCGCGTCGTCGACTACAACGTCAAGGTCCGCGTCAAGGCGGACCACACCGGGGTCGAACTCGCCAACGTCAAGATGTCGATGAACCCGTTCGACGAGATCGCCGTCGAGGAAGCCCTGCGGCTGCGCGAGAAGGGGCTCGTCGAGGAGGTCATCGCGGTCTCGGCCGGCGTCGCGCAGTGCCAGGAGACGATCCGCACCGCGCTGGCGATGGGCGCCGACCGCGGCGTCCTGGTGCAAACTGACAGCGAATTGCAGCCGCTCGCGGTCGCCAAGCTGCTGAAGGCGGTCATCGACCGCGAAGGCCCGCAGATCGTCATCATCGGTAAGCAGGCGATCGACGACGATTGCAACCAGACCGGACAGATGCTGGCGGCCCTGCTCGGCTGGCCGCAGGCAACCTTCGCCTCGAAGGTCGCGATCGCGGACGGCCGCGCCGAAGTGACCCGCGAAGTCGACGGCGGGTTGGAAACCGTCGCGTTCAAATTGCCGGCGGTCGTCACGACCGACCTGCGGCTCAACGAGCCGCGCTACGCCTCGCTGCCCAACATCATGAAAGCGAAAAAGAAGCCGATCGCGATCGTGACGCCGGACGAACTCGGCGTCGATGTAACGCCGCGGCTCGTCACGCTGAAGGTGGAGGAGCCGGCCAAGCGCCAGGGCGGGGTCAAGGTCGGCTCCGTCGCCGAACTCGTCGACAAGCTGAAAAACGAAGCGCGGGTGATCTGATGTCCGTCCTCGTCGTTGCCGAGCACGACAACCGGGCGCTGAAGCCGGCGACGCTCAACGCGATGACCGCAGCGCGCGAGATCGCCGAGGCGGCCGGCAGCGACGTGCACATCTTTGCTGCCGGCAGCGATTGCCGCGCCGTTGCCGAGGCGGCCGCGCAGGTCGAGGGCGCCGCCAGGGTGCTGCTCGCCGACGATCCAGCCTACGCGCACGCGCTGGCCGAGAACGTGGCGCCGCTGCTCGTCCGGCTCGCCGCGGACTACAGCCATGTCCTGGCGCCGGCGACGACAGCGGGCAAGAACCTGATGCCGCGCGTCGCGGCGCTGCTCGATGTCATGCAGATTTCCGATATCAGCGCCGTCGTGTCGCCGGATACTTTCGTTCGGCCGATCTTTGCCGGCAATGCGCTGGCGACGGTGCAATCAAAGGATCGGGTCAAGATCATCACGGTGCGCGGCACCGCCTTTGCGCCGGCCGCTTCCGCCGGCGGCAACGCGCCGATCGAACCCGTCGCGGGCAGCGGCGCGGCCGGCCTCTCCGAGTTTGTGCGGGCCGAGCTGTCAAAATCGGAGCGGCCCGAATTGACCAGCGCCAGGGTCATCATCTCGGGCGGGCGCGGCATGCAGTCGGGCGACAATTTCCATTTGTTGGAAACAGTTGCCGACAGGCTCGGCGCCGCCGTGGGCGCCTCGCGCGCCGCGGTTGATGCCGGCTTTGTGCCGAACGATTACCAGGTCGGGCAGACCGGCAAGATCGTCGCTCCCGAACTCTACATCGCGGTCGGCATCTCCGGCGCGATCCAGCATCTCGCCGGCATGAAGGATTCCAAGGTCATCGTCGCGATCAACAAGGACGAAGAGGCGCCGATCTTTCAGATCGCCGATTACGGCCTCGTCGGCGACCTGTTCAAGGTTCTGCCCGAGCTTGATGACGAACTCGGCAAGGCGGCGCACTGACCCCAGGGGAATCGCATTTGACTGACTGAGCCGGGGGGACCGGATTGGCGGCATGCGCGGCGCGGTTTTGGGCGGTTTGGACGGTGTTGTTGCAGTGCCGCAGAAGTGGGATTCTGTTATCGACTCCTTTGCCGTGAGGGGTCGATGGGCTGGTTTGCAGCGTGCTTTGCCGAGCTTCCCGATCCGCGCACCGGGAACGCGGTGCGCCACGAACTGCTGGAGATTTTGACGATCGCGCTGACGGCGGCGATCTGCGGCGCCGAGAGCTGTGTCGAGTTCGCCGATTTTGCCGCCGACCGGGAGCGGCTGTTCCGCGAATTTCTCAAGCTGGA
>Ga0335074_10004597_pt1 | contig 19024 bp, 13 predicted proteins | sample Lox_Sample_23_FD_206715 | JGI IMG/M metagenome (GOLD analysis project Ga0335074, IMG submission 206715) | Soil microbial communities from Loxahatchee National Wildlife Refuge, Florida, United States - Lox_Sample_2.3 | ecosystem: Environmental > Terrestrial > Soil > Wetlands | place: USA... | reverse complement strand
AACGTAAGCGTCTCTGGTTCTATGCCAGAGGGTTGCGACGCGGCAAAGCCCGCGCTCAGGTCAACTACCGCCAGTGTCCCCTTTGTTGAGTCCTCATTCGTTCCCTTGCCTGAGTCCGCGGAGGTGCCTCCGGAAGGAATGGACATGAGGAAAACCTCATCAACTCCGGCATTGTTCTCCGCAGCAGAGGCAAGTGAGGCGTCGGCTGCGCTGGGTACGGACGGAATGTAATGCGTGGAGTGCGGATCGTGGAACGACTCGAGCAGCATCTCCAGCAGCACGCGCGCCTTCGTGCTGTCATCCGCCGGCAGTGACATGCTGCGCTGCACCTCCTGTAGTGATCCATCCAGATCATTCGGAATCACCAGCGTCACCGTCTGCGGCGCGGAGCTGTTCGTCGTTTCAATAATTTGCGTCGATCCCTGCACGGTGTGCAGCCGCTCCTGCGCGCGCTCCCGCAGCCGAATCAGGATGGCCGACATGGCCACGACCGCGACCAGCATCGCGCCAAACAGAATGCGTTGTGCGCGCGAAATCATGGCTGCTGTCTCCAGTCGTTCCGCCACTCTTCAAGCGAGGCCGCCAGCGCATCAAGAATCGTCCGCTGATAGTCCTCATCCGTAATGGGCTTGGCTTTCGTCGTTGACCCACCCTGCAGTGGCGCGACCTCCACAGCGACTGCGGGGCAGGCAAAGCTGTCCATGGGTTGCAAGACAGTACGTCCCAGCGTCACTGGAATCGCCGCATGTGCCAGGGCCGAGTCAATGTCGGAAGAAAGCTTCAGACTCTGCGTCACATAGGCCGCCTGCGCCGTCTCCCACGGCATGAACTTCACCAGCGGAGCCGCCGCAAGCGAGGACGTATACAAATGCACCCCGCTGCCCGTCGCCGTCGCGTGAATCAGGATGCAGGCCGCATACGGCGTTCGATTCGCAATCTCGGCCCGCTCGTCAGCAGACAGGTCTTCATCCGAGTTGCGTGTTGTTGTCACCGCAATTCCTCGCGCTGCCAGCAGGGAGCGGAGCCGGTTTGAAAGGTCAAGAGTCAGGTTCTTCTCCAACAGCTCCGGAGTAAGGCGTGCCCCCGTATCCTCACCACCGTGCGCCGCGTCAATCAAAACCTGAAACCGGGGTGCCACTTGGGGAGCTGCCGGCGGCGGCACTGCTGGGGCGGGTGTCTCCGGCATCGACTGCGCCTTCGGCGCTGTGAGTACAGTGGGATTGGCTTGTGCTGCCAATAGCATCGGCGCGGCCAGCCACAATGCCGCCAGAAGCTTAATCCATCGCATAAATCGTCAGGCCGCTCAGCAGTTTAGGGTAAAAATCGGTCGACTTTTGCGGCAGAACTTCACCCCCAAAGGCGACCTCGCGAAGCTCATCAAGGGTCACTGGATTCATCAAAAGCGCAACTTCAGCCTCATTCTGCATCACCTGGGCGACCGCCTCTGCCGCGTCCCGCACGTATCGAATGTTGCTCTGTTGCGCAACAGCTTCCGGTGTGACGCCCAGCACCTTATCCAGAATCAATCTGTGCAGTTGCACTGTATCCAACCCGCGCTGGCGCTCAGGAACGTCTTTCAGGGCCGTCTCCACCATGCCTGGGATGGCCGTCAGCAGGAAACTTCCTGCCGCAGTCACCGCAACAAAGACTGTCTTGTCCGCCGCAGTCTGCAACCGGGCCATCAGCGCGCCTGCATCGCTCTCAGGCAGCGCCTGCACTGTGAAGTAAGGCCGCAGGCCCTCGACAAATGCCGCCGTCGCAAAGTGTCCAAGGCTATGGACTACCCGGTGCGTTGGCAAAATCACCAGCCCCGGCTGGTCCATGTTCACAAAGGTCATCATTGCAGCCGCTTCCGGATACAGCGGCTGAATCACAGAGCCCGGAATCCGCTCTCCGCTGCTCACAGCGTCAGCCTGCGCATGCTCACGAGCGTATTGCAGGGCCGTCTCATATCTATGGTGGCCATCCGCAATAATGAGCTTCTTGTCCTCAAGCGCCGTGGTCATCAGGTTGATGGTTGCCGGATCGCTGACTCGCCAGACGCGATGCACGACCTCGTACTCGTCAGTCACTTCGATCTCCGGAGCTGCGCTGGAGCTGAACAGTAGCCGGTCGGCGGTGAGCCCAGGGTCGGAGTACAGCATAAAGATTTGCCCAAAGTGAGCGCGCGTCGCACGCAGCAGATTCAAGCGGTCGCTCTTGGGCCGGGAAAGAGTCTGCTCGTGGCGAAATACAACCTTGTCGGCATAGTCGCAAAGCTCCCCAAGCGCGACAAACCCGCGTCGTTCGCACACTGCGGCCTGTTCCGGCGTAGCTCCAGGAATGCGGAAGGCCTGCGAATAGGCGTATATACAGGGTTCGCTCTCCCTGGTCAAAATGCCCTCCCGTCGCCATGTGGCGAAGTCTTCGGCAGCCCGGCGGTAAACGTCCTGGGTCCCCTTCCCATCAAAGAGTTCAGGAAGTCCAAGGATTACGCGCACCAGGTTGTACGGGCTCTGCTGGTAGTACGCCTGCTGCATCGCCGGCGTGATCTTGTCGTAGGGCTGGGTCACAACGTCCTGGAGCCGGACCAGCAGCGGGTTATAACGGAGTGCGCGAAATGGGAAAATTCGGGCCATTCGGTAGGCTGGTGCCGCAAAAGGCGCGGCAGCATAGGTGTCTTCTATGTGCCTTTATTCTTGCCCGATTGTAAATCAGTTCCATTCCAGGCCCGGCCCGAAGCTTTTATTCATCGAGAGGGTGTACAAGAAAGGCAGATACAGCCAAGTCGTGCTAGGATGCCCAACACGAGCGCGATTTTGGCTGAGGTTCAGGATCGATGAAATGCAGATCATTATTGAGGGCTGGTTTCGGCAGAAGCTCCGGTAAAGGAAGGCTCATAGCCACCGTAGCCCTCATTCTTCTCTTCGGGGTGTCGCTTGAGCTGCCCCTCCGCGTCTCAGCGCAGGAAGACCAGCTGAACCAGGTCCACGTCAATCCACCCCCTCCCAAGCCGGCTCCAAAGAATACCCCGCCCCCGGTTCAGGGCAAGGCCGGTCTGAATGCGCGAGCGGGTGAGCGCTACCGGGTCAACGTAAATCTGGTATTGATTCCCCTCACCGTCACCGATCCCATGGATCGCCTTGTCACCGGGCTGCAGAAAGACAACTTCTTTGTCTATGAGGACAACAAGCCCCAGACCATCTCATCGTTCTCCACACAGGACGCACCCGTATCCATCGGCATCATTTTTGATATGAGCGGGAGTATGGCCGACAAGATTCTCCGCGCTCGCGACTCAATCCTTGAATTTTTGAACACCTCCAACCCGCAGGACCAGTATTTCGTTATAGGGTTCAACGATCGCCCACAGCTCATGGAGGACTTCACCTCCTCGCCAGAAAAGATTGAAGCGCGCCTCGCGAATGTGAAGGCCGGCCATCGGACCGCGCTGCTCGATGCCATCTACTACGGGCTCGACAAGATGAAGCAGGCCAAATATCAGCGCAAGGCCCTGCTGGTCGTCTCTGATGGCGGCGACAACCGCAGCCGGTACACCGAGAATGAGGTGCGGGAGGCAGTTCGCGAATCCGACGTGCAGATCTTTTCCATCGGCATTTTCGATCCCGACGCGGCGACCCCGGAAGAACGCATGGGCCCCCTCCTTTTGTATGACATCAGCGATTCGACCGGCGGTCGCCTGTTCAAGGTGGACAACCTCGATGAAATGGGCGATGTGGCCGCAAAGATCAGCGCCGAGCTTCGCAATGAATATGTGATCGGTTATTCACCGACAAACAAAAAGCACGACGGCAAATGGCGTAAAGTGAAGATAAAGCTGGTATCCCCTCAGGGGCTGCCGCCACTTACGGTTCACGCACGCAACGGATACTATGCGCCATTGGAGTAGTCGACTCGCTCTTATTTTATTTTTCCTGTTGGCCGCTCCGCTCGCCGTGCAAGCGCAGAGTTCCAATGGCGCGTCCAACTCGCAGCAGGTCCCATCGGCGCAGCAACCTGAACAGCAGCCCCCGCTTAACGTGGACCGCGACCCGGTGGTGTCTCCGGATCCGCAGGACAACGTCCCCGTCAGCCCTGGTCATCCCGGCCCCTCGACCCGCGGCGAGGTGCTGCGGCGTGGCCCTGGCGGCAGATACACTCTCACCCAGAATGTCAACGAGGTAGTCCTCAACGTCTCTGTCTTCGATAAGGACCGCCGCCTGATCAACGGCCTCACCCAAAACGACTTCCAGGTCTCGGAGGACGGCATACCGCAGACAATCGTCGCCTTCGAGCATCAGGATGTTCCCGTCTCAATGGGCATCCTTATCGACAACTCTGGCTCTATGCGAGACAAGCGCGCGGCGGTCAATGAAGCAGCACTCGATCTCGTGCGCGCCTCCAATCCCGACGACGAGGCATTTATCGTCAATTTTTCTGACGTCGCATATCTTGACCAGGACTTCACCTCGAGCATCAGCAAGCTCCGCGATGGCCTTTCCCACATTGATTCGCGCGGCGGAACAGCGCTCTACGACGCCGTCGTAGCCTCTGCCGACCACCTCGAGCAGTACGCCAAACACCCGAAGCAGGTGCTGCTTGTTATCACCGATGGCGTGGACAACGCCTCCAGCCTTGACTTGGAACAGACCATTCGCAAGGTCCAGGACCTGCAGGGTCCCGTGGTCTACACAATCGGCCTGCTCTTCGGCCCGGAGACCGACCCCCGCGAAGAACGCCGCGCCAAGCGGGCGCTCCAAATCCTGTCCGACGAAACAGGCGGCCTGGCATTTTTCCCCAAAAATCTTGCCCAGGTCGACCCGATCGCGGCTGAGGTCGCGCAGGACATCCGCAGTCAGTACACCATCGGATACCACTCCACCAAGCCTATGAGCGAACCCGGTTACCGCACGATAAAACTCGAAGCCCACGCACCCGGATACGGAAGGTTGATCGTGCGTACCCGCAGCGGGTATTACCCTCAGCAGGAATCGCGGGCAAAGGCTCACTAGCACGAGCAGGGAGCCCGGGCCTGTAACCAAATCCCCGCCGGTCACGCCAGGGCAAGCCGATCGTCAACGACTACGCGGTTGCGGCCCTGCTTTTTTGCTCTATAAAGTGCGCGGTCAGAAGCCTGTAACAGTTGCTCGGCAGATGCAGCGTGCTGAGGATACGAAGCCACACCGATCGAAACTGTAAGTTTACGCAATCCTTCTTCGCCAACAAGCGGATCGGCGTTCTCCACGGTTTTGCGAATGAGCTCTGCCCGCGCGCATGCATTTTCAGGAGACATTTCCGGAAGGATCACAACAAATTCCTCACCGCCATACCGGCAGATGATGTCATCGCTGCGAACCAGATGATTCATGACTTCCGCCATCTTGCGCAGCACACCGTCGCCCGCATCGTGACCAAAGGTGTCATTAATTTCCTTGAAGTGGTCCACATCCACCATCAGCAATGTAAGGTGCTTCTCGTGCCTTTTTGCCCGGCTGATTTCGCGGTCGAGGGCGACTTCCATAAAGCGCCGGTTAAACAGGCCCGTAAGTCCGTCGCGGATCGACTGCTGTTCCAGGTCGTTTCGAAGATTGAGGTTGGCAATGGTCATGGAAGCCATTTCCACCATGTCATGCAACGATGCAATCTGCTCTTCGACCGTTGACGCAATCCCGGGTGACGGACACTCCACATATACCAATCCAAGAGTCTCACCGTGCGCAGCCATGGGGATGCAGACGTAACGGTCAGGAGGAGTGGAGGTAAAGTGACTGCAATGGACCTCTGACTGTGCCGGCTTGCGCCAGCGTTCCCGCCCTGAGCGTAGGCCGCAACAGGATTCGAGAGGGAAGTCTTCGGGCAGGGTCGCGGCGCCATTCCACACAGCCTGGACCTCGACCCGCTGGCGCGAATGGCTGATCAGGCAAATGCAGCCCATCGTTCCAGGCAACAGCTTTTGCAGGGTGCGGGCGGCACTTTGCCTGGCCTGGTCCGGATTTGTGCAGAGCTGAAGTTCGTCGCGAGATAAAGTCAGCAGCTCAGACTCTTGCGCCCGCCGCTGCAGTGTCCGGATCGTGCTGGCAAGTAGTTGGTTCGCCTCGGAGAGCTTCTTCTGGTTCTGCTGCCGGTAGTGGGCATCGCGAATCAGCAGGCCGAAGAGTACGAGGACAACGATGACAGAGAATACCGTAAAACTCACCGTCAGTGCCATGCTCCGGATCCCAACCAGGCTGGACTGATCGGTTGCCTGCCGGAGCAGTTCGTGTTGTGCCTCGAGCATCAGGGTCACTGTCTGGCGGCAATCCAGCAGTTGCGCTGAGGGCGGAGGCGATTTCACAGATAGCGAGTTAATCGCCGCTACAAGCGCATCGGCCCGTTGCGCTAACTGCTTCGCGCGTTGCAATTGAAGGGTATTGTCGGCGACAAGCCGCTGAATGGAAAGCGCATCCAGAGAAAGGGCAACGCTATCGGTCTGGGCCGTGCGAAGCTTGTCGTCGTTGTGCTCGATCTGATAAAGCTCAATGGCGGATTCAATGCGGTCGATACGCTGCGATTCCAATTGCAGCATCGAAGTAACGTCTTCAATATGCTCAATTTTGCTGCGCGAAGCATTCAGGCGCTTTGCTGCGTCGTAGCGCATCCATCCAATGCCACAAACAGCAACCAATACCCCGATACCAGTCAGGACAAGGTAGGCTACGGTTCGGTTCTTATACTGGACGGTAGTGTTGAACACAAACGGAGATTGGCTTCTCGAGAATAGCTCGGGAGCACTTGCTTCGATTTCACTTCAGACTGAGTGCAGCTTACAGCAGTTACGGGCCAAACCCAATCAAAATTCTTCGCATTTTTGCCGGCAAGCCCACCGTAGTAGGTCAGCTTGCCTCCGCTCCCTGCTACACTGTTTAGTTTTGCTATGACCCGAATCAGCGCACTTCAGCCAAAGGCCGCGACCCTGCGGGTTGCGGAAGACATCACCGAACTCATCGGAAGCACCCCTATGGTGCGGCTGCGGCGCGTCGCCCAGCCGGACCGGGCCCGGATCTACGCCAAGCTCGAGTTCCTGAACCCCGGCGGCAGCGTCAAGGATCGCGCCGCCCTCGGCATGATTCTTGACGCTGAACAGCAGGGGCGGCTCAAGCCCGGCTCTACCATCGTGGAAGCCACCGCCGGTAATACCGGAGTCGGACTCGCCTTTGTCGGCGTCAATCGCGGCTACCGCGTCACACTCTTTGTTCCCGAGGGCTTTGCCGAGGAAAAGTGCATCCTCATGCGCGGCTTCGGAGCAACCGTCATCCGTACCCCTGAAGCCGAAGGCATGAGCGGAGCCATTCGCCGTGCGCTCGCCATGGCGAAGGAAGACCCCAGCATCTTTCCCGCGCTGCAGTTCGATAATCCGGCCAACCCGCAGTTCCATCACGACACCACCGCCGCTGAATTATGGGAGCAGATGGAGGAGCGCGTCGACGCCTTCGTCGCCGGCATCGGCACTGGCGGAACCTTCTCCGGCATCGCGCGCTTTCTCAAGGAACAGAACCCCTCCGTGCTCACCGTCGCCGTGGAAACGCAGGGTTCAGTTCTGCAGGGCGGGGAACCCGGCCCGCATAAAGTCGAGGGAATCGGCGTCTCCTTCATCCCCAAAACCTTCGACGCCGCCGTCTGCGACGAGATCATGATGGTCAACGACGACGATGCATTTCTCATGGTCCGCAGGCTGGCCTCCGAAGAGGGCCTGCTCGCTGGCTCCAGCGCCGGCGCCATGGTTCATGCGGCGGTAAACGTCGCAAAGCGTCTGGGCCCCGGCAAGCGGGTCGCAACCATCATCCCGGACTCCGCCGAACGCTATCTCTCAAAGCATGTTCTCGAAGCCTGACCGCAATTCATAACCATTCACCACTACAGGATCCACAGCAGATGACAGAACGCAAGCATGCCTTTGCAACCCGCGCCATCCACGACGGCCAGGGCCCCGATCCGCTCACCGGAGCGGTTAACATCCCTATCTACCTCACCTCCACCTACGCGCAGGAGGAAATCGGCAAGCACAAGGGCTATGACTATTCGCGCGGCGTCAATCCAACCCGCGACGCACTCGAAGAAAACCTGGCCTCGCTCGAAGGCGGAACCAGCGCCCACGTCTTCGCCAGCGGAATGGCGGCCATCACCGCCATGATCACCATGCTCCATTCCGGCGATCACGTCATCTGTGGCGAAAATGTCTACGGCGGAACCCCGCGCCTCTTCAACCAGATCATCACCCGTTACGGCATCGAATTCAGCTACGTCGATACCTCTGACCCTGAGAATGTCCGCCGGGCCATTCGCTCAGCCACGAAGCTGGTTCACATTGAAACCCCCACCAACCCCATCATGACCATTACCGACATTCGCGCCGTTGCCGATGTATGCCACGAACGCGGCGTCGAACTCGCCGTCGACAACACCTTCATGTCGCCGTACTTTCAGCGACCTATCGAGCTCGGTGCGGACGTCGTCATGCACTCAACCACCAAGTTCCTCAACGGACACAGCGACGGCCTCGGCGGCGTCCTCGTCGGCACCAAACCCGAGCACAAGGAAAACTTCGCCTTTGTTCAGAAATGCACCGGCGGAATCCTTTCGCCATTTGAGTGCTGGATGGTCCTTCGCGGAGTCAAAACCCTCGCCGTTCGCATGGAAAAGCACGACGCGAGCGGTCGCAAGGTGGCCGAATTCCTCGCGGGCCACAAAAAAATCAGCAAGGTGCACTATCCCGGCCTCGCCTCACATCCGCAGCACGAGCTGGCAAAACGGCAAATGTCCGGCTTCGGCGCGCTCATCTCGTTTGAGACGGGCTCCCTCGCCAATGCTAATGCCATGCTCAAACGGGTCAAAATCTGCACTCTGGGTGAGTCTCTCGGCGGAGTTGAAACCCTCATCTCTCATCCCGCCACCATGACCCACGCCTCCATCGGAGCCGAGGCACGCGCCCGCCTTGGCATCACCGACGGGCTGGTCCGCATATCGGTTGGAATTGAAGACGTGGACGATTTAATCGCAGATCTCGACCACGCCCTGGTCGCTATCTAATCCCGCGACCAAGGGAAGCACGCAGATAAGCTCGCATTGGGCGAGCCCGAAGCGCGCGTCCGCCCGTGCGGCAAGCACCTATTGGTGAGGCCGCTGCTCCTGCGGAGCCGGCTGTGCCAACGAAGCCAGCAGATCGGGCGCCTCTTCTTTCAGTTCCGGCAATGGAGCCTCCAGCGCCAGCTTCAGCACCTCGTCCATCGATTCCACAAAGTTCAGCTTCATGGCCGACTTCAGGTTCTCCGGCAAATCAGCCATGTCCTTCTGGTTGTCTCCCGGCAGAATCGCCTCGAAGATCCCCGCTCGATGCGCCGCCAGCAGCTTTTCCTTCAGCCCGCCGATCGGCAACACCTTGCCGCGTAGCGTAATTTCGCCCGTCATGGCAATGTCGCGCCGCACAGGAATCCGGGTAAGCGCACTGGCCAGCGCCGTCGCCAGAGTAATTCCTGCCGAAGGTCCGTCCTTCGGAATCGCTCCCTCCGGAACGTGTATGTGAATATCAACGCTGCGGTAAAAATCCCTTGGCAGGCCCAGGTAGTGCGAGCGGCTGCGGATATAGGACAGTGCCGCCTGCGCTGACTCCGTCATTACGTCACCGAGCTGTCCCGTCGTGGTCAGCTTGCCCTTGCCGTCCAGTATTTGCACCTCGGTCTGCAGAATACTCCCGCCCACTTCGGTCCATGCCAGCCCGTTTACCAGGCCTACCTCGCTCTTTTCATGTACCGCCGAGTCGCGGAACTTCGGCACGCCGAGAAAATCGGCCACGTTCTCAGCCGTTACCGACTCTTTGTGTTTCGAGCCATTCTTCACCACACGGCGCGCAACTTTGCGGCAAATGTTTCCGATCTCGCGCTCCAGATTGCGCACTCCGGCCTCGCGCGTGTAACTGCGGATCATCTCTCGCACGGCGTCATCAGAAATGACAAGGTTCTTCTCGGTCAGTCCCGTGTGGTTGCGCTGCTTTCTCACCAAATACTGCTTGGCAATTTCGAGCTTTTCGTCCTCCGTGTATCCGTGCAGGCGCAATACTTCCATGCGGTCCTGTAGCGGCCCCGGAATCGTATGCAGCACGTTGGCAGTTGCCACAAACAACACCTGCGACAGGTCATACTCCACGTCCAGGTAGTGGTCCTGGAAGGTGGTGTTCTGCTCAGGATCAAGCACTTCCAGCAGCGCCGCCGCCGGATCGCCCCGAAAGTCCGACGCCATCTTGTCGACCTCATCCAGCATGAACACCGGGTTCTTCGTGCCCGCCTTCTTCATCGACTGAATAATCTGTCCCGGCAGCGCGCCGATGTACGTGCGCCGGTGCCCGCGAATCTCCGCCTCGTCCCGCACCCCACCCAGCGATAGCCGGATGAACTTCCGCCCCGTCGCCTTTGCAATTGACATTCCCAGCGACGTCTTGCCCACGCCCGGAGGCCCGACAAAGCACAAAATCGACCCCTTGGGATTCTTCACCAGTTGCCGGACCGCCAGAAACTCAAGAATCCTTTCCTTGATCTTCTCCAGCCCGTAGTGGTCAGCGTTCAAAACCTTTTCGGCATGATCAATGTTCCGCGTCTCGCGCGATCGCTTCTTCCACGGCACCGCCAACAGCCAGTCCAGATAATTCCGCGAGACCGTCGACTCCGCTGACATTGGCGGCATCGCCTCAAGCTTCTTCAGCTCCTGAATCGCCTTTTCAAAGACGTCCTTCGGCATCCCGGCAGTCTCCAGCTTCTTCTTGATCTCGTCGAACTCGCTCTTTTCGCCCTTGCCCAGCTCCTTCTGGATCGCCTTGATCTTCTCGTTGAGGTAGTACTCTTTCTGCGCGCGCTCCATCTGTCGCTTCACGCGCGACTGGATGCTGCGGTCCATGTTGAGCTTCTCAATCTCAACGCTAAGCACCTCCGCAATCAAATTCAGGCGCTGCGCCGGATCGAATACATCCAGAATTTTCTGCTTTTCGGGAATCTCCAGCTGCAGGTTCGCGGCAATCGTGTCCGCCAGCTTGCCGGGCTCGTCCGTGCGCACCGCGGCCACCAGCGTCTCGTAGTTCAGCGATTGCTGCAGTTTCACGTACTGCTCAAACAGCGACATCACCCTCTGGATCAGCTGATCGGTCTGCGGCGAGGATTCAAGGACCGCGGGCGAGGTGCGAATCGTCGCCACAAAGAACCCGTCCGAGTCGTTCATCTCAACCGCGATCGCGCGCTCCAGGCCCTCAACCAGAACCTTGATGTTGCCGTCAGGCATCTTCACGCTTTGCACGATGTTGCCAATCGTGCCCACGTTGTAAATCTCATCCGCCTTCGGCTCGTCCACGCGTGCATCATGCTGTGTCGCCAGAAAGATCTTGCGGTCGCCGTTGAGCGCCTCTTCCAGAGCGCGCACGCTCGACTCGCGCCCCACCACGAAAGGCGTCATCATGTGGGGAAAGATCACCATGTCCCGAATCGGCATCATGGGGAGTTTGCGTAGGTCGTCCCTGTCGCGGCTCTCTTTTGACTGGGTCACTTCGTCCCTTTCGTTACGGTACAGATGTATGTTAGATGAACTTTAACGCATTCCGTCACAGCATGGTGGAAAGAACTACTCCCGGCGGCCGGGTTTCTTTGATGTGGAAAAGAGAAAAGCGAGCTCAAAGCTCGCTTTTCTTACACCCAACAGCAGAAATCATCCTTAACCGGCCTTGTCCAGTACCGCAATCGACAGGTCACGCTTCTTGACCATTTCCGCTGTGATTTCCAGGTCCTTCACCTTCTTGTTGCTCGGCAGTTGATACATGAGGTCAAGCATCAACTCTTCCAGAATCATCCGCAGGCCGCGCGCGCCAACCTTGCGTGCAAGGGCCTCCTGCGCCACCGATCGCGTGGCCTCCTGGTTGAAGCCCACCTTCACGCCCTCATACTCAAACAGCCGCTGATACTGCTTCAGAATCGCATTACGCGGCTTGGTTAGAATATCGATCAGCGCAACCTCGTCGAGCTCGTCGAGCACTCCGATCACCGGCAGGCGTCCCACAAATTCCGGGATCAACCCGTACTTGATCAAATCCTGAGGCTCAGTCTGCCGCAGCAGCTCACTATCGCGCTGTGAGCGAACCTCCCCGTCCTGTTGCTCCTTGTCGGCAAGCGCTTTGAAGCCCAGCGCCTTCTTGCCGATGCGGCGCCCAATCACCCGCTCCAGCCCCACGAACGCCCCGCCGCAAATAAACAGGATGTTGGTCGTGTCGACCGCCGTAAACTCCTGGTGTGGATGTTTCCTTCCGCCCTGCGGCGGAACATTCGCCACAGTCCCTTCCAGGATCTTCAGCAGCGCCTGCTGCACGCCCTCGCCGGACACATCGCGAGTAATAGATGGGTTCTCGTCCTTCCGCCCGATCTTGTCGATCTCATCAATGTAGATAATGCCTGTCTGGGTGCGCGCCACATCGCCGTCCGCCGCCTGCAGCAGCTTCAGGATGATGTTCTCGACATCCTCGCCCACGTAACCTGCTTCGGTCAGCGTAGTCGCGTCCACAATCGCAAACGGCACATCCAGCATCTTGGCCAGTGTGTGCGCCAGCAGCGTCTTCCCGCTGCCCGTCGGGCCGACCAGCAGAATATTCGACTTCGAAAGCTCTACATCGTTCCCGCGCGTCCGGTTCATCTGGATGCGCTTGTAATGGTTATAGACCGCGACCGCCAGTTTCTTCTTCGTCTGCTGCTGGCCGATCACATACTCATCCAGAAACGCCTTGACCTCCTGCGGTTTCGGCAGGTGTGCTGGGGCCGCTCCCTGCGGGGCTTCGCTCCGGTCGTCTTCAAGAATGGAGTTGCAGACGGCTACGCACTCGTCGCAGATATAAGCTCGCGGATAATCGCTAGGCGAAGAGATGAGCTTCGCCACAGCGTCCTGCGACTTATGGCAGAACGAGCACCGTAAAGTGTCGTCTGATCCTGTGCGCGTCTTCATCGTACCGATACTCCTTTAGCTTGCCTAGGTCCGGGGCCGGTCAATGATCTCATCAATAATGCCATATTCTTTGGCTTGTGGCGCATTCATTATAAAGTCCCGCTCCACATCCCTCTCAATCCTCTCAAGCGACTGACCCGTATGTTTTGACATTAACTTGTTAGTAATCTCACGGATACGCAGGATTTCGCGGGCGTGAATGTCAATGTCCGTCGCCTGTCCGGAAAGTCCCCCCATCGACGGTTGATGAATCAAAATGCGCGAATTCGGCAGCGCAAACCGCTTGCCGGCCGTGCCGGACATCAACAAAAACGCCCCCATGCTCGCTGCCTGGCCAATGCAGTACGTCACCACACCGTTCTTGATGAACTGCATCGTGTCGTAAATCGCCAGCCCGGCCGTAATTGATCCGCCCGGCGAATTAATGTAAAGCTGGATGTCTTTTTCCGGGTCCTCGCCGGACAAGAAGAGCATCTGCGCGATCACAAGGTTGGCGATCTGGTCGTCGATCGGAGTACCAAGAAAGATAATATTGTCGCGTAGCAGACGAGAGTAAATGTCGTAGGCGCGTTCGCCGCGACTCGTCTGCTCAATCACCATGGGTACCAGTGCCATCTTTGGTTACTCAGTCCTTCCGCGATGCTGTTGTCTGCCAGTCGGTGGAGATCGCACACCCCTCCCGGCCGGGGGATTACCTCTATCCGAGGCGGTCGTAGAGCAGGCTTGCTGTCTTTTCTCTGCGCAGTTGTTCCCGAATTCTAGCCAGTGCACCCTCGTTCGTCAAACGCGAACGGAGTGCATCAAGCGGTTCACGGCTTTGTGCGGAGATAACCTGCAGCTCGTGCTCCAACTCATCCTCTGAAATCTCCACCTTCTCCGCGTCGGCAATCTTGTCCAGAATCAGCGTTGCCTTTACCTCAGCGACGGCCGAATCCCGCTGCGCCACGCGAAGCCCCGCAAAGTCGAGCTTTCGCATGTCGTCGGGCTGCATCCCCTGTGCCGCCAGGGCGCGCAGTCCGCGGTCCAGCCGCGCATCAATCTGGTTCTGCACCATCGACTCGGGAACAGGAAAGTCGAAGTGCGCCACCAGCGTATCGGTCAACTTGTTCTGCGTCTCGGCCTTGATCCTGCGCTCCTTGTCATCGATCATGTGCTGCCGAAGTCGGGTCTTGAAGTCTTCAATCCCTTCGTAGTCTCCCAGCTCTTTGGCAAACTCATCGTTCAGCTCCGGCTGCACCCTCTTCTTGATCGCCTTCACCACAACGTCATACGCAACCGTCTCGCCTGCCAGCCGCTTCTCTCCAAAGTCGGGCGGATACGATACCTCGAACTTCAGTTCCTGCTCGGGCTTGGTTCCCCGCAGCGCATCGTTGAAGGATGCCAGCGTGTTCTTGCCGCCGATCTCAACCATCACATCATCGCCGCTTATTGGTTGCGGAGCTGTGCCCTCCGGCTCAGCTTTATCTTTGAACTCGCCCTTAAAAGTGATCTGCGCCCAGTCGCCGTCCGCCAGCGCGCGGTCTTCGGTCACCGGCTCCATCGTCGAGCGTGAGTCGCGCACCTGTTCCAGCTCCGTGTTGAACTCCTCATCAGTCAGCGCCAGCTCCGGTTTCTCCACCTTCACCTGTGGGTAGCCCTCAATAGAGAACTCGGGCAGCACCTCAAACGCCGCCTTAAAGGCCAGCGGCTGGCCATCTTCCAGCTTCAGGTCGGTCACCTGCGGTTGCGAAATCGGATGAAGGTTCTGTTGCTCAATCGCCGTCCGGAAATGGCCCGGCAGCACAGCTTCAACCACGTCCTGGCGAATCCCATCCGCAAAGCGCGAGCGAATCAGCGTCTCAGGAACCTTGCCTGCGCGAAAGCCGGGAATGCGCGCCTGTTTCTGGTAGCGCTTCACAACCGTCTTGAAGGCGCGCGCCACCTCATCGGCCGGCACCTCCACGGCTACCTCGCGGGTAAGAGCCGGGTTCAGCGCTGGACCGTGCTGATGGTGTTCGTGATCGTGGGTATCTTCGTGGCCCTCTTGCGCCTGATTTTCAGGCTGGGGCGTCGCTTCGAGAGTTTCAGTTGAGCTCAAGGGTATGCCTTCCAGATATGTTGGTCCAGGGTAGTGAATGCGTTCGGCGGGCCCTCAAGGCGGCAGGGAACGCGAAGGTGGACGTTACCTACTATGGTACGAACCTTCGCCGGGAAGAGCAAACCCGTCGCACAGTAGAAACCACGCGAAGAACTGGGGTACTTCATTCAAGCCTTCCCGTGGCGTGGGTCGGCACGGCATTGCCTAGGGCTGTCATTCCTCGCGCTGTTCTTTCCACTCGCGGTATTTCGTTAAGGCGTACTGGTCCGTCATCCCGGCAATGTAGTCCGCGACCACTTGCGGTGCGCCTTCTTTAGCAATTTCCGCCAGATGCGCCGGAGGCAGAAGGGAGGGGTCGGCCATCCAGGCATGGAACAGTGTTCTGGTCACCCGTTCGGCCTCTTCGTGGTCCCGCTCCAATTCTGGCGCGTTGTACAGGTTCGCGTACAGATACCGCTTTGCCTCCATACGCAGATTCTCCATTGCATCGGAGAAGCCCACCAACCGTTCCGGCGCTCGCCGCACGTCCTCCAGCGCCGCAATCCCGTCCGCCCGCACTCTCCGCGTCGTCTCCTCAAGTAAATCGTCAACCAGCGCGTTTAATATGCGCTTCAGCGCCTCGTTGAAGATCAGCTTCTCGCTCGCACCTGCATACTTTTCCTGCATCGGCGCATAGAACCGCTCAAACAGCCGCACTCCGGCGCTCGTGTGCTCCAGGCTAAGAATCTCCGCCTCAAACCCGTCATCAAAGTCCGCCGTGAGATAGGCAATCTCATCCGCCAGATCGATAATCTGCGCCTCCAGCGGAGGCTGCTGATCCAGAAAGTACTCCGCCAGCTCCGGATGCTCGGCTGCGGAATAATCACGCGAATGCTTGATGATACCCTCGCGAACCGCAAGCGTTAGATTAAGACCGCGGAACTCCGCGTAGCGGCTCTCAAAGTGTTCCACGATGCGCAGTGCGTGCAGGTTGTGATCAAACCGCAAGCCGTGTTCTTTCAGTGCATCGTCCAGCGCTCGCTCGCCCGCGTGGCCAAACGGAGGATGCCCGATGTCGTGTACCAGCGCCAGCGCCTCGGTAAGCTCCTCATTCAGCCCCAGCACACGGCAAATCGTGCGAGCAATCTGCGCCACCTCCATCGTGTGCGTCAGCCGGCTGCGAAAGTGGTCGGAATATCGATTGGTGAAGACCTGCGTCTTGCCGGCCAGCCGCCGGAATGCACGCGCGTGCAAAATGCGCGCGCGGTCCCTCTCAAATGGCAAGCGATAAGGATGCAGTGGTTCCGGATATTTGCGTGCGGTTAGCGGACCATCGGACGGAACTGCGCACGCCGGCGGCAGGGCCATTAGTTTTTGATGGGCTGTGGGTTGGCGGCCTCTTTTGCCAGCCGCATGCGTGCGTTGTCGAGCATCTTCTGCACCTGCGCCATGCTGCCCGGTTCGGTGTCCGCCGGAACTGTAACCGCGAACTCTTTCAGCGAAACCTCCCACTGCGCCGCAGCCTGCTTCAGGCGTCCCGTCTTCTCATACAGCTGCCCCAGATGGTCGTGTACCGTGGGATCCGTCGAATTGCGCTCGACTGCCTGGCGCAGATTTGCCTCCGCCTGGGCATAGTCGCCCAGCTTGAAGTACGCCCACCCCAGCGAATCGAGATACGCATAATTTTGCGGATCCAACTTCACCGCCTTCTTGATCATGGCCAGTGCCTCTTCAAGCTTCTGGTCGTGGTCGGCCAGCATGTAGCCCAGGTAGTTCAACGTCAGGCTGTTGTTCGGATCAAGCGCCAGGGCTTTGCGAAATTCCGCTTCCGCTTGGTCGGTCTTGCCCTCGCGGTCCAGCAAAGTGCCCTGCAAAAACTCCGCATACAGCACGTCGTCGTTGCTCTTGGAAAGCTTGTCCACATGCTTCAGTGCGTCCGCCGCGTCCTTCCACATGCGCTGGCGCGTATAAATCGTCGCCAGTGCGCGGTAAACCTCAAGGTCCGACGCTTTCCCGGTCAGCTGCGACTTCGCCAGTGCGATGCCCTGTTCCGCCTGCCCGCTGTCCGTTAGCTGCTCTGCCAGCAGAAGCTGCAGTCCCACGTCCTTCGGATGTTTCCCAACCGCATCCTGGGCCACTTCTGTGGCCTTCTTATAGTCGTGCGCATCGCGGTAGGCGTCTACCTCTGATTCGTAGGCGTGCAGCTCATAATCGCCGCCAAGCGTTTCCATCTTCTTGTACGCGGCAATGGCTTCGTCCGTCTTGTTCTGCTCGCGGTAAACAATGGCCAGCCGATCGAGGAACACAGACAGGTTGTTCTTATCTGCATCCGAGTACTGCCCGTTCGCATGCTCGGAGCCCGCAACCAGCTTCTCAAACACCTGCACCGCTTCATCAAATCGGCCCAGCGCGTCGTACAGCAACCCCTCATTGAACTGGATCTCCAGCGAATGAGGTACCAGTGCTTTCGCCTTTTCCAGCGTCGCCAGCGATGCATCATACTTGCCCTGCCGCCGTTCAATCTCTGAAAGCCGCAGCAGCGCCTCTGCATCGCTCGGATCATTCTCCGCAATGTCCTCGTACGCACTCTCCGCTTCGCTCAGTTGATTGTCGTTGAACAGGTCCTGTGCGAGCGCGCGCTTCACGTCAAGATTGCCCGGCTCCAGATCGAGCGACTTCTGGTACGCTGCGATGGCGTTCGTCGTGTCTTTCTGCTGGTCGTAGTTCACCCCCAGCATGTACTCAGTCTTCGCCGTCTGGTTGTTCGGGGGCAGGGAACTAAGCACCTTGATCGCGTGCGCCGAGTCGCTCTGGCTCATGTACAACCGCGCAAGGTTCAGCGCCGACTCTTCCGATCCCGGATCGATCTTCTGCGCCGCCGAAAATTGCTCTTCAGCCTTCTTCGACTCATGCGCAAAGGAATAGAGCTGCCCCAGCAGTACCCGGTCTGCAATGCTCTTGGGTTCAAGCTGAACAATCTTCTCGTACTCGGCAATCGCCAGCTTCAGCATGTCCTCTTGAGGGCCCGTCTGCGTCCCATCGCTTAGCGAGCGCAGATAAACACTCGCCAGCAGCTTGTGTGCATCAAGGTCGTTGGGGTCCTTCTGAATCAGCGCCTGGGCAGCGTCAATCGCGTCCTTGATGTGCCCAGTCCGGTAATACAACTCGGCCAACCCATGATTCAGGAAGGTCGAGTTCGGGTCATTGTCCAGCGCCATCTTGTACTCTTCGATGGCGCGGGTTGCATACTCCGGGCGACCGTACGTCGCAGCCATCTCCTCATACTCATGCGCCAGCATGTAGTGGTAGTAGGCGTTCCCCAGATCATTATTCTGCGCCGCCGTCTTCTGGCCGTTTTCATCGGCAGCGGGTGTATGCTTCGCGCCCTGTGCGAAGGCCGCCGGCGAAGCCACCGCTGTAATCGCCAGCGCCAGCGCTGCGATCGAGCCGGCATAGCGGCGGAACGTTGCAGATCTCCGGACCGGGGTGGTTGCACCGTTGAAAGAGGGAAGTAGAAGCTTGCTGCTCATAGATGACTGAAACCCCTGTATCCGGCTCCCATCAGGGCCCGGCTCGGCACATTCAGGCTGACCGCCATCTCGCCTCAGGCGAAACGCCGCTCATTCCAATGAATAAGACGATTGTACCCCGGTGTCCGTCGCAGAAGCGCCTTTTGGTGGCCCGCACAAGCCCGGTTTGGCTTGTGTGTGGGGAACAGACGTGCGGACCGCCTTTTCGCCGACCGGCCCTTAGCTGGCCCCTTTACCAACTGGCCGTCCTTTAGCCGCCTTTCAATGCCGGAAGTGCCGCATCCCCGTGAACACCATCGCAACCCCCAGCCGGTCCGCGGCCTCAATCAATTTGGAATCATTCACAGAGCCGCCCGGCTGAATCACCGCCGTCGCACCTGCCTCCACCACAACCTCAAGACCATCGGGGAAGGGAAAGAACGCGTCCGAAGCTGCTACACAACCCTTCAGCGGCAAA
>Ga0335074_10004596_pt1 | contig 19025 bp, 17 predicted proteins | sample Lox_Sample_23_FD_206715 | JGI IMG/M metagenome (GOLD analysis project Ga0335074, IMG submission 206715) | Soil microbial communities from Loxahatchee National Wildlife Refuge, Florida, United States - Lox_Sample_2.3 | ecosystem: Environmental > Terrestrial > Soil > Wetlands | place: USA... | reverse complement strand
GGCAGCATGCCGGCCGCCGGCGCATCGGGGCTGCGCCGCGGATCGAGCGCGGCTGCCTTACGCCGCCGCCGCGGCGCCGCGCTCGCGGGCGGTGGGGCAAGCGGTTGAATCGTCATCGGTTATTTCCGAGCTTTGCGACATTTCCACCGAATCTGGGGATAACTCTGTAGAAAAGCTCAGTCGCGAGGGTCAAAGTGCAACCAGGCTCAGCGACCCAAATATTTGCCTAAATATTAGGCAAATTAATAAGCGACTGATATGCTGAACGTTTTCCGCTGTCAAGCGTAAACAGTCGGTAACAATCGGTGAACCGCCAGTCAACGGATCGGCGTGGGCAGGGAATCCAGCGCCTGTGAACAACTTCCGACGGCTGCAACGACTTTGACGCTTTTTCAAAGATTGCCCGAGACATTTTGTCACTGCCGAAAGATGTCGCAGCCGGGTTGCTACTCGATCACGCTAGCGCCGCGCGACTGCGCCCAGCCGAGATGCTCGCCGCCGTCGAGCGCGATCATCTGGCCGGTCATCGCCGGGGCGGCCAGAATAAACCGCAACGCTGCCGCGATCTCCTCGGGGCTGGTGCCGCGCCGCAACGGCATCGCGCGGCAGCGGTCGAGAAACTGCGCGGCGCTCTGGCGTGGGCTGGGCAGCGTCAGGCCGGGACCGATGCCGTTGACCCGGATGCGCGGCGCCAACGCCAGCGCCGCGGTCCGGGTCAGCGTCCAGAGCGCCGATTTGGTCAGCGTGTAGGAGGAGAAATACGGCGTCAGGTTCCACACCCGCTCGTCGAGCATGTTGACGACAACGCCGCCGGTGTCGGCCGGCAACAACGCAGCAAATTGCTGCGTCAACACGAACGGGGCACGCAGGTTGGTCGCAAAATGCGCATCCCAGCTGTCGCGCGTCGCCGTTGCCAGCGTGTCGTTGCCGAAGAGCGAGGCGTTGTTGACCACAACGCCGACCGGTCCGAACGCCGCGACGGCAGCCGGAAGCAGGCGCGCGGTTTCCTGCTCGTCGGCGAGGTCGGCGGCGAGCGCGACCGCGCGGCCGCCTTCTTTTTCGATCGAGGCGGCCAACGCCGCGGCCTCGCGGGCGGATCGGTGATGGTGGATCGCAACGGCGTAGCCGTCCGCCGCCAGCGCGCGCACCAGCGCTCGCCCGATGCGCCGGGCACCGCCGGTCACCAGCGCCACCTGCGGAATTGGCAACGCCGGCAACGCGCCGATCACCTCCTCGCCGGCCGCTTCAAGCGCGGACACGGCGCGCCGCACCCCGGCCCTTCGCCCTGGCGCGCACGCGGGCGCGCACCGCCTCGCGTGCACTGATGCCGGCGCGGCCCAATGTCGAACGCCCATGCGGCCCGCCGGCGCCGGTTTCGCCAAGGCCCAGATCCGCCTGTTCGAGGCGGCGGATCTCGTCACGCAGCCGCGCGGCCTCCTCGAATTCGAGATCGCCGGCGGCGGCGCGCATCCGCTTGTCGAGATCGGCGATGACCGATTTCAGGTCCTTGCCCTGGTAATGCGCCGCCTCGCCCTCGCCAAGGCCGACCGTCACATAGTCCTGTTCGTAGACGCTTTGCAGGAAGTCGGCGATGCCGTGGCGCACGCTTTCCGGCGTGATGCCGTGCGCCGCGTTGTAAGCCTGCTGCTTCTCGCGCCGGCGGTCGGTCTCGGCGATCGCCTGCTTCAGGCTGTCGGTCATGTGGTCGGCGTAGAGAATGGCGCGGCCATCCAGGTGGCGGGCGGCGCGGCCGATCGTCTGGATCAGCGACGTGCGCGAGCGCAGATAGCCCTCCTTGTCGGCATCGAGCACCGCGACGAGCGCGCATTCCGGGATGTCGAGACCCTCGCGCAACAGATTGATGCCGATCAGCACGTCGAACACGCCCAACCGCAGATCGCGAATGATCTCGATGCGCTCGATCGTGTCGACGTCGGAGTGCATGTAGCGCACACGCAGCCCCGCCTCGTGCAGATATTCGGTCAGCGCCTCGGCCATCTTCTTCGTCAGCGTCGTGACCAAAGCCCGATGGCCTTTCAGCGCGGCGTCGCGGCATTCCGCCATCAGATCATCGACCTGGTTCTCGGTCGGGCGGATGATGCAGGGCGGATCGACGAGGCCGGTCGGCCGCACGATCTGTTCGACAAACACGCCGCCGGCGCGCTCCATCTCCCAACGTCCCGGGGTCGCCGAGACGAAAATGGTCGGACCGCGATAGGCGTCCCATTCCTCGAATTTGAGCGGGCGGTTGTCGGTGCAGGACGGCAGCCGGAAGCCGTATTCGGCAAGACACGTCTTGCGCGTCCAGTCGCCGCCGAACATGCCGCCCAGTTGCGGCACCGTGACGTGGCTCTCATCGACGATGACGAGCGCGTCGCGCGACATGTATTCGAAAAACGTCGGCGGCGGTTCGCCCGGCTTGCGACCGGTCAGGTAGCGCGAATAGTTCTCGATGCCGGCGCACGAGCCGGTCGCCTCGATCATCTCGACATCATAGGTCGTGCGCTGTTCGAGGCGCTGCGCTTCGAGCAGTCGGCCGCCGCGATGCAGTTCTTCGAGCCTGATCTTGAGATCGCGCTTTATCTGCTCGATCGCCTGCAACAATGTCGGCCGCGGCGTCACGTAATGGCTGTTGGCGTAGATCTTGATCTGATGCAATGCCGCGGTCTTTTCGCCGGTCAACGGATCGATCTCGTGGATGGCGTCGACCTCGTCGCCGAACAGCGAGATCCGCCAGGCCCGATCTTCGTAATGCGCCGGAAAGATTTCGATCGTGTCGCCACGCACCCGGAAGCTGCCCCGGAAGAAATTGTGGTCGTTGCGGCGGTACAGCAGTTCGACAAATTTCGCCAACAACTTGTTGCGGTTGACGCGGCCGCCGACCTCGATGGTTTCGGTCATTTTCGAATAGGCTTCGACCGAACCGATGCCGTAGATGCACGAGACGCTGGCGACGACGACCACGTCGCGACGTTCGAGGATCGACCGAGTCGCCGAGTGGCGCATGCGGTCGATCTGCTCGTTCAGCGACGATTCCTTTTCGACATAGGTGTCGGTGCGCGGGACGTAGGCTTCCGGCTGGTAGTAATCATAATACGAGACAAAGTATTCGACCGCGTTCTCCGGAAAGAAACTCTTCATCTCGCCGTAGAGCTGCGCCGCCAGCGTCTTGTTCGGCGCCAGCACGATCGCCGGCCGGCCGGTGCGGGCGATGACATGCGCCATCGTAAAGGTCTTGCCCGAACCGGTGACGCCGAGCAACACCTGGTCGCGCTCGCCGCGCGCCAGTCCTTCGCACAATTCGTCGATCGCCTGCGGCTGGTCGCCGGCCGGCGCGAATTCGGAGCAAAGCTTGAACGGCTTCTCGATGTCGCCCGGCGGGCGCTCGGCGACGAAGAGCGGCTGCATCGGCTAAAGATAATATGAGCGGCCGCACCACGCCAGAGCCGCGCGCCGCGGCAGGCGTCGCCGATTGTCAAAAAGAGCGGGCCGCTTCATACCTAAGGCCCCGCGCACGACAACCAATTGTCCTGGCGCCTTGACATCCGAGGGGCGTCAGGGCATTCCTGACTGTCAGGGAATGCCTGACGAACGGGGACATCGGAGATGTCAGACGCCGCGACGGACGGAACGGCAAACATAACGGAGCCTGCATCGGGCGCCGAGGATTCGGCGAAGACATTGTACTGCTCGTTCTGCTTTAAATCACAATACGAAGTACTGAAGCTGATTTCGGGACCCGCCGGCATCTTTATTTGCGATGAATGCGTCAGTTTATGCAATGGGATCATCGAGGCCGATCGATTTCCGGCGAAGGGGCCGCCGCCTGAAGAGTTTCCGACGGAGCGGTTGCTCCAGCGACTCGAAGCAATCGAGGAAACCGTCCAGGGCAAAGGCAACCAGCTTCACCAAGTGGTCGATATCTTACGCTCTCGCGGCGTAAGTTGGGCGGTGATCGGCGCCGCATTGGGCATTTCGCGGCAATCGGCGTGGGAACGGTTCACATGACCGAAGCGAACGGCAACGCCTACGAGTATTTCGTCGAGCGGCACGTGCGCGACGGGCGCGGCGACCGGCTGGCGTTTGCCGACCCGTGGCGGCAGCTGACCTATCGCGAACTGGCGGCGGCCTCGGCGCGTTTTGCGGCGGGCCTGAAAGCGGCCGGCGTCGAGCGCGAGCAGCGCATCGCACTCGTCATGCTCGACACGGTCGATTTTCCGATCGCCTTCTGGGGCGCCATCCGGGCCGGCGTCGTCCCGGTGCCGATCAATACGCTCCTACCGTCGGACATTACCGGCTACATCCTAAAAGACAGCCGCGCCGCGGCGCTGGTCGTTTCGGCCCCGCTGCTGCCGGCCCTGCGGGCGGCGGCCCGCCGGTTGAAGCGGGTCGTCGTCAGCAGTCCCGATGGCTGCGCCGGCGGCTTCGCCGATTTCCTCGCGGCGGGCGGCGCCGACACGCCGGCGGCAGAGTGCTCGCCGGACGAGGTCGCGTTCTGGCTCTATTCGTCCGGCTCGACCGGCAACCCGAAGGGCGTCAAGCACGTCCACGCGAGCCTGCGGGCGACGGCCGACACCTATGGCCGGCAGATCCTCGAAATTCGGCCCGACGATCTGATGTTCTCGGTCGCGAAATTGTTCTTCGCCTACGGTCTCGGCAATTCGCTGACATTCCCGATGTCGGTCGGCGCCGCCGCCGTGCTCTATCCCGACCGGCCGACCCCCGGAGCGGTCGTCGCGACGATGCGGCAACACCGCCCGACGATGTTCGCCGGCGTGCCGACCCTCTATGCCGCGATGCTGGCCGACCCGGAACTGGCGCCGGGCGCCGGCTCCGACCGGCTGCGCCGCTGCATCTCGGCCGGCGAACCGCTGCCCGAGCATATCGGCCGCCGCTGGCGCGAGCGGGTCGGCTGTGACATCCTCGACGGGCTCGGCTCGACCGAGATGCTGCACATCTTCCTGTCGAACCACCCGGACGACATCCGCTACGGCACGACCGGCAAGCCGGTGCCGGGCTACGATCTGCGGGTCGTCGATGCCGACGGCGAGGCGGCCGACGGTGCGCCGGGCGAGCTCGTGGTGCGCGGCCCCAGCGCCGCCGAAGGCTATTGGAACCAGCGCGAGAAGTCGCGTCACACATTCCGCGGCGAGTGGACCCATACCGGCGACACCTATATCCGCGACGCGGACGGCTATTACCGCTATTGCGGGCGCAGCGACGACATGCTGAAGGTCGGCGGCATCTGGGTGTCGCCGTTCGAGGTCGAAGAGGCGCTGATCGGACATCGGACGGTGCTGGAAGCCGCCGTCGTCGGGCAAGCCGACAGCGACGGGCTGATCAAGCCGAAGGCTTTTGTCGTATTGCAGGCAACCGCGGCGAACGCCGATCCGGCCGCCTTGATCGAGGCGCTGCAGAACCACGTCAAGGCGGCGATCGGCGTCTGGAAATACCCGCGCTGGATCGAGTTCCGCGACAGCCTGCCGAAAACCGCGACCGGCAAGATCCAGCGCTACAAACTGCGCGACCCCGCAATCGTCAACGGCGGCCGAGGCCGAACGGGTGGTTGACGATCGCCTGCTGTTGCGGAGTCAGCGTCTGGTAGAATTGCTGCAAGGACGGCTGGATCTGCTGCAGGTCATTGAGGTGCGCGGCCAGGAAATTCTCGCGTCGGGCGATGCGGTCGAGCAGAGTCTGCTGGCGCGCCGCCTCCCACGATGCCGGCAGCGAGCCGCACAGGTGCCGCTGGCGCTCGCCGGCCGCGTCGAGCGTCGCCTGCACCCGGCGCCAGGCCTGCTGCTGCGGCGGCGTCAGGTTGAGCTTTGTCAACGTGTAGGCGATCATGCCGGCACGCCGCGCCATGCGGTTGATGCAGCCCTGCTGCGGCGACTGCCGCATCATCATGCGCTGCCGCCAGCCCTCGCGGCCGGCCATGCCGGGCCGGCCCATCGGACCGCGATGCATGCCCATGCCGCCCGGCGGACCGCCTTCCTGACCTGGGCCAGCCGGGGCGGCGCTCGCCGCCGTCTGGCCGGCCTGTGGCGGGTTGTCGGCCGACCAGGCGACAACCGGCACGGCCATCGCCGCCCCCAACAGCAGGGCCGCACCGGCAATCAACGAGCGGTTCATTGGCATCTCCGTTTTCAGGTTCGTGCCATAGTATAGGCCCCCGACCGGGCGGGTGTTCCCGTTCCGGGCGGTTTGCCGATCACAATGGCGCGAGAGGCACAGGAGGCAGCGATGCCGACAACCGATGGCGGGCGGGTGCTCGCCGATCTTCGCCGGTTGGCCGAATTCGGCCGCTACAAGACCGGCGTGCACCGCCCGACCTATTCGCCTGACGATATCGCGTCGCGCGAATGGCTGGTGCAGCAATTCGCGGCGGCCGGGCTCGAGGCGGTCATCGACGGCATCGGCAATGTTTTCGGCCGCAGCCCATGCGCCTCGCGTCGCCTGCTGGTCGGCTCGCACAGCGAGACGCAACCTCACGGCGGCTGGCTCGACGGCGCGCTCGGCGTCGTCTATGCGCTCGAGCTGGCACGCGCCTTTGCCGCCGACCCCGCATGCGCCGGGCTGGGCATCGAGGCGGTCGCGTGGGCCGACGAGGAGGGGCATTACGGCAACATGCTCGGCAGCCGCTCGTTCACCGAGGGGCTGTCCGCGACCGAGCTCGACGCCGCGCAAAGCCGCGAGGGCAAAGCGTTGCGGCAGGCGCTGGCCGATGCCGGCTATGCCGGCCGACCCTATGCGCGGCTCGACCCGGCGCGCTATGTTGGCTACCTCGAAGCGCATATCGAGCAAGGCTCGATGTTGGAACAAGCCGGCCAGCACATCGGCATCGTCGAAGCGATCGTCGGCAGCTGGAACTACTGGATCACGGTGAGCGGCGAGCAGAACCATGCCGGCACGACCGAGATGCATCGCCGCAAGGATGCCGGCCTCGCATTGGTGCAGTTGGCGAGCGCAATCCACGAGCGCTTCGCCGCGCTGGCCGGACAGGATCGGCAATCGCGCACGGTGTGGACGATCGGCCGCATCCTGCTCGATCCGAACGCGCCGAGCATCGTGCCGGGCCGCGCCGAGATGCAGGTGCAGTTCCGTGATACCGACACGGCGGTGCTCGAACGCTTTGCGGCGGCGTTGCATCAGCTTGTCGCCGCCGCCGACCGGTCCGGCCCATGCCGCATCGCGATCGCGCCGCTGTCAAAGAGCCTGCCGGCGGCGATGGATTCGCGCTTTCAGGCAGCGATCGAACAGGCGGCCGAGCGGCACGTCCCCGGCCGCCACCGCCGCATGCCGAGCGGCGCCGGACATGATGCACAAGTGCTGGCGCGGCGCCTGCGTTCCGGCATGATGTTCGTGCCGAGCATCGGCGGCGTCAGCCACCACTGGTCGGAAGACACCGGGGAGGACGACATCGTCATCGGCGCGCAGGTGTTCGCCGCTGCCGCCGCGACGATCCTACAGGCGGGTTAGAAAGATGGCGCTGGTAATTCAAGAGTCGCTGCGTGCACTGTTTTACGCGCCGTTCTATGCGGCGATGGCGCTCGGCCTCTATGAGCGCGAGGGACTGGAGGTGCGTTTCGCGAGCGCGCCCCGGCCGGGAGCCGCCGCCGACGGCCTGTTCCACGGCACTGTCGATGTGACCTGGGGCGGCCCGATGCGGGTCAACCAGATGTACGACCTGCGCGCCAATTGCGATCTTGTGTGCTTTGGCGAGGCGGTGGCGCGCGACCCGTTCGTGCTGGTCGGGCGCTTGCCGCGGCGGAATTTCCGCCTGGGGGCGTTGCACGGCGTGCGGCTCGCGACGGTCAGCGAGGTGCCGACGCCGTGGCTGTGCCTGCAGGACGATTTGCGGCGTGCCGGCATCAACCCCGAGACGCTCGACCGCATCGGCGACTGGACGATGGCCGAAACCGCCGCCGCGCTGCTCCGCGGCGATATTGACGTCGCGCAATTGTGGCTGCCGCTGGCCGAAGACCTGATCGCGACAGGCGACGCGCATCTGTGGTATGCGGCGGCGACGCGCGGCCCGTGCTGCTACACGACGTTTTATGCGCGGCACGCGACGCTGCTCGAAAAACGCGACGACATGCTGAAGCTGGTGCGCGGCCTTTATCGCACCCAGAAATGGCTCCATCGCGAGCCGCCTGACACGCTGGCCGAGGTGGTCCAACCCTATTTCCCGGCGGTCGCTCGGCCGATCCTGCTCGCGTCGATCGCGCGCTACCGGGCGCTCGGCGTCTGGAGCACCGATCCGATCCTGCGGCGCGACGGCTACGAACGGCTCGTGGCATGCCTCGTCAGCAGCGGCTTTGCAAAGGGAACGCCGTTCGAAACGGCGGTCGACAACAGCCTCGCCCAGCAGGTCGTCGGCGAGATCCCGTCGGCGTAATAGCACGAGATCGCCGGCGCTGCGCCGGCCGGGCCGGCGGCGACGTCGGCGGTCCGATCAGTATGTCTGGAATGCCTGCTGGATCTCGGCGACATCGGATGTCGCCGTCAGCATCAGCGCGAGCAGGATGCGCGCCTTTTGCGGCGACAGATCCTCGGCGGCGACGATGCCCGTCTCGCGCAGGCGGCGGCGCGGTGCGACGCGGCCGGCGGCGCGGCTTGCCTGCACGACGACGACGCCGGATTTTGCAGCGGCGACAAGCGCGGCATGCTGCAACGGGCTCGGCATCCCGGGCGCGAACCCGGCCGATACGAGCCCCCGCGCCCCGGCCGCGACCGCCGCCTCGACCAGCGCGGCATCGGCGCCGGCATAGGAATAGACGATGTCGACGCGCGGCAGCGGCGCCGCGATCGAGCGGCCGGCGAACGGCGTGTTAGGGATGTGCGCCCGCAGCGGCGCACGGTAGAAATGCGGGCCGTCGCCATCGACATGGCCGAGCGCGCCCCAGTCGAGCGAGCGGAAGGTCTGCACCCGGTAGGTCGAGGTCTTCACGACATCGCGCGCCGGGTGGATCTCGTCGTTCAGCACAACGAGCACGCCCTTGCCGCGCGCCGCAGCGGAGCCGGCGACGCGCAGCGCATTGACGAGGTTCATCCCGGCGTCGGTGCCAAGCGCGCTGGCCGGGCGCTGCGCCCCGACCAATACGACCGGCTGGCTGACGCCGAGCGTCAGGTTCAGAAAAAATGCCGTCTCTTCCAGCGTCGCGGTGCCGTGCGGAATGACAAAACCGGCGATCGTCGGGTCCGCGGCGGCGGTCTCACCGATCAGCGCACGCAATTGGAGCCAGTCCGCGGGGCCGATTGCGGTCGAGCCGACCTGGCGGAAGGTGACCGCCAGCGGCATGGCCACCTGTCGTGTTTCCGGAAAGCGGTCGATGAGTTCCTCGCATGTCAGTTTCCGGCCGAAATCGGGGTAGTCGAGGACATCGAGGCTGGAGGCGCCGAGCGAGGAGATCGTGCCGCCCGTGCCAATGACGGCGATGCGCGGGAGGGAAGCGGGCATCGGCGCTCTACAGAACGGTTTCGGCGATAAGCCGCAGCCCGGCAATGTCGGCGCCGGCCAGTATCAGCGAGCCGATCCAGCCGTTCTGCGCGACATCCTGCCATGCCTTGAGGCGGTCGCGGACGCGGTCGGCCGGGCCGACCAGCGAGATCTCGTCGATCAGTGCGTCAGGAACCGCCGCCGCGGCTTCCTGCCGCTTGCCGTCGAGATAGAGGTTCTGGATCTCGACCGCCGCCGCCTCGTAACCGAGACGCTTTGTCAGATCATTGTAGAAATTGGCGCCGCGTGCGCCCATGCCGCCGATATAAAGCGCGAGATTGGGGCGGATCGCATCGCGGCACCGGGCGATGTCCTCGCCGATCGCGACCCGCACGTAAGGCGCGTTGTCAAAACCGGCGAGGTCGCGCGGCTTGCCGGCCTTGGCGCGGCCCTCCAGCAGCGGTTCGACGAGCGCCGCGGCCCTCTCCGGCGAGAAAAAGATCGGCAGGTTGCCGTCGGCGATTTCGCCGGCGGTGCGCACGCCAGCCGGCGTGATCGACGCCGTGTAGATCTTCAGGCTCGAATCGCCGTGGATGATGCTGCGCAACGGCTTGCCGAGGCCGGTCGCGCCGTCGCCGGCATAGGGGATGTCGTAATGCGCGCCGTGGTGTTCGAGCGGCGCCCGGCGCTCCAGCACCTGGCGGATGATCGCGACATATTCGCGGGTTCGCCCCAAGGGCTTGCCGAACGGTACGCCGTGCCAGCCCTCGACGACCTGCGGCCCCGACGGGCCGATGCCGCACAGGAAACGGTTGCCCGACAATGCCTGCAATGTCATCGCCGTCATCGCGGCGCAGGCCGGGGTGCGCGCCGGCATCTGCATGATGCTGGTGCCGGCCTTGATGCGGCTTGTGCGCGCCAAGACCCAGGCGACCGGGCTGACCGCGTCGGTGCCGTAGGCTTCGCCGGCCCATACCGCATCGAAGCCGAGCCGTTCCGCTTCCCAGACCAGCTCCATATCGACGCCGGCCTGATCGGGCAGGAATTTGATCAGTGTCGCGAGCTTCATCGCAGCATTCCTTCGGCGGCGCGGGCGACGCGTTCGACCGTCGCCAGCCAATCGCCGAGTTCCCGATCGGCCGGTTCGATCAGCACGTGGCCGACGCCGACCGCCGCATAGCCGTCGAGCCGCGCCGTGAGTTCGCCGGGATCGCGGCCGTTCCAGCCGCAGCGCAGCGAGATTGCGAATTCCGGCTCGGGACGCACGGCGCGCAGCCGCGCAACGAACGGCGCCGCCTGCTCCGGCGTGCAGCGCGAGCCGTGCCAGCCGTCGAGCTGCGCGGCGCGCCGGATCGCCGGCTCGGACGTGCCGCCGATCCAGATCGGGATCGCCTTCTCCGGGCGTGGCAGCATGCGCATGTCGTCGACGATCGCGGGGATGTATTTCGCCTCGAAGCTGATCGGGTCCTCCGACCATGCCGCGCGCATCAGTGCGATGCCCTCGTCCATGCGCCGGCCGCGTTCGGCGAACGGCACGCCCAATGCCTCGAATTCGCTCTCCAGCCAGCCGACGCCGGCGCCGAGGATGAGGCGGCCCCCGGAGAGGTTCTGCAATGTGGCGAGCTCCTTGGCGAGCGGCAGCGGATGGCGCATCGGCAGCACCAACACGCTGGTGCCGAGGCCAACCCGCTTTGTGCAGGCGGCCGCCCAGGTCAATGTCAGCACCGGGTCCCAGAAGATCGCCGACGGCGGATAGGCGCGGTCCTTCGGCACGATGATGTGCTCGCTGACCCAGACATCGGCAAATCCCAGCTCTTCGGCCTGCACGGCAGCGCTGCGGATCGCGTCCGGGCTCGCCTTCTGGCCGATATGGGGGAGATGAATGCCGAGCCGCATGTGCCGCCCTCCGCCCGAGTGAGAAGCGCAGCCTGAGCCGAGCCGGGGCGCCGCGCAAGGGGCGCCGCGCAGACGAGCCTCACGCGCAAACGAAAGCGCCCCCGGCAAGCCGGGGGCGCTGCGTCGTCGCCTGCAAAAGGCGGGATCAGGCTGCCTGTTTCTGCTCGACGACCTGCGGGCGGGAAGGCTCCGCGCCCGCGATCTTGATCGTGCGCGGCTTCATCGCCTCCGGCACTTCCCGCACGAGATCGACGTGGAGGAGACCGTTGTCCATGCTGGCGCCGGACACCTTGATATGGTCGGCCAGGCTGAAGCGCCGCTCGAAGGCGCGCCGGGCGATGCCGCGGTGCAGATAGCGGGCGGTCTCATCCTCCTTCTGGGCCTTGCCAGTGACGATCAGCGTGTTTTCGTGCACGGTGATGTCGAGCTCATTCTGGGCAAACCCGGCCACCGCCATCGTCAGGCGGTAGGAATCGTCGCCGGTGACCTCGATGTTGTACGGCGGGTAGGTCGGCGCGGCACCCTCAACGCGGGTTGCCGTATCGACGAGCCGGGCGAGGCGGTCGAAGCCGATCGTCGAGCGGAACAAGGGAGAAAAATCGAAGCGGTCCATGATCCATATCCTCCAGTGAGCAACATGGGGTGCGGCACCCGCCAACTGCGCACAGTCTCGGGCCAAGTGCCTGTCATCCAGCGTGCGATCCCCTGAGGGCGACCGCACGTCGCAAAGATGGCATCGCCCTTCGCCGGTTCAAGGGGGTTGCTGGCACTCTTCTGTGACGAGTGCCAAAATTCCTCTTGCACCGGCGGCGCGGCGCGCCGGCTCAGCGCTTCGGGCCGAAATTACCGAAGCGTTTGTTGAACCGGGCGAGCTGGCCGCCCGTATCGAGCAGGCGCTGCTGGCCGCCGGTCCAGGCCGGGTGGGATTTCGGATCGATGTCGAGGCGCAGCGCGTCGCCGGCTTTGCCATAGGTCGAGCGCGTCTTGTAGCTGCTGCCGTCGGTCATCACGATCGTGATCTCGTGATAATCGGGGTGAATGCCGTCTTTCATCTGCGGGTCCCTCTGGCTCGCGGCCGCGCTGTATATCGGGGCATCGGCGAATCTGCAATCCAGCCGTCGCGAAAAGCACGGCGGCTTCGGCTTGTTCCCGTTTGACACGCCGGCCGCCGCGGCGATGATACTGGGTTGGTCTCTCTTTGGCGAATGGCGGGGTCGATGCCGCGGATCACAGTCGGCGACGGCGCGCTCTATTACGAGCGCCAAGGAATCGGCTTCCCGGTCCTGTTCGTTTCGGGGCTGACGGGGTTCGCCTCGTTTTGGCAGGATCAGGTCGTCGCCTTCGGCAAGCATTTCGACGTAATCACCCACGATCAGCGCGGCGTCGGACAAAGCGACCTGACACGCAGCGGTTTCACGGTCGACCGCATGGCCGCCGATGTGATCGGGCTGATGGATGCGCTGGAGATCGAGCGGGCGCACATCGTCGGCCATTCGACAGGCGGCGCCGTCGCGCAGATCTTGGCGATCGAGCATCCGAAGCGCGCCGCGAGCGTCGTCCTGTCGGCAACCTGGACCAAGTCCGACGCCTATTTCCGCCGCTTGTTCACGATGCGCAAGGACATCCTGCTGCGGCTCGGCCCGAGCGCCTACGTGCAGGCCAACACGCTCTATTTGTATCCGAGCTGGTGGATCAAAGCTAACAACGAACGCCTGCGTCAATTGGAAGCGCAGAACCTCGCGATCTTCCCGCCGACCGAGATAGCGGCGAGCCGCATCGACGCGATCCTGGCGTTCGACCGCACCGAGCAATTGGCGCGCATCAAGATTCCGACCCTGGTCGTCGGGGCCGAGGACGATATCGTGACGCCGGCCTATTTCTCCGAAGAGCTGGCGCGGCTGATCCCGGCCGCCGAGATAAAGATTTTTCCGCGCGGCGGACACGCCTTGAACCAGGTGCGGACCCGCGAATTCAACCAGGCGGTGCTACCGTTTCTATGTTCGCATACGCCCGGTTGAGCGCACTCGGGTGAGACAAAACGGTCGTTGCTCCCGTAGCATTTAAGGCTTTCTCAACACTGTCCGGCGTAGGGTCGCGGCGCCGGCATCGGCCCGGCGAGCCGCGAGTGCGATCAAGGTTTGGGGGCTATGTCCGCTAGCTGGGAGGCGTTACCGGGTCGATTGGCGGCCGCGCTCGAAGCGGCGGGCGACACCGCCTATTGCTGGGAACTCGACGGCGACCGGCTGAACTGGTTCGGTCAGCTTGGGCTGGCCGAGCATCGTCTCGGCACCGAGCAGACGACCGGCCGGGCTTTCGCTGCCCGCATCCATCCCGACGACCTGGTGCATCGCCAGCTGGCTCTGGCGGCGCATTTCGACGGCGAGGCGGCCTTCGACTGCGAATACCGCCTGCGCGACGCCGATGGCGCGTTTTACTGGGTGCATGAGCGCGGCCGGGCGCGGCGCGACCTCGCCGGCCGGCCGCAATTGCTGCTCGGCATGATCCGCGCGCTCGGCGACCGGAAGGCTCAGCAAAGCCGCCTCGAACGCCTCGCCAACTACGACGAGCTCACCGGCCATTTCAACAAGAGCCGCCTGCGCGAGGCGGTCGACCAGATCATCGCCAGCAACCAGCGCAGCAACAGCCCGGCGGCGTTTCTTGCGATCGGCGTCGACAACATGACGATGATCAACGACATGTTCGGGTACGAAACGGCCGATACCGTGCTGATCGAGATCGGCCGCCGGCTCGACGATTGCCTACGCGTCAGTGATTTGATCGGCCGGCTCGGCGGCGACCGCTTTGGCATCGTATTGTCGCATTGTCCCGGCGAGAATATCGCCGCCGTGGCCGAAAAGATCCTGGCTGCGGTCAACGCGACGCCGGTTGTGACCCAGCGCGGGCCGGTCTATGCCACGGTATCGATCGGCAGCGCCTCGTTTCCCGATCAGGGTCTCACCTCCTATGACGTGATCACCCGCGCCGAATCCGCGCTGACCGAAGCCAAGCGTGCCGGGCGCGATTGCCATACCCACTACCGCATGACCGAGGAACAGCGGGTGCGCCAGCGGCGCAGCCTGTCGATCAGCGAGCAGGTGCGTTCGGCTTTGCGCGAGGACCGGATTCTGTTTGCGTTTCAGCCGGTCGTCGCGGCCGCCACGGGCGAGGTCGATCATTATGAGTGCCTGCTGCGGATGCGCACGCCGGAAGGCCGCATCGTCGCCGCCGCCGACTTCGTACCGGTCATCGAGCAACTGGGCTTCATCCGGCTGATCGACCGCCACGTTCTGGACAAGGCGCTGGCCGAGTTGGAGGCATGTCCCGAGGTCAAGCTCGGCTTCAATATCTCCGGCCTTACCGCCGCCGACCGGCCATGGCTGCGGGCATTGATCTCGCAAGTGCGCACCCGGCCCGACATCGCCGCCCGCGTCGTCGTCGAGATCACCGAGACGGCGGCGCTATACGATATCGAGGAGTCGGCCCGCTTTGTCAGCGCGTTGCGCCACGCCGGCTGCCGCGTCGCGCTCGACGATTTCGGCGCCGGCCACACGTCGCTGCGCCACCTGCAGAGCCTGGCGGTCGATACCGTCAAGATCGACGCCTCGTTCGTGCGCAACCTCGCGGGAAGCCCTGACAGCCAGGTGTTCCTGCGCCATCTTCTCGGGCTGGCGCAAGGCTTCGGCTTTCATACCGTCGCCGAAGGGGTCAGCAGCGCCGAGGACGCGGCGATCCTGCAGAAGGAAGGGGTGGGGTTCCTGCAAGGCTATTACTTCGGCCGGCCGTCGCTCGAACGGCCGTGGCTTGCCAGGCCCGAGAGCGGCGTCGTCGTGCCGCTCCTGGAACCGCTGAAGCAGGCCGCCGGCGGCAACTGACGCTCAGCCCTCCGAGCGGCTGCGCCCGAGCGCGTCAAGCTGCCGGCGCAACGCCTCGATCTGCGACTCGAGCCGCTTCAGCCGCGGGTCTTCCGCCGTCATCTCCTCGGCTTTCCGGGCGCCAGTTTCGGCCGCCGTCGATTTGCCGTCGCGGCCGTAGGGCGACAGCATCTGCAAGGCGCGCTCGAACAGCGCGATATTCTGCTTACCCATTTCCTCGAACTGGCCGAACGGGAAGATGCCGAAGGTCGCCCGCAGCGTATTGCGCATCTGCTCCTGGTTTTTCGCGAACGCGACCATCGCCTGCTCGAGATAGCCGGGCACGAGGAATTGCATGCTGTCGCCGTAGAAACTGATCAGCTGGCGCAGAAAGCTGATCGGCAGCAGGTTCTGCCCCTTCTGCTCCTGCTCGACGATGATCTGAGTCAGCACCGAGCGGGTCAGATCCTCGCCGGTCTTCGCGTCATAGACGACGAAATCGCCGCCCTCCTTGATCATCCGGGCGAGATCGTCCAGCGTCACATAACTGCTCGTGGCGGTGTTGTAGAGCCGCCGGTTGGCGTATTTCTTGACGACAACCGGTTTCCTGCCGCCGCTCGTTGGCTCGTTCGTCGGGTTCGTCATGCGTCCTGCCCGAGTCGGAAGAGTAAGGTGCCGCGATGCAACAATACAGCGAATCATCGCATCCGCCGCATCAAACGCGGGCCGGCGCGCCATATACTGCCGCGGATGAGCGAAGCCGACGATCTGGCGCGGCGCTTCTTGGCGCTGTGGGCCGAATACCTGACGGCGCTGGCGGCCGACCCGCAGATCGCGCTGCGTCTGCGCAGCTGGTTCGATTGGATCGCGATACAGCGCGGCGCGGCCGGCGGCAATGAACCCGCCGCCGGACCGCCGCCTGATGCCGCGGCCGCTGCCGGCGCATCTGTTGAGCGCGACGCTCTTGTGGCTGAGCTCGCCCGCCGGGTTGAAGAGCTTGCCGGTCGGGTGGACGGGCTCGAACGCGCTCGACGCCGCCGCGGCGGCGCGGCGGGCGGCGCTCGCCGGCGAGATCGCGCAATGCGGCCCTGAGCGCATCGCCGCCGCGCTCGGCCGCGAGGTCGAGCGCCGCGCCCGGCGCTTCCTCTCGGGTCTCGAAGCCTATCGCCGCCACCCGTACCGCCGCGCGGCGCCGCGCCTGCCGGTGCGCTGGCGCGGCGGTGCGGCACGGCTGCTGGATTATGGGGCGCGGGGGCACGGCCCGGCGGTGCTGATCGTGCCGTCGCTGATCAACCGGTATTACATCCTCGATCTGCTGCCCGACGGCAGCTTCGTTCGCCATCTTGCCGCCGCCGGCCTGCGGCCGCTCGTGCTCGATTGGAGCGAGCCGGGACCGGCCGAGCGCGGCTTGACGCTCGGCGGTTACATCACCGGGCCGCTCGCCGCCGCACTGACCGCGGCGGTTGCGGCGAATGCCGGCCGACCGGTGGCGCTCGTCGGCTATTGCATGGGCGGTCTGTTGGCGCTGGCGGCGGCGCTGCTGCGGCCGGCCGATGTCGCCGCCGTCGCACTGCTGGCGACGCCATGGGATTTTCACGCCGAGCGGCAGGGCCAGGCGCGGCTCCTCGGGTCTCTAGTCGAGATGCTGCCGCTGCTGCTGCGTGATGCCGACGCCGTGCCGGTCTCATTCATCCAGAGCCTGTTCCTGGCGCTCGATCCGTTTCTCGCCGAGCGCAAATTCGTCCGCTTTGCCGGGCTCGATCCGATGGGCGCGGCGGCGCGCGGCTTTGTTGCGCTGGAGGATTGGATCAACGACGGCGTGCCGTTGGCACGCAATGTCGCGATTGAATGCGGCCGCTCGTGGTACCGCGACAATGCGCCGGCACGCGGCGAATGGCGAGTCGCCGGTCGCGCGATGCGTCCCGAAACGCTGGCGGTGCCGGCGCTCGCCGTCGTGCCGTCGCGCGACCGGATCGTGCCGCCCTGCTCGGCCGCGCCGCTTGCCGCGGCGATCCGCGGCGCCGATGTCTTGCGGCCACCATTCGGCCATATCGGCATGATGGCGTCTGAAAAGGCGCCGGCGGCGGTATGGCGCCCGATTGCCGACTGGCTGCTTTCCTCGGGTGCAGCCTGACACATTCTGGGTGGCCGGTCCCGCCGATCTGGACTTCCGCCGGCCGTGGCTTTTAGAGTCCCATCAGCCTGCCCACATACGCGACAGCCGCGCTCCAACCCCTCGCCGAGGAGATCCTTTCATGACCGACATCGTCATCGCCAGCGCCGCCCGCACGCCGATCGGCGCGTTCAACGGCGGGCTGTCGAGCCTGCCGGCGCATGCGCTCGGCGAGGTGGCGATCGGCGAGGCGCTGCGCCGCGGCGGCGTCGACCCCGGCGATGTCTCCGAGGTCATCCTCGGCCAGATTCTGACTGCCGGCGAAGGCATGAACCCGGCCCGCCAGGCAGCCGTCGCCGCCGGCATCCCGATCGAGAAGACCGCTTATCTGGTCAACCAGGTGTGCGGCTCGGGGCTGCGCAGCATCGCGCTCGGCTATCAGGCGATCAAGAGCGGCGACAGCGACATCGTCGTCGCCGGCGGCCAGGAGAACATGAGCCTTTCGCCGCACTGCATGCATCTGCGCACCGGCGTGCGGATGGGCGATGCGCAGATGATCGACACGATGATCAGGGACGGGCTGTGGGACATCTTCAACGGCTATCATATGGGCAATACGGCGGAAAACGTCGCGCAGCGCTGGCAGATCACGCGCGAGCAGCAGGACGAATTTGCCGCCCAATCGCAGCTCAAGGCCGAACGGGCGCAGAAGGAGGGCCGGTTCAACGACGAGATCGTGCCGGTCACGGTCAAGACGCGGCGCGGCGAGACGATCGTCGCCAGCGACGAGCATCCGAAGCACGGCACGACCGTCGAGGTGTTGGCGCAATTGCGCCCCGCCTTTGACAAGAACGGCACGGTGACGGCCGGCAACGCCTCCGGCATCAACGACGGCGCCGCCGCGGTCGTGCTGATGACGGCGGCGGCGGCGCAGAAGCGCAATCTGAAGCCGCTCGGTCGCATCGTGTCGTGGGCGACCGCCGGGGTCGACCCGGCGATCATGGGCACGGGACCGATCCCGGCCTCGCGCCTGGCATTGAAAAAGGCCGGCTGGTCGGTCGACGAACTCGACCTGATCGAGGCGAATGAAGCGTTCGCGGCGCAAGCCTGCGCCGTCAACAAGGACCTCGGCTGGAACCGGGACAAGGTCAACGTCAACGGCGGCGCGATCGCGCTCGGCCACCCGATCGGCGCCTCGGGCGCCCGCGTGCTGGTGACCCTGCTTTACGAGATGCAGAAGCGCGACGCCAAAAAGGGACTGGCGACGCTGTGCATCGGCGGCGGCATGGGTATTGCGATGTGCGTCGCGCGGGATTGAGGCGCGCCGGGAGCCCATCGCGGGCCGACGCTGAGTTCCGCCCGCCCGACAAGGCGGCGGTTGAAAAAAGGGAGGAAGCGATGGCCAGGGTGGCGGTGGTCACCGGCGGGACGCGCGGCATCGGTCGGGCGATCGCGGTCGCGTTGAAAGGCGCCGGTTACGATGTCGCGGCCAATTACGGCCGCGACGACCAGACGGCACAGCAATTCGCGGCCGAAACCGGCATTCCGGTGTTCAAGTTCGATGTCGGTGATTTCGCCGCCTGCGCCGCCGGAGTGGCGGCCATCGAGGCGCGGCTCGGGCCGGTCGAGGTGCTCGTCAACAACGCCGGCATCACACGCGACGCAACGATGCACCGCATGAATTTCGAGCAGTGGAACGCGGTTATCCAGACCAACCTGTCATCCTGCT
>Ga0335074_10004595_pt1 | contig 19025 bp, 15 predicted proteins | sample Lox_Sample_23_FD_206715 | JGI IMG/M metagenome (GOLD analysis project Ga0335074, IMG submission 206715) | Soil microbial communities from Loxahatchee National Wildlife Refuge, Florida, United States - Lox_Sample_2.3 | ecosystem: Environmental > Terrestrial > Soil > Wetlands | place: USA... | reverse complement strand
TTTGATGCCCTTGACCTGGGCTTACGCGATTCTGCGCTACCGCCTCATGGATGTCGACATCATCTTCCAGCAAGGCTATGTCTATACGCTCGCGACACTTGTGGTTCTGGGCATCTTCTATGGACTGATCTTCTCCTTCACGCAGCCCGAGAATCTGAGCCCCGCCGCCATCGTCGGCCTGATCCTGCTAGCCACGTTTCTTTTTCAGCCCATTCGCGACTGGCTGCAGGAGCAGCTGGACCGGTACTTTTTCTATAAGGACCGGTACGATTATCGGCGCACCCTGATCGAGTTCGCCCGTGAACTGGGCTCGGAAACCGATCTGGATGAGATGCTGCACTCCGTAGCCGACCGGCTGGTCCACACGCTTTCCATCCAGCACGTGGCCTTCTTCCTCGCAGGCGACGACGACCGATTCCAACTCCACATGGCCCATGGCGCGAAGAAGGACCGAGGACAAAAGCCGGCGCATGAACTGGACCTGAGTTTCTTGAGCGCCCAGCCCGGCAAGCCCTATTTGTTCTTCGAGCGCACGCGCCATCTGCTGGATGTGGTCTCGCACGACTGGCCGATCTCGGTCCGCCGCACCATCGCGGAGCTCGACCTGACCTACTATTTCCCTTGCACCGTGCGCGGCCGCACCATCGCATATCTCGCGCTCAGCCGCACCGATAAGGGCGATTTTCTTTCGAGCGACGATGTAGAGCTGCTGACCACGCTCGCCGGTTATGTCAGCATCGCGGTCGAAAATACGCGCCTCTATCGCTCACTTCAGCACAAGATGGACGAGTACGAGCGCCTGAAGGAGTTCAGCGAGAACATTGTCGAATCCATCAACGTCGGGATCCTGGCCGCCGATCTGAACGACTGCGTGGAAAGCTGGAACACGCAGATCGAGCGTCTCACCGGAATTCCGCGCGAAGCCGCCGTCGGGCGCCGCCTCGCGGAGCTGTTCCCTGCCGAACTTTGCGAGATGTTCGACCAGGTGCGCGGGCAAACCGGCGTCCACAACATCTACAAGTTCGTGCTCAAGGGACCGGCCGCGCCGCTTAACGGTAACGGCGCGAATGGGAACGGCAAGCATAATGGATCCGGTGCGCATACGTTGAACCTGGCGATCGCGCCACTGGTCTCGAAAGACCTTCAACAGATCGGCCGTCTGATCATCTTCGACGACGTCACGGACCGCGATGAGCTCGAGCGCCAATTGGTCCAAGCCGAAAAGCTCAGCTCCATCGGACTGCTCGCGGCCGGCGTGGCGCATGAGGTGAACACACCCCTCGCGGTCATCTCCACTTACGCGCAGATGCTCGCCAAGCAGATTTCCGAAGACGAGCAAAAATCCAAGCTGCTCGACAAAATCGCCAAACAAACCTTCCGCGCGAGCGAGATCGTTAATTCGTTGCTCAACTTTTCGCGAACCTCGACCACCGAGTTCATCGAAGTGGATGTCGGCAAGGCGATTCAAGAGACGCTCAACCTGGTGGAGCATCAGTTGCGCAAATCCGCGATCGAAGTGAAGTTCGATCTGCCTTCCGCTCTGCCCCCGGTGCGAGGCAATCCGGGCAAGCTGCAGCAAGTCTTCCTGAATCTGTTCCTCAACGCTCGCGACGCTATGGAAGCGGGCGGCATGCTGTCCATCCGTGTCCGCACTGAGGAAGGCTTCGCGCGTATCGACGTAGCCGATAACGGCCAAGGCATCCAGCCGGAGCACCTGGCGCGCATTTACGATCCATTCTTCACCACCAAGGCCGCCCGCAAGGGCACCGGCCTGGGGCTTTCGGTGACGTACGGCATTGTGCGCGAACACGGCGGTACGATTGAAGTGGAGAGCCGGTGGGGCGCGGGATCGCGTTTTCGTGTCGAGCTTCCCTTAGCAAGAAAGCCGGTGCATGCCTGAACGAAGTGAAGCCAGCGTTGCAAGTAATCGACTCCCACCCGACGAACCAGCCTCCCTCCCCAAAGGCCGCATCCTCGTAGTCGACGACGAAGCGGATATCCGCGAAAGCCTGGAGACTCTTCTGTGCCTCGAAGGCTACACCGTCGAGCTGGCGCAGAACGGCGTGGAAGGCTTGCGGCGCGCCGAAGGCGCCAGCTATGACATCATCCTGCTGGATCTGATGATGCCGGACCGCTCCGGCATGGAAGTGCTGCGCGAGATTCGCGAGCGCGACAGCGAGACGCCGATTTTCATGATCACGGCCTACGGTTCGGTGGAAGTAGCCGTCACGGCCCTGAAGAACGGGGCGAACGATTATTTTTCGAAGCCCTGGGACAACGAGAAGCTGCTGATCGAGATCGAGCGGATGATCGCGCACAGCCGCCTGGCGCGCGAGAACACCCAGCTCAAACGCGCGCTGAAGCAGCAGTACAGCTTCCCGAACATCATCGGGAAGAACGACCGCATGTTGCGCATCCTGGACCTGGTGACGCAAGTTGCGCCGAGCCGCGCCACCATTCTGATCACGGGCGAAACCGGAACCGGCAAGGAATTGATCGCCAAGGGCATTCATGCGAACTCGGCGCGTGCGGATCAGCCGTTCGTTCCCGTGAATAGCGGTTCGGTTCCGGCGGATCTGCTGGAATCCGCGCTGTTCGGGCACGTGAAGGGCGCCTTCACCGGGGCCATCGCGTCGCGCAAGGGATATTTTGAAACAGCGAATAAAGGCACCATATTTTTTGACGAAATCGGAACGATTAGTCCGGAAACGCAGGCCAAGTTGCTGCGCGTGATCCAGGAGCGCGAGTTTATGCCCGTGGGATCCACCGAAACCGTGAAGGTGGATGTGCGCATCATCGCGGCCACCAACGCGGAGCTGAAAAAACTTGTCGAGGATGGCAAGTTCCGCGAGGACTTGTATTACCGGCTGAACGTAATCAATTTGGTGCTGCCGCCGCTGCGCGAGCGCAAGGAAGACGTCCCCTTGCTGGTGGACCATTTTTTGACCAAGTACAGCCGTGAAAACGAAAAGTTCCTGGATCCCGACGGCAAGAGCCTGCTGCACTTTGAACCCGAAGCGATGCAGCTCCTGATGGACTACAACTGGCCCGGCAATGTGCGCGAGCTGGAAAACGCTGTGGAACGCGCCGTTGTGCTGGCCTCGCAAGCGACCGTGCCCGCCGACGTGCTGCCCGATTCAATTTTGCAAGAAGGCGGCCTGAAGATCCGGCGCGACGAGACTGGTGCGCTGCCGGCCGACGCGTCTCTGCCTGAAATCCTAGCTGATTTCGAGCGGCGCAAGATCATGGATGCTCTGGAGGCGGTCAACGGGAGCCAGACCGAGGCCGCCGAGAAGCTCCGCATTCCTCTGTCGACGCTGAACCAAAAAATCAAGCGCCTCAGCATCGACGTGAAGCGTAAAGGCGGCGGCGCCGGGGCGTAAGCTCGCTTTCGCGAAATCGAACAGTCTGTAGCGAAATCGGACACCGCCGCCGAACCCGCGCGCCTGGAATCCCCGCGCCATGAAGCTTTAGCCTGGAATCGCGATTGCTTCCTTCAGCATTCGAGCTACGATTCTAATGATCATGCGATCCACTCGAACCATCCTTGCATTCGTTCTCACCGCGTGCCTGTGCTTCGCTCAGAGCCCGGACATCACAATTCAGACGCCATCCGGCCCCCCCGTGGTCGGCTCCTTGCTGCGTCCGTTTCACCTCGAGCGCCGCACTGTTTCGCCCGCGAGGCTGACGAATACTTCGCGCCTGGAGTCGCTGATTCGCGCCGGGAATTTGTACCTCACCGCACAGGACGTGATCGCTCTGGCGCTTGAAAACAACGTGGATATCGCCGTCCAACGCTACGGCCCCTACCTTGCGCGCGAAGTCCTGCGGCGCGCCGAAGGCGGCGGATTCCTGCGCGATATCAGCCAGCCCATCGCTCCCGGGCCAACCAGCGTCAGCCTGGAGGGCGTCAATGTGAACGCGGTGGGATTGGCCGAAAATGGCGGCGGCGTGGGCTCGGGCGGAGGCATCGTGGTGCAACTAGGCGCTCAGCCTCCGGCTCTGGATCCGGTTCTGTACGCTTATGCGAACTTCGCGCACAACACCACGCCCGAGAGCAACATTTTTCTTAGTCTTGTTCCCACGCTGGTCCTGGACAGCCGTACATACGTTGTGCAATATAACCAGTCGTTCTTAACAGGCACGAACGCAACGCTGACTTATTTCAGCAGCAGGAGTTCGTATAACAGCCCTGCTTTCGACCTCAACCCCTACACCAACGCCGACGTTGATTTATATGTTACGCAAAACCTGCTCCAGGGTTGGGGAGTCGGCGTAAACAATCGCAATATCCGGGTTGCCAAGAACAACCTGAAAGTAACAGATCTGCAGCTCAAGCTCCAGGTCATAACGACGGTTTCCGCGGTGTTGAACCTCTACTGGGACTTAGTAAGTTTCAACGACGACTTACGTATTAAACAGGAGGCGCTTACTACCGCGCAGAAGCTCTATCAAGGCAATCAGCAGCAGGTGGAACTTGGCACTCTCCCGGCCATTGAAGCGACGCGAGCCGCCGCCGAGGTGTCCGCCGCGAAAGAGGCCTTGCTGATCGCGCAGACCAACGTGGCGCAGCAGGAGACTGTCCTCAAGAACGCTTTGAGCAGAAACGGCATCGTGAGTCCGGTCCTGGACGAAGTCCACATCGTCCCCTTGGACCGCATCACCGTCCCCGAGACCGAGGATCTGAAACCGGCCCCGGAACTGGTAAAGCTTGCGCTGGGGCAACGCCCCGAGATTGCGCAGGCGAAAATCGACATTGAAAGCCGCTTGATCAACCTGGGCGGATCACGGAATTATCTGCTGCCGACGTTGCAGGCATTCTTCGAATTGACAAACAACGGGCTGAGCGGGCAGCCGAATCTGCTGGGCGCGGGCAATCCCGCACTCATCGCCGAACGCGGCATCGCTCCTCCCGCGCTGGTCGGAGGCTATGGCAACCTGCTCGGACAAGTCTTCGGCCGCGACTTTCCGAATTATTCGGCGGGGTTCTCGATAAACATCCCGTTTCGGAATCGTGTCGCGCAGGCCGATTACGTGGCCGACCAATTGGCCTTGCGCCAGAGCCAGCTTCAGTATCAAAAGGCCGTGTCGCAGATACGCGTAGACGTGAAGAACGCAGTGATCGGGCTGCAGCAGGCACGCGCCCGTTACGAAACGGCCGTGGCCACAAGATCGCTCGCGCAGCAGACTTTGGAGGCCGAGCAAAATCGCTTCCGTTTCGGCGAATCCACAATCCCGACGGTAGTAGCGGCGCAACGCGATCTAGCCAGCGACCAAAGCGCCGAGGTGCAATCCATGGCGAACTACACGCACGCCAAGATCGCGTTTGACGAAGCCGTGGGGCAGACCCTGGATGTAAACAACATCTCGATGGAAGAAGCTGCATCGGGGCGCGTCGCTCGGGAATCCGCCATCCCCGCATCCGCGGCCGGGAAAAAGGACTAAGGGGAGTCGCGCCATGAAATTGCACAAAACAGTTTCCGTCCTTGCCGTTTCGAGCCTCCTGGCTTCCCAGGGCATCGCTCAGGAATCGCCGCAGGTCGTGGAAAGACCGCACGGCCCATTCGTGGTTCGTTCTTATCTGCCGGCTTCGACCCCTCCCGTGAATTTGCTCAATTCGGACCACCTGCACAGCTTGATCCGTGCCGGCCATCTGTACCTCACGGTGCAAGACGCAATTGCACTGGCGATCGAGAACAATCTGGATCTGGAAGTGGATCGCTACGGGCCGCTGGGCGCCCAATGGGCGGTGGAACGGGCCCAGGGAGGCGGGCCATTGCGCGGCGTCACGAACGGAAACACGTTGGCCAATCAAGTCACCAGCGGTCAAGGTGTGCTCGGCAGCGAGGTCGCTGTCGGCCTCGCATCCACCAGTTCGGGAGGAGGCGGCGGGACTGGCGGCGCCACCATTTCGCAGATCGGGCCGGTAACCCAGAACCTGGACCCTGTTCTTCAGAACGCGACCGATTACGCCCACACCACCACCCCGCAATACCAAACCGTTGTAAGCCAGACGGACGCGCTGGTGAACACGTCGCATGTAATCGATTCGTTCGTGCAGGAAGGGTTCCTGAGCGGCGGATACGTCCAGGTAAGCGCCAATGAATCCTACTTGAAACAGAATGCCCCCACCGATTACCTGAATCCTTCCGTATATCCGATCGTGCAAATCTATCTGCGCCAGAATTTCCTGCAGGGATTCGGGACGGGTGTGAACGGCCGGTTCATCAGCGTGGCTGAGAAGAACGTACAGGCGGCACAAGAAACGTTTCGATCACAATTGCTGAATCTTGTTGCGAACGTTTCGAATCTCTATTGGGACCTGGTGACAGATGACGACGATCTCACCGTTCGCCAGCGCGCCGTGGATCAGGCGCAAAAGTTTTACGACGACACCCGCAAGCAGATCGAGCTGGGCGTGGTTCCGCGATTCGAGGCGTCACGCGCGCAGGCGGCTGTCACCAGCAATAAGCAACTGTTCGCGATCGCGCAATCTACCGCGCAGCAGCAGGAAAACCTGCTGAAGAACGCGATCAGCCGGAATGGACTCGAAGACCCTGTGTTTGACGCCGCGCAAATAGTGACGCTCGATCGCATCGAGGTTCCCGAGCAGGACAACCTGCCTTCGCTGCGCGAACTGGTGGCGAAAGCGCTCGCCGATCGCCCCGACGTCGCGCTGGCCAAAATCAGCGACGAAACCGCGGAGATCTCGGCGAAGGGAACAGCCAACGGTGTGCTGCCGGTTTTGCAGGGAATCGGCGCGGTGAGCGCCACCGGGCTCGCCGGCACATCGGCCCCATACGATGGCGTCGCGGCTGACAATTACTATGTTGGAGGATTGGGGACTGCCCTGGGCCAGGTATTTCGGAACAATTTTCCCAGCCGCCGCGCTGCGCTTTTCTTTGCGGGAACTCTCCGCAACCGCGTCGCGCAAGGCGATTATGGTGTCGATCAACTGCAATTGCGCCAGGGCGATCTGGTGGAACGCCGCAATATGAATCAAATTGTGGTGGATATTTCCAATTACATGGTCGCGCTGCGGCAGGCACGCGCCCGTTATTCGCAGGCCGTGGATTCAGGCAAACTGCAACAGGAGTTGCTCGAGAAAGCGCAGCAATCATTTTCCTTCGGGGCTGCGGCAATTGCCGATGTCGAAGCGGCTCAGGTGTCCCTGGTCAACGCGCAGGAAACCGAGGTCACCACAATGTCAGCCTATAGTCATGCGCGCATTGCGCTCGATCAAGTTCTGGGACAAACGCTGCAGGTGAATCATGTTTCGGTAGAACAGGCGCTGAGCAACGCTACTGCTGCGCCCCAGCGGCATTGACCAATTCTTTGATGGAGGGAACGATAGCGATCCGAACGTCGTCGACCGGCTTCTTCAGAGTTTCAAGATAGGCCCTTTGTTGATTCAGCCAACTCGCGGGCGGACGCTGGCGGCGATCCAGATAATTGAGCGCCTGCAGACCGACGGTGCTCGATCGCCGCAGTGCTTCCGATGCGGCTTGGAACGAGGTCCGGTTATCGCTCCAGCGCATGAGCCACATGCGAATTTGAGGCCGATCCATGCGATCGACAAGCTCGGCGAACTGTCGAGCGGTCTCGCTCTCCGGCCGCACTGCATCCGGTAATCCAGTGAGCGGCGTTTGCTGATTGTATCTGTGGGTGCGGATGCGTTGGCCGAAAGTCAGCGGTATGACCACATCGGCCAGAGTCTTCAAGGGCTCAATCGGCCCGCCGCCGGCCAAACGTTCGAGCATCGGAAGGTAGCTGGATTTCTGCGTCAGGCCGAGATGATCCAGTTCGTCGCTGACTGCATCCAGACGGCGGTACATGGACGGCACGTCGGTAACATCCGCGGGAGACCACAACCGCTCGGCGACCGCCGCCGCCCGCGGCCAGATGCGCGAATCCAGATTTTCCGGACCGACGAATTCGGTCCAGGCCGCAACCTCGCCACCGAGAACTCGCGCTTTCTCCTCGCTTGTGAGCCCGGCGGCATCGGGGCCCAGCGGATCGACGCGATATAAGGCCGAAGCCAGTTCCACGTGATCGAGATAATACCCGGCGGAAAGAATCGTCGAAAAACCGTGCCCCGCCGCGTCCGCCACCCATTTCTGGCCGCGCCAGGATTGAATCACTATGCTCTTCGGCAAATCCGCGTCGAGAATCTCGTCCCAGCCTTCCATTCGCTTGCCGTGCCTGGCGACGATTTTTTGCAGCCGGCGACTGAAATACGCCTGAAGATCCTCCGTCGTCTGTAAGTGATTCTCGCGCATGAACGCGCGAATATGGACGTTGCTCGTCCATTGCTTGCCGGTAACTTCATCGCCGCCGATGTGAAAGAACGGATCAGGAAATAGGGCGGCCATCTCGCCGATAAATGCGTCCAAGAATTGATACGTCGATTCGCTGGTCGGGTCCATCGTCGGATCGAACACGCCCCAGTTGCGCTCGATCTGATAAGGCCCCGGTGCGCTGGCCAGTTCGGGATACCCGACAAGCCAACTCGTAGTATGGCCGGGCACGTCGAATTCGGGCACCACGCGAATACCGCGATCACGCGCGTAGGCGATCACTTCACGAATCTGATCCTGGGTATAGAAATCGCCGTCGGAACCGAGCTGCTGCAACTTCGGAAAAAGCTTGCTCTCCACGCGAAAGCCCTGGTCGTCCGACAAATGCCAATGAAACACGTTCAGCTTCACCGCCGCCATACCGTCCAGAGTCCGCTTCACCACTTCGATGGGCATCCAGTGGCGCGAGACATCGAGAAGCAGGCCACGCCACGGAAAACGGGGATGATCGTCGATGTCGACGACCGGAATTTGGGCCGAAACAATCAGCTGTCGAAATGTTTGTAGGCCATACAGAATGCCGAGCGGGCCGGGCGCCAAGAGTCGCGCGCCTTTGGACGAAACAACTAAGTGATAGCTTTCGTCGTCTCCGGCATGTTCGCATTCGATGATCAGGGTGGCGTGCGATTCATCGGAAATCACACCGCCCAGACGCGCTACGGCGCGCTCCAAGCGAGATTCCGAATATCCGCGGATCGCCACTCGAAGCGGCGTGGAGATCGCGAGACTTCCCTGCCCCATGTCGATTTTGGCAGGCCAGGGCATCAAGCCGGGCTGCGCGCGAAGCACGGCAGCGGCGCATAAGAAAAACGCCAAGCGGATCATTTATCGCTCAAAGTCGCCGACGCAAAAAACTTGAGCGGTTTAAGCGAGACGATCTTCCAGTGGTTTTTCTCCTTGCGCAGCTCGCAGTGAACAATCTCCCGGCGGCGAACAAGTGGGCCGTCCTGCTCCAGGCTTCGGATGTCGAGGACCCAATCCAGATCAATCTTGTACGTCTGCTTGCCTGCATCTTCCGTCACCGGCGTCGCGGAAGAAGAAATTTCGTAGGTTTTGGCGAGCGCGGTCACTTCATCCTTGAGAGTGTCGTAGTCCGGCATATCCTTACTGAATGCGGACATGAACTCCGGAACGTTCGTGCCGGTGAGGCCTGCCGCCATTTTGGCGAACACCTGCATGACTTCGTCGTGTGCGTCGGCGCGAACGAGCGAGGTTATGGCGAAAACCAGCAACGCGCTACGTGCGATAGCTCGCATTGATCTCAATGTACTTCTCCGTCAGATCGCACGTCCAGAAGCGAGAGGCGCCTTTGCCCTTGCCGGAGATCGCGAAGCGGATCAGGCATTCCGGTTCGTCGAGTTTCTTCTTCAGCTCGCTCTCGGAAAAATCCGCGGCCAATCCGCCACGACACACGGAAACACCTTGCAGATCGATGTCGACCTTGGACGGATCGAGTGCAACGCCTGCATTTCCCGCGGCTGAAAGTATGCGGCCCCAATTCGGATCGGAGCCGGCAATCGCGGTCTTCACTAACGGGGAATTGGCGATGCTGCGCGCGATTTGCGTAGCAGCGGCTTCGTTAGACGCGCCCGTGATTTCGATGGTCACCAGTTTGCGCGCACCCTCGCCATCGCGAACAATTTGCCGCGCCAGGTCTTCCATCACTTGCGCCAGCGCCTCTTCCACTTTCTTGCTTTCCCGCTGATTGGGCTGGATCCCCGACGCTCCATTCGCGAGCACCAACATGGTGTCGTTGGTCGAGGTGTCGCCGTCCACGCTGATGCGATTGTAGCTGCGATTCACAGCAGTGCGGAGCATGGCGCCGAGAGCCGCCGGCGGAATGGCGGCGTCCAGCATAACGAATCCGAGCGTGGTCGCCATGTTGGGATGAATCATGCCGGAGCCTTTGGTCATGCCCGCGATGTGCACGGCGCCTTTTTTCAAGCGCACTGGAGCGCGCGCGGTCTTCATGACCAGATCAGTAGTGAGGATGGCGCGGGCGGCATCTTCGAAGCGATCGGGCGCGAGGCCCGCGATCAGTTTCGGCAACGCATTCACGATCAGATGGGGATCGAGTTCGACCCCGATCACGCCGGTGGACGCCGGGAAGACTTGAACCGGTGAAACGTGGAGATGATCGGCGACAGCCTCGCAACTGGCCAGCGCAACACGATCGCCAGTCCGCGTGGCGCAATTGGCGTTGCCGGCGTTAATCAGCACCGCGCTCACAAGCCCACGCGACTTGCTGAGATTCCAGCGCGCGATGCGGACCGGAGCGGCCTGCACTCGGTTTTGCGTAAACACCGCCGCGGCGGACGCGGGCGCGTCAGAGACAATCAGCGCCACGTCGTCTTTGGCAACTTTGCGGATGCCGGCATACACAGACGAATATCGAAACCCGAGCGGTAGCTTCACGCGGCCTTCCCCCCCAACATTTCTCCATTCTTCAACTGCTGACCATTCAGAAACGCTTCGGCGGACATTCGCTTGCGGCCTTCCACCTGGACCTCGACCAGTTCCAGGGCAGTCGCTTGGCCGCAGGCGATCAGCAGGCGCTTTTTTTGCGGAATGATTTGGCCGGGAACAGCCGCGAGCGTATCCGCCGCCACGCGCGATTTCCAAATGTGAAACAACTGTCTCCGAAAAAAGCTATATGTTCCTGGCCACGGCAGAAGGCCGCGCGAACGATTGAAGATCTTCGGGGAGGGCCAATTCCAATCGATCTCGCCATCTTCCTTTTTCAAAATTGGCGCGTACGTCGCTTCCGCGGAATCCTGCTTCACGGGAGCGGGTTGATCGCGAAGCGTTTCGATCAACAGATCCGCGCCCGCTAGCGCAAGGCGCGGTCCGAGTTCCAGTGCGTTCTCTTCCGGACCGATTGGCGTCTTCCATTTGAGCAGCATGTCGCCGGTATCGAGTCCGGAGTCGATCTGCATCGTGGTTACGCCCGTGTGCGTTTCGCCGTTTGCGATGGCCCATTGGATGGGCGCGGCGCCGCGATACTTGGGCAAGAGCGACGCGTGAACGTTGATGATGCCGCGGTGCGGAATGTCGATGATCGCTTGCGGAATAATTTGGCCATAGCCGACCACAATCATCGCGTCCGGCTTCATTTGCGCAAGTTGCTCGATCACCTCCGGACGGCGAATGCGCTCTGGCTGCTGCAGCGGCAATCCCAAACGCAACGCGGCCTCTTTCACTGGCGAGGCAGCCACTTGACCGCCGCGGCCCTTGGGACGATCGGGCTGTGTGAAGACCGCGAGCACGCGATGTCCGGCCTCGACGATTCGTTCGAGCGTGGGAACCGCAAACATTGGGGTGCCCAGAAAAATCAGGACCATTCTCCCGCTTTCACTAGCTTGCGCACCTTGCGGCGGATCAAATCCCGTTTCAGGGCGCTTACATGGCTGATGTAGAGACGGCCGTTCAGATGATCGATCTCATGACAAAACGCACGCGCCAGCAACTCTTCACCGGTTTTCTCAAACCATTCGCCCTTGATGTCCTGCGCGCGGACGGTCACGCTTTTGGGACGAGTTACCTGCTCACGAAAGCCAGGCAGACTCAAACATCCCTCTTCGCCCGTTTGAAATTCTTCCCTACGCATGATTTCGGGATTGATGAGAACGATTTTTTGCGCCGGATCTTCGGCAACTGAAAGATCGATCACGGCGATGCGCTTTGCGATACCGATCTGCGGCGCGGCGAGACCGACGCCCTTGGCGGCGTACATGGATTCGAACATATCCTCAATCAGCTTGTGCAACTCGGGCGTATCAAACTCGGTCACCGCAGCGGCTTGCTTTTCAAGGACGGGTTCGCCGTACAAAACGATCGAGTACATCATCAGAAGTCTCTAACCTGCTCCCTGTAGCCTTCAAAATTACGGCGGGTCTCCTCCAGCGAGTCGCCTCCAAACTTCTCTAAAAACGCCTGTGCCAGAACGATGGCGACCATTGCTTCGCCGATCACGCCAGCGGCCGGAACCACGCACACATCGCTACGCTCATAGGCAGCCAACGCGGGCTCGCGCGTCGTCAAGTCGACGGACTCGAGCGGGCGGCGCAACGTGGAAATCGGCTTCAGCATACCGCGGACCAGCACGTCCTGGCCGTTGGTCATGCCGCCTTCGAGGCCCCCGGCGCGGTTAGCGCCACGCGTGAATTGCCGTTCTTCCCGATTGTAGTGAATCGTATCCTGGACACGCGATCCGAAGGAAGCCGCGCCTTGGGCCGCGAACCCGATCTCCACGCCCTTGACGGCTTGCATGGAGACGATAGCTTGCGCCAAGCGCCCGTCGAGCCGCGAATCCCAAGTGACGTGTGAACCGAGGCCGGGAGGCAAGCCATGCGCAACTACCTCAAAGACTCCGCCGACCGTATCGCCAGTGCGATAGGCCTGATCGACAACTTCTTTCATGCGCGCCTCGGCTTCACCATCCACGCAGCCAAGCAGCACCTCTTCCTTTTTGCTGAGGGCGACGATTTCATCCCACCCGGCGCAGCGGTTCAATTGCGCCTCGCCGACCGCTATCACGTGGCTCAGTACACTAATGCCAAATTGTCCGAGAAATGCTTTGGCCAATGCGCCAACGGCTACGCGGGCCGTAGTTTCGCGAGCGCTAGCGCGTTCCAGGACGTAGCGCGCATCGGGAAAGTTGTACTTGAGGCTGCCGGCGAGATCGGCGTGGCCCGGACGCGGACGCGTGACCGGTTTGTGCCTGGCGGGATCATCGTCCGAGCCTTCCACCGGCAGCGTTTCGGTCCAATTTTTCCAGTCCCTGTTTTGGATCAGGATTGCGATGGGCGATCCGATGGTCTTGGAGTAGCGTACGCCGGCGACGATTTCCGCGCGATCGGTTTCGATCTTCATCCGACCGCCGCGGCCAAAGCCTTGCTGCCGCCGCCACAACTCGTGGTTGACAGCGTCCAATGAAACCGGTATCCCGGCGGGAAGGCCTGTCAGAGTGGCTACGAGGCACTCTCCATGCGACTCACCGGCTGTTTCGAAACGGAACATGTTTGAGGGGAAAACTTTATGTTAGCGGAAACCCGGCCAGGAGTGGCCGCAAGTGGGGCCGCGTCAACATGTCATACTGCTCATACCGCCAGATGTTGCGCTTCCGGAAAAAAGATGCGGCCGGACAGCCGTGGGTTTCCATCACGTGGGCCATTCTCGCCCTGGCGCTGTTTCTGTTTTGGCAATTCCTCACGGTGCACTACAATCGAGGCGGAAACTGGACTGCTTTGTTCCTCACTGGAAGCCAAACGGCCATTCCGCCGGACCTGGCGCCGGAAACCTACCAATTCCGCGGCCGCGGCTTTGACGGCGAAATGTACCGCTACGTGGCGCACGACTTGTTCATGCGGCGCGGCTATTTGAAATATGTGGATGGGCCGGCGCAACGCTATCATCGCATTCTGATTCCGGCGCTGGCGTATCTGCTGGTGGCTGGGCATCAACCGTGGATCGACGGTTCCTACATCGCAGTGGTCGCGCTGTTCGCTCTGCTCGGCGCGTATTGGCTCAGCCGGTGGGCCGTTTTGTCGGGACATCATCCAGCCTGGGCGCTCGCATTCCTGCTGGCGCCGGCGACCCTGATTTCCATGGATCGTCTGACTATTGATATCGCATTGGCGGCTTTTACCGTGGCGCTCGCGTTCTATTGGCGGACTAGCGCGTGGCCCAGCGTCTTCGTTGTTTTGATGCTGGCCTGTCTGGCGCGCGAGACGGGGGCGCTGCTGGTGGGAGGATGTTGTCTCGCTGAGTTGTTCAACCGGCGGCTGATTCGAGCGGTCACATGGGGCGCCTCGGCCCTGCCTGCGTTGGCTTGGTATCTCTTCATTCGCCGGGCCCTTCCCGAGAAGACGCACTTCGGCGTACCCACCTGGGTTGCCGGGCATGCACAAGCGGGAATCTTTCGCGATCTGCGCCAGCCGCCGCATTATCCGCTGCCGCCGCTCCTGGAGATGATTGCGCGGTGGGGCGACGTGCTTTCCCTTCTGGCGATCCTCGCGGCCGCGGTTTTAGCGATTCTGTTTCTGCGAGCGAACCCCCGGAGCCCTTTGGCGATGGCCGCGGTTTTGTTCACAGCGCTGGTTTTTCTGCTGACGATCCCGAGCTATTGGAATGACGTCAACGGATACGCACGCGTCTTTTCGCCGCTCCTGATCCTGGTGGCGCTCGGATCCCTGGCGCGGGAGAGCGGCGTGCCTTGGTGGGCCGGCCTGATTCCGGCGCTGCTCGTGGATCTGCGGCTGAGCATGGAATTTGCAGCTCCGGCCGGCGGCATTGTGCGCGGACTGCTGAGATAATAGCTCCATGCCGCACAAACCCAGCCGTCTCCTGCTGATCGCCGGCTCCGCGCTCCTGGCTGCTCAGTTCGCATCCGCCGAGGTGCTCGACAAAGTGAAGGATATCGGCGAAGTTGAGGTGCACTACAAACTGATCCTTCCGAACGGCTACGATCCCGCCAAAGCGTATCCCGCGGTGATCGCGTTTCCCGGGGGCCCGCAGACCATGTCGATTGTAGAGTCCACGGTCAAACGCAACTGGCGCGACCAGGCCGAAAAGCGCGGCTATATCGTGGTGGCGCCAGCGGCGCCGGATGGCGATTTGTTCTTCGAAGGCGGGGCCCGGGTGTTTCCGGAGTTCATCGTGGATCTCCTGGCGGATTTCAAAGTGGAAGGGGGCAAGTTTCATATCGCCGGAATGTCGAATGGCGGCCTCAGCGCCTTTCATATCGCCGCGAGCTATCCGCAATATTTCCTATCGGTGACCGGCTTTCCCGGTTTCCTTCTCGACCCGACGGCGGCGCGCGTGAAAGCGCTGTCCGGCATGTGCATAAACATGCATGCAGGTGAGCTTGACCCAGACTGGCGGGACGCGATGAAACAGCAATCCGACCAGTTCCGGGCGCTCGGTTACAAAGTCCGTTTCACGGTGGAAGCGGGGCAGCCGCATATTCTGCAGACGCTGGCCGGCGAGGGCGCCGCCCGCCTTTTCGACCAATTCGACGAGGCCCGGCACGGGTGCCGCGGGCGTTAGGCTGGAACACCTTAGCGCATGCTATACTAGGCTTCAGTTTGATCGTCCCGCCCACGCTTGGCCGCAACGCATTTTGCCCCTCGCAAAGCACGCAATCAAATGTGTCCCAAAGAATGAAGGATTAGTTCATGAAAAAAGTGTTTGTAGGAAATTTAGATTTCGGCGCCACAGAGGAGTCGATCCGGACCGCTTTTGAAGCGTACGGCGCCGTGCAGCGCGTCAGCCTGATGACTGACCGCGACACGGGCCGCTCACGAGGTTTTGCATTCGTTGAAATGGCCGATGCGCAAGAGGCCGATCAGGCTATCGCGGGCTTGAACGGAACCAACTTGGGCGGCCGAGCGATTAACGTTAACGAAGCTCGCCCCAAGACCGAAAGCCGCCCCAAGGGTGATTGGGGAAACGGCGGACGGCGCGACCGCCGCTGGTAAAATTCCCATAACGGATTGATTCGGGGTGGTCCGTCAACGACCGCCAGACTGTACAGGAGGATTTCATGGCCGGCCGGTCAGGCGATACATTCAAGAAGCGGCAGAAAGAAGTTGCGCGTGCCGAAAAGCATCGGGAAAAGCTGGCGCGACGGCTAGAGCGGAAGCAGCACAAGCCCTCGCCGGACGACGGCGAAACGGACGGCAACGAGCTGTCAAATGAACTATCAAACGAACTATCAGAGGATGCGGCGCACTCGGAGGAGAGCGGCGCGTCACAGCTAGGTTGAGCGCATTTCGCGCTTCAATTCCATCAACAAAAAGAAGTAAAAAGTAACAAGGAGAAAATGTGAAAGAAACAGGAACAGTGAAATGGTTTAATGCAGGAAAAGGCTTTGGATTTATCCAGCGGGATAATGGCGAGGATGTTTTCGTCCATTTCTCGGCCATCGAAGCCAGCGGATACCGCACCCTCGACGAAGGCGCTCGCGTTTCGTTCGTCGTTAAGCGCGGACCGAAAGGCCTGCAAGCCGAACAAGTGACCTTGGCGTAGCCGGCGCACCCCGCAAGCACCGCTTAACTCAATCCGGCCGCCTCCCGACGAGTGAGCCGGCCGGATTCTTGGAACTAGACTCGCTCTACGGCAGCGAGAAGACGTTCAACGTCAACCCCGCCACAATTGCCACGTACTGCTTGCCGTCCTTGCCTTCGTAGGTCATGGGATCGGCATTCGCCGTCGCATCCAGCTTCGCCGACCACAATTCCTTGCCCGTCTTTGAATCGATGGCGCGGAACCGATTGTCGTTCACCGCTCCGATAAACACCAAACCTCCCGCCGTTGCCGTTGGACCTGCGAAGGCCCCCGAGCGACCCGTGTTCTCTCTCTTCGGCCCCAGATCCTCGGTAATTCCCAGGGGCACTTGCCAGGCGAATTCGCCGGTATTCGCATTTACCGCGGTCAGGCGGCCCCAGGGTGGTTTCTGGCACGGCCAGTTCACCTTCCGGCCATCGGCTTGCTTCACTGGAACGGTAAAGGTATGAAAGGGACCCGGGCCATCCACGCCGGCACGCGTGTAGAGAAGCGGAGAGCCGTGCTCGTCAAAGGAGTACTCGACGCCCGGCTTCTTTTTCTCGGTCCAACCGACCTGCCCCTGATCTTGCGTGTAGGCGAAGATGTAGCCATCGGTGGGATCGACGGCCATGCCGCCCCAATTGGTGCCGCCGGTGGCGCCGGGGAAAATAATGCTCGATTTTGGAGGCGTGCCGTCAACGTGCAGGTTAAACGGCGTGAATGGGCCGGCGTTATAAAATCCCCCGCTTCGTTCGACAAGCGCTTTGCAGGCGGCGGCGTGCTCCGGCGTGGTGTCTTCCGCCGTCACCAGATCCTCTGGCTTGTAGCTCATGCGGGCCAGCGGCGGCGGCTTCAACGGGAAGGGCTGGGTTGGCGAATACCACTCGCCCGGGACGTCACCGGTGGCAACCTTGCGCTCCTCCACGCCGAATACGGGCTTGCCGGTAACGCGATCGAGAATGAACATCCAACCGGTTTTGCCGATTTGGGCGATGGCGGGGATTTTCTTGCCGTTTACGTCAATGTCCAGCAGCGCCGGCGCGGGCGGAGTGTCGTAATCCCACAGGTCGTGATGGACGGTTTGGAAATACCATTTCAGTTTGCCGGTTTCGGCGTCGACTGCTACCACACTGTTGCCGAACAGATCGGCGCCCGGCCGGTCGCCGCCATAGTAATTCGAAGCCGGACCACCGACGGGCATGTAGAGCAGGCCGCGCTTTTCATCCACCGTCATATGCCAGGCCCACACGTTGGTGCCCGAGCGGCCCTTCCAGCCGTCGTTCAACCAGGTTTCGTGGCCCACTTCACCGGGCTGCGGCACGGTGTGAAAATCCCAAAGCTTCTTGCCGGTGCGGGCATCGTAGGCGCGCGTGTCCCCGGGTTGGCCAACCGGCAATTCGAGCACGCTAGCGCCGACCATCACCAGGTTCTTGAAGATGGTGGGAACGCCGCCATAGCCTACCACCATGTCGACCTTGCCTTCGTCGCCGAAGCCCGGATCGATCTGGCCGGTGTTGGCGTTGAGCGCGATCAAGTCGCGTCCGGACGTAAAGATGATGCGGGGCGGATTCTGTTTGTCGCCGGGCCAATAGGCAACACCGCGGCTCGACGGACGGCCTTTGGTGACCGTGTAGCTCCAGATCTCTTTGCCGTTGGTCGGATCGAGCGCCACGACGCGAGCCGACGCGGTTACGTACATCACTCCATTCACTACGATCGGCGTTTCTTCCGAACCCCCTCCTCCGAAGCGGGGCGTTGGCGCGTTGCCCTTGAGCGAATAGCTCCAGGCCGCTTTCAAATCCGCGGCGTTCTTGGTGTTGATTTGCTTGAGCGGCGAATAGCGCGTGCTGGCGGGGTCGCGATTGTACGCCGGCCAGTCGGCCGCCGGCGCCTTCTCATTCGCAGCCATTCCAGTGGCCGCGAGCAAGCCGAGCAGCGCGCATCCGCCCAGGATGGTTTTTTGTGAAATTGTTGCCATTTGTTAGGCCATGCTATCACTTCTCGATGGCGGCGGCGCGGCGCAGCAGGCGCGACAATGTAGGGATGACCAAGGCGGGCCGATTGCGGGAGTTGCTGCGCCAGGACGGAATGATTACAGTACCGGGCGCGTACGACTGCATCACCGCGCGCATGATCGAGCAGGCCGGCTTCAGCGCGGTATATATGACGGGCGCCGGAACGGCCGCGATGCTCGGGTATCCGGACTATGGTTTAGTGACGATGTCGGAGATGGCGGACAATGCCGGCCGGATCGCTGGCGCCTTGAATGTTCCCGTCATCGCCGATGCGGATACCGGCTACGGCAATGAACTGAACGTTGTTCGCACGGTTCGCGAGTACGAGCAGCGCGGAGTTGCGGGCCTTCATATTGAGGATCAGACGTTCCCTAAGAAATGCGGCCACCTGGAGAACAAATCCGTGATCCCGCTCGAAGACTATATGGCAAAGATTCACGCGGCAGCGGCAGCGAGGCGCGATCCCGAGTTCCTGATCATCGCGCGAACCGATGCGCGCGCAGTGTTGGGCTTCGACGAAGCGATCCGGCGGATGAATGCGGCTCTCGATGCCGGCGCTGACATGGCGTTCGTCGAAGCGCCACAATCGATCGAAGAAGTGGCCGAG
>Ga0335074_10004594_pt1 | contig 19027 bp, 11 predicted proteins | sample Lox_Sample_23_FD_206715 | JGI IMG/M metagenome (GOLD analysis project Ga0335074, IMG submission 206715) | Soil microbial communities from Loxahatchee National Wildlife Refuge, Florida, United States - Lox_Sample_2.3 | ecosystem: Environmental > Terrestrial > Soil > Wetlands | place: USA... | reverse complement strand
CTTGAGCCGCGAGAGGATGCGCGTCACATCGGGCTCTGCAGTGATCATGCGGTCGCCGATGGCGGCGCATTGCAGCCCTTCCGGTTGTGCTCCGCGCAGAATCCGTAGCACGTTGTATTGCGTTGATGAAATGCCCCACTCGCGCGTTTTCTGCTGAAAGGCGCGCTCCAAAAAATCCGAGGTACGCATCAGATTGAGGATCGCTTCTTCTTCGATGCCCGAGAACGGTGTTTTCTGCTGGATCTCGTGTTTCAGGCTTGGCATTTCAGAAAGTCTCCGGGCCCGGCTGCGGCCCCGGCCATGCTTTGCGTCCTCCCTTGATCGAGCGCTGCCATTCCGGGCCGCGCAGCATGGCCGCAGTGGTTATTGCTTCACGACCTCCAGCTCGATGTCGAGCTTGACCTCATCCCCCAGCATCGCGGTGGGAAACGTGGGCGCAATCCCGAACGCGGTGCGATCGAAGCTCGTGGTGGCGGAAAAGCCGGAGTGGAGCTTGCCGCCCTGGCCGGGAACCGGAGTCGCCGGGCCCTCCACGTCAAGCACTACCGGCTTGGTCACGCCGTGCAGAGTCAGATTGCCGGTTACGCTCAGCTTGTTGCCCTCCCGGGCCACGCTGGTGCTGGTGAACGTAGCCGTCGGCATGCTCGCCACGTTGAAGAAATGATCGCTCTTCAGGTCGTTGTCGCGCTGCGCCACACCGGTATCCACAGTGGCCACGCCAATGGTCGCCGTCACGCTGGACTTCGTCGGGTCCGACTCGTTGTAGACGATCGTGGCGTTCACCGCGCCGAAACGCCCGTGCACCTTCGAAACGCTCATGTGGGTGATGCTGAAGTCCACTTCGCTGTGCATCGGGTCTGAGACCCAGGTTGAAGTTTGCCCCACGGCCAGCGGGGCCGCGAGGGCGAGGATGCCTGCCAGAAATGCCAGCCTTTTCATGCGGGATTGTCTCCAGTAAGTTGAGAATCTGATTTTTGTTGAAACCGCCTTATTCCCGTTCCGATATGCATTGGACGATTGCGCGGTGATATTCGTTGCAACAAATACTCGCCGCTCGCGGAAAATGTGCCGCATCTCAGATTGAGAGATCGTGGCTGCGCCTGTCGATCGCCATCCTCGTCTCAAGGGCCGGGCAAACCGTCCCCGCCCGTCTGCTATGCTCCGGCCATGTCGGTGACCGAGGAGTTTCGCAGGCTGACCCATGCGCAGCGCGGCGCGTTTCTCGCCGCGTTTCTGGGCTGGACCCTCGACAGTCTCGACTATTTTCTTTTGATTTTCTGCGTGAATGCAATTGCCGGCGAATTCCGCACGCAGCCTTCCACCGTCATGGGCGCGGTCTTTCTCACCCAGGCGTTTCGCCCCCTGGGCGCGCTGGTTTTTGGCATGCTGGCCGATCGCTTTGGCCGGCGCCCCGTGCTGATGATCAACATCGTAGCGTTTTCCGCCATCGAGCTGGCCTGCGCTTTTGCCCCTTCGCTCAACGTATTGCTGCTGCTGCGCGCTCTGTTTGGCATTGCCATGGGCGGCGTCTGGGGAGTCGGCGCCGCGCTCGCCTTCGAATCGCTGCCCAGGCAGGGCCGGGGCACCTTCTCCGGCATCTTGCAGGAAGGCTACGCGCTGGGGTCGATTCTGGCGTCGGCGGCGTTCGGCATTCTCTATGCCGGCATTCACTGGCATGGATTCACGATTCCAGCCATCGGCTGGCGCGGCCTCTTTATCCTCGGCTCAACCCCGGCGTTGCTGGCTTTTTATGTGCAGTCCCGCGTGCCGGAGTCTCCGGTGTGGCTCGAGAGCGCGCGCAAACGCGCGCAACGGACCGCCGCCTATACCGGCCCGCAATGGGCCAGGCAACTCATTCACTTTCTGCCGACGTTTTTGTTTCTCGTCGTGCTGATGACCGCGTTCATGAGCTTTTCCCATGGCACGCAGGACCTGTACCCGACTTTTCTGGCGGTCGCCATCAAGCTGCCGGCAGAAACCATTGGACTGATCGGCGTGCTCTATGGCCTGGGCTCCATCGCCGGCGGCATTGTCTTTGGAGCCCTGAGCGAGCGCTGGGGACGCAAGCGGGCCATTGTGACCGCGGCGCTGCTGGCCATCCCCGTCATTCCCCTTTACGCCTATGGCCATTCCGCGCTCCCGCTCGCCGTTGGAGCCATCCTGATGCAGTTTATGGTGCAAGGGGCGTGGGGCGTGGTGCCGGCCTACCTGACGGAGTTGTCTCCCGCGCCGGTACGGGCCACGGCTCCCGGCCTTGCCTACCAGCTCGGCGCGCTCATCACCTCGTGGAACGGCAAAGGCCAGGCATTGGCGGCCGAGCGCTGGAACAACTATCCGGCTGTGCTTGCCGTAACGGTCGTTGTGGTTGCGCTCGCCCTCGCCGTGCTGGCGTCCCTGGGCCGTGAAGCCAAAGGCAGCGAGATGACCGCGGCCTGACACCGGCGTTCTGCCCGCCGCAAGGCCCGTGACGCCGCACACCGCGCGCCGGCTGCGCTCTTCGTTAATTTTCCAATCGGGGGCGGAGGGCATCTGCTCCCCCGCCTTTCCAGCTCCGGCCGACGCGGCTTGAGCGCATTCAAACTTCCGGGGCAACTGCCGATTACCAATGCGTTAAGCCGGCAACGCCCACGTTTGTGGGATTCAGGCCGCGTTCGCGCCTTTCTATGCTGACAGTGCCGGACCGTGCCGGCCGGGCGCTGAAGTCTGGTCGGCGGCAGGTCTGTGCTGGGCGGAAGAAATGGCCGAATTGCCCCGTTGGTTCGAACGCCATACCGACAATTTGCGCGGCTTGAGGTCAATCCGAATTGACCTGCGGCGCAGCCTCGAGATGCATCGCTGGCTGGCCCTCGGCATCGCGCTCGCCGGCCTCGCCCTGGCGGCCATTTACCTGCTTGTCTTCTGGCCGGGCGCAACTTCCCCCGCTTATTCCCTCCGCGACATCTTCTGCGCAGCGGGAATCGGCTTGTTGGGCGCGTTTCTTGCCGCAGCATCTGCCGTCGTCGCGCACAATCTCGACCCGAGAATCTATATCGGCGCCGATGTTGAACATCTACTCGGTGTCGCGCCGCTCGCCCAGTTGCCCGACTTTGCCGAAGTTTCAGACGAACAGGCGCGCGAGCATCTGGCTGCCCTGGCCGCGGGCATCGCCCAGGTGTGCCCGGAAGGCAGCGTGCGGCGGTGCGTTTTCACCGGCACTGGCATCGGGACCGGCGTTACCACAATTTCCAACCGAACCAAAGACACCCTGAAGGCCATGGGCAGAACCGTCCTGCTGGTCGATGCTGCCTGGGCTCCGGCCGGCGACGCAGCGGCAGGCGGAGACGAGAGCGGCAGCCGCGGTGACAGCCTGATTCTTACCGACACGGCCCCGCTGGCTGACTCGCCCGACACGGAGTTCCTGGCGCGGTTTGCCGATTGCGTGATTCTCGTCGTCGAGTCGGGAGTGACCACGCGCGCCCAGCTGCGAACCGCGGCAAACTGCTTGCAGCGTCTCAACCTGGCGGCCGTGGGGCTGGTGGTGAACCGCGTCCGCGTGGCCCAGCATGGATCGGCGTACCGCGAGTGGCTCAAGGAACGGCAATCGACGGCGGCCATACAAAGCGTGGGCGAGCGAAAAGACTTTACGCATGCCATGCAACGCGCCCTGGCCGATGCGCCGGAGCGACCGCTTCCGGCGCCCGTGCCGCGCCCCGCGGCCGCTCTGAAGAAGCCGAAGCCGCAACCCACCACCGCATTGACGATTGTCAAGCGCCCCGCGCAGCCAAACAACTGGACGGCGGATGGAATTCCTCCCTGGTTGTCCGAGGCGTTGGCGCAGCTTGAGGCAGCGGCTCCCGGCGTCGCGGCAGACACCGAACGCGCCGCCGATTCTGTCGCATCCAATGCGCCGTCGCCGCTGCCGCCGTCGCCCGAAGAATCGGTTCAAAAGGCAGAAAAACGGCAGGTAACGCAGGATAGACGCGCAAGCGGAAATGCGTCCCGGATGAATGGAGGCGAGGCTATGCTGATCGAGATGAATTGGCTGGAGCCGAGGACAGGAACCGAGGCAACTCCGCAGCCCGGCGAGATGCCGGGAGTTTCTGCGGCAGACAAGATCGCGGCGGCCATGCCGTCACGCTTAAGCGCGCTGCGCGGCATGGTAACCGCCGAAGGCCTGAAAGAACGGCGCTTGGGCATGCATGCTCAGGCAGAACCGGGCGAACCGGACCGGACCCCAATGCCCGCGGCAGAAGTGAACGCGTCCGAGGGAATCCCGGCCCGGTTGAGCGGCCTGCGCGGGCAGGAGGCGGCAGCGCCGTTCAGCGAGGCGAGCCGGCCGGGTGAAGCGGGCCGCGAAAGGTCGCAGCCGGGCTCCGAAACCGCCCGCCCGCCGATTCCTTTTACCGCGCAGGATCAAACCCCTGCCGCTGCTGCGCACGTCGGCGAGGAAGTCACCCAGCCCGGCGACCTGCCTTCGAAGCTGCCGGTGAGCGTGGAGCGCGAACCGAATGGCAAATATGCTGAGGTTCAGATTCTGCCGTCGAAGCGCGGCCAATATCGCAGAAAAAAGCGGTGAACGTCGTCGGCGCTGAGAGCTGAGGGCTGAGGGCTGAGAGCTGAGGGCTGAGGGCTGAGGGCTGAGGGCTGAGAGCTGAGAGCTGAGAGCTGAGAGCTGAGAGCTGAGAGCTGAGAGCTAAAAGCGAAGAGCTAAGAGCTGCGAGCGAAACGCCGGCAGCCATAGCTGGCTCTGCAACGGCTATCTCTCGGTTTGCAGCCCTCCGCCGGGAACCAGAACAACTTCACATGTAGTGCCAATCGAACAACTGACAACAGCGCTCTGCAACAAATGAGCTTTTGATTGAGGCGGCAGAAGCTCAGGGAACTTCATGGCCTGAATCACCGGTTTGATTGCGGCCAGCCGATCCTCTCCCGACATCTGCTGTGCCTCGATCACTCCGGCAGTCGTGATCTCAAGGCGGAAAGTTCCCCAGCCGCTGGTGCCGGCCGGGCGCGAAATCTTGTAGGTCCGCAAACTCTGAAGAGCCTGTGTCTCGACGGCCGGGCCGGGCTTCGGGCGCTTGTCCTGAAGCCGGTCGATGCTCTCGGCAATGTGCCTTCGCGTCTCGGGAGCCGTGGCCTTCACGAGCGCTGCCTGCGCAAGGTAATAGGTTGCGGCTGCCTCGTCCAGATGGTGCTGCGCCTCGTAAATCTGCCCAAGATGGTCGCCGACCTCCGAATCCAGGCCGGCCCGCCATGCCGGCAGAATCCAGAGCTTCGCATCGTCGAACTTGCCTTCCTGATAGAGAATCCAGCCCAGCGTATCCCATGATGCAATGAGTACATTCGACAGGGCGAAGGCGTTGCTGTTGGCTTCAGCGGTAGTGATCGCTGCAGTTTTCTCTTCCTGCTTTGCGATGCTCTTTCGTGAAGCCTCTTCGGCGATATCGAGATCGCGGCCGGTTTCGCTCAACGCATAGGCTGCGCCGTTGAGCAGCACGGGATCGTCGGTGCCGTCGAGCGCGCTCTCGGCTGCAGCCACAGCCTCGTCCACGCGGTTCATGCGCAACAGCGCCTGGCTCAGTTCAATGCGGACCTGGCGATCGTCGGGACTTGCTTTGGCTGCCTTCTCCAGCGTTTTAAGCGCCTCGGCGGCATCGCCGGCGAGGGTCTCGAGACCGGCCAGGGCCATCGCCAGGCGAGCGTCGTCATCGTGGCGAGCCAGATAGTGTTCCAATGTGCGGCGCGCTCCGCCGGTATCACCCCGGCTGTTCTGCAGGCTGAAAAGCGCGCCAACCGCCCATCTGTTGTCAGGGTGCAATTCGATCTCTTTCGTGTAGTCAGCCTCCGCGACACCGATGTCGTGGTCCTGCGCCATGGCGACGAAACCATAAGAACTCCACAGATTCTCTTCATCGGGATCCTTCGCCTTGATCTCATCCAGCAGCTGGGTGGCGCCGTCCCAATCGCCGGACTGCATCCTGTCACGCACCAGATTCATGAGCTCGGAGGGAGAAGCATCCGGGGAGGCGCTATGATCGTCGCTTGCCGGCGGATTGGCCGGCGGCTGTCCCACCGCCCGCGCCGCATCGTCGCTTTTCGACTTTTTGCCCGCCTTGGCTTCCGTTTCGCTGTCAGACTTCTCTTTCGTCATGGGCGTATAGCGACCCGGGCGAATGAGTTGAATCCAATTCTCGCCGCTCAGGCTGATGTCGTTGGTGAAAGTCTGGTACCGCTTCCAATCCTCTTTCGCGATCTTGTTCTTGAGGATGACGATGTTGCGCTCGGCTACAATCTCGTTGCCTTCAAAGCGATAGGTCTTGTCGAAGGTGGCAAAATCCGTCTTGGTGTGGATCGCGTCGGGAAGATCCGTGCCGTAACCCTCGGGTACACGGATTCGCGAGACGGACGTGATGGTTCGCGGAGCGCCCAGCTGAATGTCGTCTTGTGGCGCAGAACTGTCCGAGTCGAGCGTGGGGAATTCGAGAGCGGGGAAAAGGGGAACGATACGGCGGCCCTCCCAGTCGCCAAAAGGATGGCGCGTGTACTCGTAGGTCAGAACGATCGGCTCAGAGGAATCAGTTTCGTATTTGAATTGCGTGCCACTGGTCGTCCCGCTGAAGCCGGAACTCGAAGAGAGGTATTGCGAGATCTTGTCCCACTCCGCGGGCGCCATGCTGCGTGCCAGCGCACGAATGACGACTTCGTTGTCGTCGTGGTAGGTGACGGTCATTTTTGCGGTGAGCTTGCCGTCGGCGTCGAGTGACCCAACCGCCTCAAATCGCTCCGTCAGCGGATACGGTGCATTGGCAGGCGTGCTCACCAGCGTGGCAGCGCCGGCGGCGGGAATGACCAGCGCCTTCTGGTCGCGAATGAGGGCCACGAGATAGCCGTAGGGCGCCGCCAGAGGCGTGCTGTCGAGCCAGACCCGGCCCGAGGGGAGATTGACGCTGGTGATGACGTGGTTGAAGACAGCCGGTGATGGGACCTCAAGCACCGGGGCGATTCCCACGCCCACCAACGCCGGCGCCGTCGAGAATCCCTTGGCCCGCAATAGAGCCTCCAGCAGCGTGTCCTTGTCTTTGCAGTCTCCATATTGATCGGCGAGAACCTCCGCGGCGCTGTGAGGCTGATAGTGGCCGATTCCGAAATCGATTCCGACATACCGTGTGCTCGTGGAGACGAAATTATAGAGAGCGCGCACCTGATCTTCGGGCGTCTTGGCGTCTTTGGTCAGCTCGTCGGCGCGGGCGCGAAGCATGTCGGTCGGGTCGGCCTGCTTCAGAGCCAGGCTGCGATACCAGTCGCCGACCTCGGTCCAGCTATGGAAGGTCGTCCATGCCACCGATGGCAGCTTGCGCCCGTCGCTATCTTCGTCGGGATCCTTGGGCAGAGCGGGCTGCGATGAATCGTCGCCTGTCTTCTTCGGTGCGCGAACCAGTTGCGCAACATTCCAACTGTAGGTGCGAAGGCCGTCGTGCTCGACGACGTTCGGTTTGTGATTCGGGCTCCACACCTGGACATATTTGTCCGTTGGAAACTCGAGCGTGAGAATCTCGGCGAGGACGATGCCCGCGCCCGGCGGAGTGAAATGCGTTGCGCCCCAGAATTGGCCTGGCGCCTCTGCCTTGTTGATCGCGGTGTCGACCTCGTATTCCAGCGTGTCTCCGTTTGACAGCGAGCGAACCGGAATGTGCTTTTCCTTCAGGTCGCTGTAGAGAGGCGCTTCGCGCGAAACCTCGGCTGGCATCTCGATGGCGTCCGAAACAGGTGTGTCGACCGTGCTGCCGTCGGCCTTGTGCACGCGAACCAGCTTGATGGTGGCGGATTCGTAGGCGGAGGCGTAAGAGAAAGAAAGAACGCCGAATTGTTGCGCGGCGCCGTCGGACTGGATGCGCAGAACAGCGTGAACGTCGCGTTCCCCCGTGCCGTCAGCCTGCATGCGGTAAGTTGTCTCCGAACGCTCGATCACGATGGACTCGAGGTGATATGGATCACCCGCGGTAGGCTTGGCGCTGTTCTGGCCGAAGAGGGCCCCGCCCCAATAGAAAAAAGACAGGGCACAAAAAATGGCTGTGGGGCGCATACGGCGATAGTAATACGGAATCGATCGGTCGAGGCATGAATCGTCGGGCGTTCCCACGAGCCGGCCCCGCTCTTTCATTCAGTGCGGAAAATCGCCGGCGCTCTCTGATACAAAAAGACATTGGGATTCCCAAGAGAAGCGGAACGAGGCAAGCCATGGGGACAGTCATACCGCTGGGAGACGCGTCGCGGCGGACACGCAGATTTGCCATAGTGACCCTGCTGATCGTCATTGCCAATGCGTATGTGTTTCTGTGGGAGCTGTTGGAGGGCAACCGCTTTGTCGAGCGCTGGGCGGTGATGCCCGCGCACATTCTGCGCGGCCATGACTGGATTACCCTCATCACCGCCATGTTCATGCACGCCGGATGGCTGCACATCGCCGGAAACATGGTCTTCCTCTGGGCCTTCGGGCCGGAGATCGAGGACGCCATGGGCCGATTCCACTACCTGGCGTTTTACCTGCTCGGCGGCATTGTGGCCATGCTGGCGCAGGTGGCCGGCAGCGGCAACTCACGCATTCCCTGCCTGGGCGCAAGCGGCGCCATCGCCGCCGTCATGGGTGCATTCATCGTCTTGTATCCCCGGGACAGAATTCGCTCCTTCGTTTGGATTCTCATCTTTATCAGGATCACCTACATCCCGGCTGTCCTCCTCATCGGCATCTGGTTCCTGATTCAACTCTTGAACGTGGGCATGGTGGCGAATGTCAAGACCGGCGGCGTGGCCTACCTGGCGCACGTTGGCGGCTTCCTTTTTGGAGCGGTGACGGCCAAGCTGTGGCACAAGGACATATTGACGCTGAGCTGACCACCTTTCCCATCCAGTGCCAGGGAGCGGGTGAGCAGCGGCCCGCCGGTCCGCAGGCCGGCGCGCGGGCCCGAGCCTCCGCGGCCGCGATCCCTGCGCGGCCAGGATGCCGATTCGTACGTCAATGAAACATTGCGATTGTCGCTTGACAGCCGCATTTGGGGTTGGCGAAGGTACAAGTCATCGGTGAGTGCAGGCCCGTCCCGTGCCGCGAGCTTTCCCTTTCGATTGCGGCGAGGATCGGACGTCCGAGGTAAAACGTGCCCGGGGCCGCAGGGGGTCGAAGCGTCGTGTCGAATTCAATCTTGAAATGGATAAGAGTTTCCGCCCTGCATCGGGCCATCGCCATGCCGGTCGGGTTGATTTGTCTGCTCGGGACCACCCTTGCCCGCGCCCAGGAAGCGCGCTGGGATCAGCTGAGCATGCAAGTCGTGCAGTTGATGAACGCCGACAGGGCGCAGGAAGCGCTTCCCCTGGCGCAGCAGGCCGAGAGGGTCGCAGAGACGACCTGGGGACCAAACGATGTGCACGTGGCCGTGACCCAGGCTGTGCTGGCAAATATCAACCTCGAGTTAGAAAAGTTCAGCGACGCTGAAACCAACCTGAAAAAGTCGATCGCGATTTACACCAGGGTCGAAGGCCCGGCTGGCAAGCACACCGTCAATGAGCTGAGCAATCTGGGCAATGTGTACCTCCGCGAGGCCAATTATCCGGCAGCAGAGCAGGTGGTGCGTCAGGCTCTGGCTGCCAATCAACAGTTGCTCGGCGAAAACAGCGAGGCCGTCGCCACGGACGAAAACAACCTGGCCATCATCTACGTGGATGAGGACAAATACGCGGATGCGGAGCCGCTCTACAAGAAGTCCATCGCGACTGAGGAGAAGCTGGGGAAATTCGCTAGCGCCGCCACTTCGCTGAGCGCATTGGGCGCTCTTTACGGAAGCATGCACCGGTTTGCGGACGCGGAACAAGCGTGCAGCCAGGCGGTTGCCCTCGACCTGAAAGCGCCGGCCTCGGACCACGCGGATGTCGGAATGGCCCTGAACAATCTGGGAGCGATCCTCACGACAGAAGGCAAATTTCCCCAGGCTGAACAGGCCTACAGCAAAGGCATGGCATTCGAACAGCAGGCAAGCACGCCCAATCCGGCAGCCATCGCCGGAATCGAGCAGAACGCCGGAGCCCTGCTGCGCAATGAGGGAAAGTATCCTCAGGCTGAAAACCTGCTGTTGCAGGCATTGGCGAGCCGGACAAAGGTGCTGGGGCCGAATCATCCTGAGGTGGCGTCGATCCTCATCGACCTGGGAGCATTGTTCGAGTTCGAGACGCGCTATAGCGATGCCGACCGGGCGTACCAACAGGCGATCGCCATCGACTTGAAGAGCCTCGGCCCGCAAAGCCTCGAAACAGCGAATGCCGTTCAACGGCTTGCCGAGCTTCATGGCAGCTACGGAGACTACGGAGCGGCCGACAAGCTGTATCACGACGCGATTCCTGTGTACTGGAAGGTGCTCGGGCAGAACAACGACCGGATGGCCCAGGTGCTGCTGAGCTACGCACAGATCTTGCGCAGAGAGCAGAAATACGATGAAGTCGTGAAAGTCGCAACGGCGGCTGCAGCGATCTACCAGAAACTGGATGGCGACTCGAGCGGCGGTTATGCCTCGTGCCTTGATTTCATGGCAGCGGTTGCCGAAGACGGCCGGAACCACGATCTCTCAGAAAAACTGCACAAGCAGGCTCTCGTCGTTCACGAAAAGATCGGTGGGCCCGACAGTGAGTCCGTAGCCAACAGCCTTGAGGGACTGGCGCGGGTCTACAAGGACGAGCAGAAGTTTGCCGATGCTGAGCCCCTGTACCTGCGGCAACTGAAGATCGAAAAGGCGCACGCGACCGTCCCGCACAGCGCGGAGGTCGAAGCCGCGGAGGCCGATCTGGCCAGCTTGTATTACGCCTGGGCAAAACCGCAGCAGGCTGCGCAGTACTTCCAGATGTATCTCGGCGACTTTATGGATGAGTTGCGCTCGAATGCCGCAACCATGAGCGAGCGGAACAGGCTGCTGTATTTTGCCGAGTACCGAAGCGCTTTTCCCATGTTCTACAGCTTTGTCTCGCTGTTCTACAAGCAAATGCCGGAGCTCGCAGGACAAATGTACAACGTGGTCCTGCAGGAAAAAGGAATGATCGCAGAGAGCTCCGCCGCGATGCGGGCGGCCGTGGTGGCAAGCGGTGATCCGCAGGCCGTGCAGATGCTCGACAAGCTGGCCAGCGACAAAGCGCAGGTGGCGGCCCTGGCCGAGTCCACGGTCGGCGATCCGGCGAATTATCAAAAACAGATGAACGACCTGGCCGGCGAAGCCAACACCCTCGAAGCCGAGCTTTCCAGGCGGTCGGCGGTTTTGAGCCGCCAAAAGGCGCAGAACGCGGCGACATGGCAGGACGTGCAGAAAGCATTGAAGCCGGGCGAAGCGGCCGTGGAATTCGTGCGCTTCCAGTTCCACACCGGTATTGAGCCTTTGGCGAACATAGGATACGTGGCGCTGGTGGTCACTCCGGACTCGAAGCAGCCGGAACTTGTCATTCTCGGCGAGGGGAAAGATCTTGAAGCCGGACCCCTGCTGGCCTATCGCGACGAGGTGGGCCAGACCCGCGGATTTGAGGAGGAGGCCGCGCCGGCCGCGGCGGCAGAGCAGGGAACTGTGGCCAACACCAATGCAGCCTATGCAGGCTTCTGGAAGCCGCTGGAACCGGCGCTGGGCTCGGCCCGGCGCGTCTATGTTGCCCCCGACGGCGTGCTCGATACCATTCCCATGGGGTTGATGGCTGACAGCGACGGAAAGTTGCTGATGGAAAAAATTCAACTCCGGATCGTGAATTCCACCAAGGATCTGTTGTTGCCGGCGCGCGTCGCGCAGTCCAGGAACGCGCTCCTGGTGGGAAATCCGAAGTTCGATTTGAGCGTGACGCAGCAAAAGGCGGCCATCGCTGAGCTTCGCGGCGGCGCTGCCGGCTCCGGTGCGCCGCAAAATGCCGCATCGGCGGCGCAGATTTCCAACGCCGGCGCCGCGCAGACCGCTTCGCGCGGCGGCGATTTGAAGGGCGGTGATCTGAATCCCCTGCCCGGCACCCAGGTCGAAGTAGACACGGTAGACAAATTGCTGAAAACGGCCAGTTGGCAGGCGACTGAGTATACCGGCGAGCTGGCGCTCAAAGACGCCGTCACCCAGGCCCGCGCGCCGCGCGTGGTCCACATCGCCACCCATGGATTCTTCTTGTCCGACGAGCAACTGCAGGCCAACGCGGCAGCCGAGGGGAAGACGGCGAATGTCAATGAGGACCCCATGCTGCGCGCCGGACTGTTCTTCGCCGGCGCGGACCGCGTCCGTGAGGGTGCGGCTCCTGAGCCCGGAGTGGACGATGGTGTCCTGACCGCCTACGAGGCCAGCCAGCTCAATCTCCAGGGAACGGAACTGGTGGTGCTCAGCGCGTGCGAGACCGGGTTGGGGAAAGACTTGAATATCGACGGCATTTTTGGCCTGCGCCGGGGCTTGCAGGAGGCCGGTGCCGATGCGCTGTTGATGAGCATGTGGTCCGTTCCCGACAAGGAGACGCAGGAGCTGATGGCCCTTTTCTACAAGAACTGGCTGGGCGGAATGGAGAAACCCGAGGCCCTTCGCCAGGCGCAACTCGCGGAGCGCGAGATCGTCAAAAAGCGCTATGGCAAAGATCTGCCATTTTATTGGGGAGCCTTCGTGCTCATTGGGCGTTAAAGACACTGCTCCCCCTGGAGTTGCCGGCCAATGCACCGGCCGTACGGTGAAAAAGGCCGGCTGGTCAGACCTTCCCATCTCCGCGTGGGCGGAGCTAAGATAGCGGCAAGCGTCGCGTGAATCGCTTCGAAGCGCAGGCGCGGGACTACTGAGAATCCTGAGAGCGCCGTCCTCAACAAACCAGAAACCGGAGAGACCGCCATGCCGGAGATGGAAGATTCCGCGAGCCAAAGCAAGCAGAGATCAATCACCAGGCGCAGGTTCATCCTGGGTGTGATTGCCGGCGGCGCCGTGGTCAGCGCCGCGAGCTACAAGATCCTCTCGCCTGGCCGCAGCCGCAGCGCCGGCGGAGAGCGTCTGATCACGCTCAACGTAAACGGGCAGCCGCGCCGCGTCGAAGTCATGAAGCAGGAGACGCTGGCCTTCACCCTGCGCTACAAGCTGGGACTGACAGGCACCAAGCTGGGATGCGATCGCGCCGAGTGCGGTGCCTGCACGGTGCTGCTCGACGACGTGCCGCACTATAGCTGCTCCGTGCTCACCAATACCGTGCGCGGCAGGCAAATCACCACCATCGAGGGCCTCGCCGCCGCCGATGGCGCTCTGCACCCCGTGCAAAAAGCCGTCGTCGACGAGCAGGGATTCCAGTGCGCGTTCTGCATGTCGGGATTCATCATGTCGGCGGTCGGTTTCCTCAAGCAGAATCCCAACCCGACGCGGGCCCAGCTGGCCCACGGCATCAGCGGAAACCTCTGCCGCTGCCAGGACTACTCCAAAATCCTCGACGCCATGATGCGCGGTGCCGAGTATATGCGCGGTGGAGCTGCCGGCAGCAAGGCAACAACCAGCGCGTTTGCCGCTTTCAGCGCAAACGGATCCAGAAGGGCTTGAGCCATGGCAGATACACCGCAAGAGAGCGCGATGAAAGCCGGGCAGGAGAAGCCGCGCCCGTTCGGCACGGGGTACAAGCTGATCGGCAAAGACTTCTCGACCAACGACCTGGTGGCGAAGGTGACTGGGCGGTCGAAGTACGCTGAGGATTTTCGCGCCGAGGGGATGTTGTTTTGCCGGCTGGTGCTGAGCCCGATGCCGCATGCGCGAGTAAAAAGCATCAACGCCGACAGGGCACTGGCGATGCCGGGGGTGAAGGCGATCCTGACGCCGGCTGAGGTACCCGGGCACGCGGCTTATATGAACGACAACGGAACCATGATCAAGGCGGACAAATGGGGCGAACTGGCGCTGGCCGACGAGCCGATGTACCAGGGTGAGCCGATTCTGGCCGTGGCGGCGGTGGATGAGCTGACCTGCGCTGAAGCCATCGAAAAGATCGAGATCGAAATGGAGCCGTTGCCCTTTGCAACCGACCCGTTGGAGAGTCTGCGCCCAGGAAGTGCAAATGCCCGCGAGGACGGCAACGTTTGGGTGCGGGAGGGCACGGGCCGCGGAGCGATGAATCTGACCGAGCTGAAGTGGACCGTCGAGGACTTTGCCGCGGAAAAAGAAGGCCGCCTGCCCATGGGCCATGCGCCCGATGAGTGGTCCTACGGCGATGTGGACGCCGGATTCAAAAACGCTGCGCTGGTGCTGGACGAGACGTTCCTTACGCCGGATGTGAGCCACCAGACCCTGGAGCCGCGCACCACCATGGCCTACTGGCAGAACGGGAAGCTCTTCCTTTATACAGGCACGCAGAGCACATTTCAGACCATTGCCGCCATCGCGCGCTGGATGCACATGGACGAGGACAAGATTGTCTTCATCAGCGAATATACGGGCGGAGGATTTGGCAGCAAAATCACCGGCGCGCTGACCCTGGTGATCCCTGCGCTGCTCTCGAAAAAAGTGAATGCCCCGGTCATGATGCGCGTGAGCCGCCAGGAGGAGCATTTTATCGGGCGGGCGAGACCCGGGATCCGCGCGCGCACCAAGGTAGGCTTCGCCAAGGACGGCCGCATCACAGCGGTCGACATGTTTCTCGTTTCGGACGCCGGCTCCTATGGCTCCAACGGAGACGGGGGCTCGTGCGCCAGCATTGCTTCGCTGCAATACCAGCCGCCGGCCATGCGGTTTCGCAATGTGACGGTCGCCACCAACACACCGCCGCGCAGCGCACAGAGCGCGCCGGGGGGCATGCAGGCCATTGCGATCATGGAGCCGATTCTGTCGAAGGCAGCGCGGCAGCTGGGCATCGATCAGGTGGCTTTGCGGCGCGTCAACTGCCCGGAGGGCAAGGCGGAGTACGGGCCAGTCAATCAGGAAGGCAAACGCGCCTACGTGACGAGCTGCTTTCAAAGGCAGGCGCTGGACCTGGGCGCCGAGCAGTTCAAATGGAGCGAGCGTGTAGCACGGCAGCCCAAGCGGATTGGCAGCAAAGTGCGCGGTGTGGGTGTAGCCCTCACCGTCTTCCACGGCGGCAGCACCGGCTTTGACGGGCTGATCGTCATTACTCCCCAGGGCCGCGTGCAGATTCAATCGGGCATCGGCAATCTTGGAACCGAAGCGGTGATTGACGTGCATCGCGCGGCCGCTGAGATTCTCGACGTGCCCTGGGACGCCTGCGACATTGTATGGGGCGACACGTCGAAACATCTTCCTTATACCTGCGACTCCGGCGGCAGCCAGACCGTCCACGCCATGACCCGCGCGGCGCACGCAACGGGTTTGGAGTGTGTCCAGAGACTCAAAGAAGTGGCGGCAAAGAAACTGGGCGGGCAACCGGACGATTATGCAGTGGCTAACCTGCGAGTGACCCGCAAAGGCGGCGGCGCGGGAATGAGCTTTGCCGAAGCAGCCCAGCACGCCATCAAATTGGGCGGCATATACGACGGCCACGATGCGAATCCCGACGTGCATAAAGCAACCAGGCAGGCTGTAGCTGCTTTGGCCGGCCAGGGCCTGGTGGCATCAGCGCGCGACAGCTATCCCCACGATGGCGATTCCTATTCCTATCTTGCCTGCTTCGCCGAAGTGGAGGTCGATGTGGAGACAGGCAAGTACTATATCGTCGATTATCTGGCCTACGCCGATGTTGGCACGGTGCTTCATCCCGCGGCTCTGGGCGGCCAGATCCTGGGACGTTCGACGCTGGGGATCGGCCACGCGATCGGGCAGAAATGGGTGATCGACCCGCAATATGGCATTTCCGTAGCCGAGCGCTTTTACCAGAACAAACCTCCGACGATTCTGGATGTGCCGGTAGATATGAAGTGGAATGCGCTGAACATTCCCGATCCGGAGACGCCGGTAGGCGCACGCGGCTGCGGGGAGCCGCCGGTTGGCGGCGGATGCGCGGCGATTCTGAACGCGCTTGCCGATGCGCTTGGAGACAGCATCTTCCAGCGCGCGCCGGTAAATGCCGACACCATTCTGACGTCGTTTGAAGCGGGGCGTCCGATGCAGCAGGCGCTGACGGCGCACATCTGAAAGGCAGATGAGGCATGGTTTTAGGTTTCGATCGACCGCCGGAAGCTGACACCTGAAATCTGACACCTGAACCCTCTAGGAGTGAGCTATGGCAGTATTTCGAGATGTGATGCCGGCTTTTGATCTTCTGCAGCCCGATACGGCCGCGGAAGCGCAACAACTGCTCGCGCAGAACGGCGCGGATGCGTGGGTGATGGCCGGCGGGCTCGACAGCTTCGACTGGCTCAAGGACCGCATCAAGAAGCCCCGGGCGCTTGTCGACCTCAGCGGCGTTGACGAGTTGCGCGGCATTCGCGTCAGCGCCGCCGGCGTGGAGATCGGCGCCATGACCACGCTGACCGAGATCGCCAATCATCCTGAGATCCGCAGGAACTACTCCCTGCTCTCCGATGCCGTCTCGCTGGTGGCGTCGCCGCAGATTCGCAATCAGGGCACGCTGGGCGGCAACGTCTCGCAGGACGTCCGCTGCTGGTACTACCGCGGCGGTTGGCCGTGCTATCGCGCCGGAGGAAACATCTGTTACGCCGACACCCCGGTGGGGCGCAACCGCGAACACGCCATCTTCGGCGCCAATCGCTGCGTCGCCGTGCACCCGTCAGATTCAGTTCCCGCCCTCATCGCGCTCGACGCCAGGTTCGTTGTGCAGACCGCCAAAGGCGAGCGCGAAGTTGACGCCGAAGACTACTTCGTCGGGCCGGAGATCGATATCACGCGCATCAATATCCTGCAACCCGGCGATCTCCTCACGGCCATCCGCATTCCCAACGCCTGGGCGGGCGCCAGGTTCTATTTTGAGAAAGTCCGCGACCGCAACGTTTGGGATTTCCCCCTGATGAACGTGGCCTCGGCCGTCAAGTTGACCGGCGGTAATATCGATCAGATCCGCCTCGCGGTGAATGCGGTTTCCCCGCGGCCCATGCGCCTCAAGGCCGTCGAAGACGCGGTGCGCGGCAAGCCCGCCAACACCGATACCGGCCGCATGGCGGGCAACATGGCTGTCGAGGGCGCCGTGCCACTACAGTTTAACGCCTACAAGATTCCCCTTATGCGCAACCTGGTCAAGCGGGCCATCGTCGGCCAGCAGGAGGCCGCATGAACTTCCTTCAATGGGCCAGGAGTCCCTGGGGACAATCGGTCCCGATTCACATTGCATGGTCGCTCATCTGGATCGCCGTGATTGCCGGATTCTGCTTCATGGTGGTGCACGCCCTCTACCTCATCGTCGTCAAGCCGCCCAAGCGTTTTGCCGAACGCAAGGCCGAAGCAGCGGTCGCTGCGGTCCCCGAGCGCGTGCCGCGCCACACTCTCACCGCGCGCCTGTTCCACTGGATCATGGCGGCCTCCATGATTGCCCTGCTCATCACCGCGTTCCTGCCCAGGGTGGGCATCCAGTTCAACTGGGTCGTCTACCACTGGATCGCCGGCCTCGTCCTGACCGCTTCAATTCTCTTTCACGTCGTGCACTCGACCTTCTTCCTCGACTTCTGGTCGATCTGGCCCGACAAAACCGATCTCATTGACGCCAGGAATCGCACCTTGCGGTTCTTCGGCAAAGACGCCCCGCTGCCCAGCAAGTTTGCCAAGTATCCGCTCGAAAACAAGCTCTATCACGCCGCCGTCATGGTGGCCGGGCTGGCCGTCATCGTCACCGGCCTCTTCATGATGAAGCGCGTCCAGACCGGAATCTTCGTGCGCAATCCTTACCTCTTCAGCGATATGACGTGGGGATGGATGTACGTGCTGCACGGCTTGGCCGGCGTTGGGTTTATTGCGCTCACCATCATGCACATTTACATGGGCGTGCGCCCTGAGAAACTTCCCATCACCAAGTCCATGATCTTTGGCTGGATGAGCCGCGATTTTTATCTTGAAGAACACGACACGGGCCGTTGGGCGCCGAAAGGCGCCAAATCGGACTCGGGCAAGGGGCTGGCCGCGAGCGATGGCGACTGAGCGGGAAATGGCAATCGGGCAAGTGCTGATGGATTTGGATCAGCTTTCCCAGCGCATTGAGGAGTGCTACGAGTTCACGCTCTCCTACGCCGCGCGGGGATTGGCCGGCGACGAAGGCAGCGAACAAACCCGTCAGGTGCGTGGCCACCTGGCGCGAGCTGTCGAAGCGATGCGCGCCCTTGACGCCGCCTGCCGCGATGCAATCCCCCGGGACGCGTCTGCGCCCCGCGCTAAATACGAGGCATTCCTGGGGGTGATGCGCCGCGACGCCGAGGGCGCGATTGCGGCCGTCGAGTTGGCGTTGGCGCAACCCGCCGTCAGCTCGCAGCTCATCGACAATCTGAACGCCTCCATCCATTTGCGCGCCTTGCTCGCCGACCTCTTCCTGTTGACCGAGGCCCTTGAAGCGCGGCCGGCGAAAGCCGCCGAGTGACCGCGCAAACTGGCAACAGCGGCGGCCGGCTAAAAGGGGTACAGGCTGTTTCATCACCTGGTTTTGAAAGGGCACGGCTTCAGCAGTGCCGCAACAGATCAACGAAATCGCGGGCTCTAGCCCCTGAGGGAAGGTTTACAAAACGTCAGGCGAGGCGATGAAACTGCTTCTAGACAGCTCGCTGAAAACATCTCCCGCATCAGGCTCAATCCATGTATTCCGCCCAGGTCCTCGATCATTTTCAGCATCCACGGAATGCCGGCACGCTGGCTGATGCGGACGCATCCGTGCGCATGGAGAATCCGGCATGCGGCGACGTGCTGGAGCTCACTGTGAAGCTCGCCGCCGGCCGTATCGGCGAGATCCGGTTCAGGGCCAAAGGATGCGTGGCATCCTTGGCCTGCGGCTCGGCGCTCACAGAACTGGTGCGCGGAAAAACCTGCGACGAGGCGCGCAACTTGAGCCGCCAGGAGCTCGTGCGCGCCGTCGGCGGCCTGCCCCATGCCTCCGAACACGCCGGCCACCTCGCCATCGACGCGCTGCGGGCGGCGCTTTCGCAGATCGGCGAAAGAAC
>Ga0335074_10004593_pt1 | contig 19028 bp, 15 predicted proteins | sample Lox_Sample_23_FD_206715 | JGI IMG/M metagenome (GOLD analysis project Ga0335074, IMG submission 206715) | Soil microbial communities from Loxahatchee National Wildlife Refuge, Florida, United States - Lox_Sample_2.3 | ecosystem: Environmental > Terrestrial > Soil > Wetlands | place: USA... | reverse complement strand
CGGCGTGCCGACCGGGTGGATGCGGCACAGCAGGTCCGCGTACGCCTGCGGGTCGCGGACCGGATGCGGCCGCCCGTCGGCCCGGCGGTATCCGGCCAGCCCCGGCCCCAGCCAGCGGGGCAGTTCCTCGCCCGGACCGCGTCAGCCGCGCCGACCTGATCCCCAGCAGCCACCGGGAAGAGATCTGGCAGCGGCCCCGCAACCAGACAGCCACCGCCTGACCCGGCTCTGACCGGCCACGCCACCCCGTCAGCAGCAAGTTACCCGTCAGTCACCTACAAAATTGACGCACACCCGAAGCTCGTGGCGTGGGCGTCAGCCCCAGCGGACGCGGACGCTGGACTGCCAGCACTCCAGGAGACCGGGATTGCCCGTCACGGAGACACCGGTCCGGGCGGCGTCGGCTCGGTGCCACAGGTACAGGTAGACACCGGACGCCGGACCGCTCACCGTGCACGCCGTGGCGGCCGCACCTTCGCCCGGCTGATCTTCGCCGGTGTCGCGTCGCGGCTGCAGGCGTCCCTCGTGAGCGTCGACGGACCAGGCGTCGCCCGTATCCGCGGCCAGTACGCGGAGCCGACCGCCGTCGGCGTCGGTTTCCGCCCGGTACTTGGCTCGCCGACCGAACCCCATGATCAGCTCGTCGATGCCGTCGGCGGCGAACTCGGCAGGATACTCGGGCAGCAGGCCGACCGCGCTCTCCGCGTCGGCCCGGTGGATGGCGGTCTCGTGGGCCTGCCGGCGAGCCCAGAACGCGAGCGGGCTCGGAGCGGCAATGAACGCCGCGCACTCCAGGCCGGGATCGGCGGTGCTAAGGGTCTCGACCAGCGCGGCATGGCCGGCGCGGAACCAGGCGAGCAGTTCGGGATCGGGGGCACCGCCCTGGAGGATCTCGGCCTCGGTCGGCCCGTCGAGGACGCTGGCCGGACGTTCGGTAATGTGCCTGGCCGCCCAGCGGTGGATGTATCCGGTATGCCGCAGCAGGTCCTTGACAAGCCAGGGTTCGCAAGGCGGGACGGGCGCGTCAAGCCCGGCCCGCTCGGCCGCGTCCGCCAGCAGGGCGCCGTTCAGGCGCAGCGCGTCGATGTGCTCATCGATCTCCACGCTGCCATTGTGCCCGAGGGATCAGCTCTCGGCGCGAAGGACGTCCAGGGCGTGTTCCAGGTCAGCGGGGTAGCTGCTGGTGAACGTGACCTGACGGCCGTCGGCGGGGTGGGCGAGCGAGAGGCTCACTGCGTGCAGCCACTGACGGGTCAGGCCGAGCCTGGCGGCGAGCACCGGGTCGGCGCCGTAGGCCAGGTCGCCGGCGACGGGATGCCTGATGGCGGCCATGTGCACCCTGATCTGGTGGGTGCGGCCGGTTTCCAGGTCCACCGACACCAGGCTGGCGGCGCGGAACGCCTCAAGCGTGTCGTAGTGGGTCACGCTCGGGCGGCCGTCGCTGACCACCGCGAACCGGCCGTCGCCGGACGGATGCCTGCCGATCGGCGCGTCCACTGTCCCGCGCAGCGGATCGGGGTGGCCCTGCACGAGCGCGTGGTAGCGCTTGTCGACGGTGCGCTCGCGGAAGGCGCGCTTGAGCGCGCTGTAGGCCTGCTCGCTCTTGGCCACCACCATCACGCCCGTGGTGTTCGCGTCGAGGCGATGGACGACACCCTGGCGTTCGGCGGCGCCGCTGGTGGCCACCGAGTGCCCCGCGGCGAGCAGCCCGCCGATGACGGTGGGACCGGTCCAGCCGGGCGACGGGTGAGCGGCCACGCCGCGCGGCTTGTCAACGACGATGATGTCGTCGTCTTCGTACAGCACGGCCAGGCCCTCGACGGCGCGCGGGGGGCCCTGGCTCTCGACCTGCCGCGGCGGCGGCAGCGTGACCTGGAGCGGTTCTCCGGCCAGCACCCGTTCGGACTTGGCCGCGGGACGCCCGTCGAGCAGCACTAGGCCGTCGCCGATCAATTCCGCGGCGCGGGACCTCGACAGCCCGAACATCCTCGCCAGCGCGGCATCGAGCCGCTCGCCGTCCAGGCCGTCGGGGACCGCCAGGCGGCGCTCGTCCGGTGCCGTCATGGCTGGTCGCCCGGTTCCGGGGAATCAGATCTAGAGCGAGCCGGGGTCAGGTAATCCGGTTCGGGATAGTCCGGTTCTAGATAATCCAGATCGGGGGGGTTGGGCGCGGGGGGGTTGGGCGCGGGAGGGTTGGGCGCGGGAGGGTTGAGCACGGGGGAACCTGGCTCGGGGGAACCTGGCTCGGGGGAACCTCGGCCCGGGGAACCGGGTCCCGGGGAACCGGGTCCTGCGGAAGCCGGTTCGTGGGGGACTCGGCTGCCGTCTAGGCGGATTCCGCGCATGGAGAGCAGGACGACCAGGACGCCGGCGCAGACGATGGAAGAGTCCGCGACGTTGAATACCGGCCAGTGCGGTAGCTGGATCCAGTCGACTACGTCGCCGCGGAGGAAGCCCGGGGCACGGAAGATGCGGTCGATCAGGTTGCCTGAGGCCCCGCCGAGGAGGAGCCCGAGCGCGACGGCCCAGGCCGTGCTGCGCAGGTTCCGCGCCGCGCGCAGGATGTAGGCGATCACGCTGGCGGCGATGGCGGTGAACACGATCGTCATGCCCGTGCCGCCGAGGTTGAACGCCGCGCCGCCGTTGCGCGTGAGGGTCAGTATGAGCAGGTTGCCGATGAGGTGGATTTGGGAGTATTCCCTGATATGCGCGACCGCGATGGCCTTGGAGACGGCGTCCGCCGTAATCACGAACGCGGCCACCCCCAGCAGGAGGCGGACCCGCGGGCGTCCAGGACTAGGAGTACTCAGCGGCGCTCCTCCCGCTGCTTGCACTCCACGCACAGGGTCGCCCTGGGGAACGCCAGCAGGCGTGCCTTTCCTATCGCCCTGCCGCAGGATTCGCATACCCCATATGTTCCCGCATCGATCCTGGCGAGGGCGCGCTCACCCTGCTCGAGTAGGTGCCTGGCGTTCTGGGTGAGGGCTAGCTCGTGGTCGCGCTCGAACGCCTTGGTCCCGGCGTCCGCCTGATCGTCACCGGCGTCCCTTACGGCGTCGGTGAGGCGTTCGGCGATATCGGAATCGGCCCTCGCGATGTCGGCGCGGAGGCCGACCGACTCAGCCTCGAGCTCGGCGCGGACCTGCTTGAGCTCGGCGTCGGTCCAGGGCTCCTCACCCGGGCGCACCGGAAGATCAGCGGCGTCATACCGCGGAGCAGCGGACATGCGCGCCTCCCGTTCACGAATGAGGAATGCGGTCTGGTGAGGATAGTTCGCGCTGCTGAAGGTGGCAAACCAAGTTCGGTGCGGGTGAGCTACTCTGTGCCGGTGCAGGGATTCCAGCCGCTCCCCGCGCAGGTTGACCTGCCTGCGCTCGAGCGCGAGGTCCTGGCCCGCTGGCAGGACCTGGGGATCTTCGAACGGTCGCTGAAGCAGACGGCAGGCGGGCCCGCGTGGATCTTCTACGAGGGGCCGCCCACCGCCAACGGGATGCCGGGCGTCCACCACGTGGAGGCCCGGACGTTCAAGGACCTGTTCCCCCGGTTCAAGACGATGCAGGGCTTCCACGTCCCGCGCCAGGCCGGCTGGGACTGTCACGGGCTGCCGGTCGAGGTGGCGGTCGAGAAGGAGCTCGGGTTCACCGGCAAGCGCGACATCGAGGCGTACGGGGTCGCCGAGTTCAACGCGCGCTGCCGCGAGTCGGTGCTCAGGTACGTGGACGCCTGGCTGGACATGTCGCGGCGGATGGGCTACTGGGCCGATACCGAGCACGCCTACCGGACCATGGACCCGAGCTACATCGAGTCGGTCTGGTGGTCGCTCAAGGTCGTATACGAAGCCGGGCTGCTGGTCCGCGACTTCCGGATCAGCCCGTACTGCCCGCGGTGCGGCACGCCGCTCTCCGACGCAGAGCTGGGCCAGCCCGACGTCTACCAGGCCGTCTCCGACCCGGCCATCACGGTCAGGTTCCGGCTGGAAGCGCTGCCCGAGGGAGCGCCGCCTGAGCTGGCGGACGCCGACCTGCTCGTCTGGACCACTACGCCGTGGACCCTGGTCTCCAACACGGCGGTGGCTGTCCACCCGGAGGCCACCTACGTGGTCGCGGTTAGCGAGCGGACTTCGGAGCGGGTGGTGGTCGCCGCCGACCTGGCCGAACGGGTGCTCGGGGACGGGTGGCGGGTGACGGCCACCTTCCCAGGAGTGGAGCTGGTCGGGGCGAGATACCACCGCCCGTTCGGCATGATCAGGATTCCTGACGCGCATGTAGTGGTTCCAGGGTCATTTGTGACTACGGAAGACGGCACCGGGCTGGTGCACCTGGCGCCCGCGTTCGGTGCCGACGACATGGACGCCTCACGCGCGCACGGGCTGCCGGTGGTCAACCCGATCCGGCCCGACGGGCATTTCGAGGACGACGTGCCGCTGGTCGGCGGGTTGTTCTTCAAGGACGCCGACGGGCGGCTGATCGAGGACCTGCGCGATCGCGGGCTGCTGTTCCGGGCCGAACGGCACGAGCACAGCTATCCGCACTGCTGGCGGTGCGGCACCCCGCTGATGTACTACGCGCTGCCCTCGTGGTTCATCAGGACCACGGCGATCAAGGACCGGCTCCTTGAGCAGAACGAGCGGACGAACTGGTACCCGGCGACGGTCAAGGAGGGCCGGTACGGCGAGTGGCTGCGGAACAACGTCGACTGGGCACTGTCGCGGACCAGGTACTGGGGTACCCCGCTGCCGCTGTGGGAGTGCGGCCAGTCGCACGTGACCCCCGTCGGGTCGCTGGCCGAGCTGTCGGAACTGGCCGGGCGGGACCTGCGCGGCCTGGACCCGCACCGGCCATATGTGGACGGAGTGGCGTTCGACTGCCCGTCGTGCGGGGAACGGGCGCGGCGGGTGCCCGAGGTGATCGACGTCTGGTACGACTCGGGGTCGATGCCGTTCGCCCAGCACGGCGCGCCGTGGCACGACCTTGCTGAGTTCGAGGCCGCCTACCCGGCGCAGTTCATCTGCGAGGCGATCGACCAGACCCGTGGCTGGTTTTACTCGCTGATGGCGGTGGGCACGCTGGTGTTCGGGCGGTCGTCATACGAGAACGTCGTGTGCCTGGGCCTCGTCCTTGACGAGGCGGGCGTCAAGATGAGCAAGCACCTCGGCAACGCGCTCGAGCCGATTCCGCTGATGGACGCGCACGGCGCGGACGCGCTGCGCTGGTTCTTCGCGGCCTCGGGGTCGCCGTGGGGTGACCGGCGGGTAGGGCACGAGATGCTCGGCGAGATCGTCAGGAAGGTGCTGCTCACCTACTGGAACACGGCCTCGTTCCTGGTCCTGTACGCGAACGCGGGCGGGTGGACGGCGGAGCCGGGTTCGGCTTCTACGGTGGCCGAGCGACCGCTGATGGACCGGTGGATGCTGAGCGAGCTGCACCTGCTGGTGCGGGAGGTCACCGCTTCGCTCGAGTCGTTCGATACCGCGGGCGCCGGGCGGCGGATTGGGGCGTTCATCGACGACCTGTCGAACTGGTACGTGCGCAGGTCGCGCCGGCGGTTCTGGGACGGGCCTGGTGCGCCGGAGGGCGCCGCGGGATTCGCCACGCTGTATGAGTGCGTGACCGTGCTGACGTTGCTGATGGCGCCGTTCACGCCGTTCGTCACCGACTACGTGTGGGGCGTGCTCCGGCGCTCTGGAGCGCCGGAGTCGGTGCACCTGGCCTCCTGGCCCGTGGCCGACGCCACGCTCATCGATCCTGAGCTGTCGTCACAGATGACGCTGGTGCGGCGGCTGGTGGACCTGGGGCGGTCGGCTCGCTCGGGCGCCTCGGTGCGGATGCGGCAGCCGCTCCGGCGGGCGCTGATCGGGGCGGCGGGCTTCGAGGGGTTGCCTGCGGAGCTGCGGGCGGAGATCGCCGCAGAGCTGAACGTGGCGGAGCTTGACGTCCTGGGGGGTCCGTTGTCCGGCTCGGGCGGGGCCGGTGAGCTCGTCGATTACGAGGTGAAACCGAACTTCCGGTCGCTGGGCCGCAGGTTCGGGGCACGGACCCCGGATGTGGCGGCCGCCATTACCGCGATTCCGGCCGCGGAGATTGCGACCGCGGTGCTGTCCGGCGGGACGGTGGCGGTTCGGGTCGGGTCCGGGTCCGGGTCCGGGTCCGGGTCTGGCGATGAGACGGTGCTGGTCGGGGCGGACGACGTAATCGTGACGCAGACGCCGAGAGCGGGTTGGGCGGTGGCCGCCGACGCGGGCGAGACCGTCGCGATCGACGTGGCGATCGGCCCGGAGCTGCGCCGGGAGGGGATCGCGCGCGAGGTGATCAGGCTGGTCCAGGAGGCACGCAAGAACGACGGTCTCGACGTGTCCGACCGGATCTGGCTGCGCTGGTCCTCCGCGGATCCGGAGGTGACCACGGCGCTGGCGGAGCACGCCGGGGTGATCGCCGATGAGGTACTTGCCGTGCAGTACGGGCCGGAGACGTCTGCGGCAGCGGGGCCAGGTGCGGGTACGGGTACGGGTACGGTCGGCGTGGCCGACCTGGCGGTCGAGCACGTAGATCCCGACCTTGGACTGACGTTCTGGCTCGGGCGCGCGTGACCTACGCCTGGTCGGGCTGGCAGGCCCGGCACGGCGTGCACCCGGCCTGTCTGGCCTCGCCGAGAGGCATCCGGCTCAGGTCGTCTTCTCCCATGTAGCGGATGAGGATGCACTGCCCGGTGTGATACCGCGGAACGCCCGGAACCACCGTCACCTCACACGTGAGGTCGACGGCCGCGGGAGCCGGTTCGGGGGTACCGCCGCTGCCGTCGCTGGTGTCGCCGCTGGTGTCGCCGCTGCCGGCGAGAGGGGCGCTGGCCGGAGCCGGCGGTTCGGTGGCCTCGTCCGTGGTGGCCTCGTCCGTACCGGCCTGGTCGGCGGTGGCTTCGGCCGCGGGTGCCTCGGCCGCGGGCGGCCCGGCCTCGGTGGCCTCGTCTGCCGTGCCCTGCTCCTCGACGGCTGGCTGATCCAGGAAAGTCTGCTGGCTCTTGGTTGGCTGGTCGCCCGTGGTCGGCGGGTGATGCCGGCCGAGCAGTTCGCTCGCCTGGGTCGCCTGGACGGCCTCGGCGGGTGGCTGGCTCTCGGGCGGGGCCGCGGGTCCGGACGGCGCCGCGGGCGCGGCGGGGACCGAAGGTGCGGAGGCGGCGGGTGGGGCGGCGACCGTGGGATGGGGCGTGAACGTGGGTTGCGGGCGCTCCAAGTCGGCAGGACGGCCGGGCGGCGGGGGCTTCGGACGGCCGGCGGCGCGCGCGGGACCGGCGACGGGCGTTAGGGGCGTGGCGGGCGGTGCCTCGGGGAAGCTAACCGGCGGAGGGGAACTGGCCGGCGGGGGGAAACTGGCCGGCGGGGGGAAGCCAGCCGCGGGGGGAACACCGCTCCCCCAGGCTGGCGTCGGGACCGTCGGGGGCCGCAGCCTCGCCGGCTGGTCGGACGGAAGGTATCCCGCGCGGGGAGGCGCGGGCTGCGCTGCGGCGGACCAGCCGTATCCGGCAGACGCCGCCGCGGGCTGCGGCAATGCGTCAAGGTCGGGCTGGGCTGCCCGACCTTGACTCGCTGCGGGGTACGGCTGCGCGGGCTCGGCCTGCCGTGCCTGGCCGAACAGCTCGTGCCGCCGGAGGATCGCACCGAGACCGAGCGCGAGCAGGGAGACACCGCTTACGCCGATCGCCACGTACACCAGCCACAGCTTGCTGACGACTACGCCAGCCACGAGCAGCGCGACCGCCACGACAACGAGAAACGCGCTGAACACAATCACAGGCGTTCTCCCGGCGACACGTGCAGAGGATCTTAGTAAGCGCCCTTACCGGCGGTCGCGCGAGGGCGCTCCATCGGTCGTACGGAAGCCACCGGAGTGGGGCACTACCTCGGACATGCCGTACTGGCCTTGGCCGCCGTTGCGGACGCCTACCGGGGCACCCAGCGCGGCCGGCATGGACGACGGCTGGGTGACCGCCGGGCCCATGGGCGGGAAGGCGCCGTTGTCGGTGACACCGGCCTCCAGGTCGCGGAGCTGGCCTTCCAGGTACGCCTTGAGCCTGCTGCGGTACTCGCGCTCGAACGCGCGCAGGTCATCGACGCGGCGCTCGAGTTCTTCGCGCGTCTGGACCAGCGAGCCCATCGCCTGGCGGTGCCGCTCCTGCGCGTCGCGCTCCAGGCTCTCCGCCCGGGCTCGCGCGTCGCCGGTGATCTGCTCGGCCTGGCGCCTGGCCTTGGTGAGCACCTCGTCCGCCTCGCGGCGGGCGCGGCCCAGCGTCTCGTCGGCTTCCCGGCGGGCATCGGCGATGGCCTGGTCCGCGGTCTGCTGCGCGAGCGAGAGCACGCGCGCGGCCGTGTCCATGTTGTCCTCGATGTGCGGCATCCCGCCCATCATCACCGGCTCAGGCTGCCGACGATCCTGCACCATCGGTTCCGGAACCATCATGTCCGGCTTCGGGTCAGACAGCGGGGAACTCAACGCGGGTACCGCCGACTTGCCACCGCGCATAACTTCTGCCAGCTTCGCCCGGAGCTCTTCGTTCTCCTGGATCAGCCGGTCAAGCTCGGCCTCGACCTCGTCGAGGAAGGCGTCAACCTCTTCCTCGTCGTAGCCCGGGCGGAGCCTCGTCGTACTGAACTGCTTATTCCGAACATCCGCGGGCGTCAGCGGCATCTCGTCTCCTCGGCGCACTTGGACCGTGTTCCTCATGACGGTACCTGAATCAAAGGTGCGGCACAGCTACTTCTAGCAGGATCAAGACCACGATGAACAGAACCATGAAGCTGAGATCCAGGGCCACCATACCGATCCGGAGCGGCGGAATGAAGCGGCGTAGGAATTTCAGCGGCGGATCCGTCAGCGTGAAGATCACTTCGGCTAGCACCAGGACGACGCCCTTCGGACGCCAGTCACGGGCGAAGACCTGTACATAGCTGAAGATCATCCGCCCGACCAGGATGACGAGGTACAGATACAGGACGTAGGTGAGGACTTCCTTCAGGTACTGCACGAGTCCACCCCGCCTCGGGTGCCGTCTGCGACGGCGGTGTTACTGATCAGCGTCACGTCACCACTGCTTGCTGGCTAGCTCTGGTTGAAGAAGCCGCGCTCTGCCATACGGGCCTTGTCCTCCGCGGTCACCTCGACGTTCGCCGGCGACAGCAGGAAGACCTTGTTTGTCACACGCTCAATGCTCCCCCGCAGGCCGAAGATCAGGCCAGCCGCGAAGTCGACGAGACGCTTGGCGTCGCTATCGACCATCTCGGTCAGGTTCATGATCACCGGGGTGCCTTCGCGGAAGTGCTCCCCAATAGTACGCGCTTCATTGTAAGTGCGTGGATGCAGTGTCGTAATACGAGCGAGATCTGCGGCCTGGGGCACGTGCTCGGGGCGCCAGTCAGCGTGGTACCCGGTGTAGTCATCGCGCCCGACGCGCACCTCGGCCTCTTCCGGAATCACGATCCGGTCCGGCTCCTCGTACTCGTCGTACTCCCCGTAAGAGTCGTACTTGTCCTGGTAGCGGTTGTCGTCCTCGACCAGGCCGAGGTAGACCGCCATCTTGCGCATGGCACTGGCCATCTTTCAGTCCTCCCAGCCTGTACGGTCGTTGCCAGCCTTTCCGGCCCTAGCGTGGGACATTACCGGACACGAGGCCCGCGATCGCCGAGCAACGCCGTACCGATTCGCAGGTGTGTCGCGCCCGCCGCGATTGCGTCCTCCAGATCTCCGCTCATGCCGGCCGAAACCACCATCGCGGCGGGTCTGAGCGCCCGTACCAGGGCAGCGCTTTCGAGCAGCCTGGCGAAGGCCGCTCGCGGCGCCATGCCGAGCGGGGCGATGGCCATCACGCCGGCCAGGACCAGACCGGGTTCGGCCATCAGCGCCTCGGCCAGGGCGGGAACCTCGCTAGCCACGGCCCCGCCGCGGGCCGGGTCGCCGTCCACGCTCACCTCGATCAGGCACTGAACTACGCGCTGGGCGCGGCGCGCGGCGGTGCCGAGCGCGCGGATCAGCCGCAGCCGGTCAACGGAGTGGACGAAGGTGGCGTAGCGGACCACGCTTGAGGCCTTGTTCGTCTGCAACTGCCCGATGAAATGCCAGGTGAGATCGAGGTCTGCGCACTGCATCGCCTTGGGCGCGGCTTCGGCGTCGCGGTTTTCGCCGAAGTCGGTGACACCCAGCCCGTTCAGCAGCCTGACGTCGGACGCAGGAAAGGTCTTCGTCACCGCGATGAGCGTGACGTCCGCAGGGTCCCTCCCCGCGGCCTCGCACGCCACAGAGATGCGCTGCCGCACAGCGGTGAGCCGCACGGCGAGTTCATCTCGCCGGAGGAGCTCATCACTTGAGGAAATCGGGGACATCCAGGTCGTCGTCTTCCTCGAAGACGACGGGGCGACGGCGGGTGGTGGGCACGTCAAAGGTCTTCCCCTCGGCGCGCGCCGGCCTCGGGGGAGGCGAATAGGCGGGATCGGCCAGGTAATCGGGGACGTCGTACCGCGTTGCTCCGTCTGGGTCGTCTTCCTGATCGGCCAGGTCGAGCATCGAGGCACGGCGGCCCGCCGACCTGGCGGCTCCGTTCTCCGCCGCCGACATCACCGGCGCGCTGAGCATGGCGGCCAGCCCGGCCGACCCGACCGCGCCCGAGTCGACGTCGGTGTCGTAGGCCAGCATCTCGGTGTCCGCGTCCCAGGCGGGCGACTCATCGTCAGAGCCAGGGCCGTCATCCGGGTCGGACCGCGCGTCCGGGTCGTAGCGCGCGTCCGGGTCGGAGCGGGGCGCCGGCTCGGCGCGCCCGGGCCTGGGCGTCGCGCCGCCGGCCTTCGGCGCCGCCCCGGTCGCTGAGGTGCCGCCAGTCGTGGTCCCGCCAGCGGTGGTCCCGCCAGCGGTGGTCCCGCCAGCGGTGGTCCCGCCAGCGGTGGTCCCGCCAGCGGTGGTCCCGCCAGCGGTGGTCCCGCCAGCGGTGGTCCCGGTCCCGCCCGGGAGGGCGAACGGCCGGGACGAGCTCGAGCTGCCCGCCCGGCCGTTCCGGCTCTCATCGAGGCCGGCGGCGATGACCGTGACCCGCACCTCGTCTCCGAGGGCATCGTCGATGACCGCGCCGAAGATGATGTTCGCGTCCACCGCGGCGGAGTTGGCGACGAGCTGGGCGGCCTCGTTGATCTCGAAGAGCCCCAGGTCCGAGCCACCCTGAATCGACAAAAGGACGCCGTGGGCGCCGTCGATGCTCGCCTCGAGCAGCGGGCTCGAGATCGCCATCTCGGCCGCCGCGACGGCGCGGTCATCGCCGCGCGAGGAGCCGGTGCCCATCAGCGCCGAGCCCGCGCCCGACATCACGGACTTCACGTCGGCGAAGTCGAGGTTGATCAGCCCGGGGGTGGTGATGAGGTCCGTGATGCCCTGGACACCCGAGAGCAGGACCTGGTCCGCGGCCTTGAACGCGTCAAGCACGCTCACGTTCCGGTCAGAGATCGAAAGCAGGCGGTCGTTGGGGATGACGATCAGCGTGTCGACCTCGGCGCGCAGCTTCTCGATCCCGGCTTCCGCCTGGACGATACGGCGCTTGCCCTCGAACCCGAACGGCCTGGTCACGACCCCGATCGTGAGCGCGCCGAGCGAGCGCGCCACGCTGGCCACCACGGGTGCGCCGCCGGTGCCCGTGCCGCCGCCCTCGCCGGCGGTGACGAACACCATGTCAGCGCCCTTGAGGACCTCCTCGATCTCCTCGCGGTGATCCTCCGCGGCCCGGCAGCCGACGTCCGGGTTGGCACCGGCGCCCAGCCCTCTGGTGAGCTCGCGCCCGACATCAAGTTTGACATCGGCATCGCTCATGAGCAGCGCCTGGGCGTCAGTGTTGATCGCAATGAACTCGACGCCCTTGAGTCCCTCTTCGATCATGCGATTGACGGCGTTGACGCCGCCACCGCCGATTCCGACGACCTTGATAACCGCTAGATAGTTCTGCGGTGCTGCCACGAGGACGGTACCTTTCCGCTCGTTTTACCTTGCCATGTCAACGGGTAATCCGCTGCTTTTCGCTTGCGCGCCTCGGATCCGCCGATTATGGCCCTGGGCTTGGGAAACGTCCGCCATGGTGGTGGTGCGGAATTCACCGCCAGGGCCTCGTCCCTCACCGTCCAGGTTTCACCTTCAGGTTAAGATTTAGAGTTTTGTCGTCCGTACGATTGATACGGACAGTAGGGTCGGACGGGACCGGGGTCAACTCGCCACGCGAGAAGCGGCCAGCGTGTTGCGGATTAGCGGCTCCGGCCCGGTCTGCGCGCGCCCTCAGTTGGTCATTGCCGTCCCCGGCGCGCTTACGTCGTAGTAGCGCGCGTGCGTGGGCATGAGCACGGCGAGTTCTTTGGCCTTTTCCGAGGCATCGCCAACTCCTCCCCACAGAATCGTTACCCCGCTCGAGAGCTGGAGCGTCACCTGATCGGGGGTCGACGCGGTTATCGATGCCACCGAACGCCGCACCTGGGCCGGGAGTTCTCCCAGCACGGCCGCGGCGGCCGCGACATCAGGGTCGCCGCGGAGCGAGGCGACGGGAGCCGTCGTCAGGTAGAGCGGGAGCCGCGAGGGCCGGTGCGCCGCCCAGAGCACGGTCACCCCGTCAGGGTCCACGAGGTCGAACCCGCCGCCCGCGGCGGTGACCGCGAGCGACGGCGTCCTCTCGCGCACCGCGATGATCACCCGGTCCGGCCAGGACTTGGTGACATGCACGCTCTGGACCTGCGCGATGGCCGAGACCCGCGCCGCGATCTGGCTGGTGTTCAGGCGGATCAGCGGCGTGCCGAGCCGTACGCCAGCCACCTCGAGGACTTCGGCATTCGGCACCAGGTGCGTGCCGGTGATGACCACCGAACGGACGGCGAGCAGCCGGGAGCCGAGCAGTGCCCAGGCCGCGCCGCCCACGACTGCCGCCAGAGCCAGAACGGCGAACGCGACGCGCCAGGAACGGCGTGGTCCGCGTCGTCCCCGGGGTCTGGCGGCGCGGGGAGGCGGGCTGACCCGGGCTGGGCTGCTCACTCGTCCCGCCTCCTGAGGGCCTCGACCAGCTGCGGGCCGAGCGCCGTGACGTCCCCGGCCCCCATGGTGAAGACCAGGTCACCCGATCTCGCGATCCTCGCGATCAGCGGTGCGACCTGCGCGCGGTCCGGCACGAACCGCGCGCGCCCGCCGGGGACCTCGTCCGCGATGAGCGCGCCGGTCACGCCGGGTTCGGGGTCCTCGCGGGCCGCGTACACGTCGAGCACGACGGCCTCGTCCGCCAGCCCGAGCGCGGCGCCGAACTCCGGGGCGAAGATCCTGGTCCTGCTGAACAGGTGCGGCTGGAAGACGGCGATCACCCGGCCGCCCGCCGCAATGTCTCGCGCGGCGCGCAGGTCGGCGGCCAGCTCGGTCGGGTGGTGCGCGTAGCTGTCAACCACCCGTACACCGCCTGCCTCGCCCTTGAGTTCCATCCGGCGCCGCGCGCCACGGTAGGCCGCCAGCGCCGCGGCGACCCGCGGCGGCGCGAAGCCGAGCTCGACGGCCGTGGCGAAGGCGGCGGCGGCGTTCAGCGCGTTGTGATGGCCGGGGACGTGCACGGTCATCACGGAAAATATTTCGCCGAACGGACTGTGGTCAGCGGTCACAGTCAGGCTGACGGCCATCCCGTCGGGCCGGACATCGCCGAGCCGGTAATCGGCCTGGCACGACTCGCCGTACCTGCGCACCCGCGCCGGGTCCAGGCGAGCCGCGACCTCCTCGGCGCCCGGGTCGTCTGCGCAGGTCAGGACCATGCCGCTGGCGCTGCGGCCGAACGTGGTGAACGCGTCCTTGATGTCCGCGAGGCTCGCGTAGTTGTCCAGGTGGTCCGCTTCGACGTTGGTGATCACGGCGACGTCGGGCGACAGCAGGAGGAACGACCCGTCGCTCTCATCGGCCTCGGCGACGAAATCCATCCCCGCGCCGTCCTCTGCGCCGAGCCCGGTCTCGGTGAGCACGCCGCCGACGACGTAGCCGGGGTCGGCTCCGCATTCGCGGAGCACCGTGGTGAGCATCGACGTCGTGGTGGTCTTGCCGTGCGTGCCGGCGACCGCGATGACGCGGCGCCCGGCCATGACCGAGGCCAGCGCGGCGGCCCGGTGCAGCACCCGCATCCCGCGCCTGGTCGCCTCGGTCAGTTCCGGGTTATCCGCGCGGATCGCGCTGCTCACCACCAGCGTGTCCCCTGGCCCGAGACCGCCGAGGTTGCCGCCCGCGTGCCCGACGTGCACCAGGGCGCCCTGGGCGTGCAGGTCGTCCAGCACCGCGGAGGGCATGGCGTCACTGCCCGACACGCAGATGCCGCGGGCCAGCATGATCCGCGCGATGCCCGACATGCCCGCGCCGCCGATCCCGGTGAAGTGCACCCGCCCGAGGCCTACGGCGGGCACCGGTTCAGTCGGCGTGATCAGGCCCTTGACCCCCAGGGTCCCCACCCGCGTCCTCCACTATCGTCATGACCGCCTCGGCGAGTCGGCGGTCGGCGTCACGGCGCCCCAGCGACGCGGCCGCCTCTGACATGTCCGCCACCTGGTCGATGTTGACCAGCACGGGCAGCAGGGTGTCGCGGATCCACTCGGGGGTCAGGTCGGCGTCGGAGACCAGCATTCCGCCGCCGTGCTGGACGATCGGCAGCGCGTTCAGCCGCTGCTCGCCGTTGCCGATGGGCAGCGGCACGTAGGCGGCGGGCAGGCCGACCGCGGTGAGCTCGGCGCAGGTCATCGCGCCGGCCCGGCACAGCGCGAAGTCCGCCGCCGCGTAGGCCAGGTCCATCCGGTCGATGTAGGGCGTGGCCACGTACGGCACGCCGGTAGCGGAGACGGGCGCATCGACGCCGTTGCGCGGGCCGATGACGTGCAGCACCTGGACGCCGGCGGCCTTGAGCCACTCGGCCGCGCCGAACACCGCCAGGTTCAGCGAGCGCGCCCCCTGCGAGCCGCCGGTTACCAGCAGCACGGGCAGGTCGGGGCGCAGGCCGAAATGCGCGCGGGCCTTGTCGCCGACCGCCAGCCGGTCCAGGTCGGCGATCTCGTGCCTGATCGGTATGCCGACGTACGTGCCGTTCCTGAGCTGGGTGTCCGGATGACCGGTGAAGACGTGCGTGGTGAACCTGGCCCCGATCCGGTTGGCCAGGCCCGCCCTCGGGTTCGCCTCGTGCACGACGATCGGGATCCTGCGCCGCCTGGCGGCCAGGTAGGCGGGAGTCGCGACGTACCCGCCGAAGCCGACAAGGATCTCGGCCCTGGTCCGGTCGATCACGGCGGCGGCCGCGTTGACGGCGCCCGCCAGCCGTCCGGGGACCGTGAGCAGCCCGGGCGTCATCGTCCTGGGCATCGGCACCGCGGGGATGAGCTCCAGCGGGTACCCGCGCAGCGGGATCAGCCGCGTCTCCAGGCCGCGTTCGGTGCCCAGGCAGGTGACCTCGGCGCCGGAGTCAAGGCGCATCACGGCGTCGGCCACCGCCAGTGCTGGTTCGATATGGCCGGCCGACCCGCCGCCCGCAAGCAGTACCCTCATGCCTCGTCCTCGAACTGCCGCCGTCTATCGTCGGCGCTTTGCCAGACCGAGCCAGCTTAGAACGCGCAGCGGCCAGCCGGGGCCGCGTGCGGCCAAAGCCTCCTGGGCGCCCGGCTCCAGCCTGGCGAACGACATCAGCATGCCGAGCGCGACCAGGGTCACCAGCAACGACGACAACCCGGCGGAGATGAGGGGCAGCGGCACCCCGACGACCGGGACGACGCCGATCGCCACGCCGATGTTCACCGCCGCCTGCACCACGATCCACACGGTGATGGCGGTCGCCGCCAGCCGGGCGAACACGTCGGGAACGCGGCGGGCAATGCGCAGCCCGGCGAAGGCCAGCCCGCCGTACAGGAAGGTCACGCACAGCGTGCCGACGAGCCCGAGTTCCTCGCCGATGATGGCGAAGATGAAGTCGTCGGTTGACTCAGGGACCCAGCCCCATTTCTCCCGGCCGGCGCCGAGGCCGACGCCGAAGATGCCGCCCGATCCGACCGCGTACTGGCTCTGGATGCGCTGCATGTTGACGCCGGTAGCGCTGCCCTGCGGGCCGAGGAAGCCGGCGAGGCGGCCAAGGCGGTACTTCTCCGTCACGATCATGAGCCCCACGGCCAGGGCCATCAGGATCAGCATCCCGCTGAATATGCGCCCCGGCGCGCCGATCACCCACAGCAGCGCCAGGAAGATCACCAGCAGGATGAAGGTGGTGCCCAGGTCGTCGCCGGTCATCACGAGCAGGCTCAGCACGGCCGCACCCGGCATGAGCGGTACCAGCATGTGCCGCCAGTCGGTCAGCAGGCCGAGCTGGTCCTTGCGGGCCAGCAGGTCAGCCCCCCACACGACCAGCGCGAGCTTGGCTATCTCGGACGGCTGGATCTGCTGTCCGTCGATGGAGATCCACCGGGCCGCGCCGTTCTCCGCCACCCCGACGCCGCGGATCAGCGTGAGGCAGAGCCCGACCACCGCGAGCGCGAGCAGCGGGTAGGCGAAGACCCGGAACAGCCTGGGCCGCGAGCGCGCCGCCAGCCACATCAGCGGCAGGCCGACCGCGGCGCCGAGCAGTTGCTTCTTGAAGTCGGTATACGGGGAAAGGCCCGCGCTCAGGTCGGCGACGGACGCGGTGGACTCCACCATGACCAGGCCGAGCCCGAGCAGCAGGACGGTAATGCCGAGAACCAGGTAGTAGGAGGTAAGCGGGCGGTCAAGCAGCGCGCGCCAGGTACCGATCCGGTCGCGCACGTCGCCCAGGCCCGGCAGGCCCAGCCGGTTACGCCCCGGTGACTCCAGGCTCGGCAGGCCGGGGTCGTCCTGGAGGAGCATGGTCCAAGTCTGTTGGCCGACCGGCAGCAAAACAGGGACATCCGCCGCGTGTCGCCCGTGATTTCAGCTCCGTGATTTCAGCTCCGTGATTTCAGCTGGGGGTCCAGGTGCGGCCGCCGTCGGCGGTCCGCCAGGTGGCGTTGCCGAGGACGAGCCAGCCGTGGTTCGCGTCGCTGAAGCCGAGCAGCGGCTCGGCGGCCGAGTCCGCCGGGATCTCCAGCCGGATGCTGGAGCGCAGCCAGGTCCGCCCGTTATCGGTCGTCCGGGCCAGGGACAAGACGACCACCGTCGTGTGGCTCGAATAGCCGAGATCCCAGGCGAACCCTGTTCCCGGGTTGATCACCTGCACGTCGCCCGCAGGAGTCGCGGCCGGCAGGAGCCGCAGCGGCCCGCCGTCGGTCACCGCGACGCGCTGGGCGAAGCTCGCGGTGTCGATGACCAGCCAGCCGGACCACCGGCCCGACCCGTCGTACGCGAAGCTGGCCGGGCCCTGCAACGTGTCGCCGCCGAACGGCAGCAGGGCACCGCGGGTCCAGTTCAGGCCGTAGTTGCTCGTGGTCCACATCCGCACGGGGGCACTGCCGCTGCCGGGTTCCCACGGGGTCCCGCCGGTCACGGTGAGCAGGAGGCCATGCCCGTCGGCGGCCATCCACGGCCCGTCGATGGCCGTGTTGCCGCCGGGCAGCGGCCCGTAGGGCTCCCAGATCGAGCCGCCGTCCGAGGTGGCCCACAGCTGCCAGGGCGCCGGGGCGTCGGGCTGGTACGCGGCGGCGACACCGTCCTCGCTCGACCAGAAGTCCAGCTGGGTCACCACGCCGGGCAGGTGGGAGAGCTCACTCCAGCTCCGCCCGCCGTCGTCCGAGCGCAGGACGGCTCCTGCGTCGGCCTGGTCCTGCGCGGCCAGGGCCGTCGTCGAGCTCAGCGCGTCGACCAGCCCGGCGGGAGCAGGGGCGGGAAGCAGCTGGGTCCAGTCCTGACCCGCGTCGTCGGTGCGGGACAGGACGCCCTGGTCGCTGAGCGCGTAGGCGACGTCCTGGCTGACCGCGGCCAGCGCGTCGACCTGCGCCAGCTGCCACGGCGGCAGCGACTGCCACCCGGACGGGCCGTACTGGTACACCACGCCGTACGGAGGCCCGCAGGCGGCAGCGTTCCGGCCGGTCGCCGCCAGGGCGGTGCCGTCCGGGGCGGCGGAGAACACGATGCCGTCACTGCCGCACTCATCCGGGTCGGTGTCGGCCAGGTCAACCGCGCCCCAGGTCCGGCCGCCCGTGCTGCTGTGCAGCAGTTCGGCCGCGGAGCAGCCGTGCATCGCGCAGCTGAGCTGGTCGAACACGCTCGCCCAGGCCAGCCCGGAGGGATCCGCGACCAGGGTGAGCTGCACCTCGGGCGACAACGCGCCGAGGTTGGCGAGCTGGCCGAGCAGATGCCAGGCGTGCCCGCCGTCGGTGCTCGTGACGAACTTGACGTCGGAGGGGCTGGGCCCGCTGGCGGCGAAGTTGCTTGGGACCACCTCGGCCGCCCAGAGCTGCCCCGTGGCGTTCGCGGTGGCGAACTGCGGCCCGGCGCCGCTGAGCACCTTCGTCCAGTGCGCGCCGCCGTCGCGGCTGAGCAGTATCTGGCCGGGGCAGTGCGTGAGCCCGAGGTCGGCCAGGCAGCTGTCCGACGTGGCCAGGCCTACGCCGCCGGGAAAGAACTGGACCTGGTTCACGGCCTTGGGCAGCGTGGCGGCCACGCGCCAGCGCTGGCCGCCGTCGGCGGTGGCCAGGAGCTCCCTCCCGCAGGTCGCCTTGGGTGCCTGGCAGGCGATCAGCGCCCAGGCGTGCGCGGGATCGGTGGCGCTGATCGTGAGCGGGCTCCCCGCGCCCTGCCACTGCACCTGCCAGGTTGAGCCCCCGGTGCCGGTGTGCCAGATCTGCGCGAGGGCCGGGCCGGCCGTGGTCTTGCCCAGGACCCATCCGGCCGCGGCGGACGGGAAGGCCAGGGCGGTGAACGACGGCGCGGAGCCGGCCGAGACCGTGGCGCCGGCCGGGACCGCCGAGAAGGATGCCGCGGCCAGCAGGGCGCACGCTCCGGCCGCCAGGGCAGCCACGAATCCAGAGCGTCGCGGCATCGGCCACCTCCAGGTCAGCTGGGCGCAAACCATACGCTTGGGCG
>Ga0335074_10004592_pt1 | contig 19031 bp, 22 predicted proteins | sample Lox_Sample_23_FD_206715 | JGI IMG/M metagenome (GOLD analysis project Ga0335074, IMG submission 206715) | Soil microbial communities from Loxahatchee National Wildlife Refuge, Florida, United States - Lox_Sample_2.3 | ecosystem: Environmental > Terrestrial > Soil > Wetlands | place: USA... | reverse complement strand
CGGGCGCGGGAGGCGCGGTCAGTTCTTGCGGCCAGTGAAGGCCAGGGTGACGCCGAGCCCGATCATGGCCAGGCCACCGGCACCGCCCACCAGCCCGAGCCGCCGCGGGTCCCGGGTGAACCAGGACCGCACAGTGCTCGCGGCCATCCCGTAGCAGCAGTCCGAGGCCAGGCCGATGGTCACGGCCAGCGCGCTCAGGATCAGCATCTGGACGGGAACGTGCCCGGCGGCCTGACGCCTGCGATTTTCGCATGACAGTACGTATTCTGGAATACGCTATGTCAAGCCAATGCTAGGGTGATGATCGTGGCCACCCGGAAGTACGAGCAGCGCCTGCGGGCGGATGCGGCGGCGGAAACACGGCGCCGCATTCTCGACGCGGTCTACCAGCGGCTGCGTGAGGCGCCTTCGGAGCCGGTCAGCATCGATCGCATCGCCCGTATGGCCCGCGTCGCGCGGCCCACCGTCTACCTGGTCTTCGGCTCACGCGCCGGATTGTTCGAGGCGATCGGGGCGGATCTGCAGGAGCGCGGCGGGTTCGATCGCATGCTGCAGGCCGCGGCTCACCCCGACGCGCGCGAAGCCCTGCGCGGGGGGATCCGCGGCGTCGTGGAGATGTACGCGGCTCATCGGGACGTGCTGCGAGTGCTGTCCTCGATGGCCCTGCTTGACGCCACTGCGGTCGGCGGCGCGATCCAGCAGATGGAGCAAGGCCGGGTGGGCGGAATGGCCCGCCTCGCTCAGCGCCTGGCTGACCAGGAGGCGCTGCGCGCCGACGTCACCGCCGGCCAAGCCGCTGACCTGCTATGGCTGCTGACGAGCTTCGACAGCTTCGACCTGCTGTACACCGGCCGGGATCTGTCCATCGAGAAGACCGCGACAACACTGATCACCACCGCCGATCGCAGCCTTTGCCGCTGAGTGCGTGACGCTCTCGCGTCCCGCCCCTGACCATCAAGCGCATCCGTCCGGGAGGGTCTCATGCCCAGAGCAACGGCGATCGTCAACGCGAGGGTCTTTGACGGCACCCGGCTGCGGGACTGGACGTCAGTCCGGTTCGCCGGCGGCATCATCACCGACTGCGCTGCCGGTCCCACTGCCCAAGACGGCGACGAGGTGATCGACGCGGAGGGCGGCACCATCCTGCCGGGGCTGATTGACTCGCACATCCACCTGGTGCCCGGCGCTCTGGCGCAGGGGCTCACCTTCGGTGTGACCACCGCACTGGACATGTTCAGCCAGGCCGATGTGATGGCCATGGCCAAGCAGCAAGCGGGCGCCCGGCCGGACGCGGCCGACGTGCGTTCTGCGGGGATTGGTGCCACTGCGCCGGGCGGGCATCCCTCGATGATGTACGCCCCGTTCCCGACCTTGACCGGCCCGGAGCAGGCCGGGCAGTTCGTCGCGGACCGGGTCGCCGAAGGCTCGGACTATCTGAAGATCTTCGGACCCTCGGGCACAGCGGGTCCGCGGACGATGCCGTCTTTGGACCTGGACACGATCACCGCGCTGACCAGGGCAGCGCATAGTCGCGGGCTCGTGGTCGTCGCGCACATCAATTCCGCGGCCGGGGTGGGCGAGGTCGTGTCCGCGGGCGTCGACGTCGTTGCGCATGTGCCCGTGGACGGCGAACTGGACAGAGCCCTGGCCGAGCGAATCGCCGAGGCCGGAATCGCGGTCGGCCCGACGCTGGCAACCATCGAGAACGTCCTGGGCGAACCGGGCGGGGCCGCTGTGGCCGCAGACCCGCGACTCGCCGGGGCACTTGGGGACGCACAGGCGCGGCGGCTGACCTCTGGCGCATCAGGGCGGCGTGGGCAGGAAATGCCGCCCTATTCCCGTGCTGAGGAGAATGTCGGCCGCCTGGCCGACGCGGGCGTCACGATCCTGGCCGGCACCGACGCCCCGAACCCAGGAACCGTGTTCGGGGCAAGTCTGCACCGGGAGCTGGAACTGCTCGGCCGCTGCGGCATTACGCCCGCCCAGGCGCTGAACGCCGCGACCGCCGCTCCGGCACGAGTGTTCAACCTCGCCGACCGCGGGCACACCGCACCTGGTCAGCGCGCAGACCTCATGCTCGTATCCGGCGACCCGCTGTCCGACATCACCGCGACCCGGGCCATCGAACGGATCTGGCGGGCAGGCGTCCTATGTGACCGACGTGCGTTCGTCGCCAGCGCGGCCGAGGCGGAAGAACTTGATGCCTTCGACGCCCGGGTCGCCAAGGTCGTGGCGGCCGTCCGCGAACGCCGGTACGGCTTCGACCCGGCCAAGGCCGGCTGACACCGGACCGGGCCAAGCGCTGGAACGCCGGGCCAAGTGCTGGAACGCGCGGCGCGGGCTCCGGAACGAGGCGTGGTGCAGCCCCGCCGAGCGGGCTGCACCGTACGCTCGTTCTCCTCGTTCAAATGGCTGGGCGCCTGCAGGACTATTTCGCGCTACGCCGGCGCCAGCCGAAACCATCCGAGCGGGTCCGGGTGGCGGTGAAGGTGTCGAACTCGAGCGGGGTCGGGTACGGGCCCGAGCCGGACCAGGCCGAGGTGTGGTAGTAGGTGAAGGTCATCGTGGTCTTGTCGCCGGGGAAGCGACCAGGGTCCACGTCGAAGACGCCGATTCCCCACGGGTAGGTGGCGTTGGGGTCGGTGACCGCGGACCACGGCGCATCCTCGGTCTCGATCTCGGTCCCGGAGACGTTGACGCCCTCCTCCGGTTCGTTGTCCGCGGTGTCCGTCATGTAGACGTCGTCGTGGCCGTGGGTGCCGCCGGTGCCGATTACCAGGTGGACGAGGCCCAGGTCGGAGTCCACGTTGTTCAGGTCGGTGCTGACCACGTGCGGCCGCAGGATGGTGTCGGGGTCGGTGCCCTTCACCACGTAGCTGCGCTCGTAGTCGTGGTCGTGGCCGGCCAGCACGAAGTCGACGCCGTACTGGTAGAACAGCGGCATCCAGTTCTGGCGGATGCCCAGGTCGGAGCCTTCCGCGTCAGACGTGGACATGGCCGGCTGGTGCATGACGACAACGATCCAGTCGACCGAGTGGTCAAACGACGCCTCGCGCAGCGTCCTCTCCAGCCACCGTTCCTGCGCGCCGCCGGAGTAGCCGGTCAGGATCTGGTTGTCGCCGGTGCTCAGGTAGGTGCCGGTGTCGACCTGGTAGCAGACGTCGTTGTTGTCCAGCATGACGAACAGCACCGAGCCGATCTGGAAGCTGTACCAGTTGCCCTCGAAGTCGCCGGAGCCATTGTCCGGCAGGGCGAAGCGGGTCTGGTAGGACAGGTACCCCTGCGGGCCGTTGCCGGGCTCGTTCTCATGGTTGCCCAGCGTCGGCATCCACGGCCGGTTCGCGGCCGAGAGCTGCGTGTTATCGAAGTACTCCGCCCAGACCTGCGGCTGGGTCAGCTGGTTGGAGTTGGCGTAGGACAAGTCGCCGTTGACCAGGTGCACGACCGGGTCGAATAGCTCGACCGACGCGGCGGTCGCCTCGGCGTTGAGCGACGCCTTGTTGTAAGCGGTGTCACCGCAGGCGATGTCGCCGACGCTGGTGAAGCGGAACGGCACACGGCCCTCGGGCGCGGTGCGGAACGCGCCGGAGACCTGGGTCTCGCCGTCGCTGACGATCCGGTACACGTAGGCGGTGTCGGGCTGCAGGCCCTCGATCCGGGCGTGCTGGGCAATCGTCTGGATGCCGTTGTTGGAGTCGGTGTACGTGCGGGTCTCGGCCGGGATTCTGCGGCCGAAGCCTCCGGCCGCGGTGCCGACCATCACGGTCGGGTTCGACACCGAAGTCGGGGTCACCCAGGACACGGCGATATCACGGGCTGGGTCCTGGCCGAAGGTCAGGTGAACCTGCTCAGCCGTGACTGTGTCGGCCTTGGCGGCCTGCTGCCACAGGACCGGGCTGCTGGCTACAAGAAGACCGCTGGCAGTGATGCCGACACCGCCGATGAACGACCGGCGTGAGACACCGGCACGCTCCATACTCTGCGTCATTGCTGTCCTTCCCGGGCATTCGACAAAACAAGGAAAATGCTCCCGGTCTGGAAGGTCGGGAAGCCAAACTGAAGGTTGACACCCCGTTAACTGTTACAGCCGTTAGAGACCGGCTGTAACAGAGACGAGAGTCCTGGCACGTGCCGCGATGTCCGCGAGTGACCGTGAAGGTCCGTGGCAGATCACCTGACCGGACGCAACAGGCACGATCTTCAGCCCCGGTTGGGGCTCAGGCACGCTCAGTGCCGGATGAATGAGGCGGGGAACAACTCATGATGTGGATCGAAGCCGGGAAGAACACGCAGGTTCGTGCATTTGGGCTGGTGAGGAGGACAGGACTCATGACCGCTGCGGCTGAAGACGACGAGTCCGTGCGGGTGCTGGATGAGGACGATGGAGTCGAGCTGCTGGCCTATCTGGTGACCGCCGCCCGGACTCAGGCAGACGAGGCGGCCGAGTACGCGCCGATGCGCCTGCTCACTGCGGCGGGCCGGCTGGCCGAGATGATCGAGCCGAATGCGAGCGCCACGCTGCGGCCTCTCTTGCGCGATGTCCGGCAGGGATGCTCGGAAACAGCCGTCCAGGCTGGCGACCCGGAGGGATACGTTGAACGGCTCGACGCCCTGTGCCGCACCGTCGCCGAATACCTGGTGCGCTCGCTGGGCCTGGACAGGTCGCCGTGAACGACGCCGTGCTCCACGCGATCCGTACCCGCCGCGTCGTGCGGGCCCTGACCGATGCTCCGGTCGGGCACGATCAGCTCCGAACCGTACTCGATAGTGCTCGCTATGCTCCCCATGCCGGGAACCGGCGACTTCACCGATATGTCGTCGTCAGCCGGCCCTCGCTCCTGCGCGCGGTGCGAATGGTCTCACCTGGGATGATTCCGCGCCCGATGGCCGTGATCGTCCTATGCGTCGATTGGGCACAGGTGCACAACTACGGCTTCTCGCCGGCCAACCCCGGGCCTTACATCGACGTGGGCACCGCGGCGGCCACCCTGCTGCTCGCGGCGCACAGCATCGGGCTGGGGGCCGGACCGGTCACCTCCTTCAGCCGCGCAGCCCTCGCCACGATCCTCAAGCTGCCCACAGGGGTGCGTCCCGAGCTGATCATCTGCCTCGGCCACGCGGCCGCCGGACAGCCACCCGCCATGCGACGCCAGGGCGGGCCCAAGTGGGACGACCTCATCCAGTGGGAGCGTGGCTGACCCGCCCATCAGGATCAGAGCTCGGTGAGCTTCTTGCGCAGGAAGGCTCGTTCTCGTTCGTTGCTGGCGAGTTCGGCGGCGGCCCGGTATGCCGCTGCCGCCTCGGTGGTGCGGCCTAGCCTGCGCAGCAGGTCCGCCCGTGCCGCGGGCAGCGGATGGTAGCCGCGCAGCGCCTCGCCGCGCAGTGCGTCGAGGGCAGCCAGGCCGGCCTGCGGACCGTCGCGCATCGCCACGGCCACTGCCCGGTTGAGCTGGACCACCGGCGATGGTGAGAGGTGTGCCAGTACGTCGTAGAGGGCCACGATCTGCGGCCAGTCGGTCGTGGTGGTGCTGGCCGCCTCGGCGTGCACGGCCGCGATCGCGGCCTGTATCGCGTACGGGCCGGTGCCGGGCCCGCGCAGGGCGGCGACGACCAGGTCGCGGCCCTCGGCGATGCGGTCGGCGTCCCACCGGCCCCGGTCCTGGTCTCCGAGCGAGACCAGCTCTCCGTCCGCGTCGGTGCGGGCCGCGCGGCGGGCGTCGACCAGCAACAGCAAGGCCAGCAGGCCGCTCACCTCGGGTTCGGCGGGCAGCAGCCGATGCAGGATCCGGGCCAGCCGGATGGCTTCGTCGGTGAGGTCGGCCCGCAGCAACTCCCCGCCCGTGCTGGCCGCGTAGCCTTCGGTGAAGATCAGGTAGAGGACGCCCAGCACCCCCGGCAGGCGGCGGGCCAGCTCGTCGCGGCCGGGGACCCGGAAAACGATCCGCGCGTCACGGATCTTGCGCTTGGCCCGCACGATCCGCTGCGCCATCGTCGCCTCGGGCACCAGAAACGCGCGCGCCACCTCGGGGGTGGACAGCCCGGCCAGGCACCGCAGCGTCAGCGCGGTCTGGGCCTCGACCGGCAACGCCGGGTGGCAGCAGGTGAAAAACAGCCGCAGCCGCTCGTCGGGGAACTCCTCCTGGACATCGCCGACGCCCTGCCCGAATGCCTCCGCCGCATGCTGCTGCGCCTCGACCTGCATGATCGCCAGGCGGGCGGCGTAGGCCCGGTCCCGCCGCAACCGGTCGACGGCCTTGCGCCGCGCGGTGGTCAGCAGCCAGGCCACCGGTGTCGCCGGCACCCCGTCCACGGGCCAGCACTCCAGCGCCGCCTCGATGGCCTCGGAAGCCGCGTCCTCGGCGAGGTCGAGATCACCGAACTGGCGCACCAGCATGGCCAGCAGCCGGCCCCGCTCCTCCCGGAACACCGCCTCGACGCAGCCGGCCGCCCACCCACCGGTCATGACAGGCCGAACTCCTGGATCGGGCGCACCTCGACCCGCCACGCCCTGGCCCCGGGGCAGCGGGCTGCCCAGTCGATCGCGGTGTCGAGATCGGGCAGGTCCAAGATGTAGTAGCCGCCGAGGTACTCGCGCGTCTCGGCGAACGGCCCGTCGGTGATGATGCGCTCCCCGGCCCTGTTCACCTGGACGGAGGTGGCGATCTCGAAGGAATCCAGCACGTTGCTGTCGACCATGACACCCGCGTCGCAGACGGCCTTGTGGTAGCCCATGAACGCCTCCATCAGGCCCTGGTCCTCTTCGCCCGTCACCGGATCGGCGTCCTTGCTACCGATGATCAGCAGCATGTACTTCATTGTGAGACTCCTCATCTGCAGGTTCGCGTGCCGCTGGAGCGCGGCAACACAGAGATGACGAACGGCAGGGCAGCGGATCGACAGCCCGCCACAAACTTTTCAAGGCCTTCCGATCCGACGTCGGCCGCCCTCTCCCCCGGCCCGCCTCTCCCCCGGCCCGCCGAGCACCTCAGTCCAGCGGCCTGCGGTAGGAGGTCCAGGCCGAGACGACCTCGAAGCCGGCCCGGCTGTAGATGCTGACCGCGCCGGTCGGACTGTCGGAGTCGACGCCCAGCGTCGCCCGCTGCTGGCCGTCCGCAGCCGAGGCAATCATCACCTCGGCGAGCAGCGAGCCGGCCAGCCCCTGACGGCGCCAGGCCCGCCGGGTTCCTATCTCGTTCATCCGGATCCGCCCCGGCGTCTCCTCCCCCGCCAGGACATAGCCGGCGACCTGGTCACCGTCCAGGGCCAGGCGGCTCAGATCCGGCCGGAAGCCAGGCCCGTACAGATCCTGCTCCGACCAGTCAGCCAGGCTGGTGAGCTCGAAGTCGAAGTGATCGGCCATCGCCTCGTTATGCGCCGCATACAGCGCGGCCGTGCTGTCGGCCGAGAACGGGACAACCGGCAGGCCCGGGCGTGGCCGCGGGCTAACCGGGGCGCTGAGATCAGCAGCCATCTCATACCAGTACCGGACCGGCTGCATGCCGAACCGCTCGAACAACGCGAACGCCGTCGCTTCGGTGGCGTAGGCATCAGCATCGAGTGACCAGTTCGCGCCCGGCGACAGCTCGTCGCGCAACTGCCCGGCCCGCCTGAACGACCAGCCGAGCAGTTCGCGGCCGAACCCGCGACCGCGCCAGCCGGGCAGCACGCCGCCGAAGCTGTCCACCCGGGCGCCGTCGCCGGCTGGCGGCGTGAGCATCGCCGAGGCCACGATCGTGTCGCCGTTGACGACCAGCCGGGTGTCAGCGGCCGGATCACGAACCAGGCCTGACGTGAACCAGGATCTGACCGCATCCTCGGTAAGGCCCGGATCAGCGCCAGCCGCGACCGCCATCTCACGCATAAAAGCAGTCAAGATGGCTGCATCCGCATCTGCGTAGCTTCGCCAGATAAGATCACTCACGGGCTGAAGCCTAGGAGAGGGTCAGCCGGCCAGCCAGTTCAATCGCTACCTTGCCCGTGGCTTCCGCCACCCGCGCAGTGGCGGCCGGGCCCGGACACGGCGTGCGATATTCGCTATGTTTGTGGGGCTCGCAGGGGGCTTCTCATTCGAGGGACGCGGTCATGGCCGAAGACGAGCAGGCACTGCCAGGCATTGACATCCGCAGGCCCAACATGGCGCGCATGTACGACTACGCGCTGGGCGGCAAGGACAACTTCGCCTCAGACCGGGAAGCGGTGCAGAACCTGTTCCGGTTGGCCCCAGAGAACGCTTACGTTCCCAAGGCCAACCGGCAGTTCCTTGGCACGGCGGTGCGCTTCGCGGCCGAGCAGGGCATCAGCCAGTTCCTTGACCTCGGCGCCGGCCTGCCCAGCCAGGGCAGTACCCACGAAGTGGCTAGGCTGGTCCGGCCCGACGCGCGCGTCGTCTACGTCGATTCCGACCCCGTGGTGCTCACCCATGCCCGGGCGCTGCTGGTCGGGAATGACTCCGGCCTCGCGGTCATCGGCGAGGACATCCGGGACACCGGGCAGATCCTCGAGCACCCCCAGACACGGCGCCTGATCGACTTCTCGCAGCCCGCGGCCGTGTTGTTCGTGGCTGTCCTGCACGGGATCCCGGACGCCGACGACCCGGCCGGGATCGTCGCGGAATACGTGCGGCCGCTGGCGCCGGGCAGCTACGTGATCCTGTCTCATCTCACCAGCGAGAGCCATCCCGCCGATATCGTCGCGAAGAAGGAAGAGGTCTTCGCGAAGTCCGCCACGCCGATGGCGTACCGCAGCCGCGACGAGATCTTGCGGCTCTTCGGCGGGCTCGACCTGGTCGAGCCGGGGCTGACGACCGTGACGCGGTGGCGGGAAGAGCCGACGGACACCCAGTTCGATGCCGCCGGCACCTGGACCCTGGCCGGCGTGGGCCGCAAGAACTAGGCGTGGGCCGCAAGAACTAAGGCCAAAGCCTTCCCGCCACCTCTCCCCCAGGCCGCGCGAACCAGATTCAGTGAGCCGGGACACCGGTCTCGAAGATGGGCCATCCGACCTCGGTGCGCCAGGCGTTCTGGTCGGGAGTGTCGGTGGGGCCGGTGAGGTAGTACTCCCGGATCGGGCCGTCGACGGCGAGGGCGTGGCTGGTGACGTAGGCAGCGAGCGCGCCGTAGGCGAGGTCGATGCCGGCGTGCGAACCTGCGTGCACGACCGTGGCCAGGTCAGTTCCGGGCACGTCGAGCGGGGCGACCCGGCCCATGGGCCGCGGCTGGGACTCGCTCGGCAGGAAGACCGTCGCCTCGCCGCGTTCCTCGGTGAACAGCTCGGCCTGGTAGATCCCGCCACCGGGGCCGGCTGCGGCGATGCCCTGGGCAGCCAGGGTTGCCTTTAGTTCACCCAGCGCTCCCTGGTACCAGGCGAGGGCGTCGTCGCGGTGAATCACCTCGATGATCGCCGCGGCCGAGACGGCGACGGCATGGCGATGCCGGACGGGCGCGGCAGCCGACCGGCGCTCCAGCAGGCCGCGGAGCGTGGCCACGGCGTCCTGGGTACGCGCGAGGCTGGCCTCCAGACGGGTCAGGTGAGCCGAGATCAGCTGGCTGCGCGCCTGGGAATCGGGGGCAGCAAGAACCGCCTGGATCTGGTCCAGAGGCATGTCGAGGTCGCGGAACCGGCGGATTACCTGCGCGGTGGCGATCTGCCCGGTGCTGTAGCGCCGGTAGCCAGTCCCAGAGTCGACGCCGGCTGGCTCAAGCAAGCCGATCTCGTGGTAGTGGCGGAGCATTTTCACGCTCAGGTGCGTCGCGCGGGAGAAATCCCCGATGGTCAGCGTCGGTTCCACCGCCTCAGTCTCGTACCTCCCACGGTGGGAGGGTCAAGCCGCCCCAGGGCTCTTGACCCTCCCGCGGCGGGAACGCCGAGGCTGGAGCCAGCGGCCGGGACCACCGGCCAGCCAGCATCACCCAGGCAAGGGAGTCACGCCGATGACCAGCAATCCAGCCGCCGCACTGCCGCCAGTCGTGGCCGAGCACATTGACGCGGTCAACGCCTTCGACACCGACCGGATCGTCAGCACTTTCGCCCCCGACGCTTACGTGAACGACAACCGCCGCGAAATTCGGGGCGCCGAGGCGATCCGGAAGTTCATCGACAAGGAGTTCGTCGGCGACCACGTCACCATGGAGGTCCGGGAGGTCATCGACCACTACGGCGACATCATCGTCAGGGCGAAGTTCGACGGCACCTACGACAAGACCAACCTGCCCGACGAGCTGGTCATGACCAGCTACTTCGCCGTCCGCGATGGCAAGATCACCAGCCTGGCGGTGATCTTCAACCAGCCCTCGCCGTACTGAGCAGGACGATGGCCAAGGCGGCCTTATCCGATGGCCGGCCCGGGCCGCCCGGGCCGCCCGGGCCGCCCGGGCGGCCCGCTGCACGCTGGCCTGAACCCCGCACAAAGCCCGCTGGCTTACCGCCAGCCGAGTGCGGGCGCCACGTGGGTGAGGATGCTCTCGATGACGTGGGCGTTGTAATCGACACCGAGCTGGTTGGGCACCGTGAGCAGCAGCGTGTCGGCGGCCGCGATCGCCTCGTCCTCCTTGAGCTGCTGGATCAGCACATCCGGCTCGGCAGCGTACGTCCGGCCAAAGATCGCCTCGGTCTTCGCGTCGATCAGCCCGACCTCGTCGGAGTCCTGGTTGCGGCGGCCAAAGTACGCCCGGTCCTGGTCATCGACCAGGGCGAAGATGCTTCGGCTCACTGACACCCGCGGCTCGCGCTCGTGACCGGCCTTCTGCCATGCGTCACGGAATGCCTGGATCTGCTCCGCCTGCTGCGCGTGGAACGGTTTGTCAGACTCGTTGGTGATCAGGGTAGAACTCTGCATGTTCATGCCCAGACCGGCTGCCCAGGCGGCGGTCCGCTGTGACGCGGCGCCCCACCAGATGCGGTCGCGCAGACCTTGCGAGTACGGCTCCACGCGCAGCAGCCCGGGCGGGTTCGGGAACATGGGCCGGGGGTTAGGCTGCGCGAAACCCTTCCCGCGCAGCACCTCAAGCAGCACCTCGGCGTGCCCGCGGGCCATGTCGGCGTCGGTCTCGCCCTCTGGCGGCTGGTAGCCGAAGTACCGCCAGCCGTCGATCACCTGCTCTGGTGAGCCGCGGCTGATCCCGAGCTGGAGGCGGCCGCCGGCGATGAGATCGGCTGCGCCGGCGTCCTCAGCCATGTAGAGCGGATTCTCGTAGCGCATATCGATAACCGCGGTGCCGATCTCGATCCGGTTGGTGCGCGCGCCGACGGCCGCCAGCAGCGGGAACGGCGATCCCAGCTGCCTCGCGAAGTGGTGCACGCGGAAGTACGCCCCGTCCGCTCCTAGCTCTTCGGCGGCCACCGCCAGGTCGATCGACTGAAGCAGCGCGTCCGACGCCGACCTGGTCTGCGAGCCGGGAGATGACGACCAGTGCCCGAACGAGAGAAAACCAATCTTCTTCACCCGCACAGGAACGCGGGCCGGCCAGGCCGCATTCCTGCCGACGCCGGCCCACGGCGGGCTGGCGCCTGCCGCCGTGACAGCGCTGCACCAGCCGCGACTAAGGCGGTGTTCAGATCTGGCCAAGCCCCCCGGAGACGAAGAGGTCGTTGCCGATCATGTAGCTGCTGTCGTCGCAGCTCAGAAACAGGATCCCGGTCGCGATCTCTTCCGCGTGACCCAGCCGGCCTATCGGGATCGTCTCGACGAATCGTTCACGGAGGGCGTCGGCCTCTTCCTCGCTCGAGACCTGACTCTCGATGATCGGGGTGTCGGTCACGCCCGGGCTGAGCACATTGACCCGGATCCCGCGCTGCTTAAGACTGGCAGCCAAGGTCCGGCCAAAGGAACGCACCGCGGCCTTGGTGGCCGCGTACGTCACGTATTCCGGGATGCCGTTGCCGGTGGCAGCAGAGGACACGAGCACGACACGCGACCCCTCCCGAAGTAGCGGCAGGGCCTTCTGCACGGTGAAGAGCGTTCCCCGGGCGTTGATGTTGAACGTCTTGTCGAAATGCTCGGGCGTGACCTGCTCGATCGGCACCAGCTCCACGTGGGCCGCGTTGGCCACCAGCACATCGACATGTCCATGCCGCTCGCCGACGGCGTCGAAGATCCGGTCGAGGTCGTCGAGTTCGGCCACATCACCCCGCACCGCCGAAGCCTTCGGGCCGATCTGCTCCACCGCCTCGTCCAGTGCGGCCTGGTGGCGGCCGGTGATCACGACCTCCGATCCTTCCTTCGCGAATAGCTGCGCGGTGGCGAGGCCGATGCCGCTGCTTCCGCCAGTGATGACGGCAACCTGGCCATCAAGCTTTCCCATTGAGCCTCCATCAGGTGAGCATGGACGCGAAGGGACTCGGTGGGCTAAGGGCTGTCCCTGTCCAAGATCTATACCCGCCCCGGCGACTACGGCACTAGGCCGCGGTCTGTGATGGCAGCTGTGTGGCGTGGACGGGAACGCTGTCGAAGCCGCGCAGAACCAGCAGTGGGCGCCGGACCGGCGGGGCGGCCAGCTCAAGCGCTGGGTACCGCCGGGTCAGCTCCTCGATGGCAATGCGGCCCTCCAGCCGGGCCAGCGAGGCGCCGAGGCAGTGATGCATGCCGAGCGAGAACGACAGGTGCCGGCCGGGATCGGGCCGGTCAATCCGGAACTGGTCGGGCTGCTCGAAGACCCCCGGGTCGTGGTTGGCGCCGCCGATGGACACAATGACGGGCCGGCCCGCCGCGATCACGCTGCCGCCGACCTCGACATCCTCAGTGGCTGTCCGGACGGTCAGCTGGACCGGGCTGTCGTAACGGAGCATCTCCTCAATCGCCGCGGGTACCAGGGCCGGATCCTGGCCGAGCCGGTCCCAGCTGTCCGGGTCGCCCAGCAGGGCGACCGTGCCGTTCCCGATCAGGTTCACCGTGGTCTCGAAACCGGCGACCAGCAGCAGCAAAGCCGTGCTCACCACCTCGCCGGAGCTCAGCCGGTCGCCCTCGTCCTCGGCAGCGATGAGCGCGGACAGGATGCTGTCGTCGGGATTGGCCCGGCGCTCGCGTACCAGGTCCTGCAGGTAGCCGGTCAGCGCCAGCTCCGCCGCGCGGGTCTGCGCCCGCGCGGCCGCCGCCGTCTGGAGGTCCAGGGTTGCGGCCACGTCATGACCCCATGCCCGGAACTGGGCCTGATCCTCAGCTGGCACGCCCAGCAGATGGCAGATGACCGCGATCGGCAGCGGGAAGGCCAGCGCGTCGATCAGGTCGAACCCCGCTGCGCCGTCCGCGGCCGTCAGCAGCCGGGCCGTGACTTCGCGGATCCACGGCTCTAGTCCCGCGATGACTCTCGGGGTGAACGCGCCGGCCACGAGCCGGCGCAGCCGGGTGTGGTCGGGCGGGTCCAGCGTGAGCAGGTCCGCGGCCGGCAGCCCGGCCCGCGGGTCGCCCGGCGGGTAGGACGGCGGCCGGTAGCCGCGCTGGTGCACCGGCGAGCTGCTGAACCGCCGGTCCCGCAGAATGCTCGCCACCGTCGCGTGGTCGGCTGCAGCGAACACCCCGAGCGGGCTGCGCACCAGGCCGCGCTGCCGTACCTGCGTGTACAGCGGGTACGGGTCAGCCTTCGTCGCCGGGAGCATCAGCCGGGCGACCGGATCGCCTCGCCACTGGCACAGCCGCAGCACGGCGGGCTCGACGACGTGGTTCTTGACTCGCTCTCCGAGGCCCATCCCGCACTCCTTCGCCGCTCTGTCATTCTCAATTCATATACCAGTAGTATATGAATTCTGAAGGTATCTGTATTCTTCCGGTATGTCAATATGGCAGAATGGGGGCGTGGCCAGGGTGACCAGAGCGGAGTCCAAGGAGCGCACGCGGCAGCGGCTGCTGGCGGAGGCGCAGCGGCTGTTCCGCGAGCGCGGCTACGCCGCGACGTCGCTGGAGCAGATCGCGGACGCGGCGGAGGTAACCAAGGGCGCCATCTACGGGCACTTCGCCAGCAAGGAGGATCTGATGCTCAGCGCGCTCGAGGCGGCCCCGGCCCCCGATTACTCGACCACGCTGAACGACCAGTCGCGGCCGCTGCGCGAGCGCCTGGCCGAGTTCAGCCGCGCCGTCGCCGCGGAAAACCCCGGGGACACCGATGAGCTGGCGATGTATCTGGAATTCTTCGCCGCGCTGCTGCGCGCCCCGGACGCGCTGAAGCGTTACAGCGACAGCCGCGAGGGCCGGCTCCGGGACCTAGCCGACGCCGATAGTGCCGATAGTGGCGGGCTCGCCGCGGGGGTCACCCCCGTCGAGGTCTGGACCATCGGGCAGGCGATGCTGGTCGGCCTGCAGATCGAAAAGCGGCTGGCCCCCGGCCTTGTCACGCCGGAGGTGTTCGAGCGGGCTTTTGGCCTGCTGGCCGACCTCTACCAGGAGCCACGATGACCGGGGCGGCACCGGGCCGGGAGCGGGAGGCCCTGCTGGAGTGGCTGGGCGATCAGCGCGCCCACGTGCTGGCCATCCTGAAGGGCCTTTCCGAGGAGGACCTGCGGCGGCCGGTGCTGCCGTCGGGCTGGACGTGCCTGGCGATGGTCAGGCACCTGGCCATCGACGATGAGCGGTTCTGGTTCCGTGGCGTGGCCGCGGGCGGCCCGCTCCCCGACGACACCGACTGGCAGGCCCCGCCCGACGAGCCCGCCGAGGCCGTCCTCGACCTTTACCGGCAGGAGATAGCGGCCTCCGACGCGGCCCTGGCCGGGCTCGACCTGGACGCGCCGCCGGCTAACTGGCCGGAGGACTACTTCGGCGACTGGCGGCTGCGCGACGTGCGGGAGATCATTCTGCACGTCATCACCGAGACCGCGGTCCACGCCGGCCACCTCGACGCGGCGCGCGAGCTGCTCGACGGCCGCACTTGGCTGGGGCCGGAGGAGTCCCGGGTCCCCCGCGACGGCTAGCCCGCCGACCCGGCGGCCGGGTCGGCCGGGTAGCTGGCGATCTCGATGAGGTTACCGTCGGGATCGCGGATGTAGATGCTGGTGATGGGGCCGAGAGCGCCCGTGCGGGGTACCGGGCCGTCCTCCACGGGCACGCGCTGCGCGCTCAGGTGCGCAAGCACCTGAGCGGGCGGAGTCGTGGTGATCAGGCACAGGTCCGCGCTGCCCGGCACGGGACAGGAGGCGTGCGGGCTTATCTCCTGCCCGGCCTGATGCAGGTTGATCTTGCTCGTCCCGAACTCCAGGGCTCGGCGCCCGGCGCCGAAGGTAACCGGCCGCATGCCCAGCACCCGCTGGTAGAACCCGGACGTCTCGTCCAGATCGGCGACGGTCAGCACCAGGTGGTCCAGCCTGGCGATGGCAACCGGCGGCACCGGGGTGTCCTGCGGTTCATGGCTCACGTCACGAGTATTACGCCGGCGCCGAGTGGACGCCTGAGCAGCCTCCGCCCGGTCAGAACCGCCGCAGCCGCACCCGGGTGACCGCATGGTCGGCCCCCTTGTGCAGGACAAGGCTGGCTCTGGCCCGCGTGGGCTGGATGTTCTCGATGAGGTTGACCTCGTTGATGGTCTTCCAGATCTGGATGCCGAAGGCGTCGACGTCCTCCAAGCTGACGTCGGCGAGCCGGCGGAAGGGAGACTGCGGCTCGGTGAAGGCGGTGCGCCGCAGCGCGTGCAGGCGGCGCAGGAACCATCGCTGGATGTCGTCGGGCCGCGCGTCCACGTAGATCGAGAAGTCCACGAAGTCGGCGACAGCCAGCGCCCCGGGCGGTGCCGGCTGCAGCACGTTGATGCCCTCGAGGATGAGGATGTCGGGCCGTGACACGGACTGCCGCTGCCCGGGCAGGATGTCATAGGCCAGGTGCGAGTAGACCGGCGCGGTCACTTCCGGCACGCCGGCCTTGACCTGCTGGGCGAAGCGCAGCAGGGCGCGCCGGTCGTAGGACTCGGGGAAGCCCTTGCGGTCGGCCAGGCCGCGCCGTTCCAGCACGGCGTTCGGGTGCAGAAAGTTGTCGGTGGTGACCAGTTCGGTCTGCGGCCGCTGTGGCCAGCGCGAGATCAGGGTCCGGAGCACCCTGGCCGCCGTGGACTTCCCGACGGCGACGCTGCCCGCGACCGCGATGATGAACGGCGTCGGGCGGATCGGCTCGCCCAGGAACGCCCCGACCGTCTCGCGCAGCCCGCCGCTCGCCTGGTAGTACAGGCGCAGCAGCCGGCTCAGCGGCAGGTACACGTCCTCGACCTCGCTGAGCTGAATCGGATCGGCAAGTCCGCGCAGCTCATCCAGTTCCTCGCTGGTCAGCGACATCGGAGTGCTAGCGCGCAGGCCAATCCACGCGCCACGGTCCAGATTCAGATAGGGACCGTCGCCATTACGACCAGGCACCGTCCCAACCTATGACCGGCCCGGCTCGCGGCCGCACCGGGCCAGGGCCCGGCGCCGCATCGGGCCAGGGCCCGGCCATCTAAACGCCGTCGACCCGGCGCCAGCGCGGTGGCATACTGTGCTGCGCAGGACGAGAGGCGCTGCAACGGGTACTCCCGCCACGCTCGTCCTTATCTCCAGCCGGGAAGGGCGCCTCCGATCGAGGAGGTGCTCGTGAACGTTGTCGGCGTGCCCGCACATGGTGGCAGGACGTTCCCGAAGATCGAGCTGCACGTCCACCTGGAGGGCACCGTCCGGGCCCGGACACTGCTGCAGATCGCCAGACGCAACAGCGTGCCGCTGCCCGCGGACTCGGTAGAAGGACTCGCCGGGCTCTATCAGTTCCGCGACTTCGCCCACTTCATAGAGGTATGGCAGCTGACCACCGGGGCGCTGCGCACCGAGCGGGACTTCCGCCAGGTCGTGGTGGACTATGCGGCCGAGGCGGCCAGCCACGGCGCGGTCTACATCGAGGGAATCTTCACCCCAGCCGAGCCGGCCGGGCGCGGATGCGGCTGGGATGAGGTATTCGCAGGCTACTGCGACGGCGCCCAGCAGGCAGCCGAGCAGCACGGCGTCCAGGTCCGGCTGACGCCGGACATCCCGCGCGGGTACCCGCTGGAGATGGCCGAGCTGACCGCCCGGCATGCGGTGGCCTACCGTGACCGCGGTGTGGTAGCCCTCGGCGTGGGCGGCCCGGAGGCTCAATACCCGCCCGAAACGTATGCGCGGGCGTTCGAGATCGCCCGGGACGGGGGGCTCGGATCGGTGCCGCACGCTGGCGAGGCGGCGGGCCCGGTGTCGGTCCGCGGCGCGCTGGACAGCTTGCACGCGGACCGGATCCGGCACGGCATCCGGGCCGCCGAAGACCCCGGCCTGCTGCGGGAACTCGCCGCGCGAGGCGTGGTGCTGGACGTGTGCCCGATCTCAAACGTGCGCACCGGTGTGGTCGGCTCGCTGGCCGAGCACCCGCTGCCCGAGCTGGCCGCGGCTGGTGTCGGCTGCTCGGTGTCCACCGACGATCCGGCGATGTTCGCAACGGACCTGGCCACCGACTACGCAGCCGCAATAGGACTGGGAGTAACGGCCCGGGACTGCTACCTGGCCGGGCAGCGTGGCGCGCTGTGCGACGCGCGGACCAGGAGCGAGCTGCAGCAGGCCGGCGACGCCTTCGACTGGGCCGGGATCGGCCCATGACGCACCAGCCCCCTTTCCTGGGCGCGGGTCCGGGACAGCGCCGCGCCGGATCCATTCCGGCCTACTCGATCGGCTGACGGGCCATGGCGGCCGGCTGGCGGCCGACGAGCAGCCAGCCGGCCGCGCCCGCGGCCCGCGCCAGGCCAGACGGCGGACTGGACGTCCAGGTCACGCTGCCGGCCACGGCGAACGGGCACGGTCCTCTCCCCCATCAATCGCTGACCGCAGGGCGTTAAGCGTCCCTGAACCGGAGTACGCTCCCGCCGGCCAGCAGGGCCACGCCGGCCCAGATGGCCAGGACTCCCAGCCCGCCCCACGGGCTGATCGGCAGGCTGCGCACACCGGTGGTCGCCTGAATGGTCAGCCCGGCGACCGTCGGCGTCCAGCGCTCGAGTCGGTGCTGCCAGGTCGCGTTGGTGACAAAGGCCAGGATGATCGGGAACAGGTAGAGCACGCCCAGTACCGCGCCGATCGACACCGCGGAGTCGCGGATCATGGCCGCGATGCCGAGACTCAGCAGCGCGATCAGGCCCAGGTACAGCACCGAGCCCACCGTGGCCCGCAGCGTGGGCCCGTAGGACAGCGACACGACGTGAAAGCCGCGCGCCGCGGTGAAGCCGTGGCCGGGCAGGATGAGGTGCCCAGCGAGCACCGATCCTCCCGCGGCCAGGGCCCCGGCCACCAGCACCAGGCCGGTGACCACGATCGCCTTGGCCGCGTAGACCAGTTCCCGGCGCGGCATCGCCGCGAGCGTCACCCGGATCATCCCGGTGCTGTACTCGTTGCAGATCGTCAGCACGGCCAGGATCGCCACCACGGCCTGGCCGAACTGGATGCCGGTCAGGCTGAGCTTGGTCGGGTCGACCGCGCACTGCGCGCCCGCCGGGCAGTGGGTGGCCCCCACGGCCGCGACGCCGAGGCCGATCGTCAGCGCCACGACCCCCAGGAGCAGCCAGCCCGGCCCGGAGATCGTGCGCAGCTTGGTCCATTCTGCGTGCAGGGCGTCGAGCAGCCCGGTTCCGGTCATCCGCGGCACGGCCCGGCTGGCCGCCTGGCCCGGCCGACTGGCCTGCACCGCCGCGTTCATGCGTCCCTCCGGCGCAGCACGTAGAAGGCCAGGGCCAGCCCGGCGGCCGCCCAGGCGCAGAGCACCGCGAGCCCCGCGAAGGGCGGCAGCGGGTAGTAGCCAGCGGCCGGGTTGATGACCGATGTGACCTGCGGGTAGTTCGGGATGCTCTGCTCGATGGCCAGGCCGGCCGCCGGTGTCAGCCGGAGCAGCCAGTCCCCCACGCCGGACGGGAACACGTTCAGCACGGCCAGCAGGAACGGCAGCACCACCGTCACGATGGCGATCGTGATCGCGGCGGCGCTGCGGCGCAGCACGGCGCCCAGGGCGACCGCGAATACGGCCGCGACGGCCAGCATGGCGGCGGTGCCGGCCACCACCCGGATCTCCGTCAGCGCGGACACCGGCA
>Ga0335074_10004590_pt1 | contig 19036 bp, 14 predicted proteins | sample Lox_Sample_23_FD_206715 | JGI IMG/M metagenome (GOLD analysis project Ga0335074, IMG submission 206715) | Soil microbial communities from Loxahatchee National Wildlife Refuge, Florida, United States - Lox_Sample_2.3 | ecosystem: Environmental > Terrestrial > Soil > Wetlands | place: USA... | reverse complement strand
AGTGGTCGAAAATGGTGGATCTCCGGGGCGGGCGACCCGCGTTGCAAGATTGCCATCTTCATGGGCAAAACCGATCCATCGGCTCCGTCTCATAAGCAGCAGTCGATGATTCTCGTGCCGATGGATGCGCCTGGAGTAAAGATCGTACGAATGATGACGGTTTATGGGTATGACCATGCTCCGCACGGACACGGGGAGATCGCATTTGAAAATGTTCGTGTTCCGGCTTCAAACATCCTGCTCGGCGAAGGGCGCGGCTTCGAGATCGCGCAAGGGCGGCTGGGGCCAGGACGCATTCACCACTGCATGCGATGCATTGGACTGGCGGAGCGCGCATTGGAAACGATGTGCAAACGCGTACAATCGCGTGTGGCCTTCGGAAAAACCTTGGCCGAACAAGGGACGATTCGTGCGGGCATCGCCGCTTCACGGATGGAAATCGAGCAAGCGCGACTGTTAACGCTGAAAGCCGCCTACATGATGGATACCGTCGGAAACAAAGCGGCGCGCACTGAAATCGCGATGATCAAAGTTGTCGGCCCAAACGTCGCACTACGCATACTGGATCGCGCGATTCAAGCCCATGGCGGCGCGGGAGTTTCCCAGGATACTTTCTTGGCGAGCGCGTGGGCAACGACTCGGACGTTGCGTTTGGCAGATGGGCCGGACGAAGTGCACGTCGAATCCATTGCGAAGTGGGAGCTCTCCAAGAACAAGAAACCGGCGGAATCCCACGTTTCGCGCTAATAATCCGGCAAGAGATGCGGCAACTTTTCGAGACTCGGCGCGGGGAAAGTTCATGCCACCGTTGATTGTTAAGGATCCGCAAGCGCTAAAAGAGTTCGTCGGCAAGGAAATTGGAATCACCGAATGGTTCCAGATTTCGCAAGAGCGCATTGAGCGGTTCGCGGAGGCCACGGAAGACCGCCAATGGATTCATGTGGACCGGGCGCGGGCCAGTAGGGAATCGCCCTACGGCGCGACAATTGCTCACGGGTTTCTTACGCTGTCTTTGACCAGCCACTTTACGAAAGAGTTGATCCAAATCCAAAGCGGCGTGCGGCTGGCCGTAAATTATGGTTTGAATCGCGTGCGCTTTCCATCTGCCGTTCGCGCCGATTCAAGAATTCGCGCGCGCATGATGCTGCTGGCATTGAAAGAGGTCCCGGAAGCGATTGAGACGATCTACGCCGTAACGATTGAAATAGAAGGGTTGGAAAAACCTGGCTGTGTTGCGGAATGCATCGTTCGCCACTACTTCTGATACGTTGCCGTTAAGCTGCGTGGCGGCAATACCCAAATCTGAAAGACAAGGCACGCACTAGATCCGTCCAGTTTGCGCAGCCTGTAAGGAAGCCCGGAGAAGTATCTGGATTCTTTCCGGCATCGAAGCGAAGCGATCGTCATGAGTCAAACCCTGGTGATAGCGAAAGAAAATTTGTTGCACGATGACGGCGAGCTTGAAGCGTGCGAAAACGAGATAGAAAGCGATCTGGGAAAGATCGCAGCCCGTCAGTTGTGCGTAGTAATGCGCGAATTCTTGCCTTGTAAAGCTGCCAGGGCTGGTCGTAGGTCCCCAACTATTTTCCTGAAGTTCGTCAGTATCCGTGGCATCGACCCAATAGGCTAGCGCGGTGCCAAGATCCGTGAACGCATCGCCGATGGTGCACATTTCCCAATCAAGAACGCCGACGATTCTGGTGATCTCCTTCGCATCGAGCACTACATTGTCGTACTTGTAGTCGTTATGAATGAGCGAAACCGTAGTTGTGGTTGGCATGTGCTGCTGCATCCACTCGGAGATTTTCTCCACCTCCGGATAATCGTGCGTTTTGGAACCGTAATAGCGTTCCGTCCAGCCCCGCACCTGGCGTTCCAGGTATCCTTCCGGCTTCCCCAGCTCAGAGAGGCCGGCGGCAGCGTAGTCCACGAGGTGCAGGCGAACAAGGTTTTCGACGAACGATTCGCTCAAGTGCCGCGCTACTTCCGGTCCAAAATCCAATCCAGATGGAGGATTTCTGCGAAGGATTACCCCGTGGATTGGCTCCATCAGATAGAACGGTGCGCCAATCACAGAATCGTCGTCGCAATAGTGCAGGGCCTTGGGCGCCGGGTCATAAACGGAATGCAGCCTTGAAAGTACGCGGAATTCGCGGCTCATGTCGTGGGCTGACTTGACCTTGCTTCCGAATGGCGGGCGCCGAAGAACGAATTCCTTGAGGCCGAGATGGAGTGAGTAAGTCAGGTTGGAATGCCCGCTGGGATATTGGCGGACCTCGAGGGCACCGGCCTCGTTTGGCAAGTGACGGCGCAAGTAGGGTTCGAGCCGCGCTAGGTCCAGCTCTTCACCGGATCGAATGGAGGACGGGTGGTCCAGCAAGTCGCCCATGGCAAACTCTCCCTAGCGGTATGTCAGCAATGCGGGATCCACGAGATGGCTGTGACAATTGAAGCTGCTGAGTGTAAATCGTTCCTCGTCATAAAGAAATTCACTCCAAGAAGAGTTCCTCGACATCCAGCTTACCTGCAAAGAGTTTGCAGGGGAGAGTTGCAGAGCTCGCTGCATGGCGACAGCGATAGGACCGCCGGAAGTGAATATCGCTACTCGTTCACCCCGGACGCCGCCGGACAGAAACTTTGTCAGGCCGGACTTCACGCGGGAACAGAACTCGGGCCATGTCTCAACACCTCGCGGACAGATTGCGCCTTCCACCCACTTGCCGATAACCACTTCGAATAATCTTTGAAAATTAACACGCCGGCGGACTGAGTCCGGCGACGACTGGAATGCGGCGTGGAGACCGCGGACGCGCTGATCTTTCTCGACTAGGTCGGGCAGGCTAAGTTTGAGCACCGCTTCGCCCTGATATTCATCGAACTCCGGCAAGATCTGTGGCGCGGGAAACTCAAGGCCGGCTTTCTCGCAGGCGGTGCTCACGAGCTTTAGAGTGTCTTTGTGACGCAAGCAGGGGCCGGAACAGACGCGGTCAAAGACGATTTTGCGTTGTGCCCAAAACTCGCCGAGAAGCCGCGCCTGCGCTTCTCCAAGATTTGAGAGCTTGTCGTAGTTCTGCTCAAGAAACGAGGCTTGCGCGTGGCGGACTAGGAAAAGAGTTCCCATGGCGAGCAAGCCCTTTCATCACTCTTTCTATCGCAATTCGTGATGCGAAGAATGGAAATCGAGAACGGTCAGCAGGAGTCTACGCGTCCAGGCTCCCTTTAAGCACTTCGCGCAGAGACGTTTTCTGAATCGATCACCAAAGAGGCGATGCGCTCACGGTGAAACGTGGCGTCGCCAAAGGCTGTCTCTGAGGCTTTGGCGCGGCGATAGTAGAGGTGAAGATCGTTTTCCCAAGTGAAACCCATGCCACCATGAATCTGGATACCGCGGTTGCCGACGGTCCGCGCGGCGTCACTGGCGTACATTTTGGCGATGGAAACGGCCGTCGCGGCATCCGGCGAGTTCTCTTCCAGCGCCCAACCGGCATAGTAGACGGCCGAGCGGGCGCTTTCCGTTTCCAAATACATATCCGCGCATTGGTGCTGGACAGCTTGAAACATCCCGATGGGCTTGCCGAACTGTTTTCGAGTCTTGGCGTATTCGACGGTGATTTCCAGAATACGCTGCATGCCGCCGACCAATTCAGCAGCCAGAGCCGCGGCGGCGATGTTCAAAGCTTGTTGCAAGTCTTCAGGCGAACCAATTTGCTCGGCCGGGGTGTTGCTGAATTCGACGGCGTAGAGCTTGCGCGTCAGGTCCATTCCGGTCATTGGGGATACTCTCAGGCCGCGGGCTTTGGAGTCGACTAGGAAGACGCCGTTGCGTGCCACAACGATCATAAAATCGGCAATGGCGGCGTCGGAGACAAAGAGTTTCTCACCGCTAAGCTTCGAGTCGGAAGCGCTCATCCGGAGATCTCGCGGGTTCCAGCTTGCGCCGGTTTCCACAATTGCCGCCGTGGCGCGAACTTCGCCCCTACAGATGGGCGCTAGATATTTTTGTTTGGGTTCGGGCATGCTAACGGCATTCAAAATGGAGCCGGCCAGAACGACGGTCGAGAAAAACGGGCCTGGCAAGAGAACGCGGCCCGCCTCTTCCATCAGCAGCATGAGGTCGACTTTGCCGAGGCCGACTCCACCGTACATTTCCGGAAAAATGATGCCAGTGTAGCCCTGGTCGGTAAGCTTCGACCAAAGTGAAGCGTCATAGGCGGTGTCCGTTTCCATCAGACGGCGCATTTCGGTGCTGGGACATTCACCCGCGAAGAATTTGCGCGCGCTGTCTTTGAGAAATTCCTGGCTTTCGCTCAGACCAAATTGCATGACCCATCCCCTTCGTGATTTCTTGAAGCAGTCGATCTTGGATCAGTAGCTTCTGGGCAGACCGAGAACGAAATGTCCAATAATGTTGCGTTGCACTTCGGACGTGCCCGCTTCGATCGTATTTCCGCGGGTGCGCAGGTATGCATAGGACCAAAGTCCTTTGTCGATAGCACGCGGATCGCCGGCCAGGAGCTGGCCGTAGGAACCGAGCAATTCCTGCGCGATTTGCTGGAGGCGCTGGTTCAGCTCGCTCCAGAAAATCTTTTGAATCGAGCCTTCGGGGCCTGGCACACCCGTGGCCGTGATCCGGCTGAAGGCGCGCATCTGGTTGAAACGCATGATTTCGATCTCCGCGCTGCACTGCGCGAGCTTCTGGCGGATGACGGGATCCTCTGCGGCGGGGCGGCCATTGCGCTGGATCGTGCGCGCAAGCTCGATGAGACGCGAGATGTAGCGCTTGAAAATAAGATGAAGGCGAGCGCCGTACGAACCGCGCTCGTACATGAGTGTACTCATCGCCACGTTCCAGCCGTCATTTACCTTGCCGAGGACATTTTCAACGGGCACGCGAACATCGCGAAAGAACAGTTCGTTAAATTCGGATTCCCCCGTCATTTGACGCAGCGGCCGAACCTCTACGCCATGCGATTTCATGTCAACAAGGAGAACGGTGAGCCCTTTGTGTTTAGCGGCGGCCAGGTCAGTTCGAACTACGAGCTCGCACCAGTCGCCAACCCAGCCGTAGCTGGTCCAGACTTTTTGCCCATTCACGATATAGTGATTGCCTTCTAAGCGTGCTTCCGTCTGCAAACCGGCGAGGTCGGAGCCGGCGTTAGGCTCGGAAAAGCCCTGGCACCAGATTTCTTCTGCGCTCAGGATTTTCGGGATATAGCGCTTTTTTTGGCTCTCCGTTCCATGGGCGATGATGGTGGGTCCAATCAGGCCCAAACCCAGCGAATTGGCCATGGGCGGCGCTTCGACGCGCGCCATCTCTTCCCAAAATATGGCCTGCTGCATCAGCGTGGCGCCGCGCCCGCCGTATTCCTTTGGCCACGAAACCGCGGCCCAACGCCCTTCTTGGAGCTTTTGTTGCCATGCACGCAGATAAGGGAAGGATTCTTCCACCGGCTTTTCGCGCCATTGATTCCAGTCCTTCGGGACGTTCGAGGCAAGCCATGCACGCAGTTCGTCGCGGAATGCTGATTCCGCGGCGGTTAGATTTAAATCCATAAACAAGACTCCTTCAATTTGCTTGCGCGGAGTTCGAGGCCAAGCCTCCTCCGGGGCGCGGGCTGGTTTGCATGTCCATCACAAACCTCAAACACTCTTTTTTGGCCCAGCGAAAGCCGGCCGAATTGTCTCCCTGCCCTGCCAATATTTCTTGCGCAGATCTTTTTTGAGAATTTTTCCAGTGCCCGTCTTGGGCAGATTGCTCACAAATTCGATGGAGCGCGGAGACTTGTAATGCGCCAGCCGCGAGCGGCAGAACTCAATGAGTTCGGATTCCGTGACGGCAGCATCTGGCTTTAGGACCACAAGAGCTTTGGGTACTTCGCCCCACTTATCATCGGGCACGGGGATCACACCCGCTTCCAAAACGGCGGGATGCGCAAGAATGGCCTTTTCCAGTTCGAGCGAGGAAATATTTTCCCCGCCGCTCACGATGATGTCTTTTTTTCGATCGACTATGAGCAGGTAGCCCTCTTCGTTGATGGTCGCCATGTCCCCAGTGTGGAACCAGCCGCCGCGCAGAGCTTCGGCCGAGGCTTCCGGCTGATGCCAGTAACCCTCCATTACGCCATCGCTTCGCGTAATGATTTCACCGATGGCTTGCCCGTCCGCCACCACGTCGTTATCGTTCGCGTCTACTACACGTAACTCCGTGCCGGGAAATGCATAGCCCGTCATCGCTTGGCCCACATAACGCTGCTCGCCCTCCCAACCCAGCCCCGATTTCATGGGAGAGATCGAAAGAGAGGGTGACGTTTCGGTAAGGCCGTAACCGGAAAAACATTCGCAGCCGAGTTTTTCTTCCACCTCGCGAATGAGAGTCGGCGAAGACGCGGCGCCTCCTATGACAATGCGTCGAAGACTGCTCAGGTCATAGTTGATTCGCTCCGGACAGTTCACCAGAGCCGTGGCCATGATGGGAACGAGGCTGCAGGAATACACGCCTTCTTTTTCGATGAGTCGAAAGATCTCCTTGGGGTCGAACCGGTGGACCATCACATGCTTCCCTCCCAGCAAGGTAAGGAAATGGGCGACGCCCCAGCCATTCGCGTGAAAAAGTGGAATAGTGTGAAGTTCGACGGATCCGTTCTCCGTGTTGAACCCCAGGCAAACGTTCTGCGCGTGCAGGTAAATATTTCTGTGTGTAAGCATCACGCCCTTGGGATTCGCGCTGGTGCCGCTGGTGTAGAAAAGCTCGGCCAATGAGTTTTCGTCGATCGAGGTGATTTCGGCACGATAGCGCGCGGCGCAGCGCAGAAGGTCCTCGTAGTTATCCGGCGAGAGCCAAGACGCTTCTGCCGGCCCATCAAGCTGACAGAACATCTTTATGCCGGGCACATCTTTACGAAATGACTCGACCAAGCCCAGAAACTGTTTTTCGAGAAAGAGAACGCTTGCCCCGGAATCGTTCAGAACATAACTCAGCTCGCTCGAAGCAAGCCGGATGTTCAATGGCAGCAGAACGGCGCCAGCCTCGATCACTCCGTAATAGGCTTCCAGCAAACGGTGGCAGTTGGTGCTCAGGAAGGCGACGCGATCGCCCGGTTGCACGCCAGACTGTCGCAGGGCGCCCGCAAGACGGCCGGCGCGCTCGGCGAATTCTGCGTACGTATACCTTTCGTCATTGCAGACAACGGCAGTTCTGCGAGGATATTGCTTCTCCGCGTAGCGAAGAAAACGCAAAGGCGTAAGAGGAATGTTCATTGCGTGGTTCGCCCAGATTAGGCGGATTGGCCTCCATCGACGACAAGCGTGTGACCAGTGACAAAATCGGAAGCATCGGAAGCCAGAAAAATGGCCGCGCCCTTTAGATCCTGCGGCCCGCCAAACCGGCCCAAAGGTATGCCAGCCAACAGCGATTCTCTGTTTCGCTCGATTACCTTTTCCGACATGTCGGTAGGGAACCACCCAGGCGCAATAGCGTTAACCCGGATGTTATGCATGCCCCACTTACAGGCTAGATCTCTCGTAAAGGCAATCACTCCGCCCTTGCTGGCGCTGTAGCCGATAGCTGAAAATCTTGGAGGCGAACCGCGTAGCCCGGCGACAGAAGCGATGTTGATGATTTTCCCGCGTCGCTGCTCAATCATGACCTTCCCCACGGCCTGCGAGAAAAGAAACGTCCCGGTAAGATTCGTCTCGATAACCTTATTCCACTGCTCGATCGTCATTGCTTCGACGGGCGCGCCCCACGAGGTCCCGGCGTTGTTAATCAAAATGTCGATGCGCCCGAAGTGTTTGGTCGTCGCATCGACCACTTCCTGAATGCTGCTGGGCTGCTTTACGTCGCAGCCAAGCGCCAGAACTTGCACGCCCAATTTTTGCAATTCGTCCGCGGCCTGCAGACAGCGTTCCTTCTTGCGCGCGCAGAGAACAAGATTCGCGCCCATTTCGGCCAAGCCTTCGGCCATTTGCCTTCCAAGGCCCACCGACCCGCCGGTCACAATAGCGGCACGCTCACTGAGATCGAAAATGTGTCCAGGCTTCATGATGGTCAATCGCAAGTGCTAGTCTGCTTCGCTCCCCCCGCTCCCTTTGAAATTTTATTTCATAAGTTAGCGTCTAATGTTTCGCGGCCTGGTCGCTCTTGCTTCCCTCCCGTGCGGGAACCCGTCGGAACCGAAGCCGATTTTAGGGAGCCCGCTCTGCGCGATCGGCGCGCACCAGACAGCTTGTTTACCCGCCACAGACTCGACGGACTCTCTCATGCGTCAATGCGGGCGAAAGCTCCGAAACGGATTGCCGCACAAGAATCCGAATTTGCACTCACCGCTCACCTCGTCAAAAGGCCGTAGATACGGACCTGGATGGAATTCGATATACGCTGGCGGGGTAGGAACGACGGCGCCCTCCGTCGTGATGTACAGGTTGAACCCTGAACCCAGCGTTGCCGCGGCGTTGTTCAGGTCGTTGGCGTCGACGTTGTGCCATCCTCCTGTTTCCAAGCGGTTGAGGAGTGTCTGAACGGCGGCGATAGTTTCGGCAGGGGTGAAGGCACAGTGGCCCGCGCGGGCTACAAACGTTTGACGGAGAAATGCTCCGTTGCCCATCTCATCGACAACTTGTTTGTAGGCACTTTCGTTCTGGACCACCACCAATCCGTCGCCCGTGGTGTGCAGCGTCAGCACCGGAATATGGATGCGGCCGTTAAAAATAATGTATTGCTTGAGGTATTGGACAGCCTCGGGATCGGCGCTGATTCGCGCGGCATCGTTCAGAGTTTTCAAATCGGTGTCGAGATCGAGGCCGGCTTGCTCGTAAAGCGCTTGCACTTGCTCCCGGCCAATCGAACGATCCAGTTGTCTTCTATAATCGACCCCCGTGTTCCAAGACACGTTGCCTTGTGCACGCGCTTCAAGCTCGGCGCGAAACGCAAACACAAATGGAAAGTCAACTTGCTGGTCCCACAGAAACTGATTGGCCTCTTGGCCGGCAAAATCGGTGGGTGCCGGCTGCGGTGATAATGGAGTGTACCAGCCCGGTAAATCCGCCAGCGCTCCAGCCAATGCGATCCGAGCTTGGCCCTGCGGAGTGGATTGCGCCTCCGCGAGCACCTCTTCGGCGAGATCGAGATTCGCAACGGGGTCGGCAATATTGACCAGCTGCAGGCCAGTGCCGGGTGCAAGGAGCGTCTTAAAAGCAAACTCGGAATCCAACGCTGTGTTCCACGTCGCTACGCCGCCGGAGAGCACTCCACACATCGGCAGCGCCGCGTCAAAGCGCTCCGGATAGTCTTGGATTAGGCCGGCGGTAATGATTCCTCCAAGAGAGTGTCCCCAGGCGATCGTCGTTCTGGGTCGTCCGAATACCTGATTGAAAATGTCGAGCACGGCGATTTGGTCCGGCAATGCTTGCTGGATCGCCCATCCCGTTGTCGCGTACGAAGAACCGGCCAACGCGAACCCGCTCGAGAGCATGAAAAATCGCGTTACGGGATCACCCACGTCTTCCGCTGGGTTTGCACTGCCTGGGGTGACGTAGCCATGACTATAGAGAAACAACGCGCCGTTCCAATTTGCGGGTACCTCAATCAAGTAGGTAGAACCATCTGGCAGGCTCCCGGCGTGTGTCGTGACGCCTGCTTGCGCGTGTGCGCTGTCTACGACCCATAGAAGTACGATTGCCGCTGACGCGAGGGAAAGAATTACGCGCTTTGTTTTCTGCCACATACTTACCTCCTCCTACTCTTCTTACCCGCAAACCTCGGAATATCACTCTGTGGTTGCGGCAAGAAAAATCCAAATACCGTCTCACCTCTCGGAAGCTCGGCTTTGCGTACGGCATCCTGGAGAATGCCGCCGTGAGCCGGTCACTGGTGAATTAGAAATTTAGGCGCAAGCCCAGCTGAATTTCACGCTTGGGAAAATCGGAAGTAAATCCCAGCGGCTCGCTCGGCGAGAGGGCCGCGCTCCCATGCACGTGAAACGTAGTATTCCCAAGCCCTGGAGGACAAGCAGGACACGCTGTATTATCAGCGGGGTTCGTGGGGAAACCAAAAAGCGGGCTTACTTCATTGTTTACACTGGCATAGTTGGTGTGATTGGCCACGTTGAAGCCCTCGGCGGTAAGTTGCAGATTGGCCTTCTCGCCCATCTTGTGTTGCCAAGTCAGCCGCATATCCAGGACGGTCTCACTCGGTCCGAGTCCAGTGTCACGGCCAGCCCCGATCGGGCGTTCATTGGTGGTGTGATTGTCGCCGTTCACCTCACCGCCTGCCAGCAGGTTGAAGGGGTGTCCACTGTTATAGGTAAAAATCGGAGCCAATTGAAAGCCGGCCAGGAACGGATTTTCCCAGGGGCTGTCAAACACGCCCGCCATCACGACTTTATTCCGCTGATCGAATTCGGAAAGAGCGCGATCAGCCGCCAGGTCCGTGGGATCTTGCGGTCCATAATCGCTGTTAAAATCAGTCCCTGTGTCAAAGCCTTTGCTAAAGGTGTAGTTGCCAAATACGGTGAAGTGATCGCTAAAGCGCTTCTGGACTTCGAGAATTCCGGCCTGATAAAGAGCGGACCCGACGGAAGCGTATTCATTGTTTTGGACGATAAAGGGATTCACGAAACAAGCGAAGCCCTGACTAGCGTCGCAGGGCAATCCTTCCGCACCCCCGAGGGGATCGGCTCCAGCAGCCGTCGTGTTCCAGTTTCGGTAGGAATAGTTCTTGCCATTGGCCAACGTTACTGTGCTCATGGGAGCCGGGAGCAGATTTGTGTCAATGGCAGTCGGGAGGCCAATGGTATGAGTGTAGATATAACTCGCGGAGATGGAGAATCCCGGAGCAACTTCGCGAGCAATTCCGAACTCAGCCTGCTGGGAATAGGGAGGCCTGAAGTTAGGCTGGTTGGTGAAAATCACCTGAAGCGGTGAAAGCGGGCCGCTATTGGTGACATTGAGCCCGAACTGTGACAGCCCGCCCGCTCCAAGCCCGCCCAGCCCGCCTGTGCCCACCCCGTTGGGTGTAATGCAAGCGTAGCTTCCAGCTGCCGGCGTCGTGCAGGAGATGGCTCCTTGAGCGAAGAGCGTTTGGAAGACTGTCGGAGCAGTGAGTAGCGGGTTGCCGCCTGGCACTCCCGTGATCGGAACGATATAAATCGAGATCTCGCGGTTGCAGGGACTTGTTCCATTACCGGGGTAAAGGCCGAAAGCGCCGGACATTCCGCAGATGGTGTCCAGGTTATTCACCTGCCCAGCTGTCGTTGCGTTAGCCACCGCGCTCTTATTCGCGTTTAAGACTCCCAGCGAGTAATCGACATCCGGGATTTGTGCGTAGATTGGTGCGTAAAAGATCCCATACCCCCCGCGAACAACCGTCTTGTGATCCTTAAATGGGTCCCATGCGAAGGACACCCGGGGCGCGAAATCCTTTGTGTAGGTAGTCAAAGGTGCGAACTGGGAGTCCAGTTCGTAGCGGAGACCGTAGTTCAGCGTGAAGTTGGACACAATCTTCCAAGAATCTTGCCAGTACGCCGCCGTGAAAGGCCTTGTGTAGTAGGGGTAGGTGGGATCGCCAAATCCTTGCTGGAAAACCTGCGGGAGCCCAAAGGATGCCGCTTGCAAAGGATCTATCGCAGGAAGCAGAGGCGTTATAAGGTCTCCCGGCAGGGAGCCAAAGATGAATCGGCCGGGGAAGAAAGTATGCGATTCCGTATGATTGCCGCGCAACAGCTCGGAACCGCCCATCTTCATGGTGTGGTGGCCGCGGATCAGGGTGAAATTGTCGGCAAATTCGTATCTGCGAGTAATCGTAAGGTTGGGTATAAAGATGCTCGTTCCCAAGTTATTCACAACGCCGGGGATCTGGAGTCCGACTTCCCCGGGTTCGTTGGGAATGACGTTGAAGCTAGTGTAGTCGAATTGAAATAAAGCTTCGTTCTGCGCTGTGGCGCTGAACTGGTGGTACCAAGCCGCTAGAGCATTGTTGTCATAATCATGGATCGAACTTCCCGCTGAATACCCGGTCAGCGATTGCACGTCGGGATTTTCTTCTAGATCATGTCCATACCGGTACGTAAGCATCATCTGATCCGAGTCGCTGAAATGGTGATCGAACCGGCCAGACGCCAAGTACTCTCGCGTGGAGTAGTCAAAGAGGCCTCCGTTTGTCTCCAGTTCATTCAAAAGAAAGGCCTGCAAGGGACTGGAGGCCGGATTTAAGGTCAAAGCCCCATTTAGGACGGCCGCGCACGTACTTGCAGGTAGGTTCGTCGTCGGGTTCGGCGCAGGCAAACCTAGGCTCGCAGCCACAGCGGCACCCACAGGGCCGCTCAAGCAAGGCACGGTGCCCGTCCCGGTCAGCCCGTTGAGAATTGCCTCTTGTGTGGAATTCGGCCGGAGGACAGCAGTATTAGTCAGGATGGGCACGGCATTCTCAGAGTCCTGTTGCAATCCTTCGAAGGCGAGAAATAAGTAGGTTTTGTCTTTCCGGATCGGAAATCCCATGGTGCCGCCATATTGGTAGCGGCTCAAGGAATTCTTGGTTGGCTGACCCACGCTATCGGGTTGGCTCGGATCGAAGGTCTGCCCTGGCTGCAACGCCTGAGTGATGGCAAACGGGTCGGTCGCGTCCATCGCACTATTGCGGAAATACCCGTACATAGTTCCGTGCACTTCGTTCGTTCCGGATTTGGAGACGATATTAATCGTGGCGCCGCTTGCTCCACCGAGTTCCGCGGAATAGTTGCTGCGGTTGATTTGAAACTCTTGCACGGCATCTTGGCTCAGCGTGAGACGTACTCCGCCCGAGTCGTCATTGGCTTCTCCGCCGTCAACGGTGACGCTGTTGCCTCGGCCATTGCTTCCATAGAAAGAAAGGCCGCTCTGGGGGGTCTGTTTCACACGGTAATCCTGGTCAGAGGCCAGCCGGGTGGAATTTGAGACCCCCGGTGCCAACAGGGTGAATGTAAGATAGTCACGCCGGTCGATCGGTAGGTTGGCGATATACGTCTGGGTCAGGGTATCCGCCTGGCTTCCCCTCTCGGTATCAACTACGGGCAACTCCCCCGTTACTTCCACCTCGGCCTTGGTGGCGGCCACCTGCAAGTGAAAATCCAAAATCACAATCTGACCGATGTCTACGACTACGTCCTTGCGAATCTCCGTCTGAAAACCGGTCGTCTGGACTGTCACTCCATAAACCGCTGGTGGCAGCCCTGTCACGTCATACCCGCCATCGCTCCCCGTCACAACGGTTCGCCTGATTCCCTTGTCGGGATCCTCAACTGTGATAGTGGCCTTCGGAACGGTCGCCCCAGTGGGATCCGTCACTGTTCCCCGGATCTCTCCCGATGTTCCGGCGCCCTGCGCGTGCGCGGGGTTGCATGCTGGAAACAAGATTGTCAAGGATAGGAATGCGCCGGTAAGTAAAACTGCCTTCATAAGTCCTCCTAGCTCAACGAAGACATCACAGAACGCTCGCTGAATTGGCCCTTGAACGCCCGATCCCCGACCGTCAACCTCCGGCCGCGCCCGGCCCATACGCTGCTATCCGGGCAGATGCCGGTACAATTCAAGTTTTCTTATGCCCATGGAGCTATAACATCGAAGCCTTATCCACCCCGGTAATTTAGGAACTCCATGCCTCGACGTGCCATCCAAAATTATGATTGTCCGTATCACATTATATTGACTAACGTCAAGACGAAACCATGCATCCGCGCGAAAACGCAGGTAACCCTGGTCCCTTTCTGGATTGTGTGCCGGTGGTCGCGTGGCGTCGGAACAACCCCCGGTCGCAACCCAAGGGGACAGTCCACTGCGGGAGACTTGAGATTGGGCCTCGCAGTGAGGCGTTCAGCGTGGTGTAAGTACTATTCGGCCCCAGACTTGCCCTTGCCGAACTTGCTGCATGGCCTCGTTGACTTGTGCCAGTGGCCGCGTGGTCGTCTGACATCGAACTCTCCCTGCAGCCCCCATGGCCAGGATTTCCCGAAGTTCCTCGCGCGTCCCCACCGAGGAAGCCTGGATGCACACCTCGGTTGCAGCCATCAGGATGGGAGGAAAGCACAAGGACTCGGAAGGCAATCCGACCACAAGGAGCTTGCCCGTGGGCCTTATGCTGGGAAAGGCAGCATCGTATGCCTTTCTTGATGCCGAGGTGACCATCGCCGTATGGACGCCGCCAGCGCGCCGCAGCTCCTTAACAACATTGGCGGTTGCCGCGTTCAGCGTAGCCGATGCTCCCAAGCTCTTGGCATGCGCCAGTTTTTCGTCGGAGACGTCGACAGCAGTAACGCTCGCTCCCATACCTACCCCTATTTGCACAGCCAGGTGTCCCAGACCGCCAACTCCGAACACAGCTAAACGCTCTCCTGCCTGTATTTTCGCGTGTTTCAGCGCGCGGTAGACGGTGACGCCAGCGCAGAAAAGGGGCGCCGCTTCTACGCACGAAAGTTCCCCTGGGATCTTCGTCGCATGGCTCGCCGGAGCCCTCACGTATTCCGCGTATCCGCCATCTACGGTTACGCCAGTGATTTTTTGTCTTGCGCAGAGGTTCTCGTTACCTTCGCGGCAGAATTCGCATTCGCCGCACGTCCAATACACCCAAGGAACGCCAACTCGGTCACCGACCTCCAAGTCGCGGACCGATGCTCCTTTCTCCACTATACGGCCCGCAATTTCGTGACCGAGGATTAAAGGTTTCTTGGTGATGGGAACGATCTGCGGCCAGTCGCCATCGGCCACATGCAAATCGGAATGACAGACTCCACACGCTTGCACCTCGATCAGCACTTCATGGTCGCCTGGCTCCGGCTGATCGATCTCTTCAATGTTCAGCGGCTCTTTGAACTCGCGAAGGACGGCGGCTTTCATCTCATCTATTCCAAGAATTCTCCTCTTGCTTGATCCCTGCTCCCCCTTACGGTTGCCGGATCTGGGGAGTCTGACACAAATTGAAACGAGTCGCCGCTATGGCTTCGCCCCGCGCAAGAAAAACTCGACCGCATTTCGCACCCGCTCGGTCAGTTTATGAGGTCCCGTGAGATCCACTGCCCATTGTCTGACGACTGTGTTGAACAGCCCTTCCATGAACTCGGCTAAATGCACGACCGGAAAGTCGCGCGTGATCTCGCCAGCTTTTTGCCCTTCCTCGATGATATCGCGCAGGAGGCTGACCGTTGCTGCCTCGGCCCCTCGCAATTCGGGCGAGCGCACCGGGTCCATCGCGCCCGCGAGAATCACAGCCTGCCAGAGCGGCCGTCCCACTTCCGTCACATTTCCCAGTGTTTCGTAGAATCGTCGTAAGCGTTGCTCGGTTGTGGCTTTGCTGGATAGCTCCGATCTCAGGCTCTCAGCCTGTCGGGCAAACGCACGACGCCCCACTTCGCGCAATACGGCGTCTTTACTGGGAAAATAACGAAAAAACGTCGGCTGGCTGATTTCCAGTGTCTGTACGATATCGTCGATGCGTGTGTTTTCATAGCCCCGCTGCCGGAACAGATGCAAGGATGTCTCGACGATCTGTTGACGAAGGCGCGCCTTCTTGCGCTCGCGAAGGCCCGCCACCTGTCCTTTTTCCGAGGTCGACAGCTTGCTCTTCGCACGGAAGGCTTTTTCGACAGTAACGTCCCCCCGTGCTCTTGCTGGCAATCGTCTCGGGGCAGTCTTTCCTCGGCGCATAATTACGCTCCTCTTGGGCATGCATCGCTTTCGATGCGCGGCACACTTTTCGATAGTCGCCCCAACATTATAGTGACTAACGCGAAGTTGCAAGACTTGCCTTCATCGCGCAACAGATCTAAATTTCCTTCTCGTCTCTCAAGAAAGAGCTGTGATCGGCCCCCTCCGACGCCAAGGGCTCTGTATCGCATCCGTCACCTCATGGAAACCCGTAAATCACACAACTGCAACACGCCCGTAATTTACCCCGGTGGACACTTTACGCATGCCACCGTCGTCTGTCCTAGAACATGGTTGCGAGAATCCCCTCGCCTCTACGAACCGGTTTCGAGCGGGCATGGCGGAAACGCTGGAGGATTTGATCAACTGCCAGCGCTTGCGCTATCTCGTTTTCAATTGTGAACTGGGCGAAGGGCTCGACGGCTCGGTCCAGATCGGTCTCGATCGCGATCGTTACGATTTCATCTGCGATCACCTGATGGTCCGCGACACCGAGTCAGGCAAACTCGTGGGAACTTACCGCATGCAGAGCGGCTTCCGCGCAAAAGGAAATCTCGGATATTACAGCGAGCAGTTCTTCGATTTCGCGCCGTTTGAAAGGATTCGTTCGGAAGTGCTCGAGTTGGGAAGAGCATGTGTCCATACGGAATACCGCAACACGGCCACGCTGCACATGTTATGGAAAGGGATTGCGCGCTACGCTTCGAGTTGCGGGGCACGTTATTTGTTCGGTTGCAGCTCGTTGAGCTCCCAGGACGAAGGCGAGGGAATGGCGCTCTTTGAGCAGTTGCGTGGGCGATATCTGATCGAACCGGCGTTCCGCACCAAGCCGAAGCCCGGCTTTCAATGCCGCTCAAGCAACCATCCCGTGGCGCCGCCAGCGATACCGCGGCTGTTTCGCGCTTATCTCGACGTTTCCGCGCTGCTCTGTGGCCCGCCCGCCATTGACCGCGAGTTCAAAACCATTGATTTTCTCACGTTGATCGACTTGCAGCGCATCCCCGATCGCGTTCGCACACGGCTTTTCTAGATTTTTTGCGTGCGATTTACGAAAAGCTAGCCGCCGGTTCCAGACAACAAACCGTTTGTGAGGCTGACTGCTTTCTCGGCTTGGGTGGGATCGTCCAGGCGGCCGCGGGCGAAATCGCGCGTGCCGCCTCCTTTGCCTCCAACTTTTGCCAATATCTGTTTCAGCAGGGCGTTCATGTCCTGGCCTGTTGTTGAATGCTGTGCAAAAAGCAAGTGGCCGTTTTCTGAACTTGCCAACAGCACGGCGCATTTTTCTGTTTTTGCCGCTTCCGTCGCGAAGAAACCCAAAAATTCGGGTTCGACTTCTGCGAACACGCGATGCACGATGCGAACTCCGTTTGCCCCCGCGCCAGCTTCACGCACCGCCTGGCCTGCCTCGATTTCCGCAAGACGTTGAAGAAGAACACGCGTTCTCTTGAAATTGGCGTCGCGTTCAGAGAGTGCGCGCCCGGCCGCGGCATCCAGTTCCTCCGGGGCGCAACCTAATCTCTCAGCAGCCGCGCGAAGACGTAGAAAATCCTGGCGTGCGGCATGTTCCGCGCGAGCGCCGCAAACAAATTCCACGCGCCAATCTTGTCGCATTTTTGTGCAGCGCCGTGTGAGAAGCGTCCCGATCTGACCGGTGCTTTTTACGTGCGTGCCGCCGCAAGGCTGAAGATCGGCGCCCTCAATTTCAATCGCGCGCAAAATTCCCTTCCGGTCGACTTCCTTACGCACCCCCAGCTTGGCCAAATCTTCGGCCGTGCCGTATCGAACGGTCACGGGCCGGTCCTCAAAGATGATCGCGTTCGCGGCGCGTTCTGCTCCTTCGAGGATTTCATCCGATGGTTCCGGGCCGCGCAAATCGATCGTGGAAATGTCTGTCCCGAGATGAAAGGAAACCGTTGCCCGTCCATATCGTTCCTGGAACATCGCCGAAAGCAAATGCTGCCCCGTGTGCTGCTGCATGTGATCGAATCGTCGAGGCCAGTTGATGCACCCAAGCACGTCCGGACTGCTCGGCCGCCGGTCGACGACGTGCACAATTTCCTCGCCCTCGTCGCGCACGTCCAGCACATTCGCATCCCCGATTTTGCCCAAATCGTTCGGCTGGCCACCGGAAGTCGGATAGAAAGCGCTGCGATCCAGAATCAATCCCAAAGCTTGTGCCGTAATTCCGGAATTCACGTCGGGCGGGAGGAGGTCACAATGAACCACCCGCGCCTCGAACTCGCGTTCGAAGGAATCGTCGTAATAAAGCCTACGGGTCGTCATAAAGTTCAAGCGCGCAGCGCCCGTTGCCACGCCTCCGAATATTTGTAACCCGTTCCAGTATTAAACAGCACCACCGTTTCGTCCGGTTTAATCCAGCCCGACGCCGCCAGCTTCCGCGCCGCGCTCACCGTCGCAGCTCCCTCCGGTGCCGCAAAAATTCCCTCCTTCGACGCCAGTTCCTTCCCCGCTTGCAGCATCTCTTCATCCGTCACCGTCAGCGCCGTTCCACGCGTCTGCCGCAGCATCCGCAAAATCAAAAAATCTCCCAGCGGTCCCGGCACGCGCAGCCCCGAAGCCACCGTTGCCGCATTCGCAAAAAACTCGGCCGCCTCCCGCCCCGCTTCCCACGCCTTCACAATCGGCGCGCACCCTTCCGCCTGTACCGCCACCATCCTCGGTCTTTCCGCGCCGATCCAGCCCATTTCCTGCATCTCGTCAAACGCTTTGCACATCCCGATCAGTCCCACGCCTCCGCCCGTCGGATAAAAAATCACGTCCGGCAATTTCCCGCCGAACTCCTCCCACAACTCGTATCCCATCGTTTTCTTGCCCTCGACGCGATACGGCTCCTTCAGCGTCGACACGTCGTACCACCCTTCGCGCCCTTTCCGCTCCGCCACGTACTTCCCGCAATCCGATATCAGCCCGTCGAGCTTCACCACCTTCGCTCCAAACGCTTCGCACTCCATCACGTTCGCCGACGGCGTGTCCGCTGGCATCACAATCACCGCCGGCAATCCCGCTGCCGCCGCGTACGCCGCCAACGCTCCTCCCGCATTCCCCGCTGTCGGCGTTGCAAACGCTTTCGCTCCAAGCTGCTTCGCTCGCGTCACCGCTGCCGTCATCCCGCGTGCCTTGAACGAGCCCGTCGGGTTCAGCCCTTCGTCTTTCACAAACAGCCGCTCGAGTCCCAGCGCCGCTCCCAGCCTCCGCGCCGCGACCAACGGCGTCATCCCCTCCCCCAGCGTCACCGCCGGCCCGTCCGGCAACACCTCCGCATACCTCCACAAACTCCTCACTCGCGATTTCAAGTTTTCCAGCGTCAACGTCGCCGCCGCCCTCTTCAGGTCATACCTCGCAAATA
>Ga0335074_10004589_pt1 | contig 19038 bp, 21 predicted proteins | sample Lox_Sample_23_FD_206715 | JGI IMG/M metagenome (GOLD analysis project Ga0335074, IMG submission 206715) | Soil microbial communities from Loxahatchee National Wildlife Refuge, Florida, United States - Lox_Sample_2.3 | ecosystem: Environmental > Terrestrial > Soil > Wetlands | place: USA... | reverse complement strand
TGCCAGCCGGAAGTGCGCGCAGCGGCTTCGATGAAGCTGCCGACCAGAGCGCTCGCCCCGCCGCCATAACAAATGTAGCTGAGCAGGAGAGCCCATCCGGCCATGAAGCCCCACTTGCTACCGAAAGCTTCCGTGATGAACCCATAAGCCGATCCTGCATGGGACAGACGCCGGCTCCACGCTGCAAAAGACAGCGCCACAATCAGCATGAAAGCTGTGCCGATGACGAACGATAGCGGCGCCGCTGGTCCCGCCACTTGCGCGGCAAGGGTAACGTTGAACGCCATCCCCATGGTGGGCGCGATAATCGCGATCGACAGGCCTATGGCCTCCAGTAACCCAAGTTTCCTGTGCAGTTCCTTAACTTGTTCCTTCAGGCAGCTTGCTCCTTCAGGCGGGATGCTTCAACTTGCCGACAAACCTGGTCAGCGGCGGGTGATCAGACCACAATTGACGGGTCGCGGTGGAACCTTCGGCGGCCTGGCCGATTCATCATTATAGCTGCCGGCAGTTGGAGAACCGGTCCCGCATTTAGTAAGGTAGCTCCCCTGTCGCGAAGACGAACCGAAGACCTTTCTCACTCAGACCTCCGCCTTTTTCCCCGGGCCGCTTCGTTCCCGAACCTGGTCCTCGCAGCTGATTCTACAGAGGTGATCGCCCAAACTGCCTACGGCAAGGCCCGGGGGGACCATGGCGACCGACGTGAACGTCATACAAGGCATCCTTACTGTGGCGGCAGAAGCGCGTCTGGAACCGCTTCATGCCTCCGGTGAAATTCGCCAACTGGAACTGCGTGCGCGACGCTTTGGATTCTGGCCCCACGGCGCCCCAAGCGCTCGGCACGGGAAGGGGCCGCGGCGCTGTGCGATTGGAAAACGAAGGAACAACCTTACTCCCACAGGCATCCTCTGGTCCCGGTTAACGCGATCCCCGGCTTGAGTGCTCTCATGGTCCGTATCGAGGTCGATTTCTGGACTGGACAAGTCAATCCTGCAGTTTGCTCCCGCGAATAAGAAGGCGGGCAGGGGACGCGCCCGGCGACGTAAGCAAACGCCGAAGTTTCTCGGCGAAACTATCTCACGCTGACCATGACTCCGGCGAGCCATGATCCTACTTCCGCTGCGCTGCTCTTCTACCCCGCAGAGCGTGGCGTCCAGGTCCGTTAGCGAGTACTGTTTCCGTTCTTGATCAGCGCATCAATCTCCTGTGTGTGACGGATCGCTTCCAGCGGATTCGACCTCGACCGCAAATTACCAGATCAGCGACGTTCCCGGGCGCCGCACTGCCCTCAGTCGCCTCTGGCCTCTTCAGCGCGCCGCGTCGATCGTCACGATCCGCAAGGCTTCAACCGGAGTTAGCCTCCAGCTCCTCGTGAATCGACCACCCAGGAATCGCATGACTCTCGGTGCCGCTGTCGGTCCAAGATGCATCGGTACACCGGGCGGCCAGGGTGTCGTCCTGCCAGCGCTTGAAACTGAGCTTGCGCAAGTGGGTGCGGGCGGATCGTTGCGTGACTTTCACGATCGGCTTCTGTGTTACGGTCAACACCTATCTCCGTCATGGGACCCGAACGGAAATCCCGGCTAATGCTTGTCCAACCCGCATGCCGTTAAAAAAGGCAGGATCTCGCAAAAGACCGATCAAGGGGCGGACTGCGAGGCTTAACATTCTCATCGCGGACGACCACGAGATCGTGCGCCTTGGCCTGCGGACGTTGCTGAAGGGCCTCCCGCGGTTGCGGATTTGCGGGGAGGCCAGCATTGATGCGGAGGCACTAGAGAAGGTAGAGAAGGTAGAGAAGCTGCAACCAGATATAGTTCTGTTGAAGCTGGATTTGCCTAACAAAGGTGCACTGCAGATGATCCCCGCACTTCTAAGGCTCCGACCGGGACTCCGGATACTGATCTTCGCGGAGTACGGCCCTACGAGGGATGCCCAGCGCGCCGGGCTTACAACAACCGTCGCGAGGGCCGCCTTGGAGAAGGGAGCCATGGGGCTAGTGCTCAACCCGGATGCACGGGATATGCTGCTCGCCCTGGGTGCGCTAAGCAAGAACAAGTCTTTTGTCTCTTCCAATATATTCGAGGGCGTGACGAGTGAGCTGACTTATCGGACCGACCATCTCCCGTTCCTACTTAGTTTGACCGGTCGCGAGGCAGAAATCTTCGGGCTGATTGCGACGGGGAGGACCAACAAAGACATCGCGGCCGACCTGGGCATCAGCCCGCGAACCGTCGAAGTACATCGCGCGAGTGTGATGCACAAGCTCGGCTTCCGCTAGCTGGCAGACCTCATTCTTGTCGCCATCCAAAATAGAGTGGTCGCTATGCCCAGCCCAGCTAGAGAGATCAAATAACCAGCGATACGTAATTAACTTACGTACTACTACGTATTGAGAATCGACGGGAGTGGGCCGATTGAGTGAATCATGAAGGCGAATGGCCCACCAAGGAGGGGCACCGTATGATTGTGGAATTCAAGCCGGCACCCGAGGGTACCGAGCCGGGCGAGCTCGCGGGCGCTCAGCCTTTACCACCACCATGTTCCCGCCTCGTCGACAGGCGCCATGAGAGGCGCTACGCCACGAATGACCCCGCAAGGATTAAGCTTCTCGAAGCCGGCCTCGGCCAGTGGATGGACGGTACCGTACTGGACGTATCGCGGGGCGGCTTGCGGATCGAGAGTCCGGCTGCTTTCGGCACGGGACTGCGGGTCCAGATTGTTCTGACTGACCGAACGGTGATTTTCGGCGTATCACGCTACTGTCGGCAGGTCTCGACTCGCTATCAGGTGGGTGTTGCGATTGAAGTCGTATATTGCGCTCAACCGGTGTCAGGAAACCATATCCAGGATAACCAGTTGAGGCTTTACACCGCTGGCAGGGGGCTGACGGCACTACAAGCCATCTACTTCAAGAATCATCTGTTCATGTGCGGAAGCTGCGCCGCCCGTTTGGCGGAGGCGGAAATTGCACAGGATTCTAAATCTCAGGATCAGCAAGGGCCGCAGTGTCAAGAATGACTACGCTTCTCCATATTCACGCTTCCCTCCCTCGCCGTGTTTGGGGGAGCGCGGGCGCTCATTCAGGTCGAAAGCCGTTCTCAATACTCTGCGGTCGAGAGGAAGCATGACCGTGAACATAGCCACACAAGACGGGCCTCGCGATTCAACGCCCGTCTGGAAGCTTGGATTGGAGGTGGATGTGGTTGACTTTCTATCCGGTTATCGTGTTCCGGGAATGCTCGAAGGCATAACGCTCGGCGAAGTAATCGTGTCACTCGGCGAACCACTATCCGAGCAGAGAGAGGCGACCGTCCATCTTAACTCGTTCGCGTTCCAAGGGGAGATTCTCTATTTCCAATCACGCGAGAGCCGCTACGAGGCTCACATCACGATTGATGACGCCGACGAGACCAGTCGGCGCCGAACGCCGCGCTTCCCAGTGAAGCTCCCGGCTCAGCTCTTCCCGGCGCACGCCGGTCCGGTGGATATCACGGTTCTGGATGTATCGAGCGAAGGGCTTGGCATCGAATCGCCGGTGCCGCTGGAGATCGGCGATGCCATCGCGTTGGCCACCGAATCCGTTTTTGTCTTTGCGGTCGTCCGCTATTGCCGGCAATTGTCGGGCGGTCCGTTTCGCGCAGGCGTCGAGATGCTGCATTTGTCGGCAAACCGCATCGGGGTTCCCGCAAAAGTGGTCAGCAGTCGGTTTCTCGGGGCTCCATGGAGGAAACGACATCTCAAGAAGGGACCGTAACGTGCCGCGGACAAACACTTCTCAGAACCGGGCAGTCACGAATTGGCCGGACGCTTGCACCACCATTCGGCGGTACCGGAAACGAATTGGGCGGTTGTATCCTCTTTCCGCCCCATAGGCCACGACGTCGGTTCGGGCCGGTGGCGAAGCGTGCTATCGATTCGCCGCGCTTTTCTTCCTGAGTTGGACGCCGATGCTTACGAAGCTCTACCCGACAGCCTGTGGATAACGTCCCTTTATAATTTCCGTGTTCTCTGCGCCACTTCGCGGTCCAGCTTGGTGTCGCGAGCGCGATACACCTCGCCCATCCCGCCTGCGCCTATTGGCGCAAGGATTTCGTAGGGTCCCAGACGAGTCCCGGCTGCCAGGGTCATAGGTGTTGAACAATTTTACTCCCGCAGGCATTCTCAAATCCTGGATAACGCGCTATGCGGACAGTGAGAATCCGGCCCGGGCCAAGATTCTCACTTCCCCTATCGCCACAGTCCGCCACGCCTCCTGCTCGTCCGGCGCGCATACACCCATCTCATCATTGTGCGTGCCCGCGGTCCAATTATGGTGACATTGTCACCGGTGTGAACGCGCCGGTTCTGGGCATGGAAGCAGGCGTCGTGTCACCGCCACCGATCGAGTAGGCTGCCTTGCGCTTTCGAGGCCGCGCACACATCTTGCACACAAATCCAGATTGATCTCACTGGAGGCGAAAGAAGACGCGAGGCCGGCAGCGCCGCTGGCATTGATCCAAGCGAATCAGTAGCCGACCGCGACTTGCCGCGTAGCTGGAGGCGGCCTGGCTGGCGGTGGCTGCAAATCAACAGATCTGCTGTGGGTTCATCATTACGACATCTGCTCGAGTTTTATTGTGCTGATCGGGCGTTGAGTGCAGGAAGGAGCTAAACTACAAATGTGAAGACGATTCCACTTCCAAAGGCCAGGAATCAGAAGCCCACGAAGGATCCACATCACGCTGCGGCTGTTGAGCGGGGTAAGGCAGCTGTCGACAAGCTTCAGCGCCAGGGCATCATCGACAGCCAGGGCGGTCGGATTCGGAAGGATCTTCCCGCCGACATGCAAGAAGGTAAAGATCGCGACTTCGGCGGTTAATGATCCCCCGAATGATCGTGGTCGCCGGTCCTCCGGGGAGTGGCAAATCAACTCTATATCCCGTTTCCAGCTTTGGTGTTTCCTATTTTAACGCGGACGATCGCGCCGCCGAACTAAACGGAGGCTCATATGTCAGCATCTCGAACGAGATTCGCAAGATTGTCAACCGCGAGTTCGAAGCATTCGTCTTAGGCTCAATTGACAAGCACACCAGCTTCGCGATCGAGACAACTCTTCGCAGCGACGTCACATTCCAGCAGGCGCGCATCGCCAAGCAGGCCGGCTTCATGATCGAGATGCGGTACCTGGCCCTTCGAGATTTCGCCAGCCACCTTGAGCGGGTAAAGGCCCGAGCCGACACTGGCGGCCACAGCGCTTCCGAGACCACACTGAGGCGAATCTATGAGGCAAGCCTACGAAACCTCCGGCGGGCCGTTCTGGAGATGGACATCTTATGGGTTTAGGACAACACCTCTATTGACGCGAGCCACCCCCTCATCCTGGAGGCACGTAACGGCGAGATCTGTTTCCTGGCCGACGGCGTGCCAGCTTGGTTAATCGCAACTCTTGAACTGTCCTGACTAGCCACTATTGGCAATGGCCACCATCGGCATATGATAGGCGAGGTTCTTGCTAATTAAATCGCCGCCCAAGAATCTGACTCCTTCTAGCGCGTGCGCTTGTAAAGGCGTGTGGATCGGGATTCGCGTAAGAAAAAGTACCCGGCATTCGCGCGCGCAAACCTTTGGAAGAAGCGCAGGGCGGCCACTGAGACTTAGCTATCAGTGGCCACACGCCTATGTCGGCGTCGATTCGCTCGAACGGCTCGTTTCCGATCAGAAAGTCTGATTTCGTGATCCGCCCAGAGCATTACTACCGAACAAGAAAACATTGGACCACCATAAGCATGCGGCGTATTCTGTTTAACGAGACCCTTCCGGGAGCAGGAAGAAACTGCCGAGCATGCTCAATCAGGATCTAGATGAGATCGTCGACCGGCTGGCGGCTCTGATCGCCGTTCGGGTGCAGTCGAGAATTGGAGTATCTGCGGGGAAAGGACGAATCGCCGCACGATTGCTCACTGTGAAACAAGCCGCAGACTATATTGGACGTACTGAACAAGCAATTCAGCATTTAATTCACAAGAGAGAACTCATCGTCGTACGCCGGGGGCGCCGTGTACATCTAGATCGAGCCGACTTGGATCGGTGGATCGATGTAAACAAGGTCTGAGCTTACCTCTGTTTGCGCTTACCCTCGGTCCGTTGCTGCATTAGCTCTTTAGCGGACTTGATGTCGTCGATATCCACGATGTTGTACCGCCGCTCCATCGAATCGGTGCGATGCCCCGTGATTCGCATCCGCACGACCTGAGCAACGCCAGCGCGTCGCATATTGCGTACAGCGGTGCGACGCAGGTCGTGAAACTTCAGCTCCGGAACACCAGCCGCCTCGCAAGCTTTCTTCCAGGGTCTGCGGAACTCTTTGATCGGTTCGCCCGCACGATGGAATACGTATGGACAACCGTCTGCCTGATCCAGTGACCAGAGGAGCCACGTTCGCATATCGCCATCGAGAATAGGGATGGCGCGGCAATAGCCGGCTTTCGTCTCGTCGGCGTTCAGAGTGACGAAGCCATGCTCCCAATCGACCTGGTCCCAAGTCCAGACGATGAGTTCTCCCAAGCGCACGCCCGTGAAATAGCTCGTGATGAAGAGGGGCTTAAGTTCGTCCGGCAAGGTGTTGCGAAGCGTTTCGTACTGCTCGTCGGTCAGAAATCCTTGGCGAGCGTTTGTTTCGGCGACCATCGGGAAATAAGGGATCGTAGAAACTTTGGGGGGCGTACATTTCCGGGCAAGATTGAGCGCTGTTCGGAGGATCGAGAGTTCCCGATTGCAAGTCGATTCACTGCGTTTTTCGCTCCGGCGTTTGCGCCGGTAGTCTTTCAAAATTTCTGTGGTAAGGCCGATGGCTCTCCGGTGGCCGAAGAAGGGCCTAATACTGGCCTCGATGACCAGCCGCCAAATTTTTTCTGTTGATGGTTTGATACTTGCTTTGGCGTACTCGAGAAGATCGTCCAGCAGTTCGCCGCACGTGATCCTCTCTATGCCCGCGTTGCGCATTTCGCCACGCGCTTTCTTTCCGAGTAATTGGTCTCTTAGTTGCACTGCATCTTGACGCTTGGTAGAGCCCGAGGACCTCTGAATCTGCCTTCCATTGGCCCAGAAGGAGACGTACCAAACGCTGCCTCGTAGGAAGAGGGTGCCAGAACCATAAGAGCTTCGTCCCATGGCCGCATTCTATCACGAGAACCGTTGCAAAGACCGTTGCAATTGGAGGGAAACAGAAGCCCCTCTTCTTCAGAGCGGCTCGTATATTACTGATTTTATTGGTGCGGTCGAGAGGACTTGAACCTCCACGAGATTGCTCCCGCTAGCACCTCAAGCTAGTGCGTCTGCCAATTCCGCCACGACCGCATTCGAGAAAACTTGCTACTTCTTGTTGGCCGGCGCCGTTTGCTTTTGGATGGGAGCCGGTACTGGCAAACCGGGCGCCACGGGCTTCGCCGGAGTAGTCTGCGTCGCCGACGGCTTCACCTTCTCCAGGATGCTGCCCGTGGATGTCGCTCCGCGCGTCGCTAAGATCGATAGCGTCAGCGACGTCACCAAAAACATCGCCGATGCTACCCAAGTGGCTTTCGAAAGCAGCGTCGCCGATCCCCGCGGACCGAACGCAGTCTGCGATCCCATGCCGCCGAACGCCCCCGCAAGATCCGCCGCCTGCCCGCTCTGCAGCAACACCACTACGATCAGGAAGAAGCAGATCAGAACGTGCACAATGGTCACAAGAATAGTCATACAAAACCTTTGAACGCGAATCGATCTTCCAGATGTTCGGGTGAAAACCGTACGCAGCTTCGATTCAAGTATAAACTAAAGACAGTGTCATTTGCTGTACTCCGAACCACCCTGCGAAAGGGCGGCCCATTTCTGGCCCTTTCCGCAGCTTTTGCGGCGTCTCCGGCGCCTGCACCGAACCCCTTGGAGACCCTCCGCTCCGGCAATTATGCGAGCGTCTCCGCCCCGCTCCCCCGCGTCACGATCCTCAATTGGAACATTGATCGCGGCAAGCACCTGGATGACATCGAAGAGCAGATTCGCCGGCAAAACCCCGATCTGTGCATCTTCCAGGAAGTGGATCTCGACGCGCGCCGCAGCGGCGGAATCGACGTCGCCAAGAAACTGGCGGAGACGTTCCGTATGAACTACGTCTTTGCGCCCGAGTTCGAAGAGCTGAGCCAGGGCTCGCACGGGGAGCCGGCCTATCACGGCCAGGCGCTCCTCACGAAATTGCCCATCCGCGCATCACGCATGTTGCGCTTTACGCACCAATCGGGATTCTGGAAACCGCGTCCGTTCATGATTTCGTCCCTGCCGCTTTTCCAGCGCCGCGAGGGCGGCCGCATCGCGCTGATTACCGAACTCGACGCCGGCGACAAGAAGCTGGTGGTCTATGACCTTCACCTGGAGAGCAAGGGGAGCGAGCAGCTTCGCCTGGAACAACTCGAAGAGGTGATCAATGACGCCCAACGCTACCCCCCCGATACCTCGGTCATCATCGCCGGCGATTTCAACACCTTTATGTTTCATTCGCGGTTGATTCCCCGCCTTCGCCAGGCCGGTTATCGCAGCGCATTTGGCGATCGCCGCGTACGGACACATGTGCTGGTGGGGGATTTGGACTGGGTGTTCGTTCGCGGTCCCATCGAATTTGGCGACGCCCAGGTAGTACGCACTGCCACCGGATCGGATCACTTTCCTATCACGGTGAATGTACGACTGTAACCCACCTGTGCGTCTAACGCTCAGAGAACGTATGAATTTCACCTGCTTATCACGCGGCGTTTTCCGCTCCGTGCCCTTCCATCTTGCGGCGCTGCAACTGGGAATCCTCTTCGCCGCCGCGCCGAATCCGGACGAAATTGTCCGTCGATCCGTCGAAGCGATCCAGTCGGATTGGGCGCAAGCACCGAAATACTCCTATGTGGAACGCGACGTGGTAACCAAACATCGTTCCGTGCGAACGTCGAAAACCTACCGCGTGCTTATGATCGATGGCTCTCCCTATAACGTCGTTACAGCCCTGAACGATGAGCCGCTCACGACCGGCCAAAAGGCGGCGGAGCAATGGAAATTACAAATGGAGATCCAGAAGCGGCAGACGGAATCCGACCGCGAGCGCCGGCGCCGCATCGCAAAGTACAACAAAGAGCAGCAGCACGATCATCAAATGCTTCAGGAAATGATGCAGGCCTTTCAGTTTCACATGGCTGGCGAGGCGCAGGTGAACGGGCACTTCTGCTGGATCCTCGATACGAAGCCTAACCCGGAATACGATCCGAGCGACCACGAAGGCCGGGTGCTGAAGGGAATGCAAGGCCGGCTCTGGATCGACAAAGCAAGCAATCAATGGGTAAGGGTGCGCGCCCAAGTGGTCAAACCGGTGAGTTTCTTCGGATTCTTGGCCAAAGTCGGACCGGGAACTGAATTTCAGCTGGAACAAGAACCGGTGGGAGATAACGTTTGGATGCCGGTGCGTTTCAACGTTCGGGTGAATGCAACGGCACTCGGGTTCTTCGACGAGAATTCCACGGAAAGCGACACGTATCAGGACTATCGGCCGATGCCGCAGGCCTCGGCGCTGCTACAATCCACCAAGTAGGAGGATTTCATGGCCACAGCAACAGAAACAGCCCCTGTTATCAGCCCGGTTTCCAAGGAAAGCGCGGCTCCGGAAGTTCAACCCATTCTCGATAAGCTCACGCACAACTTCGGCAAGGTGCCGGCGTTCTTCGGCACCATGGCGCGAGTTCCGGAAGCTTTCGCCGCGTTCCTGCCGTTCTACACTGCGGTGATCGAGCATGGAACTGTCGAGCGAAAATACAAGGAGCTGGCCTACTTGAAGGCGTCGCTCATCAATGGCTGCGAGTATTGCTTCCGCGCCCACTCGGCTTCGGGGAAAAAGAATGGCGTCACCGAACAGCAAATCGCCGCGCTCGCTTTCTTCCACCGCAGCTCGGCCTTCGATGCCAAGGAAAAAGCCGTGCTGCTCTACGCCGAACGCATCACGCGCGGTGCGGCGGCCATCCGGCCCGGCGAAGTTAATGAGCTGAAGCAATATTTCAATGACGATCAAATCGTGGAGCTGACGCTGGTAGCCTGCATGCCGAATTTCACCAATCGCTTCAACGATGCCATGCTGAATCTCCCCGATATCGGGTAGTTCGTGAATAAGGCATCACGGGAAGCCGGTACTTTGGGTGCCTCATCTTAGTACAAAAGTCCATAAGAGATACTAAGAGTTCAGATAGGTTGTCCACCCGATTGGGGCGGACTCGGGCTGCCCATTAGAATGCAGTAAGACCATGAACTCCGGCACGCTCTCCACCAAAGCCAACCAGACTCAATACTCCGAAGTGGAAGCCGCGCAGGAGTTGGGCGTGACGGTGGAACAACTGCGCAGCCTGATCCGCAGCCACATCGCGCAAACCGACGAAGATCTGAACCACCTTGCCGTGGCCAGTTTTCACGCCTCGGATTTGCTGGTGCTGAAGATCCTGGCCGGGAAAAACGGGTTGGCCGGGAAAAATGGGCTTTCGGTCGCCGCCACGGAATCCACGGAATAGCTTCTTGCTTGATGAGTCTCGCATCAGGTACGGCATTGGCCTATTTGATTCCGGGTGGACGAGCCGCGATTTTCGCTTAAGGCCGTCGAAACGCCCCTTTTCTCTCGCGGACCAGACCGCATTCTCGGCGAGGAGTCGCGTCAAAAGCTGATCGAGTTTCCCGGGCTCAATCCAAAGGCGGGAGCGTTTGTTCCGTACACCGGAGGCATTCGCAAGCTGAGATGGGCCGTGCCGGCAGACGCAAGCGCGGTCGCACGCGCATGAAACTCAGCCAGAAGGAATTCGCCGCGCGCTTCGGATTCTCGCTGGATTCCGTACAGAATTGGGAACAGGGCCGACGCATCCCCGATCGCCCCGCCAGGACTCTGGTCGCTGTGATCGCACATGAGTCCAAGGCCGTGGAGCGGGCGCTTCGCGCAGCCGGCTGATGTTCGTTGCTACCATTTCCTGGTATGGCAAAGCTTGGATTTCTTGGACTGGGTCTCATGGGCTACCCGATGGCGCGCAACCTGGCGAAGGCCGGCCACGAATTAGCCGTTTGGTCGTACACGGCGAGCAAAGCGAAGCAGCTCGCCTCGGAAGAAAAAGCCGTCGCCTGCGGCTCGCCCAAACAGGTCGCCGAGCAGGCCGATTACGTCTTCGCCTGCGTGGGCGACAGCGCCATGTCTGAAGCGGTGCTCACCGGGGAGAACGGCGTCATCGAAGGCGCGAAGCCGGGAACCGTGGTGGCCGACGCCAGCACCATCTCAACCAGCGCCAGCCGGCGGATCGGCAAGAAGCTTTCCTCCGTCGGGATTCATTTTTTGGACGCCCCCTGCACCGGCTCCACGCCCGGCGCCATCAATGGGACCCTCACGTTCATGATCGGCGGCGAACGCGCCGTCTTCGACCGCACCAAGCCCTACCTCGAAATCATGGGCAAGCAGTTTTTCTACTGCGGGGGCCAGGGCTACGGCCTCCAGGCTAAGCTCACACAAAACCTGATCCTTGCGAATCTGATGCAAGCGTTCAACGAAGGGATGGTGCTGAGCACCAAAGGCGGGATCGCGCCGGAGCTGATGCTCGAGATCCTGAACAACAGCGCCGCCAAGTCAGGGCTGATCTCCTTCAAAGCCCCTTTTGTTTTCCGGAGGGACTTCACGACCAACTTTTCCACAAAGTGGATGCATAAGGATATCGGCTTGGCGCTCGAGTCCGCTCAGGAGATGGGCCTGCCCCTACCCATGACAAGCCTCACGGAACAGCTCTATCAGGCTGCAATAGCAGAGGGTTACGGCGATGATGATCTTTGCGCGACCATCCGGGTGATGGAGCGCTGGGCCGGCGTTGAGGTTAAGGAAAAGTAAAAATACAAAAAACTGTTGCGTTCCGCAAAATCATATATTAGTATTGGAATTAAGCCGGGGAGGCAACTCCCACCAAAGCGAGACTAACCTCATTAAAGACCCCTGAAGCAACCCTCCCCGGCGCCCGAAAGGGTTTGGGTCTTCCAAATGAAACTCCCAAAGCATGTATGCAAGTTAGACGCGGGAGCGTGCAAGCGGGGTACGAGGTATCGCAAGGCCATTTGACGTTATAATAGGGCGATTGAAGACGCTCACCCTCCTCGGGTCCACTGGGTCTATTGGTGTCAGCACCTTAGACGTGGTTGGACGGCATCCTGAACTCTACCGCGTTCGCGCTTTGGTCGCCGGATCGAATGTCGACCTTCTGGTCCAGCAGATCCATCGATTTCGGCCTCAATTTGTAGTCACGGCAACCAAGCAGTCCCACGAGAATCTAATGGACAGGTTGGGGAAATCCAGCCTGGCTCGGGAGGTCTGGCCGGAGTTGAGTTGGGGGGCGAAAGCGCGGGTGGAAGCGGCGGTTGATCCCGAGGTTGATTTCGTGATGTCGGCCATTGTCGGGGTGGCGGGGTTGGAAGCCACTTACGAGGCGATCCGGCGCGGCAAACGAGTTGGTCTGGCGAACAAGGAGGTGCTGGTGGCGAGCGGCCGGCTGGTGATTGAAGCCGCGAAAAAGTCCGGCACCGAATTGATCCCGGTCGACAGCGAACATAACGGCGCACACCAATGCTTCAGGGCCGGCAAGCGCAGTGAAGTGGCGCGGCTCATCTTGACCGCTTCGGGTGGACCTTTTCGCCAAACACCGGCCGAGAAACTTGCGAGCGTGACGCCAGCCGATGCTTTGAACCATCCGACATGGAAAATGGGCCGGCGCATCACTATTGATTCGGCCACGCTCATGAATAAGGGTTTTGAAGTGATCGAGGCCTGCTGGCTTTTCGACCTTTCGGCCGATGAAGTGGATGTGGTGGTCCATCCTCAGTCCTCTGTGCACGCCATGGTGGAATATACAGACGGCAGCGTCATCGCCCAGATTTCTGCTACTGACATGCGCATGCCCATTCAATATGCGCTGACTTATCCGGCGCGCGATCCGGCGCCTGTCCCGGGGCTCGATTGGACCGAACCTCGCAGTTGGACGTTTTCGGCCCCCGATGAGAAAAAGTTCCCGGCGCTCCGCTTGGCCTACGAAGCCTGGCGCGCCGGCGGATCGGCCGCGTGCACTCTCAACGCCGCCGATGAAATCGCGGTAGAGGCATTTCTCGCAGAGCAGATTTCTTTCCCGTCCATTGCCGAGGTGGTCGAAGAGACCCTCAGCCGAGTTCCCGTCCGTCAAGCCGAATCCATTCAAGAGATACTGGACATAGATGAACAATCGCGTTCCGCCGCCCGTATAATTGTGCGGGAACGCTCCGGGCGCGTCCGCCAACGGGTGCAGCCGGTAGAGGCATAGATTATGAGCTTCGTGGTTTTGCAGAATATTTGGTGGTTCTTGATCATGATCGGGGTCATGATCCTGATCCACGAGTTGGGCCACTACTGGGCGGCGCGGTTTTTCGACGTCAAGGTAGACACTTTCAGTTTCGGGTTCGGCCCGCGGCTGTTCGGATTCAAAAAGGGCGAGACGGATTTTCGTTTTTCCGCGATTCTTTTGGGCGGCTACGTCAAGATGGTGGGCGAGCAGCCGGGCGACGAGCATGCGGGCGATCCCCGCAGTTTCCAGAACAAGCCCCGCTGGCAACGCCTGATCATCGTCTTCGCCGGTCCCGCGATGAATGTGATTCTCGCGGTGGCCGTGCTCACGGGCCTGTTCATGGTGCGCTTCCCCAAGATTCCCTCCACGCCTTCGCCCGAGATCGGCTACATTATGCCGGGCAGCGCGGCCGCCAAGGCCGGGATCAAAGCCGGCGACCGCATCGTTCAAATCGGCGGCACTGCCAATCCGACCTGGGAAGACATCGACATGAAGGAAGTCGCCAGTGCCGGCCATCCTCTGAGCGTCTGGATTGAGCGGAACGGCGAACGCCGGTTGGTGACGGTAACGCCCGTGCTCGACCCCAAAACCGGCGCCGGATTCGCGGGCTGGGAAGGGCAAACCGACATCGAGATTGAGCGCGCGCTCGCCAACTCGCCGGCCGCCAAAGCCGGGCTGAAGGCTGGCGACATCATCGTCAGCGTGGACGGCCAGGCGGTACACTCTACGCCCAAGGTCCACGACATCATCAACGGGAGCGGCGGCAAGCCGGTGCAGGTGACATACTCGCGCAAAGGAAAACTCGCCACCGCCGTCCTGACGCCTATGCTGTCTGAAACCGACGGCTCGAAGGAATGGATGATCGGCGTGAACCTGGAGCCGCACGTTGTTTTTGTCAGCCTCCCGTTCCCGGAGGCGCTCTCTGAGTCCGTTCGCGAGAACGCCAAGAGCGCGACATTCATCTATTCCTTCCTGCGCGGAATCGCCGAACGGCGAATGTCCCCGAAGTCGGTGTTGGGGCCAATAAAAATCGTGCAGATCTCCGGCGAGGAAGCGCGCGAAGGAGCCATCGCTTATTTCGGGCTGATGGCCAGCTTGAGCTTGAATCTCGCGATCGTCAATTTGTTGCCGATTCCGATTTTGGATGGCGCAACAATTTTCATGCTGATTGTAGAGATGTTCATGCGCCGCGACTTGAGCCTGCGCGTGAAGGAAGCGGCCTTCCGGCTCGGATTCGTTTTCCTGATGGCGATCGTCGCGTTCGTGCTCTACAACGATATTTCCAAACTGGCCGGCTGATTTATCGCTCGGGCGGCGCGATCTCGTCTGCCGTTACGAACACCGGCTGGATGTCCACGGGAATGTGGTTTAGTCCGTTCAGCGCTTTTTGCATGCCCGGCCGGATCACGCCCCATTGATCCAGCATGTGCTTCGCGCGAGCATAATCTCCGGTGGCTTCAATGGTCAGCAGCTCGTGATCCAGATCCCGCACGGCGCCCTTGATCTTGTCGAAATTGACTTCGAACGTGCCATCCGGCCGCGCGACGAATCCGCCTTTCTCCGTGATGTAGTTCACCTGCATCGCCATGCCTTTTCCGTGCGCGTCGTTTAATCCGAACCGCAGCGTCCGAAATGTGGACGCGAGAAACGTGGTGTAGAGCTGGCGTTCTTTGGTTGGGCCGCCGGGGATCAGCTTCTTGTCGAAAAGATGCTGCAGCATGAAAAGCCCCGTGACGTCGGCCTTGGCCTCCTCGATCGCGCTGTACTGTTCCTTCAGCTCCTGCCGCGGCGTGGTCGCCCGGCCGTTCACGGTAATCTGATGCGGCCCGACGCCGTGGCTCAGTTCGTGCGCCAGAATATGCGTGAAGAATGAATCGAAGCTCAGGTCCTTTTGGCTGGCGGGCGACAGCACGCGCTTCGCGATCGGCTCCAAGGTGGAATGAAACTTTGCCTCCTGCACATTTTTGAGCATCACCCGCTTCGCGCCCTTGAGCGCCACCACGCGATCGTCGTTGGGAAGATTGTAGGCCGCCGTCTGAACCCCGTGCGCGGCGTCGCCCGCATCGAAGATCTCATTGACCACGCGAATCGGCGCGCTCGCGCCCAGCTTCGGATTGCGATACTTCGGATCGATCGGCAGATTGTTCTCCACTTCCTGCAAATGATCGGCGAAGAACTTCAGCTTGGCGGTTTCGGCGTCGTCGCGAAGATTCACGTACGCTTCAAACGCGGCTTTGTACCCGAAGATGTCGTCGTTGTACGTTTCATACGGACCGATGGTGATGTCGAGCGGCGCGTCCAGATCCATCCACGCGATGTCGCTCGCATAATAATCGTTCGACCGGAAAGCCGCCGCCCGCTCGCTCAGAAACTTCTTGAGCGTAGCGTTGCCGGTGAGCGCTGCCGCTTCGTCCAGCAATTTGGCCGATTTCTCCAGATCCGCGTGATATTCGCGGTTGTAGGGAATCGAGTACAGCTTGCCATGAGCGTCGCGCCGGATCACGGTGAAAAATCCCTCGGCCTGCTCGCGCTCGGGCTTTGAAAGCGTCTTCACCCAGGCTTCGAACTCTTCGCGCGTCATGTTCTCCGGATAAAAATTGGCGCCGGGAAGCTTCTTCGGCGGCACGCCGGGGAGGAACGCTTCATGATCGTCGATCTCCGACCACGGCGATTTGTTCAGCCAGAAGTAATCCAGCCGGGCTCTTCCGAGCGGCGTCCCGCCGCGTCCCATCGGCGCCGTCTCGTGGCGAAGCTTGGCGTACAGCGCCTGATTGCCGCTCCACATCTGCGTGAGGAAGATGTCGTTCAGGATCCTCGACGCTTCAATCAGCTTCACCAACGCCTGCCGGTCTCCCGGCGAAAGCTTGGATATGTCGACCTGCATCGGGGTAGGCTCAAAACGCGCGATCATTTTGTCGAGTTGCGCGAGATCTGGAATGGTGGTGGCGGCGGCAAGCATGGGAATCAGGAATAAAAATCGTCTCACTGTCCGCCATCCTAGCACTTCAGATACAATTGCGGGATGCGTGGAAACGAGAAGGTTCTCGAACATTTAGGCATCGCGCTCAAGGCCGAGTTGACGGCTATCAACCAGTATTTCCTGCACTCGAAGATGTGCGAAAACTGGGGCTACTTCCGGCTGGCGGCCGACTATCGCAAGGAATCCATCGAGGAGATGGTGCATGCCGAAAAGCTGATGAATCGTATTCTGTTTCTAGATGGCACGCCGAACATGACGGACCTGAGCCCGATCCACGTCGGCAAGAATGTGAAGGCGCAGTATGAGAGCGATCTGCAACTCGAGCTGGATGCGGTACACCACCTGAATTCGGCTATCAAATTGGCGGTCGAAGTGGGCGACAACGCCTCGCGCGCTCTGTTTGAGGAGATCCTGAAGGACGAAGAAGAGCACGTGGACCATCTGGAAGGCCAGCTGCATGCAATCGCCGAGATGGGCTTTGAAAACTACTTGGCACAACAACTCCACAAGAGCGGGGAAGACGAGAAGGATTAGCCTCGCACGCCGAGCGCCGCGCCCCGCGTGCATCCCATTGTAGTAGTATCGATTGCAGGAACAATTATCGATGTACTGGCGCGCTCAATTGCTCTACACAGGTTTCGCTTTGCTCGGCCTCGGAGTGATGGCGTTCGCCGCTCCCCCCACTCCCGCCGCTGATGCGAGCACCTTGCCCGGCGGCACCTATGAATCGATTCCAAAATTGCCGCCCATGAGCGGGATTTGGGAGATGACTTTCGGCCGCGGCGGGTTTGGCCGGCCGGCGCCGCTGCCATTCACGCCGAAGTACGAGGCCATCATGCAGGCGTACGAGGCTGGCGGGCCGAAGGAGCAGCCGAGTGCGAACTGCGTTCCGCCCGGAATGCCGGGGATCATGTCGCAGCCCTATCCGATCGAAATCCTGTTCACGCCGGGGATGGTCACGGTGATTGCCGAGGCCTATATGCAGGTGCGCCACATTTATACCGATGGCCGCAAGCATCCCGACGACCCCGATCTCACGTTCAACGGTAACTCGATCGGGCATTGGGAAGGCGACACGCTGGTGGTGGATTCCATTGGATTCACTCCGGACACGCCGCTCGGAATGAACATGGGAATGCGTCACAGCGACAAGATGCATATCGTGGAGCGGTTCCATTTGAAGGATCCGATGTTGCTCGAAGTTACGACCACCATCGACGATCCGGAAGCACTGACCAAACCGTGGACCCGCACCATCAGCTACGCGAAACACCCCGACTGGGTGCTCGACGAATATATTTGCCAGCAGAATAACCGCAACTCCGCGGACCCCTCCGGGAAAGCAGGAATCAATCTCAAACGTTAAAGCGAGAACACGAATGAAAATGAAATTCATCCTGATGAGCCTGGCCACCATAACGATGGCGGCGTTCTTTGCGATGCAGCCACTTTCGGCGCATCATTCGTTCGAGATGTTCGATTCGACCCGTACTGTTACGCTAACTGGCACCATCAAAGATTTTCAGTGGACCAATCCGCATACCTGGACCTGGATCGATGTGCCCAATGCCAAAGGCGGCGTCGACACCTGGGGTATTGAGGGAATGAGCCCGAATTTCCTGGGCCGGCGCGGCTGGACCAAGCACACGCTGAGTCCCGGCGACAAAGTCACGATTACCATCTTCCCGCTGAAAAATGGGCAAAATGGAGGAACTTTCCTGCATTGCACTTTACCCGACGGCAAAGAGATGGTGATGTTCGACGCGCATCCGCGCCCCACAGCTAAGTAATAAGGAGGTAACGATGGAATTTGACCGGCGGGCATTCATAGCGAGTTTGGGCGGCGCTTCCGCCGTAGCGCTGATGAGTTCGGAGGCGAAAGCCGACGCCCTGGAACACGCCATGGCGTTCCAGTTGAACGCGGCCGTCGCCAAGAAGTTTCCGACGGCAGCGGAAGTGGAAGCCGAGATCACCACGCGGCCGACGCGGCGCGGCGCAGGCAATCTGTTCGTGGCGCACGGCGGCAACGTGAAACAGCTTCCGCCGATGCCGGAGCGTCCAACGCTGCTCGATTATTTCCAGTTGCGCTTCAACCAGACTTCGAATCACGTGCTGCAAAGCGCGAATCGCGCCATGAACACCGGGATGTCGGAAGAGATTGTCCTGGCATGCCTGCTGCACGACGTGGTGCAGGAACTGATCAAAGTAGACCACGGCTGGTGGGGCGCGCAGATGTTCGAACCGTACATCCCGGAGAAGAGTTCGTTCGCCATCCGCTATCATCAGGCGCTGCGCTTCTATGCGGACAAAGAACACGGCTACGAGTATCCCGATCTGTACCGCCGGATGTTCGGCGAAGACTACAAGCCGGAGCCGTACATCGAAGCGACGTACCAGATGGTGCGGAATCACAAATGGTATCTGGAGCCGCGCATGGTCACGGTGAATGATCTGTACGCGTTCGATCCCAACGTGAAGCCGAAGATCGATCAGTTCACCGATATCATCGGCCGCCATTTCAAGCAGCCCAAAGAGGGCCTGGGATACGATAATAGCCCCGTGGCCCACATGTGGCGATCGATCGCGATGCCGGATCATCCGCTGTAGAGCGACGATAGGGATCACGAGCATGTTGGCCGAGGTGCCCGAAGTTATGCGCACCGGGTTCGCAACAACCAGATGACGACCCTC
>Ga0335074_10004588_pt1 | contig 19038 bp, 20 predicted proteins | sample Lox_Sample_23_FD_206715 | JGI IMG/M metagenome (GOLD analysis project Ga0335074, IMG submission 206715) | Soil microbial communities from Loxahatchee National Wildlife Refuge, Florida, United States - Lox_Sample_2.3 | ecosystem: Environmental > Terrestrial > Soil > Wetlands | place: USA... | reverse complement strand
GACGTCCGCTTCCGGTTCGTCATCGATATCAGCACGCTGACGGCAAGCTGAGGTAGGGAAGGCGAGTTTCAGCTGGTGCTGTCGGCGGGGACCACCCGGAGGGTGACCGCGGCTGCGGATGGCCCGACGACGGTGCCGACGATCTGCGGGCCGTAGCGGTCATATTTCGCGTGATAGGCCGCATCGATCGCCGGGTGAATATCGGCGGCGGCTTCGCCGAACTGTACGTCCCGCTCGACGCCCCCGGCACGTATGCGGCCGGCCTGGCGGGCTTTCGCGCGCCGGTACCAGCCGTTGCCCGGCCCGTAGGCGGAGCGGATGTAGATGTCGTCGCCGCTGCGCACGCCCCAGATTGTCACGTACGGGCTGAGGGTGCCGTCCGCGCGCCGGGATGCGACGGCCACTTCCGTCGCCCGGCCGATGCGGTCCAGTTCGTCGGCGGTCCACGCTGCCATGGCGATCCTCCTCGATTCGGCAGGGTACTGAGTGATCGGGCCGGTTACTCGCCGGGCGGGAAATCGCTGGCGGCGGCGAACTCGGTCTGGGTCTCGAAATCGGCGATGCGCTTGCGCAGCGTGTCGAGGGTGGAGGCCAGGGCCTGGGAGCCGAGCACGATCCGCAGCGGGGCAGGGTCGGTGCTGGCGCTGTCGGTGATCTGGGCGGCCATGCGGGCGGGGTCGCCGGGGGCGAGCCCGTTGACGGGGTCGAGCATGCGCTGGAAGGCGTGCGCGGGGTTGCCGATGCCCCACTTGGTGGCGTGGTAGAGGGAGTTGCCGGGGAAGGCGACCTGGCCGCCGCAGGAGGAGATCTGGATGATCCGCCCGCCGCCCTGCTGGCGGAGGTGCGGCACGGCTGACCGGATGAGGGTGATGGGGCCGGTGAGGTTGGTCGCGATGATGTCGGTGACCTCCGCGTCGGAGAGCTCCTCGGCGGCGCCGAACAGGCCGGCGTTGGAGACGATGACGTCGATGCGGCCGAGCTGCTGCCAGCAGCGACCGGTGAGCTGCCGGATCGCCGTAGTGTCGGTCATCTCGAGCAGCTCCGGGATGAAGGTGCCGGGGTGCTGACCGGCGAGGTCGGCGACCTTGGCGGTGTCGCGGACGGTGCCGACGACGCGGTCGCCGGCCGCCAGTAGCTGCCGGGTGAGCTCGCGGCCGAAGCCGCTTGACACGCCGGGTCCGGCCGGGAAACAGCCGGTCGTGATTGCGCCGTGCGGCCTCGCTGGGCATGACAGTGACTCCTTCACGCTGCTACGGGCTGGTCAGCGGTCGATCATCTGCTGCATGGCCGCCGGATACCGGGCGCCGACCACGGAGATCCGAGCGGCCGCGGTGTCGATGGCGGCGAGGTCGTCGGCGGTCAGCCCGACCTGGACCGCGCCGAGATTCTCCTCCAGCCGCTCCAGCCGCCGCGTGCCGGGGATGGGGACGATCCACGGCTTCTGGGCGAGCAGCCAGGCCAGCGCGATCTGCGCGCGCGTGGCGCCCTTGCCGTCCGCGATGCGGCCGAGCAGGTCAACCAGTGCCTGGTTGGCCGCGCGCGCCTCAGCAGTGAACCGGGGCAGGATGGCGCGGACATCTCCTTCCCCGAACTCGGTGGCCTGGTCGATCCGGCCGGTGAGGAAGCCCCGGCCGAGCGGACTGAACGGCACCAGCCCGATGCCGAGCTCGGCCAGGACCGGGATGATCTCATCCTCTGGCTCGCGCCAGAACAGCGAGTACTCGCTCTGCAGCGCCGTGACCGGGTGCACCGCGTGTGCTCGGCGGATGGTCCGGACGCTAGCCTCGGACAGGCCGAAATGCCGTACCTTGCCCGCCTCGACAAGCTCCCCGACCGCCCCGGCAACGTCCTCGATCGGCACCTGCGGGTCCACCCGGTGCTGGTACAGCAGGTCGATCCACTCGGTGCCGAGCCGCCGCAGCGACCCGTCCACCGCGCGCCGGATGTGCTCGGGCCGGCTGGACAGCCCGGTCTGGCGGCCTTGCTCGTCGAACGCGAAGCCGAACTTGGTGGCGATGACGACGCGGTCGCGGACGGGCGCGAGCGCCTCGCCGACGAGTTCCTCGTTGTCGAACGGGCCGTAGACCTCGGCGGTGTCGAAGAACGTGACCCCCAGATCGACCGCCGTCCGCAGCAGGCCCACCATCTCGCCACGGTCGCCCGGGTTCGGGCCGAAGCTCTGGCTCATGCCCATGCAGCCGAACCCGAGGGCGGAAACCTCCAGCCCGCCAGAGCCCAGGATGCGCTTATCCATCTTCGTATCTCCTCGTGTGATTGGAAGGTCAGGGGGTGATGAGAACCTTCAGCGCCTTGCGGTCGGCCATCGCCCGGTACCCGTCGGGTACTCCGTCGAGGCCGACGGTGCGGTCGAACACCCGGCCCGGCTGGACCCGGGCGTCGAGGACGTCGGGCAGCAGTTCGCCGATGTAGGCCCGCGCCGGGGCCACGCCGCCGCTGAGCGTGATGTTGCGGATGAACGTGCCGAAGTCCAGCGGCAGGTCCCGGTACTGCGGCGCGCCGACCCGGCTCACCACGCCCCGTCGCGGACCACGCTGAGCGCCGTCTCGACGGCCGTCCGGTACCCGACGCATTCCAGCACGGCGTGGGTGCCGTCCCCGCCGGTCAGTTCCCGGGCCCGCTCGATGCCCTCTGCGCCGCGTTCGGCCACGACGTCGGTGGCGCCGAACTGGACGCCGAGGCCGGTACGGTCGGCGTGCCTGCCCATCAGGATGATCCGCTCGGCGCCGAGCCGCTTGGCCGCGAGGACGGCGCACAGGCCGACCGCGCCGTCGCCGATCACGGTCACCGTGGTCCGCGGGTTCACCCTGGCCTTCACCGCGCAGTGGTGTCCGGTCGGGAACACGTCGGACAGGCTCAGCAGCGACGGCAGCAATGCCGAATCGGGGGCGACGGGCAGCTTCACCAGCGTGCCCTGAGCCTGCGGGACGCGGACGGCCTCGCCCTGCCCGCCGTCGATGCCGTTGCTGGCCCACAGCCCGCCGTGCCGGCAAGATGTCTGCAGCCCTTCCCGGCAGAAGTCGCAGGTCCCGTCCGGCCAGACGAACGGCGCGACGACCAGGTCGCCGCGGGCGAAACCCTCGACCTGCGCGGACATCACCCGCACCGTAAATGACGGTTGCACGCATGGCAAAACAACACTTTCCTTCGCGTGAATGTGGTGGTGTGAGGCGGCGGCTGGCTTAGCGGCGGCTGTCCGCCTCGGCCTGCTGGGTGGCGGCCCAGCTGGCCAGGAAACCGAGGGCTTCCGCGGTGGGGGTGTCGGGTTCGGCGGTATAGACGAGCAGCGTCAGGCCGGGCTCGGACGGCAGCTCGAACGCCTCGTAGGCCAGGTCGAGGTCACCGGCCACCGGGTGGTGCAGGTCTTTGCGGCCGGTGCGGTGGAACAGCACGTCGTGGCTGGCCCACATGGCGCGGAACAGGTCACTGCGGGTCGACAGCTCGCCGACCAGATCGGACAGGGCCTTGTCGTAGGGGTCACGGCCGGCGGCTGCACGCAGGACGGCGACCATGTCGCGGGCCGTGCGGTCCCAGTCGCGGTAGAACTCCCTGGCCTGCGGCGACAGGAACGTGAACCGGGCCGTGTTGGCCGGCCGCACCGGATCGTCGAACACCGGCGCGTACAAAGCACGGCCCAGCGCGTTCGTGGCCAGCACGTCGGCACGGCCGTTGCGGACCCAGGCCGGCGCGCCGGTCATCGCATCCAGCACCCGCTGCACCCCGGGCCGGATCCGGTCGCTGCTGGTGCGGCGGCGGGTAGACGCCGACGCGTTCCCGGACCTGGCCAGGTCGAACAGGTGCGCCCGCTCCGCCTCGTCCAGCTGCAGCGCCCGGGCCAGCGCGTCGAGCACAGACTCGGACGCGCCGGCGAGATTGCCGCGTTCAAGCCGGGTGTAGTAATCGACGCTGACCCCGGCTAGCATCGCGACCTCTTCCCGGCGCAGCCCCTTCACCCGGCGGTTCGCGCCGTAGGCCAGCAGCCCGGCTTGGTGCGGGGTGATCCGCGCCCGGCGCGAGACGAGGAACTCACGGATCTCGCTGCTTCGGTTCACGTCCTCAACGGTAGGTGCGCGGCCGCGCGAGTGGGAGGTCCTGCCGTTACCTGTTTCGCCAGTACCTGCACCGAGCGGCACACCCCGCTCGGTGCGGACCGCGGTTATCTGGTCCCAGACCCATGCCATGACCGCGATGAACAGTTCGACCGAGGCTCGTGCGCCCCAACCCCGCCGCGACTGACATGCCGGTCATCGGGTGGAGGGGTCACTGAAGCAGCGCGGTGACGAGACGCCGGCAACGGAGGGGATCCTCGGTGAAACCATGCTGGAGACCCCACAGCCAGTAGTCGACGGTGCGGAAAACCGCTGAGCGGCGAGCGTGTTCCCGGTCGAGGCCCGCAGCGTCGGCGATGATGTCCAGCTGCTCGTTGATCGTCGCGGCGTCGGGCATCTCGTGGAGCCTGTCCCACAGGCAGCGGGCGAGGTCGAATCCGATGTCGCCGCGCAGCAGGCAGGGATCGACGGTGAGCCAGGGTTCCCGCTTCCCCCCGAGCACCTGCTCGTGGTGCAGCGCGCCGTCAACGGCACGATCGCCGGTGGCGGAGGTCAGGGTCTCGGCGGCGGTACAGGCAGCGGCCAGCATTCCGGCCGGCACCGGGCGGCCCAGCGCGACCCAGTCTGGCTTCAGCGTGGCCAGCCGGTCCCGCACCAGCTCGCCGGTGCTGAGCACCCAGCTGGGGGCAGGTACGGCGAGCCGCCGCATCATCGCGCCCGCATGATGATTGGCTTCGGCCAGCGGCAAGGTGGCCAGCGACCGCGCCGGATCCAGCCGTTCCAGCAGCATGGTCCCGGCCCCCAGGTCCGTCTCCACCAGCAGCACAGTGCCCCGGCCGGCCCAGAACCGCAGCGCCGCCACCTCGGCGGGGAAGCTCTCATCCGGTGCGGTCAGCCGCAACGCGAACTGCTCACCACCGCGTCGGACTGGAAGCACCAAGGCGTTCGATCCGTGCCAGGGAGCACCGTCGAGCGAGAGGTTCCAAGCCCGGCACTGCTGATCGACCCGCTCCGGCAGGGAGTCCAGCCACGCGCGCCTTTCGTGCGACCCGCGCAGCATGGCCCGGAATGTGGCCGGAACGGTAATCACGACGATGAGTCCATCACACCGGTCCGGCCTCTGACCCGCGCGCTGTGCCGCGGCGGGGTCCCGACCGGCACTGCTGCAATCAGACGGCGGTGTCCGGGGGTCAGGCCGCCGCGCTGCGATCAGGAGCGCTCCTGGCCGGGTGAGCGGTAAGGACATGCGTCGTGCCCGGGCTTGACCTGCTGGAAGACGCCAGCATTCGCGCGGATCACGCCTGGATCGAGCGCCTCGCCAGCGAGCCGCCAGGGTTGACTTTGCTTCGCCGGTTCTGCGAATCTGTAATCGCTGGGGTTATTGACACCGGGATGTGACCATGGTATTGGTCGGCTCTTTTGTTGTTGTTGCCCTGGTCTTGTGCGTCGCCGCAGTGCTGGCCCTATTCGGGGTTACGCACGTATCCATGTCCGGCGCTGAGGCGATCGAGCGCGACGGCCTGGCGCCGGGCACGCACGCACCTGTCTGGTCGCTTGTCGACTCCACCGGCAAAGTCGTGCGTTCTCCCCCTCGTACTCCTCTGCAGCTGATCATGTTTACCGATCATTCGCTGAAGGCCTTTCCTTCTGTAGTGGATGGCTTGCGCGAGATCATGGCGCAGGAGCGGCTGGAGATTGTGGTGCTGACCCGCCGCTTCAACGAGTTGGCGGAGCCAGTGCTGCGCTTGGTCGGCTTGACCGGCATATCGGTTCTGACTGGGTCACCTTCCCTCTATGCCGCATATAACGTCCGGGTGACACCGTTTGCGATATTCATCGACTCAGCTGGCCGGGTGCGGGCATCTAGCCTGGTCAATGAGGCCTGGCAGGTGACGAAGCTGTTGCAGCTCGCGGATCTCCCGCTCGAGCCGGGCAATCTCGCGCCTCGCGGCCGCTTCCGGCGCCGAACAGCCGGGGCGGGAGCGTAGGCCGGTGGACGTTCTGATTCTGTGCGCCAAGACGGCCGTCGCGTGCCTGCTGATCGTTGCGGGCGGGGCCAAACTCTCCGACCCGGCCAGCTTCGCTTCCACCGTGCGGCTGTTCATTCCGCTCCGCGTTGCGTGGCCGTTGCTGTCGGCCACCGCCGTGGGAGTCTCGCTCGGGGAACTCGCTGTCGGCCTGGCCAGCCTGACGCTCCCGGCGATTACGGTGCTGAATACCGTCGTCTTCGCCATCGCCTGCGCATTTGTCGCCGTCTCCGCTATGGGCTATGCCTTTCATCGCGGTCGGTCATGCAGATGTTTCGGGGCGCTGTCCCGGCGGAAATTCAACGCCGCGGGTGTGCTGCGCAGCGCGATCATCGCAAGTATTGCGGCCGTCGCCCTAGCCCATGTGGGTACGGCAGCTCTTCAGCTGGACGTGACAGCGCGAGTGTTGCTATTCGCTGCCGCCGCGCTGCTGGCCCTGGTGGCGTTCACCGCCGCCAGGGCACGTGGCGCTGGTAGCGAGCCAGAGCCGGAGGTGGTGGCGCAATGAAGGTTCCCCTGTATCTCGCCGTGGCTCAGTGGACGCTGTTGTTTGCCTTCGGGCTGTTGCTGATCGTTGTCTACCGCCAGCTAGGACGGATGCTGCACAAGGATGATGCGGCCGCACCGATCGGGCCCGCGGTGGGCAGTAAGGCGGCGAGCCTGGAGTACAGCCGGTTCGCCGACGACACCGTGCATTACCTCACGCCGGGAGACGGGCAGCCAACCCTGCTCGCGTTCGTCGAGCCGACCTGCCCGTCCTGCGAGAAACTCGTCCTCGCGCTCGGAACAGCCGAGCACGCTGGCGAACTGAGCGGCCTGCGGGTCCTGCTGCTTACTTCCAGCCCGAAGAGTTACCTGGACGTCTCCGACGCCTTCCGCGCCACTCGGCTGGAGTGCGGTCGCATCCTGGCGCAGTCCACTACGCAGGCATACGGCGCGACTTCCACACCGCTGCTGGTGGCTATCGACCGTGACGGCGTGGTCAGGGCGGCCGCGCCGGCCATCCGGCTCGCCGAGGTCCGCACCTTCAGCCGGGCCTGCCTGCTCCCCCCGGCCGCGGCCGGATCCATCCCGATTACAGCAGTGGCGCGACAGCACGGAACCGACCTGGAAGCGGCCGCCCCGGCTGCTGGAGCCGACTGAGAAGGGGATGGTGCCATGGCGTGGAGGCAGTTCGGCTCGAGTTTCGACGCGCGAGTCAGCCAGATGACGGAACGCGCCGCCAGGAAAATGTCACGCAGGAATCTTCTGCGGACTGTTTTTGTGAGCAGTGCCGCCGGCATCGCCGCCATCTCGATCGGCGAGACGCCCGCCCGCGCTTCCGACTGTGCCGGCCACTGCGGCCCGACGCCACGGTGCAGTCACTGCAGGCCCACCGAATGCCCCCACGGCTACATCCTGTGCAAAGGATCTCCGCGCAGCGACTGCTTTAACAAAGAGGGCTACCGCTGCGAATGGCCGCACGGGTATTGGATCGCGTGTACCGGCCTGGGGCACGGATACGGGTACAAGATCTGCAAGGACTGCATATTCCGCGACCGCTGCAGGGACTGGTGCACCTGCCTCACCGACTGCGTCTGCTGCGGCTGCAAGACCGCCGCGGACTTCAAGGAGGAGCAACTTCAGATCCAGATGTCCGACCAGTGACACCTCATGCTGCTTGCTGCGGCCAAGCTCTGACGACCGCGCGCCGCAAGTGAGTGAAGAGGCTCATGTCATGGTCTAGGGCGCTACTCGCGGCAGGAGCCATCGCGCTCGGGCTGGTCGCTGGCTGGGCACTGTCGGGCCGTATCGCGATCCTCGCGACCTTGGCCGTCCTCATCGCCGCCGGGAACGGCTACTCCAAGGCATACTCGCCTTGAGGCGCGAACTCGGCGGCCTCACTTGCCGCTGATCTCCCGGTCGGGAGCATTGCCAGGCGGGTCTGGCTGCTAGCTGCCTATGCCCTGCCGGCGATCACTATCTGGATGACGCTGGGCTTGCTGGTCAACCTGCTGCCGCTGGGTACCATCGCCCTGATCCTCATTGCCGGATACGGAGTGTTTTACGGCGTCCTGGAGGCGGGTGGCACGGCCAAGCCGGCGCCGCCAGGCAGCAGATGGCAAGTTCCCTCGGAGTGGGTGCGAGGAGTCTCGAGGCGGCGGCGCTACGTGGTCTGGGGATCGATGCTCGGCCCTGGGTTCGCCACCCGTAATCCATATGCCGGATTCTGGGTGCTTCCGCTCGCGGTCGCCGCAGTGGACAACATTGGGTACGGGGTGTTGCTGGCGGCCCTCATTGGAGCCGCTCACAGCACCGCGCGGGCATTTGCGTTGCTCCGCGACGTCAGAAACGCTGAGGTGAATAACTACCTGCAGTCGACATTGAGGTCGATGTACTGGCGTGCGGTCGACGGCTTCGCACTGCTCGCCGCAGCGGGCGCGGCGGCGATGATCTGGGCCTACAGGCTGTGAGGCGCGGGCAGGTCAAGGGCGAGGTTATGCGCGGAGCTGATGGTGTCGGGGTGATCGTGGCCCCGGGCGTGGCTCGGCCTCGGGTCAGAGCGCATGCGTGAGACGTTCGCCAAGGTCAGGAGGACGCACGCACGAGGTCCGGCCCACCGGCCGACTCATCGCCATTGGCGGCCGGGCAATCGCGATATAGCTTGGCTGCATGGATGAGCGGGCACGACAGGACATCGCCGCGGCGGCGGCCGCGCACACCGAACTCGGCCGAGCCTATGACGTCCCGGTGGCCGAAGGGCTGGTCGAGAGGATCAGTTCGGAGATCGACAGGCATGTGGACGCCAGGCTCGCGCAGCGTGACATCCGGCCCGGCTGGGCCGCATGGGCCAACGTCACCCTGGGCCTGGGCTCGGCCGGGCTGGGCATCGGCGCCACGGCTGTCGTACTGCGGTCCTGGCCCGCCAGCGGGGTCGCACCGAAGGCGGAAGTGGATCTGGGGTCATTGCGGGCATCGCTGATGACAAGTACCCACTCGGTGAGCACCACCCAGGTGGTCCTCATCGTCCTGATCTGGGCCGCTATCGCGGTCATTAACATCGCCTACAGTCGCCGCCAACTGGGCCGACCCTGAGCCGTACCGGTCAGGGTGACACTCACGCCCCAAGTCGGTCGCCGCGGTGGCTTGCGTCGCGCCGCGGCTATGCCAGCCAGCGTGGCCTGGGTCCTCGCGCGTTCAGCAGGTTAAGCGCCGCGCTGAATCCTGGTCAGCCGACTTCGCCGCCCCCGTAGTACTGAGGTGTCACGGTGACGGTGATCTTCCGCTGGACCTGGGGTGCGGCGGTGTAGTCATCGTTGCCGGCCTGGTTGGCGTCGATGATGCACGCGCCCGTTCTGCCGAAGGTCACTACGGTCCCGGACAGGGCGCACACCTGCGCGCCGCTGGCGGGATCAACGGAGAACACGACCGGGTTACCCGAGCCGCCGCCGATGGCCGACAGGCTCGCCGAGGAGAATATCGTCGCTGACGGCGGGGCCAAGAAGATGATCGACTGGGACAGCTTGCTGACCTCGATCGTGCGCTGGACCTGGGGGGCATCCGCATAGCGAGCATTGCCGGCCTGGTTGGCGTCGATGACGCAGTTGCCCGCGGCGGTGTAGGTCACCGTGCTCCCGGATACGGTGCACGCCCCCGGGCCGCCCACGGAGAACACGACCGGGTTGCCCGAGCCGCCGCCGGTGGCCGACAAGTTCGCCGAGCCATGCTGGTTACCCTGGGCCGGGGCGGTGAAGGAGATCGACTGGGGGATCGGGTTGACCTTGATCATGCGCTGGACCTGGGGTGCGCCTGTGTAGCGGCCGTCGCCGGCCTGGTTGGCGTCGACGACGCAGCTACCGATCGCGGTGTAGGTCACCGTGGTACCGGACACGGTGCACACTCCCGGGCCGCTGCCGGGATCAACGGAGAACACGACCGGCTTGCCCGAGCCGCCGCCGGTGGCCGACAGGGTCCCCGAGCCACCCGCCGTGCCCGAGCTAGGAGCAGTGAAGGAGATTGACTGGGCGGTTCCCGGCCGTGTGGTGTAGGCATAGTGGCTGGCGTCGCTGGTCTGCGACGTGCCGGCCGGGGTGGTCACGGTGAGGTTCACGGTGCCCGAGCCCGGCGGGCTGGTCACCATGACCTGCGTGCTCGAATCGGTGATGATGATGGCGGCGCCGTTGCCGAAGCGGACGCTGGTGGCGCCGGCCAGCCCGGTCCCGGTGATGGTCACCGTGGTCCCGCCCGAGGTGGCGCCGCCATTCGGGGACACGCCGGTGATGGCGGGCTGCGCGGCGGTATAGGTGAAGCGGTCGGCCGCGGTGGGATGTGAGGTGCCGCCCGCCGTGGTCACGGTGATGTCCACGGTGCCGGCGCCGGTGCTGGTCGCGGTGGTCTGCGCGGGCGAATCGGCGGTGATGGCCGCGGTGGTCACCATGCTGGGCGGACTGGTCGCGGTGATCTGGGTGGCAGAATCGGCGGTGATCGTGCCCGCTATGCCGCCGAAGCGGACAACGGTGGCCCCGTTCAGCCCGGTGCCGCTGATGGTCACCGTGGTCCCGCCCGAGGTGGTGCCGCTGGCCGGGGACACGCCGGTGACCGTCGGAAGCGTGACGGGACCGGACTTGTGGGTCAAGCCGACGACCAGGATCGCGGCGATGCCCACGATGGCGGCCGCGATGGCCGACTTGATCACGCGGGAACGCCGCAGCCGGGAGCGGCGGTCACGCTGGTGCAGGCGGGTTTCTTGCACCGTGCTGCCCTGGACCGCGGGCAGCACGCCGGACGGCCACAGGGCCGCCAGCAGCAGGGCCGCCTCGCCCAGGAAGGACCGGCCGCGTTCACGCCAGTCCGGGCCGTAGGTTCTGGCGGCGACCGCGCTGAGCGCGGTGACGAACGTGGTGGCGTCGGTCGGCCGGTCTTCGGGGTCCTTGGCCAGGCCCGCGGCGACCAGCGGCCGTACCGGTTCGGGCACCTCGTCCACTGGCACCGGCTGGAACATGTGCTGGTACAGAAGTGCCGCGGCGGTATCCCCGCGGAACGGCGGCCGCCCAGTCAGGCACTCGAAAAACGTCGCCGTGGCCGCATACACATCCCCCGCGGGGCTGGCCGGGCCACCCGAGAACTGCTCGGGGGGCGCGTACACCAAGGTGCCCGCCGCCTCGGCCTGGTCCCCGGACCGGGTCGCGATCCCGAAATCGGTCAGCTTGCTCGCCCCGTCCCCGTCCACCAGCACGTTGTCCGGCTTGTAGTCACGGTGCACTACTCCCCGCGCGTGGGCCGCGGCCAAGCCGAGCAACGAGCCCTCCAGCACCACCAGCGCCGCCTCGGGCGTGGTGGCGCCCTGGCGCGCCAGGATCTTCCTGAGCGATACCCCGTCGACGAGTTCCATCACGATCGCCGCTCCCGACGGCGACTCGGTGTACTCATACAGCCGGACTATGTTCGGGTCATCCATCGAGGCCAGCACCGCCGCCTCGCCGCGGAACAGCTCCGCGAACCGGGCATCGGACAGCAACTCCGGACGCAGGAACTTGATCGCTACCAGGGTCCCCGACGCGTCGTGCCGGGCCATCACCACGTCACCGAAACCGCCCGAGCCGAGCGCCGTCAGCGCGGTGTACCCCGGAACGTTCCAGCCGGCCACGCGGGCCTGCCCGCCGCCGGTTCCCTCGCGGGCTGCCTGGTCGGTGACGACCGTGCCATCGGGCACCGGTGGCCTCCTCTCACGCTGGCGCCGGACCGCGGCTGACGAGCCGCGCAGAGGACCGATGGTCGCCGGCTAGTGACAGACCGTCGTCCAGGTCAGGGCTTCCAGACCCGCAGAGGGTCAGGATTCGCCATCCCGCCGTCGGCCGACTGCCGGGCAAAAACACCGCAATGACGCAGGATCGCGATCATGCTCCCACCCCTGACCACCTTGCGTTTCCGCAGATCTCATTATCTGAGACGCACAAATGCTCCCCGGGTATTACCCGGCACGCGTCACGTAACGATAACGAACGGACACCACTCCCGGTGGATTCGGTGGTTTATCGGCCAGTTGGGTGATTTATCCATCCGTGTACCTTGTGTAGTTTTGATCGGACCACCGTTGACGGCAGCCGCGGAACGAACGCTATGCTTTGTGGTTCTCGCGCCCTCAGTGCTGATTAAAGCGATTCTGCCCGTGTGGGGGGATGATCGGCCATGTCAGTCCGCGCTTACGCCTGCTGTCGATCGGCCTGGCCCGGCATTGGCCGCGGATACTCATCGTTTCCGTGCTGGCGGTGTTCGCGGCAAGCTATTTCTACGTCACGAGTGTGCACGCTCCGGAGAGCGAGAGCCGGGTATGGAAGCTGACTGGCCTCCGTCCGCCCCGCCGCCGGCGTCGTCTCCGCCGGTCCTGCAGCCGCGGTCGCCACGGCAGCCAGCCGCCCTCAGCCAGTCGCGACCACGACGGAAGGCGCTGCGGCGCTTGGGCCACGCCCTTGCCTACCTGGCCATCGTGTTCCTCGGCCTCGACTTCGCCGCGGAGGCCTACTTCATCAGCCTCAACTGGGTGAACCCCCCGGTCACCGCGTACATGCTGGAGGGCGGCGGCGAGCATCTGCACGACTACGTCTCCCTCCAGTACGTGTCGCCGTACATGATCGTCGTCACCATCGCGCACGAGGATCCCCAGCTCCCGACCCAGTTCACCGGCGTCGACTGGGACCAGTGGTGGAGCCGGGTCACCGCGTACCTGAACCACAGCAAGGACCCGTACCGTTCCGCGATCCCGGAACAGCTGACCAAGAACCTGCTCCTGTGGCCATCGAAGGACCCCATCCGCAAGGCCCTGGATGCCGTCCTGGCCGAGCAGCTGGTCCACGCGATCTCCAAGCAGAGGGTCCTGGAGCTGTACCTGAACGAGGCTCAGTTGGGACCGGATATCTACGGCGTCTGCGACGCGACCTGGTACTACTTCGACGAGCCGCCGGACGACATCACCCTGAACCAGGCGTATGAGCTCATGGGCGTGCTGCCCAGTCCCACCCACGCGCACCGCCTTCCCGGCGGTGGCATCGACATGAATCCCGCCACCCCGGACGGCCGCATCGAACTCGGCCTGATCCGGAACGCGGAGTTCTATGTACCGCGAGACCTCCAGCTTTACGGCGGCCTCAACCTGCTCACGGAGATGGGGATCACCAGCACCGCGCATGGCGAGCCGAACGCTCCCGGCGACTGCCGGACCATGCCGCCCGACATCCACGACCTGATCGCCGCTGAGCAGCGCTCCAGCACGGAGACATCATGATCGTCACCGGGATCATCCTGCTCGTCACCGGCATCCTGGCCAAGATCGGGATCGTCTGGACGGCGGGATTCGTGGTCCTGATTCCCGGCCTCATCGCCTTGCTGCTCGGCATGACCGGTCACGGCATCGGCGGACGGCGACACTACTTCTGAATGAAACGACCCTGAGCCCGTTCCGTGCCGCTCGAGCTGCAGGGGATGACGCACGTGGTCTTGCCGCAGGCCATCTGGCCTGGTTCGCTGAATCACAGCACCGTCGGACGAGGGCGGCGAGACGGAGGCCAGCATGGCTGCACGCGCAAGCCGCGCCGGTGGCATACCGGTTGAACCAACTGAGGCGCGCATCCCGCCGTTCGCGTCAGCATGGCGTCGATCCCACCTTACGGTGGATGAGCGAACGGCCAGGGGCAAAACGGCCCGCAAGCGGGTGCCACGGTCGGACCACGGTCGGTGGATGCCCGCGCCTGACCGGCCGGACCCGATCGGCCTGCTTGAGGAGCAGGCATCGTCACGGGTGCCGCAGCTGATCCCGATCAGGTACGGACGGATGCTGGTCTCGCCGTTCACCTTCTACCGAGGCGCCGCGCTGATCATGGCATCCGACCTGGCGGTCACCCCTGTGTCAGGGGTGACGGTGCAGTCGTGCGGTGATGCGCACCTGTCGAACTTCGGCCTGTTCGGCACGCCCGAGCGGCAGATGATTTTTGATATCAACGATTTCGACGAGACGTTGCCCGGCCCGTGGGAGTGGGATGTCAAGCGCCTGGCCGCCAGCTTTGAGGTCATGGGCCGTGACCGAGGCTTCTCCCCGGCCGACCGGCGCGAGATCGTGATGGCCGCGGTCGCCGAGTACCGGGACAAGATGCGCCGGGCCGCGGGGATGGGGGCCCTGGATGCGTGGTATGACCGTCTGGAAGCCGGGATGCTGCTCAAACTGGTCCGCCGAGAGGTCCGCGTGAAGCGGGTGACCAAGGCGGAGGGCCGGGTTTTCGAGCGGGATGTGGCCAAGGCGCATGCCCATGACAGCACGCGGGTGTTCACCAGACGCGCGGCCGAGATCGATGGCGAGTTGCAGATCGTCGCCGATTGGCCGCTGATCATTCCGATCGATGATGTCATCCCGGAGGGGTCGGAGTGGGAGGACCCGGCTCCGCTGATCCGCAAGCTCCTCAGCATCTACCGGCGCACCCTAGGGAATCAGCATCATCCCCTAGAGGAGTACCGCTATGTCGATGCGGCCTACAAGATGGTTGGTGTAGGCAGCGTGGGGACGCGCTGCTTCATCATGCTGATGATGGGCCGCGACCACAACGACCCGCTGTTCTTGCAGGCCAAAGAGGCGGAAGCCTCCGTACTCGAACGGTTCGCCCCCAAGAGCACCTATCCCCACCACGGCCAGCGCGTGGTGATGGGCCAGCGCCTGATGCAGGCAGCAACGGACATCTTCCTTGGCTGGATCCGCATCAAGGGGCTCGACGGAGTGACCCGCGACTATTACGTTCGGCAGTTCCAAGACTGGAAGGGCAGCGCCGACGTCGACAACATGCTCGTGCCCGGCGCGACACTCTACGCGCGGATCTGCGCCGCGACCCTGGCCCGCGCGCACGCCCGGTGGGGCGACCGCATCGCGATCGCCTCCTACCTGGGTCAGGGGGATGCCTTCGACCGAGCGATCGCGGACTTCTCCGCCGCCTATGCGGACCAGAATGAAAAGGACTATGAGGCGTTCGCAGCGGCCGTGAATTCAGGACGGCTTACCGCCCGGGCCGGAGTATAGACGGTCGCAGACTGTTGATGCCCGGACCCGGAGTTCAGGCATAAGCTCCACTACGGCAGGCCTGTTGACCTGCTCGCCGCCGACGAGCAGGTCGAGCGCCTTCCGCGCGATATCCCAGACCGGCTGAACGACGCTCGTAATGGTGGGGTGACTGACGGTGCTGAAGAACGTGTCATCGCATCCGCTGACTGCGACGTCGCCCGGCACACCCCGACCGAGACCGATGGCCGCCTGGATGAAACCCAGCGCGATGAGGTCGTTAGCGCAAACAACGGCGTCGACGTCGGGCCAATGCGCAAAAACGTACTCTGCGGATCTCCGGCCGAAGTCAACGGTAAATTCGCCGATCACAGTGCGCCCCGCCCCCTGAGGATCGATGGGAGGAATTAGGCGCCGGTACGCGCGGCTTCTCGCCGAAGCTGACGAAGCGGAGGATTTCGCACCCACGAAGGCGAACCGCCGATATCCCTGCTGGGTCATGTGCTGGAGGACGAGCTGGATGGTGGCCGTTGCATCAGTGACAACCGTGTGGGCACGTGTACTTGCGTAACGGTCGACCTGCACAACTGGAACCCTGCCCATAGCGTCCTCGATCGTCGGCCGGCTACGGAAACGATGACTCGGACTGATCAGCAGACCATCGATACGGCGCGCGACCAGGTCGGCTACGCACTTTTTTTCCCACTCCGGATCGTTCTCAGTGCTCATCAGCAGCATGGTCAGGCCCGACATACGCAGGGTCTTCTCGATAGCTCCGGCTAGAGCTGGAAAGAATGGGCTTGATATGTCGGGGAGGACGAGGCCGACCGTAGCGGTCCTCCCCGTGCTCAGCGACTGAGCAACGTGATCGGGCCGGTAGCCGAGGCGGCGGGCCACGTCATCGGCCAGGCGGGCCACCGCGGGAGTCACCGGCCGAGAGCCGCTCAAGGCGCGGGAAACCGAGGCTACCGACAATCCCGATTCACGAGCTACATCACGAATAGTTACCTTTGCCGGATTCACCGGGTTCCCTCCCGATGGCGCATGTTGAACTGGGTCTTGCCAGTTCGTGGGCACCTAGGTACTTTACCCATACGGAAACCGGTTACCAACCTACCGCGAGGTGCACGTGATCGGTCTTGACAACCTGTCGCGTAACGCGACCAGTTCAGCCGCGCAGCGCGCTTTCGATCAAGGCGAAGGCATCCTGCGGCTCGCTCCCACGTGGGTTCCGCGTTCGTTCTGTGTACCCGGCCGCCGAATAAAGCTCGAGCCAAGCGACTACTTCGCGCTTGGCGGGGCTCGAGGCGGAATCGACGAACGGTGGCTATCGTCCGCTACGCACGCCGACAACGGACCGCTCACAGGACCGGACGAGGGCCTGAGCTTCGTCGTGGGACCAGATCGGGAGAAGGTGCCCTTCGACGAACTGGTGGGTCACCTCGGCGCCGCGCTGATCGGTTACCGGCTCTGGGAGGGCTACTCCGGTTGGCCGATGTACAGCAAGTTCTTCGACAACCTGGGCCCTCTGCCGCTTCACGTGCACCACACCGACGAGAAGGCGGCGCTGGTCGGGCGGACCGGCAAGCCAGAGGCGTACTACTTTCCACCCCAGATGAACAACCACTCGGGCACCATGCCAGTCTCCTACTTCGGCCTAGCGCCAGGGACGACGCAGGACGAACTGCGGCACCGCCTGGCGAAGTTCGTCAGCGACGGCGATAACCAGATCACGGAACTGTCCCCGGGTTACCGCATCAGGCTGGGTAGCGGCTGGGACATGCCCGCCGGAGTGCTGCATGCGCCCGCGAGCCTATGTACGTACGAGCCGCAAGCGGCGTCCGATGTCTTCGCTATGTGCGAGAACTGGACGAGTTGCAGAACGCTCCCGCCCGAGCTCCTGTGGAAGGACGTGCCGCACGAGCACCACGGCGATCTGGACTTCATCATCTCGCTGCTGGACTGGGAGAAGAACACCGATCCGAACTTCTTTAGCGCGCGGTTCATGCCACCAATTCGGGAGGGTAATGCCACGCTTGAGAACGCGGGTTATGCCCAGTGCTGGATTGTCTACCGGGCGAGCGCCTTTAGCGCGAAGGAGCTTACGGTGGGACCGGGTGCGTCGGTGGTGATTACCGACGCCGCTGCATATGGGGTGATCGCCGTCCAGGGCCGGGGCACCCTGGGGACCTGGAACGTCGAAACGCCCACGCTAATCCGTTACGGTCAACTGACCCGTGACGAGTTCTTTGTATGCGAGTCCGCCGCGCAGACGGGCGTCGTGATAAAGAACCCGAGCGACACTGAGCCTCTGGTGCTGCTTAAGCACTTTGGCCCAGGCAATCCAGACCTACCGGCAGCAGCATCGGCTGACCAGGTGGCCGTCCAGCCCTGAGCGGGCGCCCGTGCCCTTATGAGATGAGAAGACGGAGAAGATGTCGAGCAGTACCTTCTATGGATTCACTGGTCGCATTCTATTCATCGACCTCGCCAGCCGCGCGATCCGGGAGCAGCTGCTTTCCGAAGAGGAAATGCGGACCTACGGCGGTGGCAGCCTGCTGAGCGCCGTCTTGATGCTGAAAAATACCCGGCCCGGCCTCGACCCCATGACCGGCGACGGAGCCTTGGTCTTCGCCTCGAGTGTCGTGGCCGGCCTGCCGTTCGTTGGCCTGGCTAGATTCTCGGTCTGCGGGAAGAGCCCGCTCACCGGTGGTTTCGGTGAGGCGCGTTGCGAGGGTCCCTTCGCGGCCGGCATCAAGAAGTCGGGCTACGATGCGATCGTTTTCGAAGGCCGCGCCCCCGAGCCGGTCGTCGTGTGTGTTTCCGGTCGCTCGGCGGAATTCTCGCCTGCGGGCGGCCTTTGGGGCACGGAGACCGCTGAGGCGACATCGCGCCTGAGAGAGCAGTTCGGCTTCGATGCCCATGTCGCCGTGATCGGCCCGGCTGGCGAGGCAGGTGTCCGGTTCGCTGCCATCTCCGCCGACCTCCACCACCAGGCGGCCGGGCTGGGGATGGGCGCGGCGATGGGCGCGAAGAACCTTAAGGCCGTGGTCCTCGCCGGCGGTGCGTTCCCTCAGGTCGCTGACGCGGACAGGTGCGCTGGGCTGACGGCCGCCTACCGTGACCGCATCGCGCTGAACCCGCTCACGGCATGGCAGAAGGACGAACCGGGCTTCTCTGCGTGGGTGGAACTGCACGGGTTGGACGCTGGCCTTTGCGTGCAGAACTTTTCCACTGCCGAGTACTCCCGGGCAGTGGCGTATCGCCCTGGGGAGGTCATGAAGCACTACACCGGCGTCTCCCCGTGCCCTGGGTGCCCCAATGACTGCATCAAGGTCATGCGGACGTCCGATGGCGCCAATGCCCGGGGCATACACCAGCCCGCGATGGGCACGCTCGGACCGAACCTGGGTATCTGGGATGTGGCATCGGTGATCGACGCGAACACGCGCTGCCAGGAGCTGGGCATGGACCCGATCTCTCTCGGCTTCACCATGTCCATGGCCATGGAGTGCAAGAAGGAGGCTGTTGGCCCAGCGGAATTCCGCCAAGCGATCCCCGACTTCGGCGACGCCCAGCGCATCGCCGAGCTGATAGAGCTGATCGGCCGGCGAACGGGGGTCGGCGACCTGCTGGCTGAGGGCAGCCGCCGCCTCGCGGCGCACCTCGGACAGGGCGCCGCGCAGTACGCCATGCACGTCAAGGGACAAGAGCTGCCGCCCATCGAGCCTCGCACCCAGACGAATCTGGCCTTGGGCTACGCGGTGTCGCCGACAGGCCCCCGCCTAGACATTTGTGAGCACGACTGGGACTTCGATGACCGCGTCGGCTGGCCCCACACCCTGGAGTACTCGCGAACTCTGGGCATCCTCGAGCGCATCCCCATGAACGAGCTGTCGGTGCGCAAGGTGCGGAACTACAAGGCACT
>Ga0335074_10004587_pt1 | contig 19039 bp, 13 predicted proteins | sample Lox_Sample_23_FD_206715 | JGI IMG/M metagenome (GOLD analysis project Ga0335074, IMG submission 206715) | Soil microbial communities from Loxahatchee National Wildlife Refuge, Florida, United States - Lox_Sample_2.3 | ecosystem: Environmental > Terrestrial > Soil > Wetlands | place: USA... | reverse complement strand
GCCTGCTCACCCTGCAGTCCGGCCAGGATGGCGTGATCGCCCCGGCCCTGGAACAGGCGCTGCGCGCTGGGCTCCGGCCCTGGTCCCGCGCCGAGGTCGACTTGGTGCGCGAGCATCTCGGCCAGACTGACCCGGAAGCGGCCGCCGCATTCGACAGCTGGCGGGAACCGCGGTCCGCCGACGCGCTGTCGCGGCAACTGCACCGCTTCCTCGGCCGCCCCCGGCGCAGGCCGTGACCGGCGCCCGGCCAGCACGCCGGCCGCGCAGCCGGGCACCGGGCGGGTGACCCATGGCGATCATCATCTTCGTGCTGTTCGCCTGCTTGGTCATGATCATCGCGGCCTTGCTGATTGCGCCGCCGATCATACTGTGGCGCGGGTCGCGTCAGGCGTGGCGCTGCGGACGGCTGTACCTGACCACGCTGGCCACGGTGCTCGGCGTTCCGGATCCGGCCACGGCCGCTCAGCCGCGGCTGCTGCGGCACCATGCCGAAGGCGGCCGCGAACCCGCCTATGAGCAGTACCTGTACACGCAGGCGTGGCTCGATCTGAGGCGGGCCCTGGCCGAGGTCGTGTCCGCCGGGCGGGCCCAGGTGTCTGATGACTGGTCGCGGACGGTGCAGGACTGGGTTTCCGGCCCGTGGACGTTCAGCCGGCTGTGGCACCACCTGATGGGCCTCATCCTGCTGGCCGCCATTGGCCTCGGGACCGGGCTGGCCGCCGTGTTCATCGCCATCATCGTCGTGGTTCAGGCTGTCCTCGTGGCCGTGCTGGCCGCGCTCGGTGTCGCCGCGGCCAGGGGGCTGCGCATCGTGGACAGCGCGCTGTTGCTGCTGCGGGGCATCCGGATGCATTGCCCGAGCTGCTCGCGGCGGGTCAGCTACCCGTCGTACCGGTGCCCGGCCTGTGATGCCTGGCATCACGACATCCGGCCGGGGCGGTACGGGGTGCTGCGGCGGTGGTGCAGCTGCGGCGAGCAGAGCATGCCCACGCTTCTGCTCCTGGGCAGCCACGAGATGCGGGCCTACTGTCCGCATCCGGGCTGCGGGGTGCAGCTGGCCGACTCCTCCGGCACGGCGGCCGAGTTCACGCTGCCCATCCTGGGCGCCGCAGGCGCGGGGAAGACCCGGCTGATGACCGCGCTGGTGATGGCGCTGGAGGAATGTCCCGGCACCGCGGTCACGCCCGCCGACGACACGACAGCGCGCCGCCTGGACGAGCTGAGGCCGGCGGTGGCCGGGAACGAGCCCACCCCGCCGACTCCCTCGGGCCCGTCCCGGGCCTACTCGGTGTACGTCGCGCCGCCAGCCGGAGTCAGGCGCCTGATTCACCTGTTCGACACGGGCGGGGGAAGCCCCAGCTTTGCCGACCTGGACGCCCGGCGCTTTCTGGGTGTGGCCGATACGTTCTTGTTCGTCATAGACCCGCTGTCGGGCGGGGGACGGGCGGCCAAGGACATCCTCGACCTGGTGGCGCAGCAGGCCCAGGGACTCGGCAAGAACCTCAGGACGAGCAGGCTGGCCGTGGCCGTGACCAGGACCGACGGTCGGGGCGGGGCGGGCGGGGAAGGATGGGAAGGCGGGGAAGGCGGGCGGGGCCTGCCGGATCCGCAGGCCGGCAGCACGGACATCGAGCGGTGGCTGAACGACAGCGGGCTGGATCACCTCACCCGGGCCATGCGCATGCTGTTCGGGGACGTGCGGTACTTCCGCACCGCGGCCGTTGTCACCGGTGCGCGGGTGGACAGCAGCGTGCTGCGCCTCGCCCGGTGGCTGCTACCAGGAACAGGTGAGGACGCGTGAATCCTTACCGGCCGTGGCGGATCGGGCTATTCACCGGCACCGTGGCCGTGATGGTCGCCGTGGTGGCGGCGGTGATCGTGGCCATCATCCTGGCTGTCCTGGCCGGCTGACGCGGCCGGGTCCGAGATCTCCATGAGCTCCTCGAGAACCGCGCCCGTTACGTACTCAGCCAGCCGGGCAGCGAACGCTTCGGTGCCCAGCTCAGCCCGCTGGCGCTGCAGCAGGGTGGCCTGCTGCCGGGCCGCCTGCGCGTCGATCTCGATCAGGGCCAGGAGGCTCACCGCGGTGAACCCGATGGCCTCGTCGGGCCGGCCGCTGTCGGTGAACTCGGCCCCAAGATCGGCCCGGCGCCAGGCGAGGACGGGATCGCTGCCCTCGTCCTCGCCGAAGGGCCCGCACAGCTCCGGCCATCGCTCGGGCAGCCGTCTGGCCTCCTCAAGCGCCCCGCGCCGCATGGCGGACAGGGCGAGCTGCTGGGCACAGACGATCGCGGTCCGCTCGTCCCCGGCCGCTTCGGCCAGGGACAGCGCCCGGCCGTACCAGGACTCCACCGAGTCCTCGCCGGTGTCGTGGCCGTCTCGCCTGGCCAGCCGGCCCAGGTCCCGGCAGGCGGCGATGACGGTTTCGGTATCGGCGGCATCCTCGGCTTGGCTGAGCGCCCGGCGGTGCAGCTGGCGGCCGTGGCCGGGATCTCCCGCCAGCTGGCTGATCAGGCCTCCCTCCTGGCAGGCCGGCGCGATCAGGACGGGCCGCTCCAGCCTCTCCGCGAGCTCGATGGCCTGGGCACATTCCAAGGCTGCCCGGTCGTAGGCACCTTCGCGGCGTGCGCACCGGGCGAGTTCCACGTGGGCCAGCACGGTGACTCCAGACCGCTCATCGCCGTCGACCAGGTCGAGCGCCCGGCGGCAGCAGCTCTCGGCTTCAGCGAGGTCGGTGTGCGCGATGAGGCCGGCCATTTCCAGGCAGAGCTCGGCACTGCGGCCCGGATGGCCGAGCTCCAGCAGCCGGCTGGCGGCTCGCTGGTACCACTCCTTCCTGCCCCACGGGCCCGGGGTGAGCCTCCCCAGCCGCCGGTACAGGTCCGCGATCAGGCCGGCGTCACGGAGTTTGTCAGCCAGCCGGAGCGCCTCGACGTAGGTGGCCTGCGCGTCGGCGGGCCGGTCATCGGCCTCCGCGGTGGCGCCCAGCTCACGCAGGCATTCCGCTTCCAGGGCCGGGTTGCCCAGCTGCACCGCGGCCTGGCGGGCTTCCTGGAAATCGTGCGCGGCGTCTCCGTAGTCGCCGCGCATGCGGTCCACCTGGCCCAGGCCCAGCTGGCACCGGGCCATGCCGACCTGGTCGCCCACCTGGCTCGCGACTCTCCGGCACTCCCGGTAGATGTCCTCCGCGTTGTCCGGGGCGTCGGCGGCCAGTTCGACGCCGGCCAGCCCCAGCAGGCTGGCCACCAGGATCTGCGGGTCGCCACTCCCCCGCCCGATGTCCGCCGAGCGCGCATACGCACTCCGGGCCGCGCCCGCGTCGCCGCGGAACAAGTGGACAGCGCCCAGCCGCAGGTGAGCCTGGGCCACCAGGCCTGGCTGCTCAAGCTCGCTGGCCAGCCTGAGGGCGCGCTCGTGCCAGGCGGTGGCGGCGTCCACGTCGCGGTGCGCGAGATCCAGCTCGCCCATCTGGTGGTAGCAGTCCACCATCCCCGGCCGGTCGCCCATCCGGTCGGCCAGCTTGATGTAGCAGAGGTAAGCCTCCTGAGCCTGGCCGGGCTTTCCCAGGCGCTGCCAGGTCCGGCCCAGCTGCAGGTAGCAGTCCTTGAGCAGGACCTGGTCCCGGGAATTCCCGGCGGTCTTGGCGGCCGCCTGGAACGCGTGCGCGGCCTCCTGGGTATCGTCGCGGCGCAACTGGAGCTGGCCGGTCTGCAGCCAGCTCCGGCCGATCACCTGCTCCAGGTCACGAGCGTCTTCCTGCCCGGCGGCGAGCCGGATGGCCAGCCGCTCCGCTGCGGCCAGGTCCCCGCTGGCCCGGGCCAGCTGCGCGAGTTCCGGGGTGCCCTCGAGGAAGAAGTACTGACCCAGCTTTATATCCTCCGCGTTGCGCCGCGCCGCGTTGCTGAACCGGGCTGCCTGGTCGAGGTTGCCAAGGGCGAGGGCTACGGCGCCGAATCCTTGGTAACAGCGGGCCTCGAGCACGGCATCCTGCAGGTCGCGGGCCAGGTCGATGGCGGTACGGAAGATCTCCCAGGCCGATGCGTAGTTGCCCTGGGCAGCGGCGATGCCGGCCAGCCGCTCATGAGCGAGCGTGATCCACCGCTGGTCGGCGCGGGCGCTGGCGGCGGCCAGGCAGGCGCGGCAGAACTGCTCGGCGGCCCGGTAGTCTCCCCGGGCCTGAGCGGCCCGGCTCTGCATGAGCAGGAGCCCGGGAACCGGCTGGGCGTCCGCGGCCACTTCCTGCCGGGTTTCCGCGCACAGCCGCTGGATCTGGTCGAACTCGCCCCAGCGGAACAGGATGGTGGCGGCTCGCAACGTGAGCGATGCCGCGCGCTCGAGGTCGCCCGCCTCGCGGCGGTGATGGCGGGCCTCCAGCAGATCAGCCACTGCGTCGCCGTAGCGCTCGGCGCGCCACTCGTAATAGGCCGCGGCCCGGCTGTGCGCCCGGGTCAGCTCCGTCGCGTCGACCAGGCCGGCCAGACCAGCCTGGATCAGGTACCACAGCCCGCGCGCCGTCCACCGGTGCACCACATAGCGCGGGTCGCCGTCCGGGTAGCCGTCCGCCTTGGTCAGCAGGGACATGCCGACCAGCATCTCGATGGCCCTGGTCAGCCCGGGTCGCTCGCTGGGCCGGCCACCCGCCGCGCAGTCCCGGTGGAGCTGGGCCAGCAGGTCGGGTTCCAGCCCCAGATCCCTGAGCAGGAATCCGGTGCGCTCCCGCTGGGCCTGTTCGAGCTGGCGGTAGGCCTGGCTGGTCCGGGACACGCGGCCGGTGTCCGGGTCAGGTTCGAGCGACTCCGCGACGGCCCAGTTCAGGCCGTCAGCGTCAATGGGCGTGCGGAAGACCGACGCGGCGACGAAAAGCTGGCGGGCCAGCGGATACGGCTGCAGACGGGCGAGGAGCCGGTCGACGAGGACGTCGTCAACGATCAGCGTCACCGTCTCGGCCAGGGCCTGCTTGAGGTCTCCGGCTCCCCGGGCCAGCCAGGAGGATGGATCGGCGATCCCGCGGGCCCGCAGCGCGGCCTCCATCCGGGAAGCGACATCGCGGAATCGGGCCCGGCCGCCGCGCAGCAGCGAGTCGACGTACTCCAGGGCCCGGGGATGGCCTCCGACATCGGCGTAGGCGCGGTCCCGCTCCGGCCGCTCCAGCGCGCCCAGGGCTTCCAGCCGCCACATCAGCTTGTCGGTCTCGCCCCGCGACAGCGGCCCCAGGTGGTGTTCGGTGACCCGGTCCGCTGCCTCCGGAAGATCGAGCGGGTGGCGGCTGGTGATGAGCAGCCGCGCGTGGGCACCCAGCTCCGTCCAGCGGACGATGAACGCGGCCAGCTCGGGATCGGCCAGCGCGCTCGGCATGCTCCCCGGCGATTCCGGCCCCGGGTCGGCCGCATTCTGCTCGGCCTCGTCGAGGACGATCAGGGTCGAGACCTCGGGCAGGACGGTCCGCTCGACCAGGGCTAGCTGATCGCGCCACCCCTGCCGCGGGTCCGTCAGCTCATCAGCCGCCAGGTCGAGCTCGTGGCCCCGGTCCAGGCGCCACTTCACCCGCAGCGCGCGCAGTTTAGGGCCCATCTCCTGGAGGATCTCCGTGGGCGTGGTGCGGCCGCGGATGAACAGCACCAGGTCCGTTTCATCACTGAGCATGGTCATCAGGCGGATGGCCAGGCTGGTCTTGCCCATGCCGCCTATCCCGTACACGATGGCGGCCGGCTGGTCGCTGCGCAGTACCTGAGAGAGCACGCGCAGGTCCGCGCGGCGTCCCACGAAGTCGTCCAGGCTGCGCGGGGTGAGGCCGCCGACGGCCGTCCCGGCCTCGGCCGGTCTGCGCGCGCCTGCTCCCTCGCTCGCGCCGAACAGCGGTCGCGACTCGGTCCGCAGGTAGAGCGCGGGCGTCCACCACTCGGCCAGCGCAGCCTGCGGATCATCCGGCGGGAGCTTCTGCCGCTCGCCTTCCAGCTCGCGACGGGCATCAGAAAAAGCGGCCAGGCAGTCGGGCGCCTGCTGGCGGCTGGCCAGCGACCGGTAGAAACGGCTGGCCAGCTGGATCGCGTAACGGTCGCTGACATCCGACGTCATGGCCAGGACGGCCGGGACGCCGCGGGTGAGCAGCCCGCGGGCCAGGCTGGGCAGCGCGACCTCCTCGGCATCGCCGGATGACTCGAGGGCGGTCGACGAGCCGGCCAGAACGACCAGCGGCACTCCCTGGTCGGGCACGAGTATCTCGTCGGCCAGGCGCACCGCGGTGACCAGATCCGCATGCCCGTCCGCGGTCTCCATGAACAGGGCGCTCGGGCTGGCCCGGCACGAGACGTGCAGGATGTGGAAGCGCTCTTCGCGCAGCGCGTCCCGGATGGCCGGGACCGACCCCCATTCCAGCACGCGGACCCGGGCCCGCTCTTCCCGGCGGGCCCGCTCGACCGCCCGGACGATGCGATCGAGTTCCGCCTCGTAGTCGAGCGCCTCGTCGTCGGCCTCCGGGGCGCCAATGGCGGCCAGGATGCGCAGTGGCCCCGGGATGCGGATATCGGGAGTGCTGCCCAGGCCGGTCACGAAGCGATGCAGCTGCGTGCGCGGGTGCAGAACCAGCGGCTGCTCGCGGCCGGGCAGGCACAGCGCCTCCCAGGGCAGGGCCTGCAGGCCGCTGGCCCCCACTACCTCCAGCGCGATCGGCAGCGCGGCGTTCTTCCGCTCCGCCTCGGCCAGCTCCGATTCGAGCAGCTCACCCACGGGGCCGGCCAGGAACTGGTTCCCCAGGGCCTGCCCGAGCCGGAGCAGCGCCGTCTGCGAGGCCGCGCCCAGGCCAGGAGCCATCCGGCCGGGGCCGGCCGACCGGGCGGTGACCGCCGCTTGCTGGCGGTCGCGCCTGACCTCCCACCACGCCCCGGTAACCCGGTGATCCGGTTCTCCCTCGTGCGGCCGCACCGCCTCGGCCTCACCGGCGCGGATACTGACCTGGCTGCCGGTGACCCGCACGGTCACCCGGCGTGGCCCTTCCCGCCGGACCTTGAGATCACCGGGAACCGGGATCTCGCCGGGGCCGGCGCGTAATGGCCGCTCGCCCCGGAGCGCTCGCTCGAGATGGTCGAGCCTTTCGCGGTAGTCCTCGTCGCTCCGGCAATTCCGGAAATCAGCGGCGACCCACGTGTTAAGGATCGGCGGCAGGTCCACATCGGCCACGAGCACGGCCGCGAGCCTCACATTGCGCTCGACGGCGTACTCAGCCAGGGCGGCGTACTCTCTCGCCACCCATCTGCTCTGCTCCGTATGCTGCCCATAAATGATCAGTCCGGCCGACGCCTGGGCCAGCCCTTGATCAAGACGGTCGACAAGCCCGTCGCCGATGGCGATGTCCCATTTGTCGAGGAAGACGATAAAGCCGTCCCGCTCCAGGTCCGCGCCGAGCTTACGGGTCCACTCGCCATCTGAGTGATGATGAGAGAGAAAGACCGTGGGCGGATCGTTCAACCCGGCTGCCCCCTCGCGAACCCGAGCGCACCCGACCTTCACTTACCTGCTAGCAAAGAATGGCCCGGAGGTTCCGTCAAGTGGCGCCATCGCCTTTCGGTATGGCGGCCGAGAGGTCCGGGATCCCGCACGCGGCGGCGAGCAGGGCGGCATAGCTGGCCAAGGCGGCCCGGGTGCGGCCGAGTTCCGCTCGCAGTTCCCCGGCTTGCGGCCATTGACGCTCGTGGTCGGCCTGGGAGCGCTCGGGCAGCCGGGTGTTCTCCCAGTCATGCAGCAGCGGGTGCCAGCGGGCGAGCACGGGCCGGATCACGACGTTAAGCACAACAATAGAGAGGTACCCGAAGTTGTACTGGCCATCGGCTTTGGGTTCGGCGATGCTCGGGCCATGCCGCCGCAGGATGTCCCTGGTTGCCCCGAACAGGGTGTAGAGGCTGGTCAGGGCTTCTCGCAGCAGCCCATCGCCGGCCGGGAGCGGCACCACGGCCACTCTGGTGATCAGCTCGACATACAGTTCCCAGGCGGCGATGCGCTCGGCGTCATTGGGCTCCCAGGTACCAGCGATCTTGAAGAATTTCAGGTCCAGTCCGACCTCTACGCTTTTGGGGGCCCTGAGCATCTGGCCTCCTATTCAGGTAATGATGGCGTTAACGACACGGAGACCATCATCAAGCGCATGTGCGCTCAGGTCTACCCGGTCGATGCGCTGCTGGTCATCGACATGCAGAACAGCTTCTGCCACCCCGACGGGATCATGTACGACGGGCTCGGCGAGCCCATGTTCGAGATCGGCCAGACCGTGAAGGCGACGGCCGCGGCGGTGGCCACGGCCCGGGCCGCGCGGGTGCCGGTGGTGTTCACCCGGCACCAGTACCAGGCGGGCCACGCGGACTTCGGTCCTCTCTTCCCGCAGTTCTGCGACCTGCTGCGGGCGGAACAGGGCCTGCTCGCTGGCAGCTGGGACGTGGCCGTCATCGACGAACTCGAGTTCAGCCCCCACGACCTCGTCGTGGACAAGGCCCGGCTGGACGCGTTCTTCAACACCTCGCTCGACACGCTGCTGCGCAGCATGGGCGTGACCCGGATCGCGGCCGCTGGCGTGCTCACCAACGCCTGCGTGGAGACCTCGGTCCGGGCCGCGGCCATGCGCGACTACGACGTCACCGTGCTGTCCGACTGCACGACCACCGGGCAGGAGCAGCACCGCGCGATGTCGCTGGAGTGCCTGGAGGCTTACCACATCGCGTCGGTGCGGCCGTTCTCCGCCGAGCTCTTCGAGCAGTGAGGCGGCAGCTCACACGCTGGTGCCGCCGTCGACCGGTATCGCCGCGCCGGTGACGAAGCTGCTCTCGGCGCTGCACAGCCAGGTCACGACCTGCGCGACCTCGTCGGGCTGCCCGGCGCGGCCCATCGGGATGCGGCCGCGCAGGTAGGCCAGCTTGTCCGGCGCGTCGGCGAAGCCGGTCTCGACGATGCTGGTCAGGGTGAGACCCGGGCAGACCGCGTTGGCCCGGATGCCGCGGGCGGCGTATTCGAGCGCCACCGACTTGGTCATGCCCAGCACGGCGTGCTTGCTGGCGTAGTAGGCGCTCGAGCGCGGCCCGCCGCGCAGGCCAGCGCCCGAGCTGCAGTTCACGATCGCCCCGCCGCCCGCGGCCAGGATCGCCGGGACCTCGTACTTCATCGACAGCCAGGTGCCGCGCACGTTCGTGGCCATGACCCGGTCGAACATCTCCTCGTCGGCGTCGGCCACGTCCGTGTGCACGTGACCGGTGATCCCGGCGTTGTTGTAGGCGAAATCGAGCCGGCCGAACGTGCCCACGCAGAAGCCGACCATCTCGCGCACGGACGCGGAATCGGTCACGTCGGTGGCGACGAACGCGGCCTCGGCGCCGAGCGCCTCGATCAGCCCGACCGCGTCCGCGCCCTCGTCCTTGCGCCGCGCGGCCAGCACCACCCGGGCGCCGTCCCGGGCGAACGCCTGCGCCGCGGCCAGGCCGATACCCGAGTTCCCCCCGGTGACCAGCGCGACCCGTCCGTCGAACCGGCTGCCCATCGCGCCGGGCCCTACCCGGCCCCGGTTTCGGCAGGCGCGGTCTGCCCGGGCGTGGCCCCGACGGCCTCCAGGCCGTCGCGAAAGTGCTGATGCGATGCGTCGCTGCCGTCCAGCAGCCGGTTGGCCCGCCGGTAGATTTTCCAGCCCTCGCCGGTGCGCCGGAACTCCAGGCGGACCGCGGTGGCCCGCCAGATCCGGAACGCGTCCGCCTCCCGGTCGAACCGCAGCAGCTGCCCGTGGCACAGCGCGGTGGCGCGGTCCCCGTCGACGTGCACGACCGGCATCGTGGCCAGGTGCGCCGAGCCGCCGGCCATGATGTCGCGGTGCAGCGGGAGCGAGGCGATCATCTCACCGATCCCGTCAGCGCCGTAAAACACCTCCAGGCCGCTGTCGTACTCGGCGTCGGGATGGTGGATGGCCCGGACCACGTCGTCGCTGCCGCTGTCGGCCGACGGGCCGTACGTCATCAGCAGCTGGTAGATCGCGATCTGGTCCTCAAGCGCCGCGATCCTGCGCTCCAGCCGCTCGAGCCGGCCGTCGTCCGCCGCCATGTCGTTCCTCCTTCGGTCGGCCTTTGCTAACGCAGCTCGGCGAGGTGGGCCCGCGAGCCCGGCACCACGGGGCGGAAACCGCCGCCCCAGACCGCGGCCGAGCCGGTCAGGCGGGCCACGCGGCGGGCCAGGCCGGCCGACCATTCCGGGTCGGCCGGCGGGGCCTCGTTCAGGAAGGCCATGACCAGGCGGACCGGCGCGCCGCCGACGGCCGGGAAGTTCATGCCGGGCTGGGCGGACGCCAGCCCGAGCGAGGCTTCGGTCAGCGAGCCCACGTTGGGCCGCAGGCTGAGGGCCAGCGTGCCCGCGGGCAGCGCCGCGCCCGGGTCTGGCCGCTCACCGGCCGAGGCGTCCAGGTAGGCGACGAACAGGCCGGCGAACGGGTGATCGCCGGCCACGTGGGCCGGCACGGCCGACGCGCCAGGGAAGCTCAGGATGCTCTCCAGCCGGTACCCGTCGGTGTTCACGTGGGTCCGGTCGGCGAACATGCGCCCGCCCGAGCGCAGCGTGACGAGCTGCGGGTTGATCCACTCGTAGAAGCTCCGCAGGCCGCCGGCCGTGACAAAGTACGTGGCCAGGTTGGTGCCGGCCCCGGCATCCGGCAGCGGGCACGCGGGGCTGGCGAACCGGCTGTCGCGCAGGGCCTTGCTCGCGTACCAGCGCCGGCCCGACAGCACGTACGGGGCCAGCACGCCGCCCGCGTAGAAGTGGTCGTTCTCGTACCAGTCCTCGAACCGCGCGTCGTGGCCCTCATGGACGTCAACGAGGGTGTACACCACACCCTCAAGCGCGACCTTGAACGGGACGATCGCATCCGGGCTGGATCCGGTCGGGTTCTCGGCTTGCACGCTCATAGACGTCAGCCGTCCGCCCGGGCGGCGGTGACGCCGGCCGCGGTACCGCCGCCACGCCCGGCCACGAACCCGCCCGGCGTGGCATCGGGGAACCCGCCGCTCCACCGGTCCACGGTCAGCGGCCCGGCCTTCAGCAGCCGCCCGTTGTAGCTGTCGTCGGTGATCACGTCGTGGCCGGTGGCGATCTCGACGCCGATGCCCAGGGACGGCTCTTCCAGGTAGACCGAGACCGAGCCCGACGCGGTGTGCCGGACCATGTCCTCGGCCTTCACGTGGTGGGCGCGGGCGTGGTTGCGGAACCTGACCACGGTGTCGATGTCGTCGGCTAGCAGGCAGACGTGGTCCAGGCGCCCGGGCTCGCCCTTGGCCAGCCCGATGCTGTGGTGGTAGTTGTTGCCGCAGCGCAGGAACACCACCAGGTCCTCGATCTGGTCGGAGCGCCGGAAGTCCAGCGTCTGCTTCCAGAAGTCCCGCCCGGCGATCACGTCGTCGGTGAACACGACCGTGTGCAGCATCGCGCGCAGGCCACGGGCTGGCGCGGGCGAGGCCGGCAGCACGACCTGCTCCTCGTACAGCTCAACCTCGAAGTTCTGCGGCGTCGCGAACCGCAGCGAGTTGTCGATCCGGTCCTCGCGCAGGGTGCCGCCCGGGCTCGAGGCGATCTGCTGGCGGTCGAGCCGGGTGACGATCTCGGCCAGCGCGGCGGCGCCGGTCACGCGAAACCCGAGCCGGATCAGCCCGGGCTGCGGGCGGCGCTCGAGCCTGATCCAGGCGTGCCTGGTGTCGGCGGTCAGGAACACCACGTCGTCTCGGCGCTCGGACACCTCGAGCTGGCAGACCGTGCGGAAGAAGTCGACGGACCCCTCGAGGTCGGGCACGCCGTAGACCGCGTAGCCGAATTCCTGGACTAGTGCCATGGCTTGCTCTTTCCTCTCATGCGGGATTGCGGCCGGTGAAGAACATCTCATCCGGCTCGGTCGCCTCCAGCACGCCGGCGTCCCGGGCGGCCGCGCGGTAGGAGGCCAGCTGGGAGCCGTTCAGCCGCTGGGTCGGCATGCGCAGCGGCCCGCCGTTGAACCCGGTGAGCCACGCCTGGTACTTCCAGGCCATCCGGTGCACGCTGTTCGAGCCGGCCACGCCGATCCGCTCGTTGGCCCGCCGGGCCGGGTCGACCCGCCAGTACAGCGTCATCGCGTCTTCGTAGCGCCCCTCGTGGCACAGCCGCAGCATCTCGGGCACGGCCCCGCCCAGGCACTCGGTGTTCGACGTCGCGATCAGCGGCAGCGGCACGATGGTGGCCAGCGGGATCGCCTGCTGCTCGAGCGGCATCGTGATGATCACCCGGTCGGACAGCCGGTTCCAGCACTCGGTGAAGCCCGCGATGGCCGGCATGCCGCCCTCGGCCTTGATCGCGGCCACGTTCGGGATCGCGCCGACCATCTCCTCCAGCATCTCGACCGGGATCGAGGCCGGGTGCAGCCGCTCGAACCCCCACAGCGGCACCGGGAACAGCATGACGGCCAGGCTGGTCGCGGCGCAGAACGCCTCGGTGTAGTCGTAGACCTCACGCAGCGACGTGGGGTAGAACGACGGCGGGTAGGACAGCAGCACCATCTCGGCCCCGGCGTCCTCGGCCCGCTTCGCTACCTGGATGTTCTCTTCCAGGGTGTTGAAGCTCGCGTGGAAGAACAGCACCAGCCGCCCCGCCGACTCATCCGCCGCCCACTCGGTCATCCGCACGTACTCGTCGGGGGTGACCGCGGTCTCGCTGACCAGCAGCGCGCCCCGGAAGCCCAGCTCGATGTCCCGCCGGACGTCGTGCCGGATCCCGGCCTCATTCAGGGCCCGCAGGTCAGCTGTGTACGAGGGGATGATGACGTTGCACACGCCCTTCATCTCCGCCCGGGCCCACTCCCTGGCCTCTGCCCTGGTGTACCGCGGCATCGTTATCGCGCCTCCAGACTGGCCTCGCGGGCGAGCGTGTCCCGGATGATCTCGCGCAGGCGGAACTTCTGAACCTTGCCCGACAGCGTTTTGGGCAGCTCGCTCACCACCTCGAGGCGCTCGGGGATCTTCTGCTTGGCCACCCCGCACTGGACGAGGTAGCTGGCCAGGTCGTCCAGTGCCGGAGGCGCGCCGCCATCGGCGGGCACCACGAACGCGCAGGCCCGCTCGACCATGACCGGGTCCGGCATGGCCACGACCGCGACCTCACCGATCAGGGGGTGGTCAAACAGCAGGTCCTCGACCTCCGCCACGCTGATGTTCTCGCCCCCGCGCAGCACGATGTCCTTCTTGCGGCCGCGGATGGTCACGTAGCCGTCGGCGTCCCGGGTGGCCATGTCGCCGGTCCGGAACCAGCCCTCGGGGGTGAAGGCGCCCACGTCGTGGTCGGGGCGCAGATAGCCAATGAACAGTTCCGGCCCGGTGACCAGGAGCTCGCCAACCTCACCCGGCGGCAGATCCCGCTCGTCGGCGTCCACCACCCGGCCCTCGGCCGCGCCGATCACCCGGCCGTCGGTGAACGCGCCCTTGCCCGGTGGGTCATCGGGCCCGCAGGTGCTGAGCGTGGGGAACTCGGTGGAGCCGTAGATCCGCGACGCGACGCACCCGAGCCGGTCGCGGGCGTCCCGGATCAGGCCCGGGGGCACGTCGGCGCCGCCGCAGGCGAACACCCGCAGCGAGGAGACGTCGAACGAGCCGAGCTGGGGGTGATACGTGACGCCGTGCAGGAACGGCGTGGCCGCCACCGTGAACGTGCACCGGTGCCGCTCGATCAGCCGCAACGCCGCAGCCGGGTCCCAGACGTCCTGGAAGACCACGGGCGCGCCGAGCATGGCTGGCAGCTGCAGGCCGTACAGCAGCCCGGTGATGTGGGACACCGGCGAGGGCATGAATATGACGTCCGAGCCGGTGAGCCGGAACACCTCGATGATGCTCCGGTTCTCGTAGTCGAGCGTGTTGTGGGTGTGCACGGCCCCCTTGGGCAGCGCGGTCGTCCCCGACGTGAACAGCAGCAGCATCGGGTCGTCCGGGCTGCGCCCGACCGGGCCCGGCTGCCGGTCGCCGGCCGCGAGGTCGGCGAAGTCAGCCAGCCCGCTGGCCCCCGACGGGCGGCACAGAATCACGTGCTCGAGCGCGGGCAGCGAGGGCCGGATCTCGGCCAGCATGCCGGTGTAGGAGAACCCGCGGAAGACCTCCGGCATGACGAAGACGCGGCTGCCTGCCTCGTTCAGGATGTAGGTCAGCTCCCGCTGCCGGTAGATCGGGATGATCGGGTTGCTGACCGCGCCGATGCGCAGGATCGCCTGGTGCAGCACGTAGGCCTCGTGCCAGTTCGGCAGCTGCCAGGAGACCACCTCGGCCCGGGCCACCCCCAGGTCCTGCAGGGACGCGGCGGTGGCCGCGATCCGGCGGTCCGCGTCCGCGTAGGTCAGGCAGGTCGCGGCGTCGATCACCGCCGGGGCCCCGGGCACCCGCCGCGCGGCGCCGGACACGTAGCCGTCGACGAAGCGGTCCAGCCACCGGCCCGCCTGACGCTCCCGCGCCCCGCGGCCGGACGGTACCCGCAGCGTCACGCTCATGCCGGGTCGCCCGGCTTGACCCGCCAGTACTTGGCCACCGAGCCGGCGTCGACCCGCAGGTCGGTCCCGGTGATCATCCGTGCCGCGGGCGAGGCCAGGAACACCGCCGCGTGGCCGTAGTCGGACGGCGTGGGCAGCGCCCCCAGCGGCACCTGCGACGCGGCGATGTCCAGCGCCGCGACGTGCGCGTCGGTGACCCCGGTGACGCCCCAGCGCCGCCCCCGCTCGACCCCCTCCCGCGGGTCGGTCGCGGTCGGGGTCAGGCTGTTGACCCGGATGCCGAACGGGGCGAGATCCATGGCGGCCGCGCGGGTCATGTTCAGGATCCCGCCTTTGGCCGTCGTGTAACCAATGTTGCCTGGCTCCCCCTGGTGGCCCGCGGTCGAGACCAGGTTGATCACCGATCCCGGCCGCCCGGCCTCGATGAGGGCCTCGGCCACGTGCTTGGTGAACAGGAACGCCCCGTCGAGCAGCACGCTGAGCTGGCCCCGCCACTCGGCCAGCGACATCTGCCGCAGGCCCTTCTCCAGGTAGACGACCGGCCCGTTGACCAGGACGTCGACCAGCCCGAACTCGGCGCGGACCGCGGCCAGCGCCTGGATTACCCCGGGCTCGGAGGTGACGTCGCAGGCCACCGCCATGGCCTGGCCGCCCGCGCCCTGGACCTCGCCGGCCGCGTGCTTGGCCACCCCTGAGTCCTTGTCGACGCAGGCCACCCGGGCGCCGGCCGCGGCCAGCCCCAGCGCGATGCCGGTGCCGATGTTCGCGCTGGTGCCGACGACCGCCGCGACCGATCCGGCGAGTGAGAACGGCGAGGTGTCGGTCACGGCTGCTCCCGTCAGTGCTGGTCGGCTGTCACCTGGCAGCGTATTCGGCGATCTTGCCACCGACCGTGGGCAGCTCCATGAGGTGCGCGGAGAACCACGTGCCTGCGGCCTTGGCCGCCAGGTCCAGGGCAGTCAGGTTGCTGTAGAGCGTCATGTGGCTGGTCGAGGGGAGCACGAGCAGCTCTTTGTGGCCGGTCGGGATCGACTCGAACACCTTGGTCTCCAGGTCCCACAGCGTGATGTCGTCCTCGTTCGCGACGATCATCATGACCGGCTTGTTGATGATCCGCTCGGCGTAGGGCGCGGCGTTGTACTGCATGAGCAGCTCGACCGACGCCAGCGTGCTGCGGTGCTCGTGCCGCGGCGCCTGGGTCCGCTTGAGCTCGTCGAAGACCACCTTGACCTCGTCGAACGGCCAAGTCGCGAGCTCCGCGTCCGGGCCGGTGGGGGTCGAGGACATTGCGATGTAGCCGTACTCGCCGGTCTCGAACCGCTTGCGCCGGTCTTCGAGTATGGCCTGGTTGAGCTTGCGGAACCGCTCGGTGCCGTGCACCCGCCACATGTTGCGGTAGCCGTCGATGACCGGCACGTTGCTGACGATCACCTTCACCCGCGGGTCCACCGCACCCAGGACCAGCACGTGCCCGCCGCTGTAGGAGATCCCCCACACCCCGATCCGGTCCGGGTCGATGTCCGGCCGCGTCTGCAGGTAGCTGATCGCGTTCCGGTAGTCCTCGATCTGGGCCCACGGGTCGAGGTGCTGGCGGGGCTCGCCATCGCTGGCGCCGAGCGTGCGGTAGTCGAAGATCAGGGCCGCGAACCCGCGCTTGACGAACTCCTCGGCGTACTGCGGCTGGCGCAGTTCCTTGACGTAACACCAGCCGCCGGCCATGACGACCACCGGGAACGGCCCGTCGCCGTCGGGCAGCAGCAGGTCCCCGCGAACCGTAACTCCCTCGCTGGCGAACTCGACTTCGTTGGTCTGCATCGGCGTGGACTCCAATCCGCGTTAAAAAAGCTTGGGGCTGGTGATGTCGTCGATCTCGGTTCCGGCGCCGAGCCGGCGCGCCTCACGCAGCACGTAACTCGCGGCCAGCAGGTCCTGCGCGGCGGTGCCGACCGACTTGAACACCGTGATGTCCTCCGGGCGGCTGCGGCCCAGCACCTCACCGGTGATGATCCGGTCCAGGCTCACCCCGGCCTGCCACCCGGGCTCGGTGGCCAGGACCGCGATGATGTCACCGGACTCGTTGCGCAACTGGCTGAGCGCGGCGTCCAGCACCACCGTGTCCGCGCCCAGGATCGTGGCCGGGTCGATCTCCCGCAGCCTGGCCGTGGTGGATCCGATCGAGACCACGTGCTGGCCCGGCTCGAGCCAGGCACCCTGGTAGGCCACCACCGGGTCCGGCCCGGTGTTGGTGGCGACGACGACGATGTCGGTGCCCGCCACCGCGGACTGGGGATCAGCGGTCGCGTCGACCTGGATCCCCAGGGCCTGCGACATGCGTGCGGCGAACGCCTCGCGGCGCTGCGGTGACCGGCTGTACACGGTCACCCGGGTCACCGGGCGGACGCTGCACACCGCCCGCAGGTTGGTCTCGGCCTCCAGGCCCGACCCGATCACCCCGACCGTGGACGAGTCCTCCCGGCTGAGCCACTGGGTGGCCACGCCGCTGGTGGCCCCGGTGCGCGCCGCGGTCAGGTAGGCCGCGTCGATGAGCCCCAGGATCTCCCCGGTGTCGAGCGCGCACAGGGCCACGACATACCGGACCCCGTCCTGCATCGAGCCGTGGAAGAACTTCAGGCCGAGCAGCCCCGCCTCGGGCAGCAGGGCCGGCATCACGCGCAGGAACACCGGGCCGTGGGCCAGGTTCAGCCGCTCGGGCAGGTGCGCGCCCGTGCCCTTGGCCTCCTTGCGCAGGGCCTGGTCCAGGAACGTCACCATCGAGCCGATGTCGCACACCCCGCGCACGTCGCTGTCCCGGAGCAGCAGCGTCACCATCGACCTCCGGGCCCGTGCATGCCAGCCTCGTCCATGGCCACGAGACTCGGCGGGCACCGTTATCGGGCGCGTTATCGCCCGGCGGGCCCGGCCCGCGGGCACTCCCCGTGACCGGCCGCGGGGACGGGCTGCCTGGTTTTCGCCCCGTTACCCCTTGTTGACAGGCCGGTTAAGTTTCAGGCAGGTTACACAGGTGGAGGGCGCCTATGAGCAGCCAAATGACAGAGCCGAGCGCGGGAGCGCTGCGGCACAAGTTCGCGGCGCCCGGTGTACCCCGCGGGTCGATCGCGCGCCCGCGGGTCGACCGCCTGCTGCACGAGCTGTTCGACACGTACTCGATCGTGGAGATCATCGCGGCTCCCGGCTCGGGCAAGACGGTCGCGGCGCAGCTTTACGCGCGCCGGTGCGGCGGCCAGCTCGCCTGGCTGACCATGGACCGCTCGGACGTCTCAGCGTCCGGGCTGGTGTTCGACCTGGCCACCGCGCTGGGGCCGCTGGCCGGGGACGCCGTGAACGCCATGCGGCAGACGCTGCAGACCACCGGGACCATCGAGGAGGCGGCGGCCATCCTGGCCAGCTCGGCCGACGCCGCCGACGCCCTGCTGGTCATCGACGAGTGCCAGGTGATCGCCGCGTCCGCCGAGGCGGCCTCGGCCCTGGACATCTTCCTTGAGTACGTGCCCGAACGGCTCAGGGTGCTGCTGCTGGCCCGCGATGACCTGCCCTGGCCGCTGCAGAAGCGCTACATCCACGGGCAGATAGCCCAGATCGGTGACGCCGCGCTGAACCTGACGTTCGAGGAGACCGCAGAGTGCGTCCGGCAGCTCGGCGTGAGCCCCGAGACCGCGGAGCGGATCTTCGCCTCGACCAACGGCTGGGCGGCCGGGGTCGCGTTCGCCTCCCGGTTCGGGGTCGGCGAGGAGCCGAACTTCCGTGACCTGTCCGCTTACTTCGGCCACCGGGTGCTCTCCCTGCTCCCCGAGGACGAGCGACGGTTCCTGCTCGACACCTCGGTCACCGACGTGGTCACGCGCGACGTGGCCACCGCGCTGTGCGGCCCGGCCGGCCAAAGGCTCTGGTCCGCGGTGTCCGCGCGCCACCTGCCCGCCACCAGCACCACGTCGAGCGCGATCGTGATCCACTCGCTGTTCCGCTCGTTCCTGCAGCAGCGGCTGGCCGAGACCGAGCCCGCCCGGCACGCGGAGCTACTGGCCGCCTACGCCCGGCACCTGGCCGGGGCGCGGCAGTTCAAGGACGCCACGGACGTGTGGATCTCGCTCGGCGATCTCGACCGGGCGCACGAGACCGCGCTGCTCGCGCTGCCCACGCTGTTCGAGGACGCGGACTGGCCGGTCATCATGCGCTGGCTGGACCGGTTCGGCGAGGCCCGCGTCCACTCGGATCCCCAGCTCATCGGCGCCCACGTGCGGGCGGTCCACGGCGTGCGCGAGTTCGAGCGCGCCCGCACGCTGGTCCGCAGGCTGGATCGGGAAGGCCGGCTGCGCGCGGCGATCGAGTTCGATCCGGCCCTGCTGGCCACCGCGGCCTGGGCCATGCAGGCCCGGCCCCAGGAGGCGCTCAGCCTGCTCGACAAGTACGAGGGCGACGCCCGGGCGGACGTCGTCCGGTACATGATCGAGGTGACGATCGCCACCCGCCCGGTCCCGCCGCCGGACGCCCGCGACCTGCCCGACGTGGAACGGC
>Ga0335074_10004586_pt1 | contig 19044 bp, 14 predicted proteins | sample Lox_Sample_23_FD_206715 | JGI IMG/M metagenome (GOLD analysis project Ga0335074, IMG submission 206715) | Soil microbial communities from Loxahatchee National Wildlife Refuge, Florida, United States - Lox_Sample_2.3 | ecosystem: Environmental > Terrestrial > Soil > Wetlands | place: USA... | reverse complement strand
TTGCGCGACTCGACCAGCTCGAGGCCCGCATCCGCTCGCGAGACGCAGCTGAGCCCGCCAAGATGGAGCGCCACCTCGGCGCGCTGGCTGCCCTCCGGGAGACGATGGGATAGGGGCTTATAGCCGCCCAAAGCGAGGACGTTGCGGTCAGGCGGTTAGGCGGTTAGGCGGTCAGGCGGTCAGCTGGTTAGGCGGTCGAGCGGTCTGGCGGCCACGCGGGAAGGCTTTTGGCTCCGCCGCCTGGCCGGGCGGTATAGGGGCTCAGCAATTGAGCCAGGTCGCTCGAACCGAGCCTGTCAGCCAGGACGTAGCCATTGCTGACCACCGGGCAGCCGCCCGGCTGCACCCAGATATCTATGTCGGGCCGCCCGAGGTAGGCGAAGGCGACAACCGCCGTGGTGAAGCTGACCGGGCAGGCGTACACAAGACCGTCGGTGTGGCTGAGCGGCACCTCGCCGATGGCCGCCGCCCACCGGTGTGCTGCGGTAGCAGCCAAGCGCACACTGTGAGTGAGCTGCCCGTTTCCCTCTTCGTCGTACGTGCAAACGAGGCCGGCCTCGGGATCGCCCGCCGGCAGCAACCGGCCCGCGAGGCCCGCGCCGGGGTTGGCAACGCCGACGGACCGGCCGTCGCTCGCCGGGCACGGCCCGCTTTCTTGGACGCGCAACCTCGGGCCCTGGGCGTCGTCCGGCAGCGGGCGAGGGTCGAGCCAGTCGACCACGGCGTCCGCTCGCAGCACATCGCCCGAAGGCCCAAGGGCGCCCTCCGTGATGTCGAGCTCGGCCTGTACCCAGACGTCACTCGCCGGGGCGTCGAACATGAGCGTCGTAGTAGCGCCTGCCGGGCCGCTACCCGAGCCCCAGCCCGACAGGGCGAGGCCTGCCGGCGGGTGCGCCTTGACCCAGCTCAGCGGGTCTCCGTGACCTGAGGGCACCGACCAGAACCTTGTCTTTACGAGCTGGGTGCCCCTCGTCCCGTACGGGTCACCTGCGACCGGCGAGGTCTTGCTCACCCCCTGGATAGGCCCTGCGCCAGGCGGAAGCCGCAGGACGGAAAGCATATGGGAAGCCTCCCTCGAGGCTGCAGAGCGGTTGGCGACGTAGGCGGCCGCAAGCGACTGGGCCGACGTCACTGCCGAGGCCGAGGCCTCGGACCGGCTGCCCTCAGCCCCAGCGAGGAGCCCGAGGCAAATGGATAGGGCAATGCCCGAACGGGTAAAGCGCGCAAGCACCACGGACAACTTTGTGGCGCGGCGGCCGCCCTTTCAACCGGTCAAGATCCCCGCCTGAGGTCAGCGTGGCGTCAGCAGAGCGGTACGGGCACCCCCGGCCCAGGCGCGATGAAGGTCGCCGGCGTCGGGGTTGCCTCCTCGGTCGAGCGTGATGCGGTTGAACTTCGCGAACTGGTGGTTGTCCCTGGCCATGATCCCCAGCTGGTCGACGACTCCGGCCTCGTCTGTCAGGACCTGTACGTCAGCCGTCCGCCGTTTGCCTGCGAGGCGGATATCGACGGGTTCCCCGCTGCGGAGGTTGCGGGCCCAGGCGAACTGCGAGCCCACAAGCAGGCTTTCGTCGACCCGCGTGTACGCCACGGGGACCGCATAGCGACGGCCCGACTTGCGGCCGACGACGTAGACGGTCACCAGTCGCTTGCCGATCGCCCGGCTAAGGAGCGGGGCGCGCAGCAATGCGCGGACCACCTTGTTAGCGAGCCCCTGGATGGGCAATGTTTTGGCTGTCGGGACCGGTTTGGCGAAGGATTGTGGGTTCACGTTCGTCGTCATCGTCATCTCCATTTCCATCTGCTTCGGCGGGTGACCGGTGCGCTCGTCACACTGCCGGGGTTTGGCGGGTCTAGGGGTAAGACACATGGCGACAGAGGGATGTGACATGGCCGATCAGAACTGGCTTGCGGAGCGTTTCGAGGAACAGCGGCCCCGGCTGCGGGCCGTGGCCTACAGGATGCTGGGCTCGTTCGCAGAGGCGGAGGACGCCGTCCAGGACGCCTGGCTCAGGGTGAGCCGGGCCGACACGAGCGAGGTCGACAACCTCGGCGCGTGGCTCACCACGGTCGTCGCTCGCCTGGCGCTCAACATGTTGCGCTCGCGCACCGCGCGCCGCCAAGAACCCCTGGACCACGTCCACATCCCCGACCCGGTGGTCGACCCTCCGGAGGGCACGGACCCCGAGCACGAGGCTTTGTTGGCCAACTCGGTGGGGATGGCACTTCTGGTGGTCCTGGAGTCGCTCAGCCCGGCGGAGCGGCTGGCATTTGTGCTCCACGACATGTTCGGGGTGCCCTTCGACGAGATCGCGCCGATCGTGGAGCGTTCCCCTGAGGCGGCCCGGCAGCTCGCCAGCCGCGCCCGTCGCCGGGTGCAGGGTTCGCCGGTCCCCGACCCCGACCTCGATGCTCAGTGGAGGGTGGTCGACGCGTTCCTGGCGGCAGCGCGAGCCGGCGATTTCGAGGCGCTCGTGGCAGTCCTCGACCCCGATGTCGTACTGAGGGCGGACGGTGGGGTGAGCGGGCTGTCGCATTTCGTCCGGGGCGCAGCGGCGGTCGCCCGCCAGGCAACTTTCTGGGGGCGGGCGGGCCTCGGGATGCGCCGGGCGTTGGTCAACGGCGCAGCGGGCCTGGTTTCGGAGCGCGATGGCAAGGCGTTCGCCGTCGGCGCGCTCACGATCAACAACGGGCGGATCATCGAGTGCGACTTCCTGGTGGACCCCGACCGCGTTGCCCAGCTGGACCTCGAGGTGCTCCGGGGCTAGTACTGCGGTTTGTGATCCTCCCGAAAGACCGCGACCCTCGTTTTGTGACGGTCCGCCGCGGTGGCGCGCTCACAGATCAGGACCACCATCTCCTTGCCCTGTGGGCGGCTTCGTGCGCTGAGCACGTCCTTTACCTTTTCGAGACCGTCCAACCTGAGGACCAGCGACCACGCGAGGCGATCGAGCTCGAGTGCCAGTGGCAGCGCGACCAACTCCCGGAGGCGATCCGTGAGCTCGTGCGTGATGACCAGCGGTTGCGGAACGATATTTGCTGGTCGGTGTTCGACGGCTGAGAGATTATCGGAGCCCGGCGCTGACTTCGCGCGAGTGGAAAACGGCGTGGTCCACCAAACGCCCGTAGTGGCCGTACGATCCTCGGGTCAGCCGAGGTCGAGGAGGGAGGCGGGGTCGTTACACACGCTCTGGGCCGATGAGACCGACGCTAAGCGTGGCCCCTACTTGCCCGGGCCGACGTGCCTGCTCCTAACGCGCCTGTCCTGTCGAGGGGCCACTCGTCCCCACCGACGACCAGATGTTGCAACCGAAGGTTACCCGAGCGAACTTCAATGAGCACTTCAACTCCACCGGCTCCCCGCGAACTCCGGTACAGCGATCCCCACGCGCCGTCTACGGCCCAGAACCAGCGGCCGTCGGGGCCGTCACCGGTCAAGGACATCGTCGCCGAGCGACCGTCGTAGTCGATCCCGGGGATGGCGTGCACCAAGCCCCAACTCGCCATCGCCCGGGCGTAATGGTGCCCGCACTCGGCCTCGTCATAAGGGCTCCTGCGCTCTCCGTCATAACGGCGACGGACCATGCCCACAACGTCTTCGCCGTAGGACCTTAGACCTGCCTGGACCAGGGCGAGTGCGTACGTGTACTCGAAACCGGTCATCACTTCGCTCCAGTAGGGCATGGGGTGCGCCGGCAGGCCCTCGGGATAAGCCAACATGACGTGGCCCTCGTCGTCCAACGTCCCGAAGGTGCGCATGTAGTTTGTGAACGAGCCGAGCCGCCCGACGTGGTTAAGGCGGTGGATGCTGGCGAGAGCGGCTTCAACGTGACTTTGGCTCAGGAAAGCTCCTAATCCCGCAAACCGGGCGGCAACATGGCCGACGAGCTGGTCAATAAGGCAACCGTCCCCGACCTGGAACTCGGGGTGCTCGCGGTCCTGAGCGCCCATGACCGGGAGGCGGACTTCAGGGCGTAATTGGTCGAAATTCGTCGGTGGCCGGATCTCCTGGGCGTAATACGAGCCATTGAACAGGTGCTCGTCGGTCCAGGTCGCCCCTTTTTGAAGCAGCTGGCGGCACTTTTGCGCGAACGCGTGGTCGTCCACGGCAGAAGCCATCTCCGACGCAGCGGCGAGGGCGGCCAGGTACCAGATCTGGATGATCCCCGTTGGGCCGAAATACTCGACGTCCATCGTGTTGTGCAAGCTTCCTTCGGCCACCCCGTCCCCGTCGGCGTCCCAGCTTCCCGGTAACCACGAGAACTCGACAGCCTTTTTGGCCATCGGCCACAAGTGGCGAAGGAACTCGTGGTCACCAGAGTGGCGCCACTCCCGCAGCAGTTTGACGATGCAGCCGTACTGTCCATCGGCCGCTGCGAACGCCCAGTCCCTAGCTTTGGCCAGCGGAAGCAGGATACGGAAGCTCATCGCCCCCTCCTCCGACGTGGCGTACAAAAACTCGAGTTCGCGCATCTTGCGGGCCAACGCCGGGAAAAGAAAGGGGGTGGCGTACTCGTAGTTCCACACGTGGGTGCACGAGCCCGGACAGGATCCAGCGTCGTCCAGGCAGCCCTCCCAACCGAAGGGATAGCCATCGGCGGTCCGGAAGAAAGTCTGGGTCCCAAGCGTGCTCAGGTTAAACAAGGCCGCCTCCTTGACGACCGGGCTGAGGTTGCTGGCACAAAACTCCTCCAGAAAAGCACGAGTCTTTGCCTCCAGCTCGCCGGCGCGGGGCGCGAACGACTCTAACGCTGCCCAAGCGTCTGAAAGGTCCCGGCAGTAATAATTGCCCACCAAATCAGTAGTCACCCCGCCCCGGGGACCTGGGCCCTTGAACATCCATGCGTGCCGATTGGGGAAGTGCCAACCGAGCAGGAAGGTGACCGTGACCTGGCCGAGAGGCGGCAACTGCCTGCGAGCTCCCACGCAGGTGCACTCCGGCTCCCCGGGGGCGGGGTCATAGGTGCCTTGGGACGGGGACCCGTCCAAGATGAAGCCTTCCCACATTGTCGAGAGCCCTTGGTTCCACTTCCCCATCGACCACGCGACCCCTGAGAAGGAGTGCTCGCCCAGAACGCCGGCTGCTATCGTGCCCCACTCCTCGTCGTCCTGACCCATCCCTGCGTCGCCCAGTAGCACTCCTGACAAGCCGCGTCCTTGTTTGCACTCGACTTGGGCGATGCTCGCTCCCGCGCTCACACCTGCCGAGCGCAGCCGGTGCCCTACCACGTCCTCGACCGAAAACATGACGGTGGTCTCCAGGGGCACGGCACATTTCGACTGGAGCGTCACCCGTACCATTGCCACTGGCAAACCGCTGGCCTCCTCGTCGCCCGGCACGAAGGCACTCCAGGCTTCGACGACGGCTCCCACCGGCGCCTCGTCGTCGCTCAGTGTTACCCGGCCGTAGGGGTACGCCGTCTCGAACAAGCAATGCTCGAACCTCGGGAGCCCGGCAACGGGGGCGCCGGATCCAAGGGCACCTTCAACTTCTTCAGGGAACAGCTCACCCTCGAGGATAAACGCCTTTGGCCCTACCCCGGGCCCGGAGGCTCGGCAGGCTAAGAACGTGCCGCCGGCGGTCGAGCCTTTGGCCGGGTGGTTCTCGAGCTCCCAGTCCCGGAACTGGCCTCGGCCACCGAAACCGACAGACCCGGTCGCCATGCCACCTAATGGAAGAGATATCGCCCGACGCTGGCGGCCTCGGTACGAGCGCAGCACCGGCCAAGACGCGTCCTTCATTTCCTTGCCTTTCCTATCTCGTTTGAACCTGTTAGGTTATTGCTCGTCACACCGGGCCTCGTCGGCTTCTGTCGGTGTGCCACTCTGGTGCCAAGGACCGCGCTATTTCCTCGTTGAGAGAATGTCCGAGCCCTGGGCGCTCGGACGGTGTAATCCACCCCCGGCGCCATTCGATCGGGACGTCGAGCAACTCCCGATAAATGCCGTCGTACGTCTCGTTGACTTCGAGGATAAGGAAGTTCGGCAAGCAAAGGCTGAGCTGAATCGATGCCGCCGCCACTAGAGGGCCGCCGTACACATGCGGCGAGACCTGAATGTAATTTGCCTCGGCGAGAGCAGCTATCTTCTGGGCCTCCTGCAGACCCCCGACCACGCTCACGTCGAGGTTGAAAATCGCTACGGCATCGGCTCGGGCTAACCGGGCGAACTCCCACTTCGAGGTTAGACGCTCCCCGGCGGTGATGGGGATCGTTGTGGCGCGCGCTACCTTCGCCATCTCGTCAGCCAGTTCGGGAGGGACAGGTTCCTCGAGCCAAAGTGGCTCATAAGGCTCGAGGCGCTTCGCTAGCCGAATAGCCCCAGCGGGCGACATCTGGCCGTGGGTCCCGACAATTAGGTCACAGCGGTTCCCAACGACGTCCCGGAGGGCAGCGACCGTCGCCTCAGCTCGGTCAAGCGCCTCGAGCGACAACTGGACGGGGACTACTTGGCCAGAGTGGTTATTGAAGTCGTTGAGGCTCGGTACCGGGTCCAATTTTATGGCCGTGAAGCCCATGTCCATGTAGTTCAGGGCTCGCTCCGATGCGAGCTCGGGATTTTGCCAAAACTTTCCCAGTTCCTGCCCGGATTCTTCAGTTGGGTACAGGTAAGAGTAGGACCGTATGACATCCCGCATCTTTCCGCCAAACAACTTGTACACTGGCACGCCCTGCGCGTTGCCGATGATGTCCCAGCAAGCCATTTCTATACCGCTCGCGGCCGCAGCCTTCGTCATGTCGCTAACGTGAGAATAGCGGCAATTGTAGATCTTCCAGGACAGGGCCTCCGTGTCATAGACATCGTGCCCAATCAGCAGATCCGTCCCGAGCTCGTCCACGAGCTGGCTTATCCGCCACGGTCGCCACGCCAGTGCGTTAGCGAACAACTCCCCGTAACCAACAAGGCCCTCATCGGTTTCGACGCGAACGAACACCCACAACGGTCCACCGACCATGGGCCGGGGGTTGGTCACCGGCAGTGTTGAGATGCTCCTTATCCGCATCGTCGCTTACTCCGCCTGACGAAGGCTCAGCGACCCGCTGCCAGTGAGATGCCCCTGACCAGCCACCGTTGGCACATCAACATAAGTACCATCACAGGCAGTACCACTAGGGCGATGGCAGCAAAAATGACGGTCGCACCCGCTCCACCCCCTGTGTCGGACTGCAGCTCGACCAACCCCACTGGCAGAGTCATGTGCGAAGGCGTTGACAGGAAGACCGAAGGCCAAAAGAAATCGTTCCAATACGTCTGGGCGACGAATACGGTACCGGCAAGTAGGGCTGGCCGGGTGAGGGGGAGGATGACGCGCCACCAAATTGCGAAATAGCCGGCTCCATCCATGAACGCCGCCTCGTCGAGATCGCGGGGGATCGACATTATGTACTGGCGCAGTAAAAAGATTAGAAGGACGTTGACCAGCCCCGGGAGCCAAATCGATGGCAGTTGGTTTATGAGGTGGAGGTTCCGCATCACGACGAAGATCGGGACGACCGCGACCTGCGCTGGGATCATGATCCCCGCTAAGAGCAGGCTGAACAGGGGGCCGTTTCCCCCAAAACGAAGGCGGGCAAACCCGTAGGCAGCTGCCGACCCGACGAGGAGCGAGCCGACGACGATGATAGAAGTGACTTCGAGGCTATTAAGAAACATCTGGACTAGGGGGACATCCTGGAGCGCCCGGTGGAAGTTGGCTAGCGTCAGATGCGTCGGGAACCACACCGGGGGCGTACTGAGTGAGTCTTGGGAAGTCTCCAATGCATTGGTAAACATCCAGTACAGCGGTACCAGACCCAGTAGCCCGAAGCCGACGACAAAACTAATAACCATCCCGTGCGTGAGCTTTCTCCCCACTGAGGGCAGGAGTGGCCGCCGCAGTCGTGCTACTGAGGGCCGTTGCGAGATCACAGTACCCGCCACCGAATCAGCCTTTGCCCTTGGTTGTACCGCTGACCGCTTGTACCCAGCGGCTTCCCAGCCAGAACTGCACGAGGGTCACGAAAGCTATGACCAGGAAGCTCACGACGGCCATGGCCGCGCCCGCCCCGATCTGGAAGGACTGGAAAGTCTCCTGGTATATGTACTGCACCATGCTCTCGGTCCGGTTGAGAGGGCCGCCGGCGGTCATAATGTCCATCGGCGCGAAAATCTGGAAGGCCAGCACGAAGTTAACGATCATGGCATAGAAGACCGTGGGCGCCGACACTGGCAGCGTAATCGAGACCAGCTGGCGCCAGGCCCCCGCTCCGTCAATCTCGGCCGCCTCGTACAGCTCGGTGGGCACCTGTTGCAAGCCAGCGACCATGATGAGGAATAAAAAGCCGAACGTAGTCCAGGCGTCGACTCCCAACAAGGTGGGCATAGCCCATGTTGGCGAGTTGAGCAGCCCCGCACTGGGCAAGCTAACACCGATTTTGTGTGCATAGTACTGGACGGGGCCGAAGGCGGGGTTGAGCAGGTAGTCGGCTATGAGCGCCGCCGAAGCGTAGCCGATGAGAAACGGCGCCGCATACAAGGTCTGGATCACGTACTTGAGGAACTTGCTGCGAAGGCGGACGACCAAGGCGGCAAGGAGGAAGGCCGGCACCACGTGCAGGATGATGGACCCGAACGTGAAATAGAAAGTGTTGCCGAGTATCTGTAACGTCTCGCTGGAGGTGAAAATGGCCTTGAAGTTCGACAGCCCGGCGAAATGGATTGGACCGATCAGCTGCCAGCTAGTCACGCTGAGAGCGACCGCCGCCAGCAAAGGCCCTGCTAGGAAGACAATAAATAGGATCACTGCGGGGCTAACAAAAAGGTACCCAGCGATTGCCTCCTTCCGTCGCTTGTTACTGGGTTTCGCCGCACCACTACCGTTCGTGAACGGAGTGGTGCGGCGTCTCCCGCGCGTGGCTTTGGGGCCGTCAAGCGCCGAAGTACTCGCAACCACTAGACCGGCTCGACGCCATGAGAGCTCATTTTCCTTTGATCTTTGAGTCCGTGAGTGCTCCGCACTGTTGACTGGTAGAGAGTCTAGCTAGGCAACTGGGATGACATCTTCTCTTGCAACTGCTGGAGCCCAGCCTCGACTCCGATGGCACCGGTCACGATGTCGAGCCAACCGTTTTGCAGCGTCGTCTCGATCGCATCATTATTGATAGGCGACGGGATCGGCGAGCTGTAGTTCAGGGCCGTGAGGAGGTTGCTCGTGCCAACCGGCGAGTTCCCCGTGAACAGCGGCCCGTCAGCCACTTCCGTCCGCGCCGGGATCGCTGTGCCACCCAGGCGAGCAAAGATCTGGTTGTACTGAACGGTCGTCACGAACTTAACAAACTCCAGAGCCAGTTCCTTGTTCTTAGAGGCAGAGGCAACACCATAACTATTCCATCCTACCGGCGACCCATGTTTCTTGTTGACCGGGAACTGGACTATCTCGAGATGAGGGACGAAGTTGAGCTGCCTCATTTCGATGATCCCCCATCGACCACAACCTACCATAGCTACCTTACCTTTTTGCTGGTAAGCTTGGTCATCGACGCTGCCCGCGGACGGAGGCACCGCTAACCCGTCCGCCACGAGCTTACGGACGAAAGTGGCTGACTCGACGGCCTCCGGCGTGTCCATCGTGATCGTTTTCCAGTCAGCTGACATCTGGTCTGTGCCATTGGTAAGTAACCAGGGCTCGATGCCGGCGTAGGAGCCGTAGTCGCAGATGTACCCGTAGGCGCCGGTCTTCGATTTGATCGTTTTGGCGATCGAATAAAAGTCGTCCCAGGTCCAATCGTTGTTGGGAAGTGCCAACCCGGCCTCCGCAAAGATTTCCTTGTTCAACCAAATACACATGCTCTGGTCCTCGCCCGGGAGGTAGAATTTTTCCGTTCCAGGAGGGGTGGTGAGAGATAGCCAATGTGTGAAGTTGGGGTCACAAGCCTTGTAATAAGCGTCGAAATAGGCCTGGTTGGCGGCAACTAAGTCGTTGATGGGCTCGAGTATGCCCGTCTGAGCCAGAGCGTACTGCCCCTCGGTGGCGACCTGCATGATGTCGGGGATGAGCCCGCTCGCTATCCTGGTCTTCAACGTGTCGACGTAATTAGCCCAAGTGGGAGCGGGGATGGCTATCTGCTGTAGCTTTACTCCGTGGTGCTGTGCAGCGAACGCGTCGGCGATGGCGGTCCAAAATGGCGACTGTACTGGGTTCGAGTTAATGGCATACGAAAGAGTTGTTGTGCTGCCCGACGCCACGCGCTGGCGCAGTGGAGACCGAAGGGCTCCTGGCACAAGAGTGGATAGGGCCAAGGCGGCTCCGCCCGCCTGCAGCACTTCCCTGCGGGAGATAGTTCGTGCGGGGTTGTCTGTCGTGCAGCCTGTGGTGGTCGTTTCTTTCTTCCCTTTCATTGGTTCCCCTTTTTGGTGTTGGTGACTTCCATTGCGAACGGTTTGTTGGGCAAATACCCCCTACGAGAGGTAACGTCGGGTTTGCCGCGAGAAGTGTCCCCGCCCATCACCCCCTTTTGTCAGACCGGATAGCCGGCGCTGTCTTCTCGCGCCGGTTAGCGGAGCGGCGGTGCGAAGGGAGGGCTCGCACCGGGACGTCCCCCATCGTCACTGCCTGCGCGCGGGCCCGGACCGAGCTGTTTCGGATATTGAGCCAGGTCGGCAGGACCACCGTCCGCGGCGACCCCGAGTAGCCGGCCAAACGGCTTAGCAGCAAGCGGGCGCCTTCGTGGCCGAGGTCATACGCAGGCTGGCTCACGGTCGTGAGGGGAGTCCGGAGCAGGTTAGTCCAAACGAAGTCGTCATAACCCACAAATCCCAGGGCTTTCGGGATTGCCACGTTGGCTTCTTCTATTGCTTGAAGCGCCCCAGCTGCCATCCTGTTGTTGGCCACAAAGACGGCATCCGGCTTCGGCTTCTGGGCAAGAAGCTCTTGCATGGCGATGTACCCGCCGCGCTCCCGAAAATCGCCGACGCGAATCAACGCCTCGTCAACGGGTCTACCCACCTGCTCCAGGGCATTACGGTAACCAAGCAAGCGCTGGGACCCAGTTGTTGATGACAGAGGTCCGGTGATACAGGCGATTCGCTCGTAGCCATTCTCTAACAGGTGCTCGACGGCTCGGCTCGCTCCAGAAAGGTTGTCTGTTACGACGGTATCCACTTGGCTGCCCGGCAAGTCTCGGTCCACAAGAACGACATGCACATTGGCGGCGAGCAGAGGGCCCAACTCCGTAGTCGGGCCGGATGGGGTCAAGATAACCCCCGCCACGTTCTGCGCGATAGCAAGCTTCAAATACTCCGATTCCTTAGTCGGATCCTCGTCCGCATTACACAGGAACATTGCGTACCCCGCTCCGTACGCGACGTCCTCCACTCCACGTACAACCTCAGCGAAGAAGGGACCCGTGCGAATGTCCGAGATCACGACTGCCCACACCTGGCTTTGACCCAAGCGAAGTCCGCGAGCCGTCTGATTTGGGTGGTAGCCAAGCTCCCGCGCGGCGTGGACAACTCGCGCCGCCAGTTTGGCGCTCACCGCCCCGGTGTTGTTCATTACTCGGGACACGGTGGACGTGGAAACCCCGGCCCGTCGTGCGACGTCTACGACCGTGGCGGCCACCTCAGCTGGGCTTCGTGGGGTCGGGGGCAACAGGCGGCGAGGTGATCGCTTTAGGCCTATATAGCACCTCAGGTACGGCTCTTAGCCTCGGACAAGACCGGCACTCTTCCTCAGCACTGGAGAACAGTCGAAAAGGGAAGACTCGGTATGTCATAACGATCGAAATGAAGACAAAGCAAGGATCACCCGCTCTCGTCGTTGATGGAAAGCTATTAAAAGGTAACGTTATCAGGAATTAAGATCACTGCCGTGTCCGAGCAAAGTTACGTGAACTGAGCAGTATTCTTATCCGCTTTTCGGCTTGGTGGACCGGGCATTCAGTTAGAGACGTACGTTCGAGCAAGTACGGGAAAATCGTCAGCTGTCATCTGCTCGTAGGCGCGTCGTTTTTAGGGCGAAGTCCAACGAGTATCCCCGCTTTGGACGATGGCAATAAGGTACAAAGCGACACTGCTCCTCCCCAAGGTCGCTACCTGCTCAAAGACAACGTTACCAAGTTTTACTCGGCCCGTGAGAGTCCTGTCAAGGGCCGTGTCGCCTGCCGCCTGGAAGGTGGCAGTTCACGAGCGGGCGCGTCGCCAGAGTCATGGGGCCCGCTTTGCCGGTCACGAGATCGCCCTCGGCGGTGCACCACCGCGGCTCTGAGACCAGTTGGGCTCGGGCGGCACAAACGTTGAGGTGCCTCTCCTCATCCCAACGCCTGAGTGTGGTCAGGTTATGGGAACCCACCAAGGTGGCTGCGGGACCAGGAAGGCCACCCGGCCAGCGAGAGGCGGCGTCTTGGGCCCGACGGCGCTCTCCGGCGGCGAGGTCCGCATTGCCTCCGGGGCCCGGCCACCGAACACCGGTGGGAGATGGGAGCCGGTTTGGGGCGCCCGATAGCGGTCTGGGTTCGTCCCGCTGAAACGTCCCACGGTCAGTTGAGGCGCTGACGGAGACTTGAACTCCCGGCCCTCCTGCCCCCAAAGCAGTTCCCAGACCGCCGGCCCGAGGGCTATAGGCGCGATGAGCTGCACAAATACTGCCATGGTTTACCGGTCTACGACGAGCTTTGCCGTCTCGTTATGGCACGATTGTGCACGGGGCTCTCGTCTGTCCCGCTTAGGTGAGTGAGTCTCCAGGCAGGAAGTCCTCACCTCCCTGCCCGAGTGCCGCTCCTCGAGCTTCCGTCCCAGTAGCCTTGAGCTGATGCGTTTGCGGGCTGTGATATGAGCGCATCCCCTTCTCGTAGCTCTACCTCCCGCGCTGGGGGAGGTGACCTTTCACCTTTGGTTTCCAACGCTCGAAAACTCCTCTTGGAGGCCTGGGACTTTGCCAGTCGTGAACTGGAGGTGGCCGGCAACCGGGTTCTCCGCCGGCTGCGGCTGCACGTGTACGCCCTCAAGACTGCGTCAGACCCCGGGTTGGCCAAAGCAGCAGCTCAGGCCAGGGGACTGGCTCGGAATGGGCTACCGCCCGAGAAACTTCTTGGCTGGGACGAGCTAGCGGAACTCAAGCGAGCGACGCAGTCCAGGCCCTAGTGGTGTGCCTGGTTCCTGGCGCTTCTCATCCGACCATTTCGCCGCCGCCGTCAAACGCTGGTGCTCAGAAGAGCTTCCGACGGAGCAGCAAGTGGATGCCATTTACGACTGGGCTATGTCGGTTGTGGTAGCCGGCCCGCCCGATAGTGGTGTCCTGGTTGCTGGGACGGAAGATCGGTTCGTAGACCTCGTAGGAGGCGCGGACGCGTTCGTCAGTTTCCTCGCAGTCGCCCAGGACCAAACGATTTTTGTGCTCTCAATCGTTAGCGCTTAGGGCCTTGGCATTGACACAGACCTTGACAGCCTTGCGGCCGAAGGAACCTTTGGCGCGCCAGCCCAACCAAGAATGACCAGCTAGATCGCTATCAACCTGGCGCTGTCAAGGTACCCGTCAAGGTCGGGCTGGGTGTTGCACCCGTTTGCCGGCGTTGAAGCCGTTACTCGCCGCTGGGTGGGACGGCTTGTCAAGGGACGGCAGAGCCGAGGCCAGGCACGTGTGACTGGCCGTGCCCTTGACGAGCCGGTCGTGCCGATGGCTCGTGTTCAATAGCGGACCGCATCGCCACTGGCAAACGTGGATCCTCGGGCACTGTCTCGTAGAGCCAGGACAACCACCTGGATGACTGGGAGTTTCTCGGGTCAAAGACCGACCCAAAGGCTTCCTCCACCCTCGGGAGCGGTTGCTCGAGCAACTCAGAGAACGGCGCGCCCATCGGGATCGGTGGCCGGGTCATCCTTGGTGGCTCGGGGAAAGTCCGCCGCCAGCGAGGTTCGGGGTCGGAAGGGGACCGGTACAACTCCATAGCTGCTTGCATTGCGACCAACCCGTAGTCGGCAATGGCCTCCAGCACATCCCTGAGGAGGTCGTCTGTGGCTGCTCCGGCGGGCACCAACCACCAGGTGTCGAACCGGTCCGGAAGAAAATGTCCAATGCGACCGCCCCAAAAGGCGCTATCACTCTCCACGTGGCGGGCAGCCAGTTGATTGTGAACTCCACGAGGCCTTTGGTGTTGTGGACCGACTTCTGGAAGTCAAAGGTGCCCTTGAGCGCGCCCCGGGCGAGGTGAAAGCGGCCACCCGAGCCCTTCAGGCCAAGGGTGCGCATAGCTGGTGCGAGCCCGTTACGGAGGAAACGCGTATAGGTCTGCGGAGCCGTCTCTGCCCCCGGGGGGAGCGATCTCGGGTCGGGCCACCGTGCCGCGTCGGCGACAACCTCCTTGTAGAGCCCCATCTGAAAGGCCTCAGCGGTCTCTCCTGGAGCGCGTGGGGTGCCTCGGTGCCGCCTTCCGGCCCTGAGCGGGTTGACTTTCGCTGATCGGTCTTCCTTCATGGAGAAACCCGGCCGTAAATCTCGAGCTGGTGGGGTCAGAGCGAGGACGCAAACGAGGGCCGAAGGGCTCTTTTCGCGGTAGGTGGACAGCTCGACCGGAGCCGCGTCCATTTCTGCCATCGGGTTTGGGCCCCGGCTCACGCTCACTTGGGCCGCCGCTTCGGGGCCGCTGTGGCACGAACCTGGTACACGAACCGCTTGACAGCTGGAGGCCTCGCAACGCAGTGCCCCTTGAACTGGGTGTTCCTGAGTCGGGGAGGGGAGACTTGAACTCCCGGCCTCCTGCTCCCAAAGCAGGTGCGCTACCAACTGCGCTACTCCCCGAGGACCGGTCGGACCTTGGAAATGGTACCCGAGCCGCGAGGCAGGCCCAGGGCGACGGTCCCGCCGCCGGGGCCCCCAACCGCCTCCAGGGACACCCCGCTGGTAGGCTCCGGACTTCATATGAAAACCGAAGTCGCCCCCCTGGAGGGCAATAAGGTCAAGCTCTCCGTGGAAGTCGAGGAGACCGAGGTCGACCAGGCAGTTGACGAGACGTTCGACCGGTTCACCAAGGAGCTCACCATCCCTGGTTTCCGCCGCGGCAAGGTCCCACGCCGGGTGCTCGAGGCCAGGATCGGAAAAGTTGCCGCGAGGCACGAGGCGCTCGACAAGCACATCCCGGTCTGGTACGGCCAGGCCGTGAGGGACAAGGCGGTCGACGTAATCAACGAGCCCACGATCGAGGTGAAGACGGGGGAGGACGCGGGAGCCGTTGCCTTCGACGCCGTCGTGGAGGTGCGGCCCAAGCTCGAGCTGACCGGCTACGACGCGCTCGCAGTGACCGTACCCAGCCCAAACGTGCCCGAAGCAGAGGTCCAGGCCCAGATCGACCGGCTTCGGGGCAACTTTGCCGAGCTCGCCGTAGTCGACCGGGAGGCCAAGGCCGGTGACAGCATCGTCATCGACCTCACCGGCGCCAGAGACGGCAAGGCGGTCGCCGGGCTCTCGTACACGGACTACTCGGTCGAGCTCGGCTCGGGCAACGACCTGCCTGAGCTGGACCAACACCTCCCGGGGGCCAAGGCGGGCGACACTGTGAAGTTCGAAGCGGACGTGGGGGGCTCACCTGTCCAGGTCGAAGTGCTCGTGAAGCAGGTCCAGGAGAAAGTCCTGCCTGCCGAGACCGACGAGTGGGCGGAGGAGGCTTCGGAGTTTTCCACCCTCGCGGAGCTGCGCAAGGACATCGAGACCCGCATGTCCGAGATCAAGCGGGCCCAGGCCGCCCTCAGCCTGCGCAACGGCGTCCTCGACGGGCTTGCCTCGCTCGTCGGCGAGGAGCCGCCCACGGTGTTGGTGGATGTCGAGACCCGCCGCATGGCGGAGGACCTGGGCAACCGCCTCGACGCCCAGGGCGTCGCCTTGCAGCGTTACCTGGACGCCATCGGCGAGACCCTCGAGCAGGTCATTGCCCAGCTCCGGGAGCAGGCAGTCCCTGCGGTCAAGGTCGACCTGGCCCTGAGGGCGGTTGCGGACGCGGTCGGTATCGAGCCGTCGGAGTCCGAGATGGAGGACTTCATGGGCCGCCTGGCGGCGCAGGCCGGGGTGGACGCCGGCCAATTCATCGCGCAGGTCGAGCGCACAGGACGCCGTCTCGCGGTACGCTCAGATCTAAAGAAGAGCAAGGCTTTCGACTGGGTGGTCGAGCACGCTGTTATTACTGACGAGGAGGGCAACCCAGTGGACAGGGCATCGCTAGCACGCCAGAGCGAGCCGGCACTGGCCCCCCAGGCGGCCCCGCCCGGGACGCCCGCCACCACCACTGCCACCGCAACTGCCGCGGTCACGGCCTCGGCCAGCGGAGCGGAGGCCGAGTGAGGGTCTTCAACCAGTACCACGTCCCGGGGATCTTCGAGCAGACCAACCGGGGTGAGAGGGGTTATGACCTCTTCAGCCGGATGCTCGAGGAAAACATCGTCTTCCTGGGGACGCCGATCGACGACTACGTGGCCAACGCCGTCTGCGCCCAGCTGCTCTACCTCGAGTACAAAAACCCCGACAAGGACATCAGCATCTACATCAACTCGCCTGGTGGGGACATCACGGCGCTGTTCGCCGTCTACGACACGATGAAGTTTGTCCGCAACGACATCTCGACCTTCTGCTACGGCCAGGCGGCCTCGGCGGCAGCGGTCATCCTGGCAGGGGGGACGAAGGGCAAGCGCTACGCCCTGCCCCACGCCCGCATCCTGCTCCACCAGCCCTACGGCGGTGCGGCTGGCCAGGCTGCCGATATCGAGATCCAGGCCAAGGAGATCATCCGGATGCGTGACCTGCTCAACGAGATGATCGCCCTGGACACGGGCCAGACCCTCGAGAAAGTTGGGTCCGACACGGACCGCGATTTCATAATGAGCGCGTCGGAGGCCCAGGGCTACGGCATTATTGACGAAGTGATAACGACCCGCGAGTTGGCTGGCGTCCCACAAGCCGCCGGCGTGGCCTGAGGCCCGGGAGCGGAGGGTATGGCCAAGTTTGGCGAGTCGAGCGAGCTTGTCAAATGCTCTTTTTGCGGCAAATCGCAAAAACAGGTCAAAAAGCTCATCGCCGGCCCGGGCGTCTACATATGCGACGAGTGCATAGATCTCTGTAACGACATAATCGAAGAGGAGCTCTCGGAGCCGGCGGAGGTACGCTTCGACGAGCTCCCCAAGCCGACAGAGATCTTCAATTTCCTCAACGATTATGTCATCGGCCAGGAGCGGGCCAAAAAGATCCTCTCGGTCGCTGTCTACAACCACTACAAGCGGGTCCAGGCGGGCGGTTATTCGGACGGGGACGTCGAGCTGCAAAAGTCCAATATCCTCCTTCTCGGCCCGACAGGGTGCGGTAAGACTTTCCTCGCCCAAACGCTTGCAAGGATGCTCAACGTCCCGTTCGCTATTGCTGATGCGACGGCGCTCACCGAGGCAGGTTATGTCGGCGAGGACGTCGAAAACATCCTCCTCAAGCTCATCCAGGCGGCGGACTACGACATCAAAAAGGCCGAGACGGGGATCATCTACATCGACGAGATCGACAAGATCGCCCGTAAGAGCGAAAACCCTTCTATTACAAGGGATGTTTCGGGGGAAGGCGTCCAGCAGGCACTTCTCAAGATCCTCGAGGGGACGACGGCGTCGGTGCCCCCCCAGGGTGGGCGCAAGCACCCCCACCAGGAGTTCATCCAGATCGACACGACCAATGTCCTGTTCATCTGCGGGGGCGCTTTTGCTGGTCTCGACAGGATCGTGCAGGGCCGCCTCGGCAAGCAGGGGATCGGCTTCCGGGCAGAGATCCGCCGTGCGCACGAAGCGGACGAGGACGAGCTATTTTCCCATGTCCTACCGGAAGATCTCCTCAAGTTCGGTCTTATCCCCGAGTTCGTGGGCCGGCTCCCCGTCCTCGGGACTGTTTCCACTCTCGACAAGAGCGCGCTCATCCGGATACTGACCGAGCCCAAGAACGCGCTCATCAAGCAGTACCGCAAGGTTTTCGAGCTAGACGGCGTGGAGCTCGAGTTCACCCCCGACGCGCTCGAGGCCGTAGCCGAGCAGGCGATGCTGAGAGGTACGGGAGCACGCGGCCTGCGTGCCATCCTCGAAGAGGTCCTCCTCGAGGTGATGTACGACCTGCCGAGCCGTTCCGATATCGGCAAGTGCGTCATCGACCGCTCCGTCGTCCTCGAGCGGGTCAACCCGACTTTGGTACCTCGCACCGATGTTGTTCACAAGGAGCCGAGGCCCCGGAGGGCAGCTAGCTGAACCTTGGCGAAGCCCTGGCGTGGCTCGACCGCCATCAAAACCTCGAACGCATCCTCGCCGACAAGAGCACGCGCGCCCCCGAACCGCAACGGATGCGCGATTTCGTCCGCTTTATGGGCGACCCTCAGGAGGCGGAGCCGGTCGTCCACATCACGGGCACAAACGGCAAGACGTCGACCGCGCGGGCGGTCAGCCAGCTGCTGATGTCGAAAGGCCTCACGGTCGGCACGTACACCAGCCCCCATCTCGAAACGGTTAACGAGCGGGTAATGACCGGGTTGGTGCCGATAAGTGACAGCGACCTGGCCGAAGTACTTTCCGACCTTGCCGTGCTGGAAAACTCCCGGCCCGGTGAACCGCGCCTCAACTGGTTCGAAGTTATGACGGCGGCAGCTCTCCGGTACTTTTCTGACAAACCCGTCGACGCCGCAGTGCTCGAAGTGGGCCTGGGCGGTCGGTGGGACGCGACCAACGTCGCCGACGGCGCGGTCGCGGTTGTCACCAATATCGCCCTCGACCACACCGAGCTGCTCGGCCCGACGCGTGCCCACATAGCCCGCGAGAAGGCCGGGATAATCAAGCCGGGGTCGACGCTCGTCCTTGGTGAGCCCGATCCCGAGCTCTACGGGATCTTCGAGGCCGAGTCACCCGAGACGCTGTGGTGGGCCGGCCGCGATTTCGCCGTCCAGTCCAACGTGATGGCGGTCGGTGGCCGCCTCGTCGGCCTGCGGACGCCGGGTGCGAGCTACGAGGACGTCTACCTGCCGCTGCACGGGCGGCATCAGGCGGACAATTTCGCCGCGGCCCTCGTGG
>Ga0335074_10004585_pt1 | contig 19046 bp, 14 predicted proteins | sample Lox_Sample_23_FD_206715 | JGI IMG/M metagenome (GOLD analysis project Ga0335074, IMG submission 206715) | Soil microbial communities from Loxahatchee National Wildlife Refuge, Florida, United States - Lox_Sample_2.3 | ecosystem: Environmental > Terrestrial > Soil > Wetlands | place: USA... | reverse complement strand
ATCGCCCGGTAAGTGCCGACTGGGGATAGTAGCTACGCGCGCGCTTCGCCTCGTGTCTCCTGCTGGTCGGTGTGTCCTGCTGGTCGGTGTCTCTGCTGCTCGGTGTGGTCCTGGCCGCTCGGTGTCCCCTGCCGCTCGCGAGGAGGGCTGGACCTGCCGCGACGAGATGTCCCGGAGGTATCTGGCAGCACGTCGTCGGCTAGCTGGCTGATGACGAGCTGGGCGCCATGACTAAGACCGCGAGTATCTGGCCGTCCGGGCCGCAAGCTCGGGGTCAGCCGCGGCGATCATTGCCCAGGCACCGGCTAGGCGGGCCGCGAGGTCTGGCCCAGCCGTGTCGTCATCGTCTGTGTGGTCATCGTCTGTGCGGGCAGCCGCGAGCGAGTCAATGGCGGCTGCCAGTCTCGCCGCTAGCTCGGCTGCCGGATCGAGCCGCACGGCGTTCGAGCACATGTTCGAACTCTATCCGGTCGCTTACTCGCCCGCAGGCCGAATTCCCATGTCCGCTGGCTGTCGACGGCCCGGCTTGGCACACCGGCAGGCTGACGTTGGACGTCAAATCCTTGGTGTGGATAACTTGCGGCTCTCTGTGGCGTTCTCCCACCGGCAAAAAATCTTCTATGCACAGCCTGAGCAGAACGTTGTCCGAGGCAGACGCCACTGTGCCCGGCGATTCGGAGCCGTTTCCACAGTCGCGTCAACAGGCTGCGCACAGCGCTTGCGGCGTGTCTGCACAGCCTGTCCACAGCCCTGTGCACACCATGGTTCGACGGCTTGCGCGACACGCTGAAGACTGTCGGAACCGTTCGATAGAACAGTCCGTGGGCCGGGTAACTGCCGTTGCCAGATTGGCGGCTGTTGCGGCTCGGTAGCAGTGCCAGTTAGGTGTAGCTCGGCGGGATATCTCACCGGGCGGGGGCCTCGCAGGATCGGAGAGGGCGCGCCGGTGAGCGTAGCGGAGATCATGCCGAGGGGCGAGGAGTTCGAGCGGACGCCGCCGCACGACCTCGCCGCGGAGCAGTGCGTGCTTGGCGGCATGCTGCTGTCGAAGGACGCGATCTCCGACGTGCTGGACGTCATCAGCGGTCAGGATTACTACCGGCCTGCGCACCAGATCGTGCACGACGTGATCCTTGATCTCTACAGCCGCGGAGAGCCGGTCGACGCCGTTACTGTCGCGGCGGAGCTGACTCGGACCGGCGACATCGGCCGGATGGGCGGCGCGCCGTACCTGCACACGCTCATCGCATCTGTGCCGACCGCAGCGAACGCGGGCTACTACGCCCGGATCGTCCGCGAGCGGTCAATCCTGCGCCGCCTGGTCGAGGTGGGCACCCGCATCGTCCAGCTCGGCTACACCGGCGACGGAGATGCCGACGAGCTGGTGGACCGAGCGCAGGCCGAGGTGTACGGAGTCACCGAGCGCCGGGTCAGCGAGGACTACCTGCGGTTGTCGGAAATCATGCCGGGCGCGCTCGAAGAGATCGAGGCTATCGGCAGCCGTGGCGGGTCGCTGTCTGGCGTGCCGACCGGATTCGCCGACCTTGACTCGATCACCAACGGACTGCATCCGGGTCAGATGGTCGTGATCGCTGCGCGGCCGGCCATGGGCAAGGCGCTGGCTCTCGACACGCCGCTGCCGACTCCGTCCGGATGGACCACCATGGGCCGGGTCTCGGTCGGCGACCAGCTGATCGGCGCTGACGGACGACGGGTGAAGGTAATCGCCGCGACCGGGGTGCTGGCCGGCCGGCCCTGCTACGAGATCGTGTTCGATGATCAGACCGCTATTGTCGCGGACGCCAATCACCAGTGGGCGGTGCGTGTGGCCGGCCGGCCGCTGCTTGCTCTCGCGGGCGCGGCAGGAGAAGACAGGAGCGCCAGATCCGTGGGCTCTGCCGCCGTTGCGCGAGTCGGCGCTGCCCCTGTCGGGACGGCCGCCGCGACTGAGCGCGGTGCCCTCCGCACCGCGTGGGACGGTGACCTGGCTGACGGCACCTGGCCAGCCGACCCGGCTAGCGAGGAGTCAGTTCTTACCACCCGGGAGATCGCCGAGTTGCTGCACGCGGGCGATAGCGCCGTGGTGTCGGTGCCGGTGGCCGGTGCGCTGGACTTGCCCTGCGCGGACCTCCCGGTGCCGCCGTACGTGTTCGGCGTCTGCCTGGGGGAGATCGGACGCGGCCGAATTCCGGCACAGTACCTGCGCGCCAGCCGCGAGCAGCGGGCAGCGCTGCTGGCCGGGCTGCTCGATGCCGGCGGTGCGGTTACCCCCGTTGGCGGTGTGCAGTTCATCCCGTCCTCGGAGCGGCTCGCGGCGGACATACGCGAACTGGTCGCGAGCCTCGGCTACCGATGCGGCGGCTCGCGGGCTGGCGGTTCGCGGACCGGCGGCTCGCGGACCGACCAGGCAGGCCGGGCTCTCCAGCTCGCCGCCGCGCCGCCGGTGATCACGTTCAGCACGAGCGACGAAGTCTTCCGTGATCCGCGCAAGCGCGCGCTGCACGCCCGCTGCCGCCCGGCCCTGGCAGCGCGAGGCGGCGGGCAGCGGGCGATCATCGAGGTCCGGGAAGTGCTCAGCGTGCCAGTCCGCTGCGTGCAGGTGGACGCGCCTGACAGCCTGTACCTGGCGGGCCGGTCAATGATTCCCACTCACAACTCAGCGCTAGCGCTCGACATCGCCCGGGCAGCTGCGGTGAAGGCAGGGCTCGCATCGGTTCTGTTCAGCCTGGAAATGAGCCGGAACGAGATCACCATGCGCCTGCTGTCAGCGGAGGCGCGCGTGTCGCTCCAGTCGATGCGCACCGGAAAGCTGGAGCAAGAGGACTGGAACCGGCTGGCGATGCGGATGAGCGAGGTCGTTGACGCCCCGCTGTTCATCGACGACTCGCCGAACATGTCGATGCCGGAGATCAGGTCCAAGTGCCGTCGGCTCAAGCAGCGCCACGACCTCCGCCTGGTGATCGTGGATTACCTGCAGCTGATGAGCTCGCCGAAGAAGGTAGAGAACCGCCAGCAGGAGGTATCGGAGCTATCGCGGTCGCTGAAGCTGCTAGCCAAGGAACTCAATGTCCCCGTTGTCGCCCTCGCCCAGCTGAACCGTGGCCCAGAGCTCAGATCGGATAAACGGCCCCTACTGGCCGATCTGCGTGAGTCGGGCTCCATTGAGCAGGACTCGGACGTCGTAATCCTTCTGCACCGGGAGGACTTCTACGAACCCGAGTCGCCGCGGGCAGGCGAGGCCGACCTGATCGTCGCGAAGCACCGGAACGGGCCGACCACGACAGTGACAGTAGCGTTCCAGGGCCATTACAGCCGCTTCGTGGACATGGCCCCGATCGGCGCAATCAACGGCGGGCCGGTCTAGACCTTGTGATCCGGCAGCGATCCGGCAACCGGTTCGCCGGACGGCGCGGTACGTGCAGCCGACGATATGCCCGGCATGCGCTGCACCAGGTCCGCTGTGGCCTGCAGGCTCGACCTCACAATCCGGCGCGATGTTCCGTCAGAGTGGCTAGGCGCGCGGACGACCGGCGGAGGCGGCATATGTGTACTCAATCCGGGTCAGGACACCGGCGCCCCGACTCTGTCGGCGGCCGGTCCGCGGTCGTGGTGGGTGGCGGGATCGCTGGGCTGACCGGCGCCGTTGCGCTACGCCAGATCGGCTGGAGAGTCACAGTCCTCGAGCGGGCCGCGACGTTCGGCGAGATCGGCGCGGGTATCACACTGCTGTCCAACGGGCTGCGCTGTCTCGACGCGATCGGCCTCGGTGACGCGGTACGTGGTAGCGGTCTGCCGATGCTCGCCCTCGGTATGCGTACCGCGGCGGGGCGCTGGCTATCGCGGTTCGATGGCGACAGCGCCAACCTGGAGGCCCGGATGGGCACTACTTCAGTAGTCGTCCACCGCGCTGAACTGCATAGAATCCTGCGCGACGCGCTACCGGCCGAGGCCCTTGTCGCCGGGGTGACGACCACCGGCATCATCGGGGGCGCGGATGGCGGTCCGGCAGAGGTTCGCTTCCGGCACCGGGACCACGATGCGGTTCTGCACGCCGACCTGGTCGTGGGCGCTGACGGGGTGCACAGCTGGGTTCGCTCCCAGCGCTGGCCGGACGCGCCGCATCCGGTCTACTCCGGATCCACCAGCTGGCGCGCCATCACGACGCCATCGGCTGCGGTAACAGAGATGAGCCTGAGCTGGGGCCAAGGTACCGAATTCGGCGTGATGCCCATCGTCGACGGACGCACATACTGGTACGCCGCTGCGAACGCCGACGAAGCCCAGCGCAACCCCGACGAACTCGGCGAGCTGCGCGGGCGGTTTGGCACCTGGCACGAGCCGATCCCGACAGTCCTCGCTCACACCTCGCCCCAGGCTGTACTGCGCCACGACATCTACCGGCTACCGGCACTTGACAGCTACCACCGAGGCAACGTCGTCCTGCTAGGCGACGCCGCACACGCGATGACACCCAACCTCGGGCAAGGCGGCGGGCAGGCTCTCGAAGACGCAATCGTCCTCGCCGCAGCGGTCAGCCGCGCCGGCAGCCCGGCCGCCGCGCTATCCCAGTATGACCGCGAACGCCGAGCTCGTACCCAGGCAATGTCCAGGGCGGCGACTCGCCAGCTCCGGTTCGGCCAGCAACTGCACTCGCCGATCGCCGTGGCTGTGCGCAACACCGCAGTCGCGCTCACACCAAACCACATGGCATTGCTCGCGATCGCACGGTACGGCAAGTGGTTCCCTCCCGCGCTGGACAACCAGGGCGAGTGAAGTCCGGAGAAGGCCGACGTGGCTCTGCTTACCTCCCGCCACGCGACCGCGCCTCGCGGGTCATTGCGATACCGCTCCGCTAGCTCAGGATCCCGGTCGACGCAGCGAGGAACTCGTCAAATCGGCGCCGGCGGTCTGGCGACCGCCTACCCTTCGGGCATGCCGGGACTGAGGGTGCTGCAGGACCTATGGGATCGGACCGCAGCGACGCAGGCGGTGCCGCCATGGTGGGTGGCCCTGGCGGCCGCCGCGGTCGCCCTGGCAGCTGTCCTGGACACCCGAACCTGGCACCTGACCCGGAACGTGATCACGATCGCCCACGAAGGCGGGCACGCGCTCATCTCCCTGCTCTCCGGGCGGCGGCTGGACGGGATACGCCTGCACTCGGACACCTCGGGCGAGACATACTCACGGGGCAGGCCGGCCGGTCCCGGGATGGTGCTCACCTCAGCAGCCGGCTACCTCACGCCGCCGCTACTGGGACTGGGAGCGGCGTGGCTCCTGGCCGCGCATCACGTGACAGCCATGCTGTGGCTGCTGCTCGTGCTGCTCGCGGCCACGTTCCTGGCGATGCGGAACGCGTACGGAGTGCTGGCTGTCCTCGTCACGGCCGGTGCGGTCGTGGCGGTGAGCTGGCTCGCCAGCGGAGCAGTTCAGGCGGCGTTCGGCTACGCAGACGCGTGGTTCCTGCTGCTCGGTGGGGTGCGACCGGTCATCGAGCTGCAAACCCAGCGCCGTCGCAGCTCCCGCGGCCGCGCAGGCATGTCGGACGCCGACCGGCTGGCCCGGCTCACTGGCGTACCCGGTGGCCTGTGGGTCACGTTGTTCCTGCTGGTCAGCCTCACTGCCCTTATCCTGGGCGCTCGCCTGCTGCTCCCCGAGCCCCCGCACCTCCCGCATCTGGCCGCCCTGGGGTCGCTAGGCTGACCTGTCGCGTTCTCGCAGCTCCTGACGCGGCGGTCAAGCGCTACCAGATACGAACCCGAGCGCCTGGCTCAAGCCACAGCTCATCGGCCGCGCCAACATCAAACGCGCTGTAGAACTCGTCGAGGTTCCGCGCCACCTGGTTGCAACGGAACTCGCCGGGGGAGTGCGGGTCGATGGCAAGCAGGCGGATGACCTCCTCCTCACGGGTCTTCTGCTGCCAGGCACGCGCCCACGAGAGGAAGAAGCGCTGGGCGCCGGTCAAGCCGTCGATGACCGGTGGCTCTTGACCGTCCATCGACACCAGGTAGGCCTTCCAGGCGATACCAAGGCCGCCAAGGTCCCCGATGTTCTCTCCGATCGTCAGCGCTCCGTTGACATGCTGACCAGGAGTCTGCCTCGGGGCGAGCGCGTTGTACTGCTCGATCAGCGACCGGGCCCGGGCTTCGAACGCCTTCCGGTCCTGTGGATTCCACCAGTCGGTGAGCTTGCCATCGCCGTCGTACTTCGAGCCCTGGTCGTCGAAGCCGTGGCCGATCTCGTGACCGATGACCGCTCCGATCGCACCGTAATTGGCCGCGTCGTCGCGATCCGGATCGAAGAACGGATCCTGCAAGATCGCAGCCGGGAACACGATCTCGTTCATGCCCGCGTTGTAGTAGGCGTTGACCGTCTGCGGGGTCATGAACCACTCGTCGCGGTCGACCGGCTTGCCGATCTTGCTCAGCTGGCGGTGGAATTCGAAAGCGCGAGCAGCCCGCACGTTGGCCATGAGGTCCGCCGGGTCGATACTCAGCCCGGAGTAGTCGCGCCATCTGACCGGGTAGCCGATCTTCGGCGTGAACTTCGCCAGCTTGTCCAGGGCCCGGCGGCGGGTGTCTGGCCCCATCCACTCGAGTTCCTCGATGCTCTGGCGGTAGGCCTCGATGAGATTGGCCACGAGCACATCCATCCGGTCCTTGGCCCCGGGCGGGAAGTGCTTGCCGACGTAGCCTCGGCCGACAGCTTCCCCCATTGCCGCCTCTACCAGGGAGACACCGCGCTTCCACCGCTCACGCAGCTCTGGGGTGCCGCTCAGGGTGCGGCCGTAAAAGGCGAAATCTTCCTGCACGAACGCCTCAGACAGGTACCCGGCGGCGCTGTGGATCACGCGCCAGCACAGCCAGTCCCGCCACGCCGGAACATGTTCGTCGGTGAGCAGCGAGGCCAGTCCGGTGCTGAAGCTCGGCTGGCGGAGCACGATCTCGTCGAACGCGCCAGCCGGCGGCTCCATGGCCGCCAGCCACCCGCGCATGTCCGGCCCGTCAGGCCAGGCGTCGGTCCAGGTGAAGGGGTTGTAAGTCTTCTCGCGGTCGCGGCTCGCGACCCTGTCCCAGTGGTGGGCGGCCACCGCCGTCTCCAGCTCGAGCACCCGCTTGGCCGCAGTGCCGGCGTCCGGCAGGCCGGCCAGCTCGAACATGCGCTGCACATGACCGGCGAACGCATCGCGTACGCCAGCGAACCGCTCCTCGCGGTAGTAGCTTTCGTCCGGCAGCGAAATCGCGGCCTGCTCGAAAAAGACCAGGTAACGCTGCGGATTTCCGGGGTCTGTGTCAACGAAGAGCCGGTACAGACCCCCGATCTCCAGTCGCTCAAGCCGGCCGAGCGTCTCGAGCAGCTCAGGAACAGAGCTCACGGCTCGAGCCGTCGCGAGCGTCTGCCTGATTGGCTGTGACCCCAGATGCTCGGCCCGGTCCGCGTCCATGAAGCTGGCATACAAGTCGCCGAACTTGCGCTCCTCGCTGCCTTCTGGCGCGGTCGCGGCCTCCTCCGCGATCTCGCGCACGGCGTTCTCAGCCTCTTCAGCGAGAACCCTGAACGCGCCATCGCGCGCCCGGTCAGCGGGGATCTCGGTTCGCTCGATCCACCGGCCGTTGACATGGCGGAACAGGTCGTCTTGCGGGCGGATGCCGGGATCAAGCTCGTCCATGGGTATACCGGATGCCAGCGTCATGCGCTCTAGCCTAGGACGAGCGGCAGCGCGGATAGCGAACCACATAACCCCGCTCGCCGGCATTCCCCGCGCCCGAAATAGTGCCCTTCGTTGAGATCCTCGATCAGGCCGACGCCCGTCGGTCCCCAGCCGCATCGCTCGCGGGTCAGATCGCTTGAGGCTGGGTTGTCGACGGCGGCGAGCCCCGCCAGGAAATTCAGGTACGCGGGTGCCTCACCTGGCGTGACGCTCGCGACGGGCAGCCCGAGGTTCTTGCCGATGGTCTCAGCGATGTCCTTGAAGGCGATGCCGTTCTCGGCCACGCCATGCAGCCGGGTTCCCGCTGACGCCGACTCGACGGCGAGCCGTAGCAGCGTGGCGCCGTCCTGGGTGTTGACGGCCGGCCAGCGGTTGGAGCCATCGCCGACGTAGGCGGCCGAGCGTTTCTGCCTGGCGAAGCCGATCAGAGCCGGGACGAAGCCTTCCTTGTCGAGCTCGGAGTGGACGACCGGCGCGAACCGCACCACGCTGGCCCGCACACCATGGTCGGCGAAGGCGATCACGTCGTTCTCCCGGCTCGCGACCGGGATGCCTTCGGGCGCGAAGTCGGTCTCGGTGCCCGGGCGGTCGTGGATGCCCATCATGCCCAGCATCAGCGTCCCGCCGACGCCGACGAGTGGCTTGTTACTGCCCTCGAGGGCAGTGCCCATGGCCTTGATCGCCTTGCTGTCGGCGACTGCGGCGCCGGCCATATCGCCCGCATACACCAGGTCGTGCTTAAAGGCCAGGTGGATGACGCCGTCCGACTCACCGGCGGCTCTCGCGAGGACGTTAAGGTCGTCGAGGCCGCCCCGCACGACCTCCGCGCCGGCGGCGGTGAGCTTATCGGCCGATGCGTCCGACCGGGCCAGGCCGAGGATCTGGTGACCGGCTCCGAGCAGTTCTGGGATGAGGGCGGAGCCGATGTGACCGGAGGCTCCGGTGACGAAGATGCGCATGTGCACTCTCTCACTTTCATGTCAGCTTCTGACATCACTGTACATCATGATGTCAGCCTCTGTCATCATCTACCATTTCGCCGGAAGGCGGGATCCCGCCGGTCCTGATCACCGCCCTGCCGCGCCTGAATGGCGGTCCCGAAGGCCTTTACGACGAAGTGCAGGCGTTTATCGCCGAGGCGTTCGAGCGATTTGACGTGCCCGTGGTGGAAGCGGGGTAGCACCGGGGCAGCATGCAGACCAGGCCAGGCACATGATGTAGTTGAAAGCACCATGGCCACTCACGTCCGCAACACCAGCGGTGCGATCGAGGAGCTCGCTCGGAAGCGTCTGGGTTTCGATCGCCTTCGCCCCGGACAGCTGGCTGCGGTCGAAGCTCTGACCAGTGACAGAGATGCGCTTGCCGTGCTGCCGACAGGCGCCGGGAAATCGGCGATCTATGAGCTGGCGGGGCTGCTGCGTTCGGGGCCGACTCTCGTTGTTTCCCCGCTGATTGCGCTTGAGGACGATCAACTGGCTCACCTCCGCGCGGCAGGGCTGCCGGCGATCGTCCTGAACTCGCGGCAGGGTGCCCGGGCACGCGCGGCGGCCCTGCTGGCCACCTGCGATTCAGACACGTTTGTCTTCCTCTCGCCGGAACAGCTGGCCAACAAGGAAACCCGCGAGACGCTGCGCCTGGCTAAGCCCGGCCTTTTCGTTGTGGATGAAGCCCACCTGATCAGCCAGTGGGGCCGGGACTTCCGCCCTGATTACATGCTGCTCGGCGCGCAGGCCGACGCCGTCGGCGCGCCAGTCCGGCTGGCCCTGACCGCGACTGCCGCGCTGCCCGTGCGACAAGAGATCGTGCGGCGGCTCGGACTTCGCGATCCCGCTGTGGTAATCGGGGACTTCGACCGGCCCAATATCCATTTCTCGGTGCATCACGCGGTCACCGTGGAGGACAAGCGGAGCGAGCTTACCCGGGCTGTGGCTGAACTCGGAGGCTCCGGGATTGTCTATGCCGCGACGCATGCCAGCGCGCAGAGCGCTTATGACACCCTCACATCGGCCGGCGAGCGGGTCACGCTCTACCACGCCGGCCTGCCGGGCCACGAGCGGGAAGACGCCATGCGGGCCTTCCTCGGTGACTCTGCCAGGGTCATTGTCGCGACGATCGCGTTCGGCATGGGGATCGACAAACCAGACGTGCGCTGGGTGCTGCACTTCGACGCGACGCCGTCGGTCGACGCCTACTACCAGGAATTCGGGCGCGCGGGCCGGGACGGCGAGCCGTCGCAGGCCAGGCTGATCTACCGGTTCGAGGACTTCGAGCTGGCGAAGCACCTCACCGCTCGCGGTGTCTCGAGTGCCGCGGTGCAGCAGGCGGCGGCCGCTCTTGCGGCCGGAAAGCCCGTTGAGCCGGCGGCCCGGCGGCACACGGCGGCACTGGTCCGACTCGCCGATCTCGGGGCCGCGGCCTGGCAGGCAGACGGCGAGGTCCGCTGGACCGGGGCGATGAATGTGGCAGCCGTCTTTCCGGCGTCCGAGGCAGCCACCGACCACGAGGACGAAATAGAACGCACGCGGCTGACGATGATGCGCCGCTATGCCGAGCACACTGGCTGCCGGCGGTCGTTCTTGCTGACGTACTTCGGACAGGACTATTCCGGGCCGTGCGGCAACTGCGACAACGACCTGACGAATGCTGATGCCGCGCCAGCCGATGTTCCGTTCGCGGTAGGCACGCGAGTCGTAAGTGACCGCTGGGGTGCGGGCACGGTGCAGCGATACGACGCGGACCACGTCACAGTGCTGTTCGACGAGCATGGCTACCGCGAGCTGTTCCTGCCGGTCATACGTGAACGCAGCCTGCTGCAGCCCGAATCCGGCGAACCGAGCTAGTCATTGCAGACTCGGGGCTCGTGTGACAACGCCGGTGAACCGGCGCGCAGGACGCGAGACGATTGGCTGATGGAAGTCCGGGCAAGGGACGGGCGCGTGATCGCCCTTGAGGTAGTCGGCGATCGTGACGCGACACCTGTGCTTCTCTGTCACGGGCTGGCTGACTCGAGTCTTGCGGCGCAATGGCTCGGGCCGGCGGCGAAGCGTCTGGGACTGTGCGTGATAGCCCCGGACCGCCCAGGGATCGGCGGCTCGGACCGAGGCTGGCTGGATCTGCTCGGAGACTGGACTGACGATGCAGCCGTCGTGCTGGACGCGCTGCAGGTCGACTCGGCAGCGCTGCTCGGCGTCTCCGGCGGAGGTCCGTATGCGGCGGCGTGCGCTGCCCGCCTTCCCGCCAGGGTTCGCACTCTCATGCTCGTCTGCCCGCTCGGCCAGCCTGACTGGCCCACCAGAGGCATGGCACAGGGGGAACGACTCTCGCTCGCCTTGGCCGCCCATGCTCCGGCATTCAGCGGCTGGTCGATGAGCCGGCTAGCCGCACTGGCGCGCCGCAGCCCGGGCACATTTCTCTGGCTGGCGGGAACCAACCAGCCCGACGTCGACGTCCGCGCTCTGCAGCAGCCGGGTATGCGCGAGTCATTCCTCACCTGCTACATCGAGGCCTTCCGGCATGGCAGCTGGGGAGTGGCACAGGATCTGCGGCTACTCACCCGCCCGTGGGGCTTCGACCTGGGCTCCATCACAGCACCCACGTCGATACACCACGGAGATGCCGACGCCACCGTCCCGGTCGAGCACGCACGCCGCTACGCCGAGTCGATCCAGGGCGCGCGGCTTCAGGTACACCCCGGCCAGGGTCACTTCTCGATCCTCAGCGAGCCTCAGGACATGCTTGCGGCGCTTGCTGAATAGTGGCGTGCTACCGAAGGTCTTGGACGGCTACTTGTTCTCGCTCACGGGCCTCGAGCGCGCAGGCCCGAGCTGGCCGACGACCTTGCTAGGTGCGCCCACGTTGAGACTGGCGGCAAGCTCCGAGAGCACTGCCATGATTTGCTGGGCGTGCCGTTCATCCGGGTCTCCCAGCGCGCTCAGGAGCGTCGCATCGACGTGCCTCGCGCTCTTCCCGGCCACCAGATCGCGATGGGATGCGGGGACCTGCACCAGGGTGCGCCGGCCGTCCGACGGATCCGGCCTGGTCTCGGCCATTCCGAGCGTGCGGAGCCTGCTGACCGACTCAGAAACATAGCTCTGCGGAAGGCCCGTCCGCGCTGCGATATCGGTGATCGAGCTACCGGGATGACCGAGAACGTCGCGCATGACAAGCAGGCCGCCGGGCGGCAGGGCGCGGCCCCCTGCGCCGGTAGGTGCAGCGATGGCCGACCGGGATTCCCCAGCGTCAGTGCCACGCTCCTCAGCCCCGCTGCCGCCGCGCAGAACGCGCTCGCCGATCCGCGCTAGCTGCCGTCCGAGGACGATGAGATCTAGTGCGTCCATCCCTGGGAAAGTATACATCGGTACCGATGCATCTATACCGATGTACCGGCGTCCGACGCCGCGCGAGGCGAGCCGGCCCTTGCGTGCCGTACACTGTGCGGGGTTCGCCCTGCGCTCGTAGCTCAACGGATAGAGCATCTGACTACGGATCAGAAGGTTGGGGGTTCGAGTCCCTCCGAGCGCGCCAGCTGCTCCCTGATCATGGCTGTGGTCGCCTCGCGGAGCGCATAGGACCGGTCGTCATGCCTTAGGGACGTGGAGGGCGGCGATGGCCTGACAGGGATGAGCGCGCCAAGCCCGCATGCACTTCCGTCCGGCTAACCAAGATCGGATAATGCAGTTATGGCCGCTGCGGGAGCGATGTGCGCGCACAGTGGCTGACGCGCTGTCGCCTGACCGCCCGTGGGCTCGGGTCCGGCAGCTGGATGCTGAGCGGGTCGTCGCGGAGGTTGCGGCTGAGACGGGCACGCGGTTCACGCTGGAGGGTCCGTGCCCGGGCGGTCAGGTGGGTGCAGCCTATGTGCGCTGGCCCGATGGCCACCGGGCAGTGCTGACCTGGCGGCCAGAGATCAAGCTTGCGGAGGTGCGCCGAGGGCCGCTGGCAGTTGTTGATGCGCTCCGGGCGGTCGGGTACCCGGCCCCGGCAACGGAACTGGCAGTGCAGATCGGCGAATCCGTCGTCGTCATCCAGGAGCTTCTCCTCGGCACCAAGATCGATCATCTGGACAACGACGCCCTGGGCCAGGCGCTAGCTCTCAACGCACTGCAGCGAGGCCAGCTGGCTCAGCGAGGCGACATTCCGCTGATGAAGCTCTTCCTGTGCAGCGACGGTCCGGGATTCTGCCTGCACGAGCCGCTGCGTCAGTTCAGCCAGCGCAGCGCAGCGCTGGACGACTGGATCCGCGCTGTCGGGACTGAACATGACGATCTACTCGCCGGGGACGACGCAGTGCACTGCGACTTTCATCCGGACAACATGCTGCACAAGGGCGGCGCCATCACTGGCATCGTCGACTGGGACGGCGCCTGCCGTGGCGATTGCCGGCTCGACCTGATCACGCTCCGCTTCGGCGTGCTCCCCGGGAAGTGCGATCCGGGAGTCGAAGGCCGGCTCGACGCTATCCTGGACGGGATGCCGGACTCCGTCCTCCGGCCGGCCTGGGCGCACATGAGCCTGCGCATGGCCGACTGGGCCATCCGCCACTTCGGTACCGACGACGTCGAATACTGGGTGAGCCTGGCGGAGCGGCGTGTGAGCTGATGGCGCGAGAGATGACTGGCTGCCCCGCTGACAGGCAGCTACGAACACCTGCGGACGGCTTCGCGGATCTGCATCGGTTGCCGGAGGTGTACTTCGCCCCGCTTGCCGCAGCCGCCGGGCGCTCCTGGGTAAGTGGTCTGCGGGCCCGGGTGCACAACGTCGCCCGTAACTGGGACCTCGTCGTGCACGACGGCGACATCCGGCACGGCTATCGCGCGGTGGTTGTCCCGGTCGAGCACGCTGGCCGGCCGATGTCACTCAAGCTTGCCTGGCCCGCGAGGCACACACGTGCGGAGGCAGCCGCGCTCGCCGCCTGGAACGGCCGCGGCACTGTCGAGCTGATCCGGTCCGACGACCGCCAGGGCGCGCTCCTGCTTGAGCGTCTTGACGCATCCCGGCCCCTAACCCGGCTGCCGCTCGACGAAGCCGCCAGGATCAGCGGCGGCCTGATCCGGACCCTCGCCATCGCGCCGCCCGGCCCGCCCGGCCCGCCCGGCCCGCCCGGCCCGCCCGGGCCGCCCGCGCGACCTGGGCCGCCCGCCGCGTTTCTCACCACGCAGGACGAGGCACGGCGGCTGACTGCATCCCTGCGCCGACGGCAGCGCGAGCTCGGCTGCCCCGTTCCGGCGGACTGGATTCAGCTGGCCACAAGAGCCGCGGCGAACCTGGCGGAGAGCCCGGCGGATGTCCTGGTGCACGCCGACCTGCACTACGAAAATGTCCTGGCGAGTTACCGCGCGGGCAAGCCGTGGCTTGCGATCGACCCGAGCGCGAGGACGGGTGACCCCGAGCGGTCTGTCGCGGAACTGCTGTGGACCCGGGCGGCCGAACTGAGCGACTGCGATGCGATCGTGGCGCTGCTCGACGAGATCTCCGGCGCCGGTCAGCTCGACTCGGGCAAGGCAGCGGCATGGGCCTTCGTGCGCACGATCGACTACTGGCTGTGGGGGCTCCGGCATGGCCTCACCGAAGATCCCCGCAGCTGCGAACGCATCGCAGCAGCGCTCGTGGCTCGTTGCCGGCAGGCGGCTGCCGCGAGAAGCTGACGCAGTGAACCCGCTCCAGCTCATCGTGCTCCGCGGTAACTCTGGCTCCGGCAAGACCAGCGTCGCGCTGGCGCTACGGGAGCACTACGGTCGCGGTCTCGCCTGGGTGAGCCAGGACGTCCTGCGGCGCCAGATCCTGCGCGAGTACGACAGAGCCGGAGCACCAAACATCGGCCTCATCGACCAGGTAGCCAGATATGCGTTAGCGGCGGGCTATCACGTCGTTCTCGACGGGATCCTGAACGCCGGCCGGTACGAGCAGATGCTGGCCGGCCTGCTCCGCGACCATGACGGACCGAGCCACTTCTACTATCTCGACATCAGCCTCGAGGAGACGCTCCGGCGGCACGAGACCCGCCCGCAGCGCACCGAGTTCAGCGCGGCGGACATGCGCAGCTGGTATCAGCCGCGGGACTTGCTGGCCACGGTCGCCGAGCGCGTGATCCCCGAGGGAAGCACGCTCGATGAGACAGTCAGAACGATCCTCGCCGAGACAGGTCTGCTCTCAGCTGGCCTGGCCGGCGAAAGCCGGTTCGCGTAGGCCCTGCGCGCCCACGCGGAGCCGGATTCACTGGGCCGAATCCTGGCCGCGACAGGGCGTCATCGGGCAGAATGCCCAGTTACCCAGCACCGCCGGCACCCCCCCGCTTATTACCGGCCGGTAATCGGATGGGCAGCCCGACGCTCCTCGCCGAGCGACGGAACCGCCCAAACAGACCGTTGATTTCCTGGCAGGGCTGGGGATACCGTCTAGTCGGCATGTAGTTAACAGCCCCGCAACATCCTCTGCAGGCACCCATCCGGTCGGCAAGGAGGACCGTATGACAGCTACCACCGCGGAGCCAGTCTCCGGCCAACGGGGATTTCTCTCCTCGCTGATCCATCGCCAGCTTGACAGTTATCCGGAAAATAACGCCAGGATCCTGTATCTGGCTATCACCGTTCTCGCCACGATCACGCTCTACTACGAGCTCTACGTCGGCGGCTCGGTCTCCACGCTGATCCTGGCCCATTTCGGCATGACGTTTAAGTTCTACGTCGTCGTCCTGGCCTTCGGTAACCTGATCGGCGCCTTCGGCTCGCTGTTCGCAGGGCTGACGGACCGATTTGGCCGGGCGAACCTCGTCGTGTTCGGCCTGCTGTTCACTGGCGTGTTCGTGACCTGGATCCTGCCGGTCGCGCCGAACAAGTGGGCGTTCAGCATCGAGGGCTTTGTGGTGGGCATGGTCGAGGGCATCTGCCTCGTCGCCACTCCCGCCCTGATCCGGGACTTCTCCCCGCAGGTCGGCCGAGCAACGGCGATGGGCTTCTGGACCAGCGGCCCGGTGCTTGGCAGCCTCATCGTTGCCGTCGTTGGAAGCATCACGATCTCGACGGCGGACAGCCTGATTCCCTCGTTCTGGAGCCACGAGTACCGCATCTGCGGCTATGCGGGCCTGGTGGTGTTCCTGATCGCGCTGGTTGGCCTGCGTGAGCTGTCACCCGGTCTGCGTGACCAGCTGATGGTGACGATGCGGGATCGCGCGCTCATCGAGGCGCGGGCCAAGGGCATCGACATCGAGGCTGCGCTCAGGCACCCGTGGCGGCAGCTGCTGAAGTTCGACATCATCATCTCGGCGCTCGCAGTGTCGATCATGCTGCTGATCTACTACACGGCCGTCGGCTTCAGCGTGATCTACCTGTCGACGGTATTTAGCGAGAGCCTGAAGAACGCCAACGGACTCGGCAACTGGAACTGGGGCTTCAACGCCATCGGGGTGATCCTGATCGGGATAATCTCCGATCGGTTCCGGGTGCGTAAACCGTTCATGGTAATCGGCGGCGTCCTCGCCGCGGTGATGATCGTCCTCTACCTCATGGAGGCGGGCAAGCACCCCGGTTACTACACCATCGCGATCATGCTGGCTTTGATGGCTCTCGGGCTCGGCATCGCCTACACCCCGTGGATGGCGAGCTTCACCGAGACCGTCGAGGACCGCAACCCGGCGCTCATCGCTACCGGACTGGCGATCTGGGGCTGGATCATCCGCGTTGTTGTCTTCGCGTCGTTCCTGCTGATCCCGGTCGTCATCAACACGGTGACCCCGCTGGTCCAGTACGGCGGCAACGTCGCCGCGTACGCCGCGAAGTACCCGGCGCTGACCTGGGCAGGCACCCCGGCTGGCAAGACGGCCATCGCTGACTACACGAAGTACCAGGCCGACTTCGCCTTCGCGACCGCCCATCCGTCGGTCGTGGCGGCGGCGACGACCTACTCGACGCAGCTCGCCAACTCCGTGAGGTTCGCTCCTGAGCTCGCGGTGATGGGCGCCAACCCGACCCTCTTCGCCGAGGCGGCCCACTACACGGCGAAGACGATCCCGGCCTCCCTGGAGGCGAAGCTGATTGCCGCAGCGGGTGGCGGAAGCAAGGGCATCGGGATTCTGACCACGATCGATGCCAACCAGGCGGCGATCACCGGCGTCATTGCCGTTCAGTCGCAGCTGAAGGCCCTCGCGCCGTACGCAGCACAGCTGACGGCACTGTCCAAGGTGCCATTGTCCGCGGACGCTGCCGTCAAGGCGGCGTCGGCCGACCTGGCGGCGCTGGGCAAGGTTCCGCCGGCGGTGTCCGCCTACATGACGGCTCACGCCGCGGCTGTGGTCTCCGCCTCGGCGAAGACGGCAGGCCAGTGGAAGACCTGGTACTGGATCTGCTTCGGCGGTGTCATCTTCTTCCTGCTCAGCATCCCGCTGCTGCGCGGGCGCTGGCGGCCGCGCGACGCCAAGCGCGACGAAGATGAACACGAGGCGATGGTGCAGGCCGAGCTGGCCAAGCTCCGTACGTCGAGCTGACCGCTCGGTTCACTGCAACGGACCGGCGGGCCGCCACCAGCGGCCCGCCGGTCTTTGCATGCGGGTCCCGGTCGCATCCGGTCCCGCATGCCACGCGTCCCCATGACGGGAACGGGGCCGTCTAGCGACCTGCTCTTCGTCACTGCCCGGCCACTCCTGGCCGGTCAGTACCGCTGGTGCATGAGCTTCCGGACTTCCGCCAGAGTCTGCGACGCGATGGCACGTACCCGCTCGTTGCCAGCGGCCAGCACGCTGCGCAGGTAGCCAGGGTCGGCCGCCAGCTCAGCGCGGCGGGCCCGGATCGCCGCGAACCTCTCGTTGACCGCCTCAGTGACAGCTGCCTTGAGTGCTGCCGCACCACCGGCACCGGTCTCGTCCGCTACCTGCCGGGGATCGCATCCGCGGCAGAGCGCGGCTAGCAGTACCAGGTTCGACACCGCGGGCCGCCGGCCTGGCTCGTAGCTGATGACCCGCTCGGCATCGGTCATCGCGCGCGCGATCAGCCGCGCCGTCTCGTCCGCGGTGGCGCGGATCGGCACCGAGTTGCCGCGGCTCTTGCTCATCTTCTGCCCGTCTGTGCCAAGGAGCAGGGGCGCGTCGCTGAGCAGCGCATCCGGAACAGGGAAATACGGCTCGCCCGGGCAGTAGCGCTCGTTAAACCGGCGGGCGATCGTTCTGGTCAGTTCCAGGTGCGGGAGCTGATCCCGGCCGACCGGCACCAGGTTCGCGCGGCAGGACAGGATGTCCGCCGCCTGGTGGACCGGATAGGTGAACATCAGGCCGGACACGTTCGGCGAACCTGCTGCCGCCACTTCCTCCTTCACAGTCGGATTGCGGGCGATCTCGGCGACGCTGACCAGGCTGAGGAACGGCAGCATCAGCTGGTTCAGTGCCTCCACCTGGCTGTGCGCGAAGATGGCCGCCCGATCTGGGTCGATACCGACCGCGAGGTAATCGGCGACCAGGCCGATGACGATCTCCGGCAGGTCGCCGGCCGCGGGCCGGTCGGTGAGCGCCTGGTAGTCGGCGATCAGCACCAGCAGGCCGACCCCGGCGTCCTGCAGGCTGACGCGGTTCTCAAGCGAGCCGAAGTAATGGCCGAGGTGAAGCGGGCCGGTCGGCCGGTCGCCGGTCAGCATCAGGAACGACGCGGGATCACGCTCGACCGTCTGGGCGAGTGAGACCGAGCGTTCCTGGCTGGCGCGGGCGGATGGTGTTGCGGTAAGCGTGGGCATCGTGACCTCCTGGTGGAGCCGCTGAGCTGGGTGAGGCCCGCCAGGAGTCACGCCGACATGAACTGACGGCGCCGCCCAGCGGGCGCGCCGTCGGAGAAATGCAAAGACTGGCGGCCGCTCAGCGCGACCACCACCAGCAGGTGCGAAACAGTCGTTGCACGCTTACAGCCTAGCCGCGCACGAGGTCGCTGGCGAGAAGCTGACAGCCGGGCAGGATCAGCTCTTCGACCGCAGGACGGATACCGGTCAGTATCCACCGGCAAAGCCCGGCGAGCTGGAAGCTGATCAGCGGCGGTACCGCGTCGCCAATGTGCCGGTAGCAGTTCGCCAGCGTCCCGCTGAGCTCATAATCACGCGGGAAACCCTGCAGCATCGCCATCTCCCGGACCGTGCAGAGCCGGTCCTGCTCCGGGTGCGCGTAGCGGCCATTACCGACGTGGCTGCATTCGCGCTTGATCGTTGGCGCGGGCCTGTCCCACCACATGCGGCCGTAGATGTCGGGGTGGCTGCCCAGGTCATTGCGTGCGACGCGGCCTGCCATAGCCGGCGTCAGCAGCGAGTCCGCGTCCTCGCGGGAGATCAGGTCGGCCCAGCCGCCGCCGTCGGGCGGGATGGCGGCAAGCCG
>Ga0335074_10004584_pt1 | contig 19047 bp, 11 predicted proteins | sample Lox_Sample_23_FD_206715 | JGI IMG/M metagenome (GOLD analysis project Ga0335074, IMG submission 206715) | Soil microbial communities from Loxahatchee National Wildlife Refuge, Florida, United States - Lox_Sample_2.3 | ecosystem: Environmental > Terrestrial > Soil > Wetlands | place: USA... | reverse complement strand
TCTGGGCACTGGCAGGGATTCTTGGCAGGGAAACAAATTTACAAAAAACTGTTTCCAATGAAAGCAAGGTAGCGTAAGATGATTTTACCCGCCGCTCTGACCTTCCACTAAACTCGGGGCACCCTCGTGGATGGGATATTCCGCCGGATCGAGTCTGGCCCGGTGATTCGTACGCCGGTGATTCGTGCGCGACTTGCGGTCGTCACATCCAACACTCAGCTACAAAGAAATAGCAAGTGGTTTCTTCGAAGCCGAAGCGGATTGCGCCGGACGCCACCGAGTAGTCGGACTGCCTCGTCCTTTTTTTATAGAAACCGAACAGTGGGTTGCCTATGTGCGATGCTTTTCTCAAGTTCGCGGCTCATTTAGTTATACCCAGTCCCGAAGTTTCATCCAGTTTTCACTTGACTTAGTTACCCCAACTTCGTCGAGGTGATTCAGTGGTCTTTGAGACGTGGACTGTGACGCAACCCGCTCGATTCGGGTCACCAGTATTCATGCTGTTACGGGATTTGCCGGAAGTTATTGCTGCTGCAGAATATATTGAATGACGGTGAATGCGGATGAAACGGGTGTGACACAATTCGGGACATCGGGGTCTCATTGTGTTGCACCTCGTTCGCCTCCCTTTTAACGTTGCAGTTGCCAAGTTGCTTTACAATACTTCTCGCCGGCTATAGCGCACCTTTCCGAAACTCACCATCAAACTGGACTTGCGCCCACGCACAGGGGACAACGCGTTGCCGAATCGGGAGTCAGCCTAGTTGAGCCACGACTGCCCACGGATTGGTCTTGTGGAAATCGCAAAGGTAGGAGTGCAACGGTTTTGCAACGGTGTTGGCGAAAACCGGGGATACTTCGGGATACCGGAAACGGGACAACTCTTTGACAAGGCAATACGAGGACACCCGATGGAACCCTGTCAAGTACTTTGAGGTGCTAGCGGGAGCAATCTCGTGGAGGTTCAAGTCCTCTCGACCGCACCAATACTTACACAGAACTGCCGCTAAGCGTCCCTGCGCTGCGGACCACTGGCGGACTGGCGAAGGTCAACAGAGGCGAACTGCCCGATAGCGGCGGCATGAACTTCCGCGCCCTCGCAGCCCGGTTCCGGGACTTGCGCCTGCCTGGAAAAGGCACGCATCCGTCATCGTCAGGCGGCAAGTGGGCGCCCAGCACCTGGGATCACAAATCAATATTAGTGATGATATGTATCACTTATGGCCTGCTTGACCTTCGCCTCCAACCGCTATAAGATTCCTGCCGCGGTTAGCGACAACTCACTAAAGCAGTGATTTTAACCAGGGGGTTTCATGCGCCTAGTAGCGATCCCGCTTTCCTCCGCTCTGTTTTCAGCTCTGCTTTTCGGCCAGGCCGGCACGGGCACCATCACAGGAACCGTTTCCGATCCAGCAGGCGCCGTGATTGCCGGCGCGAGTATTGAGGCTAGAAATACGGATACCAATGCGCCTTATCCGACCGTGACTACTCAGACCGGCGCCTACACCGTTACCCTTCTGCCGCCTGGCCCCTACAGCGTGAGCGTCAGCGCGCCCGGATTCAAGAAATTTACTCGCACCGGTCTCACCGTGGATGCCGGACAAACGGTGCCGCTCAACATAGCGCTCGAGGTCGGCGCCACAACCGAGTCCATCACCGTGCAGGCGAATGCCTCTTTGCTCAAGACCGAGACCGGCGATATCGCGCACGACATCACACTCGAGCAATTGGATGATCTCCCGGTGCTGGGCATCGGCACATCCAACGCCGGAAGTCTGGGCATACGGAATCCATATAATTCCGTCGTTTTTCTGCCGGGCGTGAGTTATTTCGCGAATTTCAACATGATTGTGAACGGCGCACCGACGAACACCGCGGCCTACCGTATTGAGGGACTGGATGCCACCAACCATGTGACGCCGCCCAACAACTTCGCCATCCAGCAGGGACAGCCAAGCCCGGATGCCGTTCAGGAAATGGCTATTCAGACCAGCAACTACGCTGCTGAGTACGGCCAGGCCGGCGGCGGCCTCTTCAACATCATCATGAAGTCGGGCACGAATCAATTCCACGGGACTGCCTACGAATATTTCGTGAACGAATTTCTCAACGCCGGCGATCCCTTCTCGTTTAACAACGGAACGCCGGGGAATCCGTCCGGCGGCGAATTCCGGCCGTCGAACCGCCGCAACGATTGGGGCGGGACGATCGGTGGCCCGGTGTGGATTCCGAAAGTTTATAACGGCAAGGACCGGACCTTCTTCTTCTTTTCTTATGAACGCTACAAGGAAGACCAGGCCTTGACCTTTACCGATACGCTACCCAATGCGCAATATCAGGCTGGGAATTTTGCGGCGATCTCGCCGAACGGTGGGTCGGGATTCAATCCGAACCTGGGCGTTCCTTCCACTCCGATCGCAACCGATGCGCTGGGCCGTCCGGTGTACGCGAATGAAATTTACGATCCAGGCACCCGAAGAACCCTGGGTAACGGCTTGCAGGTTGCGGACCCGTTTCCCGGCAATATAATTCCCAAATCGGACTTCAGTCCCGTGGCCGTGGCGATTCAGAATTTCCTGCCGTCGTTGTCGAACGCAAGCTTGTACAACAACTACAACGGCTACAATCTCGGGCAACGGATTACCGATGTTCCATCCATCAAGGTGGATCATATTATCAACTCGCAGCAAAAACTCTCGTTCTACTTTCAACGGACGCTCACGAACGCGCAGTTCACTTATCCCAACGGCAACGCAGATGGATTGCCCAACCTGCTCACCGGCGCGCGCGGCTCAATTCCGATCGGCGGACCCACTTCACGCTTGAACTACGACTACACGGTGACGCCCACCATCCTGGTGCATGCCGGAGTCGGCTATTCGTTGATCTACTTCTACGATGACGGCCCTTACACCGAGAGCGGCAAGACCGTGAATTGCGCCAGCATGCTGCAACTGCAGGGTTGCGAAGGAAGCTTCAATTTTCCGACCATCATCGCCGGTGACGTCACTAGCCCGCAGGATCTGGGTGGAATGCAGCAGCTCGGCAACGCTTTGGCGCACACGCACACGCACGTGGAGCGGCCCGCATCGAACGCCAATGTGACCTGGATCCGCGGCAATCACACGTATAAAGCCGGTGCGGAGGTATGGTGGCAAGCCTATATCCAAGCGCCGCCGACCGGCGTTGGACTCAATTTCGCCGGTCTCACCAATCTGGGCGTTCCCAACTCAGCGTTAGGAACTGTGTCGAACCCGGGCGCTACAGGTATGCCGGAAGCGCTCGTAACTGGCGCTTATCAATCTGGATTTCCCTATGCGAATTTCCTATTGGGCGACGTGACTTCGGCCACGCAGTATGCGCCCGTGGATTCTCGCATGGCCAAGTCGCAATGGGGGCTCTTTATCGAGGATTCGTGGAAGGCGACGCGGCGTCTCACTGTGAATTACGGTTTGCGGTGGGACTTGGCCACAGTCACCAGCGAAGAACACGGGCGATCAGCCGATCTCGGGATCAACACACCGAACCCCGCGGCGGGCGGACGGCTGGGCGCGGCCATCTTTCAGGCGACCTGCAACTGTAGCTTCGCTTCGCCTTACCCGTACGCTATCGGACCGCGGCTCGGCGTGGCCTATCAGCTCGATTCCAAGACCGTTTTTCGCGGCGGGTGGGGCGTGGTTTACGCGCCTCCGACCGATCTCACGCTCGAAAATACGGCGGATGTCACCAATACTCCAACCGGCATCGATTCCTATTTTGCGCTGAACGCACCCGGAACCATTCCACAGCCGGTATGGCCCAACTTTAGTTCGGGGCAGACGCCTCTGCCGGGCTCGACCACCAGCGGGTTCCTTGAATACGTCGACCCGCAAGCCGCGCGTCCGGGGCGCCAGAACCAGTGGAGCGTCGGAGTACAGCGCGAGCTTTCACCGAACACTGTGGTCGAAGCCTCCTATGTCGGCAACCGCGGCGTTTGGTGGAATGGAGGCACAACAACCGCGCCAGTGGGACCCTACGGTTTCATCAATCAAGTCTCGCCGCAGGCGTTTGCAGCCTACGGCCTTTCGCCGTACACGAATCCGGTTGACAATCTATTGCTGGGACAAACTCTGGCTAGCAGCGCGGTGATATCGCGAGTCGGGAACATTGTTCCCTATCCCGGATATGGCACCGGCAACACGCTGCTGAACGCGCTGCGGCCGTTCCCGCAGTTCAGCACCATCGGCGTTGTCAACTCGCCGACCGGCAACACGTGGTACGACTCGCTGCAGGTCAAGGGAACCAAGCGGCTGTCGCACGGATTGCAAGTGAACAGCACCTTTACCTGGTCGAAATCGCTAGTGGGCATCCGGCCCAACCTGTTCGTGGAGTCGGTGAAATCGCTGCAGCCGACGGATCAGCCGTTCCTATTCAACACGAACATTGTGTATACGACGCAGAATTGGTTCAGCAACAGGTTCGCGTCCGCGCTCACCAAGGATTGGGCCTTCGGCGCTTTCCTGCAATATGGGAGCGGCTTCCCGCTCGCACCGCCCACGGCAACCAACACCAATTATCTCGGCGGCAGCGAGATGTTCCGGGTGCCTGGCCAGCCGCTCTATATCAAAAACCTGAACTGTGGCTGCATCAATCCGTACGATGATATCGTGCTCAATCCCAAAGCCTGGGTCAACCCGCCCAACGGGACATTTGGTCCAGCTCTGGGCACTTATTATGGCGATTTCCGTTCGGCCCGCCGGCCGCAGGAGAACTTCAATTTCAGCCGCACCTTCCGCATCAAAGAGCGGTATGCGCTCCAGCTCCGCGCGGAATTCGTGAACATTTTCAACCGCACGCAGATTGGCAATCCGAGCACATCGGCGCCCGGCGCGCCTCCCAGTAAGAATATCTACGGCCAATACACCGCGGGATTTGGCGTCATCAATGAAACGGTTTCGGGAGCCCGCGTGGCGCCCTCCGTTACGGCGAACGCGGTGGTCGGGCAGCTCTACCAGCTTCCTCGCACAGGAACGCTGATCGCGCGCTTCACGTTTTGAGGCAGCCATTTCGACGACTTCGCATCCGAACGTAAAAAAAATTTAATCGATACGCGCTGCGCCGGTATTCGTTTCCACCGGAGCATCTTGCATAACGAACCGCACTCCTGATTTTCCTCATGCGCCTCGGCCGCCAGGGAACAAGTTCGCCCGAGAATCCGTTACCGGTGTAGAGATTATTTTGAAAATGACGATTATCCGTGGGAAACGGCCCATTGGAGGTGTTGTGATGAAGAGTCTCAGGATAGTTTTCGTTCTGTGCGTTCTCTGTTCCCTTACCGCCGTGATGGCGCAGCAATTTCCGTTTTGGGAGCAGTTGCTTCACTATTACGGCGGCAAAAACGACGATACGCCGGTGCCCTCGATGAAGATGGGCAATCATATGCAGATGTCGTTTAAGGGCTCCCCGCAACCCGGAGATAAAGAGCGCGCCCAACAGATCGTCGCGGCCGCTCGCCGCGTGGTGGCCCATTACTCCGATGTGAACACCGCGCTTCGTGACGGCTATAAGCCGTTTCATCCTACCGGAAAAATGGGCGAAGAGGTCCACTACACCAGCCGCCGCTACCACCGGCTGGAGCAGCGCCAGGCAGACTACGATCATCCCGGATCGATCCTGTACAAACGCACGCCGCAGGGCATGCAGGCCGTCGGAGTAATGTACACCGCTCCGCAAGATTCAACGCCGGATCAGTTGAATGCGGTCGCTCCGCTCAGCATCGCCACCTGGCACCGCCATGTCGACTTCTGCGGCGCACCGCGCAGCTCGTCTTTCGATGAGCGCTGGGGACGCCACGCGCAGTTCGGCCCGCTCGGGAGCATCCACACCGAAGAGGCCTGCCAGCAGGCGCACGGACTTTGGATTCCCGTTGTCTTTGGATGGATGACTCATGTCTACCCCAACGCAAAATCTCCCAACGACGTGTGGGCCGGCATGGATATGCATATGGATGCCAACACCGACGACCAACAAATGAAGAAGTAGGCGTCCAGCCCCTTCCATTGAAGCTCTGACTGTCGGAAAATAGCTCGGGTACGGATGAGTCTCATTAGCCGGCTGTTCGGCCGCCTCTGGCGGTTGCCCGCCCCCCTTACCCGCAATGTCACGGCCGAGCCCCTCCGAATCCCCATGCGCGATGGTCTGGAACTATCAGCGGACCGCTATTATTCCCGAACCGGCCCGCCGCAGCCAACCGTGCTCATTCGAAGCTGCTACGGGCGAGGGAATTTCTTTAAACCCATCGCCGTGCTACTTGCCGAGCGTGGAATGCAGGTTGTCATTCAAAGCTGCCGCGGCACGGGCGGATCGCAAGGGACGTTCCAGCCCTTCTTCGACGAGGAGAACGACGGCTGCGACACCGTTGAATGGATCGCCCGCCAGCCCTGGTTTACCGGAGAACTCGCGCTCTGGGGCATCAGCTACTTGGGCAATACGGCTTGGGCCGTTGCGAATTCCGGCGTAAAGGACAGGGTGAAGGCCATTGGCCTGCATGTCACTCTCACCAACTTCCGGGACCGCACCTATGCTTATGGCGGATTCACGCTCGATAGCTGCATCGGCTGGACAGCGACGATGCTGGGCGTCATTCAGGCGGGCGGGATGAGCCTGTCGCGTTCCCTTGCAGCCATGCGAAAAGCGAGATCCCTGGCGCAGCGCGCGATCCAAACCATTCCGTTGCGAAAAGCGGACCGTATTCTGGCGCCTGAAGGTGTTTCTTGGTGGCAGGACTGGATGGATCACGCCGAGCCTAATGACCCGTGGTGGGACGCAGTGGATTACGGGCGGGCAGCCGAGACCCTTCCTCCCGCAATAATGACCGCGGGCTGGTACGATATTTTCCTGCCTTGGCAATTAAAAGACTTCATGACCGCACAGAACGCGGGTCGCGACGTTCGCATCATAATCGGTCCTTGGATGCATGCCGCGTTTGGCGGGATGGCTGAATCCTTTCGTGAGAGCATCCGCTTGTTTCACGAACGATTCGGCATTGGGCTGCATGAATTGGGCGACACCGCGTCACAGCCGCGCGTCCGGCTCTTTTTGATGGGCGCCGACGAGTGGCGTGAATATCCTTCCTGGCCTCCTCCGAATGGCGCTAATCGCACTTATTACCTTCACGCCGGGGGCGTTCTCGCCTCAAGTCCGCCAGCCTCGCAGAACAGGACCACATTCGATTACGATCCGTCGCAGCCCACGCCCTCCTTTTATGGCGCGAGCCTGGAAGGGCGAAGTGGATCGGGCGCTATGGCCGAGTTGGAACGCCGATCCGACGTTTTGATTTTCAGCACGGAACCGCTGCCAGCGGATGTAGACGTGATCGGCCCCGTTTCCGGCGAAATATTTCTGCGATCAAACACGGAGCATACCGATCTTTATCTATGCTTGTGCGATGTGGCTCCCAGCACTCGGTCCAGCAATGTCTGCGATGGCTATACGCGATTGCGGCCTGACCTCCCGGCTGCGGGACGAGTGATTGCTGACGGTGGGAGTGCGCGCCAGGTCCACGTCGAGTTTTGGCCGACCGCGTATCGCTTTCGCCGCGGACATCGGATCCGTGTGATCGTCGCGAGTGGCGCCCATCCCCGTTACGCACGCAATACGGGGAGCGGTGAACCGTTAGGCGACGCGTGCAGCATGGTGATCGCCCACCAGGAGATTCTTCATGGTCCGCAGCATCCCTCTGCAATCATTCTTTCAGTACAACGGTCTTAATATCGAACAGCCGTTGGGTTGAGGCCCGGGATGCGAGGTTCATGTCGGGTCCGGCCTGGCCCAGGCGGGTATGCCCCGGGTTGACCCGCTTAGCTGACAGTGCTATACGTGGATTCGTTCAGCACCCGTTTACCGCTTCGTCTAGCAACTATTACAAGGAGGTCCGATGCTTCGTAGATTGACGCTCGTTCGTGTCGCGGTTGGATTGTCTCTAGCCGCTGCCCTGGCAGTGACAGTAGCGGCGGCGCGAAGGCCCGCCCGCGTGTCCGCAGATCTCGAATCCGGCAAAGCGCAGCTCAAATCCGCCGGCGCCCTGGCTTTCGGCCCGGATGGCGTGCTCTTCGTCGGTGACTCCATCGGTGGCGAAGTCGTCGCACTGGATACCAATGACCACACCGCTCCCCCATCCGCCGCCAAGATCGACGTGCAAGGGGTGGATGTCAAGATCGCGGCGCTGGTTGGCGTGACGCCCGATCAAATCATGATCAATGATTTAAAGGTCAATCCGATCTCGAAGAATGTCTATCTCTCCGCCTCCCGTGGCCGTGGGCCGGATGCCATGCCGCTCATTGCGCGTGTGAACAGTGCAGGCCAGGTCTCTCTGCTTTCGCTGGACAATATCCCGCACAATTCGGTCGCTCTAACCGACGCGCCTGCTGCCGATGCCAGCGCGCGGCGCAATCCGCGGATGATGACCATCACCGACATGAACTATGTCAACGGGAACCTCCTGGTCGCCGGCCTCTCGAACGAGGAATGGTCTTCGGCGCTGCGCTCCATCCCGTTCCCCTTCAAGAAAGCCGCGGAAGGCGCCACGCTCCAAATCTGGCATTCCTCGCACGGAAAGTATGAGACGCAAGCTCCGGTGCGAACCTTCGTGCCGTACAGCATTTCAGGGCAACAGTATATTCTGGCTGCTTACACCTGCACCCCGCTGGTCAAAATTCCGGTCAGCGAGTTGCAGCCCGGCGCCAAAGTCAAAGGGGAAACGATCGCCGATCTGGGCTCGGGCAACCAACCCCTCGATATGGTCCCCTACCACAAAAATGGCCACGACTATATCCTGATTGCGAACACCTCCTTGGGCATGCTGAAACTCAGAGCCGACAACCTCTCAACCTATAAACCGATTGAGTCGCCCACCGTGACCGATGTCGCCGGCGTCCCCTACGACAAGCTCGGCAATTTCAAGGATGTGCAGCAACTGGCGCAGTTGGACAGCTCGGATGCGGTAATCCTCACGGGCAAGCCTGGATCGGGTCCGCCTTGGGCGCCGGGACCGGCGATTGGCCCGTTGAACCTCCAGACGATTGCGCTTCCCTAAATTGCAAAGCTTCACCCTTGCCGCGATTGCGGGAATCCTCGTTATGGGGATGACCGCAACCGCTGCACCCGTCTCCGTGGAACTCGAAGGCGGCGCATTTAAAGTGCTGGGCTGGAACCCTCCGCGGAGTGAACCGGCCAAGGGCTGGGCCTCTATTTTCGCCGTCTACACCGGCAGCGGTGATGTGCCGCCGTTATTGGGCCACTACAGCATTGAAGCAGGGGCGCTGGTATTTCGTCCCAGCTATCCGCTCGCCCCCGGAGTGAATTACCGGGCCGTGATTCGCCCTCCGGGCGGCGGAACTCCAGTCGAGAAGATTTTCGACGGCACTCCCCGCCGGAACACACCTTCCGCGCGGGTGGAGCGCGTGTACCCCACTGCGGACATCCTCCCAAGCAATCAACTCCGGCTCTACATCTATTTCTCGGCGTCCATGAGCCGTGGTGAGGCCGGCCAGCACATCCATATGCTGGATGAGCACGGCAAGGTTCTGCCAGGCGTGTTTCTTCCCGGCGAGGAACTCTGGGACCCGAGCTTCCAGCGGCTCACCATGACGCTCGATCCGGGGCGCATCAAGCGCGGTCTCACGTCCAACGAGAAAATGGGTCCGCCCATCGTAGAAGGAAAGCGTTACGTGCTGGTTATTGACCGCGATTGGCCGGATGCCCGTGGCGTGAGGATGCTGGAAGGGTTCCGCAAAGCGTTTCGCGGAGGGCCGGCGGATCGCAATCCGCCCAATCCCAAGCAGTGGAAAATCACCGCGCCAGCCGTGGGCACATCCGAGCCAATCACGCTGCGATTCCCGGAGCCCATGAACTATCCGCTTCTACAAAGGATGCTTCACGTCACCGGCACGCAAGGGATCGTGGCCGGAACCGTGAGCATCGACAAGCAGGAAACCGAATGGCGCTTGACGCCACAGGAGCCTTGGAAGGCGGGTGGCTACCAACTGGTGGTGGACACCGCGCTTGAAGACCTCGCCGGAAATCACATTGGCCAGGCCTTCGATATCGACGTCTTCCAGCGCGTCACGGAGCACATCGCCAGCAACACCATCTCACTGCCGTTTGTTGTTCGCTAGGTTTGCAGCCGACAAGGGCGCGCCGTCCAGAACGAAGGTCAACAACCGGGGCTTGCCGGGATTCGATGTCGTCGTTCCCGGCGGCGCAGCCATTCCGACCGGCGGCGTCACTTTGCCGGTGCCACCCATCAGAGCGATGTACTGCTTGCCGTCCAGCATGTAGGTGATCGGCGGGCCCATGCCGCCGTGCAGGCCAGTCTTGATATCCAGGAGCTTCTCCCCGGTATCGGCGCGATAAGCGACCAGGCGCCCGTCGGGAATCACCTCAATAACTAGATTCCCGGCCGTCGAAACTGTTCCTCCGCCAATCGAACCGCCGCCGGCGGCTTGCCAGCGCTCCGTTTGAGTCACCGGGTCCCAGGCAACCAGGATTGATCGCTCTCCTTTCGGGGGCGTTGGTCCAATCATGGGCGGAGAAGGTCTCATTTTTGGAGCTGTCTTCGCTGCCGCGGTTCCAGCCGCGTCCGCCGTTGCGGCCAGTGCTGTGGCGCGAATGATCCCCAAATTCTTTTCGCCGGGCTTGTAAACGAAGTTCTCATCCTCGGTGTAAGCGAAAAGGCCGCCGGTGGAGCTGGGTACATAGACTAAACCAGTGCTCGGATTAAAAGACATCGGAGACCAGTTGTGTCCGCCGCCCGCTCCCGGTGTCAACATCACGGTCTCGCCGCCGTAATGAGCCTCTTCGTTGACGATCGGCCGGCCGGTGACCTCATCGAGACCCTTGGCCCAATTGACCTGCACCCAAGGCTGACCCGAGATGAACTGTCCCGTAATCCGGTCGAGCACGTAATAGAACCCGTTCTTGTTCGCCTGCATGATAACCTTGCGCAGCCGTCCTTTGATGGTCAGATCCGCCAGCATCAATTGCTGCACGCTGTCATAATCCCAGGAATCGCCGGGAACCATTTGGAAATACCATTTCAGTTCGCCCGTATCCGGCCGCACCGCAAGAACCGAGCAGGCATAGAGATTATCCTTGCCCTTCGATTTCCGGAGTTGCTCGGGCCAGGGACCGGCATTGCCGGTGCCGACGTAGATCAAATCCGCCTCGGGATCATACGCCATCCCATCCCAAACCGTACCGCCTCCGCCCATCTTCCAGGCCTCGGGCGACCAGGTCTCGGCGGCCTTTTTCATGGCGGCGCTCTCGAAAGGTTTGGACGGATCGCCCGGGACAGTGTAAAACTTCCACGCGAAGCGGCCCGTGAGCGCGTCGAAGGCGGCGAAGAATCCGCGAACGGGATATTCCGAACCGCTCACGCCGACGATCACCTTTCCTTTCGCGATGCGCGGCGCCATGGTGATGGTGTAGTTGTCCTGCGGATACGCGACTCGCGATTCCCACACCGGCTTCCCCGTCTCCGCATCGAGCGCCTCCAGCCGTCCATCGATAATGGGCGCGATGATCAGGTTCTGGTAGATCGCCACGCCGCGATTCACAACCCCGCAGCAAATTTTCGGGAACACGGCCGTCTGGTTCACTTCCGGATCCCACCGCCAGCGTTCTTTGCCGGTACGCGCATCGACGGCGAAGACCACGCTCCAATTCGTAATGCTATAAAGCGTACCGTTCCAGACCAGCGGAGTCGCTTCCTGATTCCCGCCACCTTGGCCGAGATCGTAGGACCAGGCCAATCCCAGCCGGCCGATGTTCGAGGCGTCGATCTGCTTCAGCGGACTGTAGCGGGTCTCCCCGGGATTCTGGCCGTAGGTCAGCCATTCGTCCCCGCTTTTTGCGGCGTTCCTCAGAACGCTATCGTCCACTCGCCGGGATGGCTGCCCCATCAGAATCGGGACCATCAAGAACGGCAACAGAGTCGCTTTGCGCATGGGCATATCCTCATTTACTCTTGGCGATGCTCGCCCAGGGAGCCGCAATGCGATCAACCGGGCGGGATTCCCGGGCCTGAGCCCAAACAACCCGTAAGATTATATCCGTACTTGGCGGGAAACTCATCCCCCGGGCGTCGAGCCCGGCGCATCGGGGCGAGGGATCGCACTGGCCCAGCCATGATTTGCGCGATTTTGCAAAACGAACCCAACCCGTTCCACGACCTCCCGGAGCGGCCGTCATTGAGTGCTAATATGCCACTAAGTGGCAGGAAAAAGTCGCGAAGGATCAAAAAGCAAGAGCAAATCCGGCGCTTCGGCGAAGAGTGCTCTTAAGGCGGCCGGAGCCGCCGCTCGCGCAGCCCAAAAGGCAACCGAGAAGCTGACAGAGGCTTTGCTGGCCGATCCGGAAGAATCCGAGGACGCCCAAGAAGGAACCTTTCCGATTGTCGGCATCGGCGCTTCCGCCGGCGGATTAGAGGCTTTTACGGAAATGTTGCAGGCTTTGCCCAACGACACCGGAATGGCCTTCGTTTTCGTCCAGCACCTGGATCCCAAACACGTCAGCATTCTCACAGAACTGCTGCAGCGCCACACCAAGATGCCGGTGCAGGACGCCACCGAGGGCACCCAGGTGGAACCGAATCATGTGTATGTGATTCCACGTAACAAGCATATGGGAATCGCGGGCGGCGTTCTTACTCTGAGCCCCCGGATCAGCTCTCCGGTGCCTCACATGCCGATCGATCCTTTCCTCCGATCGCTGGCGGCCGATCAAAAGAGCAAATCCATCGGTGTGATTCTCTCCGGTAATGCTTCCGACGGCACCCTTGGCATGTTGGCCGTCAAAGCCGCGGGCGGCATTACGTTCGCGCAAAGTAGTGAGACCGCTAAGTACGATGGCATGCCCCGCAGCGCCGTGGCGGCGGGCTGTATCGACTTTGTTCTTTCGCCCAAGGACATTGCTCTGGAGCTGTACCGCCTGGGCCGCCATCCGTATATCTCGCCCCTCGATCAGCCAGGCGAGCGTGGCGCTTCGCCCGCGGCAGTCGAGTCGATCGGCCGCATTCTTGCGCTCCTGCGGACCGCCACGGGAGTCGATTTTACCTACTATAAAGCGAGTACCATCCGCCGCCGCATTCTGCGCCTCATGGCTTTACGGCGGGAAGACAAGTTCGACCGCTACATTGGCCGTCTGCGCAACGACGATGCAGAGTTGCACGCCCTTTACGAGGACATCCTGATCAATGTCACCGAATTTTTTCGCGATCCGGAGGTATTCGATCAACTCAAGGCGATCGTTTTTCCCAAGATCATCGATAGCCGTGAGGGATCCCGTTCGATTCGGATCTGGGTGCCTGGCTGCTCGAGCGGGGAAGAAGTGTATTCCATCGCCATCGTTTTGTTGGAGTATCTGGGCGAGCACGGCCTGGACGCCAATGTTCAAATCTTCGGAACCGACGTCAGCGAGGTGGCCCTGGATCGCGCCCGCAGCGGCACTTACCCGCCCAGCGCGTTGCAGGACGTCTCAGAGGAACGGCTGCGCCGTTTCTTCGCCAAAGTGGATTCGAACTACCAGATCAGCAAGCGAATTCGTGAGATGTGCGTATTCGCGAAGCAGAACTTGATCAAAGATCCTCCGTTTTCAAAACTCGATTTGATTAGCTGCCGCAACGTGCTCATTTACCTGGCGCAGGTTTTGCAGAAACGCATCATTCCCGTATTCCATTACGCATTAAAGCCCAATGGATTTCTTTTGCTGGGTTCTTCGGAAACCATCGGACCCTATTCGGCGCTTTTCTCGGCCGAGGACAGGAAAGCAAAAATCTACAAACGCCGTGCCGGCACTGCCCGGGCGGGACTCGAATTTCCCATCCAGGAGCTGCCGCCCGGGGAACCGTCGGTTCGCTCCCAGGCCGGCGATTGGAATGACGCCGAGCTGCTGCGCGAGGCCGATCGCATCGTAATCGGGAAGTACGGTCCCGCCGGAGTGGTGGTGGACAAGGATTTGAACATCCTACAGTTTCGCGGACATGCCAGTCTGTATCTGGAACCCTCGCCCGGCGTGGCCAGCTTGAACCTGCTTCGCATGGCGCGCGAGGGACTGTCAGGAGAGCTGCAAAGCGCGATGCGGCGCGCCCAGCATGAAGACAAGCCGGTGAGCCGGAAGGGAATCCGCATCCGGCGCAACTCCGGTTTTGTGGAAGTGAATATCGAAATCGTTCCCCTCCAGAAAGGAGACCATGAGCCGCATTACCTGATCCTTTTTGAAGAGGCCCATAAGGAACCAGAGCATCCGTCCGAGACCAAGAGCAAGCTCAAGCCAAAGCAAGCTCCTCTCGAGCGCGAAAACAGTCAGCTTCGCCAGGAACTGTCGTCCGCCAAAGAGTACCTGCAATCCGTGATCGAGGAGCACGAATCCGCCAATGAAGAATTACGCTCCGCCAACGAAGAGATTCAATCCAGCAACGAGGAATTGCAGAGCGCAAACGAGGAACTGGAAACCGCCAAGGAGGAATTGCAGTCAACCAATGAGGAGCTGAATACCGTGAATGAGGAATTGCAAACCCGCAATCTTCAGCTCGCGCAAGCCGGGAATGATCTGCTTAATCTGCTAAGCAACGTGAATATCCCGGTTATTATGTTGGGAAACGATCTACGAATTCGCCGCTTTACGCCGGTTTCGCAGCGGCTCCTCAACCTGATTCCGGCCGATGTCGGACGTCCGCTCAGCGATATCAACCTCAGTCTCAATGTCCCCCGGCTGGATCGTCTGGTGATGGAGGTGATCGACTCATTGAGTCCCAGGGCGATGGAAGTGAGGGATCTGAGCGGGCGCCCGTATTCGTTGCGCATCCGCCCCTACCGCACGGAAGACAATAAAATCGATGGGGCTGTGCTAGTGTTGGTGGATCTGGATTCGGGCCGGGTAGGCGCGGAATCCGTGGCCGAGATTACGGTCGGCGGCGGGCCAGATTCCCAAACACGGTCCAGCGAGGAGGCGCGGGCTTTCGGTGCTGGTCTCTTGCTGGCGCAGGAGGTGGAACGGCGCAACCTCGCGCTGGAGTTACACGACGATCTCAGCCAGCGCATGGCGCTGCTGCAACTGAATGTGCAAACCTTGGAGCGGTCCCATCCTGCGCCGCCAGATTTGCAAGAGCAACTCCGCTTGTTAGACGAACAAATCGGGGAACTGTCAGGTTCCTTGCGGAAGATTGCGTATCGCCTTCATCCGGCGGCGCTGGAGGATCTGGGCTTGGCCCGTGCGCTCGAATCCTACGTGCACGAGTTCGGCGAGCGCGAAAATATCCAAGTCACATTTCAAGTCCGCAACATGCCGGAAAATCTGGATTCAGACGAGGCCTTATGCCTCTATCGGATTGTGCAAGAAAGCTTACGCAATATTGCACAGCATGCGCAATCCAAGTCGGCGCAAGTGAGCCTGACCGGGTTCAACAACAAGATAAAGGTCATGGTCAAGGACGCAGGTAGAGGGTTCGACGCCGTTTCCGTGCGAGGGAAGGGCCGCTTGGGCCTGCGCAGCATGGAGGAGCGGGCGCGCGCCCTGGGCGGCACGTTTCGTTTGCAATCGATCCCTGGCCAGGGAACCGAACTTGAAGCGGAGGTGCCGGTACGGCGCCGCGAGAGCGGCCAGAAAAACAATGGTGCGGAAAATAGTGGTGCGGAAAATAGTAGCATTGATACAGCGCCGCGTGTCTAACCAGCGGATCAGTCTTTTGCGTTGTTTCGTTTGGGAGGGTTCTCGATGTTGAATTCGCGACGAGTTCGGGTTTTGCTGGCCGACGATCACGTCCTGGTAGCCGCCGGGCTTGCAAAACTCTTGGAAGACGATTTTGAAGTGCTCGGCATCCGGAACGATGGACGAGAGGCAGTGGACGCAGCCTGTCAGGAGCGTCCGGACGTAGTGGTGCTCGACATCTCTATGCGGAATTTGAATGGCCTGGAGGCTGCGCGCCAGATTAAGGCGGCACGGCCGGAAACCAAAATAGTCTTTATTACAGTGCATGCGGATCTTGCGTACGTGGCCGCGGCATTCCGGGGCGGAGCATCCGGATACGTGCTGAAAGGCTCCGCGTCCAGCGAACTCCGGGAGGCCATTTACCAGGCCTTGTCCGGCAACAGGTTCCTGACGCCGCTGATTAGCCAGGAAGCTTTGGACGAAGTTCTCAGCCACCCGAGTCAGAGCCTCTCGCTTACGCCCCGCCAGCGTGAGATCCTCCAGCTGGTGGCGGAGGGGCACTCGGCGAAGACCATCGGCTATGGGTTGCACATTTCGGCTAAGACCGTTGAATTTCATAAGGCTGAAATCATGAAAAAGCTGAAGCTGCATTCGGTGGCCGCACTTACGCGCTACGCGATTGAACACGGGATCAGCGCCTAAGCGGCTAATCTTGCAGTTGCTTGCCGGCTGCTGGCAGCGTCGAAAACCAGCCACATGACGGTGAGCCCGAGCAGGATACCCAGCAGGCGGTCGCGACTCTCGGTAAGTGACGCGTTGGGTCCGAAATTCTGGAAGATCGTCAGATAGTAGGCCAGCGCCATCTGCCGCCCAAAATAGTTGAACTGCGGACTGGACATCACAAACCAGGCCGCGATGGCGGAAACGATCGCGAACGCCAAGGTGAATCCGACAATCGAATCGATGCGCGGAAGGATGAAGACCTGCGATCCGATGCCGCAAACTACGCCGCCAATCAATAGACCGGTGAGACGTGTGAGGAATCGCTGTTGCGGTGTCCCTGGCGTGCCCAGGGGCGCGGCGATCAGACAGGTCACGGTACAGACGCCCAAGCCGGGCCAGTCGGTCGCCGACCAAAAGACGTAGCAGATGGCCGCCGCGAGGCAGCCTTTCAAGGCGAAAGAGACGTATTCGGGGTTCGAGAAGGCATCGGCAGCAAACATCGGCTGGGGAGGCGCTGGTTCGTTCGGCAGGTGGCCGCGCAGGGTGAAGAGCCACTCGGTGAGGACCGTGGCAGCGCTGCCCAAGAAGATTCCAAATGCGGTCCAGATCGCGGTACCGACGTCCGGAGCGGAATGGCCGGGACGCATCCAAATAATGTTCACCGAAGTCGCGGCAATCAGGATGAGACCAAAACCGAATGCAGTGGCATAATTGGTAAGCGTCCGCGCCAGAAAAAAAGCCAGAAAACAGACCGCGATTATAAACAAAAAGTGCAGCAGATGATGATCGAGAAAAAGGATCATTCCGGCGGCTGCCAGCGCGAGGCCCGCGGCATTTCCGAGGATAATGTTGAAGCCATTTCGTACGGTAGCGTGCGGGGCGGCGCGTGAGATCGCTACGGCATAGAACACCGCCAGGAATCCGTTGGGGAGCTGGAACATCATCACCAGCAGCATGGTGATGATGCACGCGATCATGGTGCGCACGACAGCCGCGGTTCGCCCCGGATAGGGCCGCAGCTCGTGCCGCAGGAATGCGCCGATCCGGCTCAGGTGATCGCCGTGAGATGCAAAGGCGTCCGCGGAAGCCGGCATTACGGTTTCGTGCGCACTACGGCCGTCGCAGAAACGCCGATGCGGAAATACTCCGGAGACGGTGCGTCAATGCGGATACGAACGGGGAAGCGCGCGGCCAGATGCACCCAGTTGAGCGAGCGCTGCACGTCCGGCAGCCCTTGCGAAATGCTTCCGATCAGCGTGGGGTCGGGCGTGACGCCAAAACCGGTGCTCTCGACGGTTCCCTCGAACTTTTCGTTCGGCCTCGACATCACGAAGACGTCCGCTTTCATCCCGGGTTGAATTCGCCGCAGCTCCGTCTCACGAAAATTCGCGACCACCCACCAGGCGCGTGCGTCGATGAGCGTGAAGGCCTGCTGGCCGGTATGCGCGTAAGCTCCTTCTGAAATGGTGAGATTCGTAACGCGCGCATCGAACGGCGCATAGACTTTGCAGCGCTGCAAATCGTAGGCGGCGCTTTCGACCGCGGCTTCTCGCTCCGGACGCTGCGCAACCAGCGGCGCCAACAGCGCAATGCTTTTCTTCGATTGATCGAGCTGTGCGTCGCTTTGTTCCAGCCCCGCCTGGGCCTCGTTCTGCTGGGCAATCGCGGCGGCCCATCGCGCTTCGGCGAGCGCTAATCGGGCACGGCTCTGGCGCACAGCTTCGGCCCGGACCGATCGCGCGGTCCTCGCTTGATCCACCGAATCGACAGTCACAAATTGCCTGACTAATAGCGGCTCCAAGCGAAGCACGTTGTTTTCGGCATACGCATAATCGGCCTGCGTGCGCGAGAGATCCGCTTTCGCCGCGTCGACACCGGCTTTCGACTCTTCGAGCGCTGCGTTGCTGCTTGCGATTCTCGCCTGGGAGCTTCTGGTTTTCGCCTGAGCGGACCGAACCGCGCTGGTTTGCGCGCCGATGCTACGCTGCAAATCGGCGATTTGGCCTTCGAGCGTGGCTTGTTGGGAGCGGGCGGCCTCGAGCGCGTACTGGTATGGGATTGGATCGATCTCAAACAGCACGTCGCCCTTCTTCACATATTCGTTGTCCTTGACATTGATCTTGACGATGCGCCCGCTGACTTCGGGCGCGATGCCGATCAGATTGGCGAAGACCTCGGCATCGTCGGTTTGGGGATTTTGCCCGATTTGGTGCACTACGGCCAATATCGCGCCAACGGCGCCGAGTACGATCAATCCCCCAAGAATCCTGCCCAACAGTTTTCGAGGCATAGCTCAACTCCGAAACCAAATCAGCCAAATGCTACAGGCGAACAGCGCCACCAGGCTGGGATAAACAATAGGGCGCGGCCCTAATTCCGCGTCGAGGCCGGTGCGGACCATAAGCAAACGAACGGCAACGGTCAGCAGGAGGCCCGCCAAGAGACAAAACATCCAGATCGGGAAGAACGAACCAAGTACATCGATGGAGGGCGGCATAATCAGTGTTGAGTGGCTGGAATCGGATCGGCTGCGCGAAATGCCAGATCGGCCAGGCTTACCAGCAGGTTCACGCGAGCGGTAACTTGCGCTGTACGGGCGCGCGCCAAATCCCGTTGCGCCGTGGTGACATCGATGAATGT